>Ga0209040_10002825_pt1 | contig 13417 bp, 18 predicted proteins | sample BogFormECP12_OM3_FD_188240 | JGI IMG/M metagenome (GOLD analysis project Ga0209040, IMG submission 188240) | Bog forest soil microbial communities from Calvert Island, British Columbia, Canada - ECP12_OM3 (SPAdes) (version 2) | ecosystem: Environmental > Aquatic > Freshwater > Wetlands > Bog ... | reverse complement strand
GAGGTGATCGACGCGAAGGGCAAGTGGGTCGTCCCCGGCTTCGTCGACGTGCACACCCACTACGACGCCGAGGTGTTGCTGGATCCCGGATTGCGAGAGTCGGTGCGCCACGGTGTCACCACGGTGCTGCTGGGCATGTGCTCGCTGTCGACGGTCTACGCGAACTCCGATGACGCCGCTGATCTTTTCAGCCGAGTCGAGGCGGTGCCGCGCAATTTCGTCTTGAGCGCGCTGGAAGCCAACAAGACGTGGTCGACGCCTGCGGAATACGTAGGGGCAATCGACAGCCTCCCACTGGGCCCGAACGTCAGCTCGCTGTTGGGCCATTCGGATCTACGGACCGCGGTGCTCGGCCTTGATCGCGCCACCGACGACAACGTTCGACCCACCGTCGCCGAACTCGACAGGATGGCGGCATTGCTCAACGATGCGCTCGACGCCGGAATGCTCGGCATGTCCGGGATGGACGCGGCGATCGACAAGCTCGACGGCGACCGCTTCCGCTCCCGAGCGCTCCCGTCCACGTTCGCGACGTGGCGTGAGCGGCGCAAGCTGATCAAAGTGCTGCGCAAGCGCGGACGTATCCTGCAAAGCGCACCCAATGTGGCCAAAGCGGAGTCAGGGCTGTTGTTCTTCCTGGCCAGCAGCCCAATGCTCGGGCTGCGCAAGCGGGTTCGCATGAGCCTACTGGTGTCTGCCGACGCGAAGTCGATGCCGTTGGCCGTACACGTCTTTGGCCTGGGCACCCGGCTGCTCAACTTCTTGCTGGGCTCTCAGGTGCGCTTTCAGCATCTGCCGGTTCCGTTCGAGCTGTACTCCGACGGAATCGACTTGCCGGTCTTCGAAGAGTTCGGCGCGGGCACCGCGGCGCTGCACCTGCGCGATCAATTGGAGCGCAACACGTTACTGGCCGACAAGGAATACCGCCGCAAGTTCCGCCGCCAGTTCGACCGCATCAAACTCGGACCGTCGCTGTGGCACCGCGACTTCCACGAAGCCGTGATCGTCGAATGCCCCGACCAGACGTTGGTCGGAAAGAGCTTCGGGAAGATCGCCGACGAACGGGGGCTGCACCCGCTGGACGCCTTCCTCGACGTCCTCGTCGAAAACGGTGAGCGCAACGTGCGCTGGACCACCGTCGTCGCCAACCATCGGCCCAAGCAGCTCAACAAGTTGGCCGCCGAGCCGTCCATCCACATGGGCTTCTCCGACGCCGGGGCGCACCTGCGCAACATGGCCTTCTACAACTTCTCGCTGCGACTGCTCAAGCGCACGCTGGACGCCCAACGGGACGGCAAACCGTTCCTCACCGTCGAGCACGCGGTGCATCGCCTGACCGGCGAAGTCGCCGAATGGTTCGGCCTGGACGCCGGCACGCTGCGCAAGGGTGACCGCGCCGACTTTGTGGTCATCGATCCGGCCGGCCTGGACGACTCGGTCGACGGCTACTACGAGGAGAAGGTTCCGTTCTACGGCGACCTGAGCCGCATGGTCAACCGCAACGACGCGGCCGTCGTGGCCACCGGCGTCAACGGTGCGATCGTGTTCCGCGACGGCCAATTCCGGGATGGCTATGGAAAGACCGTGAAGTCGGGCCGTTATCTGCGGGCCGCTGCGGGTCAACTGCAGCCCGCCGGCTCGAGTGCGCAGGTGTGACGATGGCGAGGACCCAGCAGCAGCGCCGGGAAGAAACGGTCGCGCGACTGCTCGAGGCCAGCATCGCGACGATCATCGAAGTCGGATACGCCCGCGCGTCCGCGGCCGTGATCACCAAGCGCGCCGGGGTATCGGTCGGGGCGCTGTTCCGGCACTTCGACACGATGGGCGACTTCATGGCGGCCACGGCTTACGAGGTGCTGCGGCGTCAACTCGACTCGTTCACCAAGCAGGTCGCCGCAATACCCTCCGACCGGCCGGCGTTGGAGGCGGCGCTGACCATCCTGCGGGACATCACCAGCAGCTCCACCAACGCGGTGCTCTACGAACTGATGATCGCCGCGCGCACCGACGAAAAGCTCAACGCCACTCTGCAACACGTCCTGGAGCAGTACAGCACGAAGATCTGCGACGCCGCGCGCGCATTGCCCGGTGCCGAGAGCTTGCCACAGGAGACTTTCCCGGTCCTGGTGGCGCTGTTGAACAACACCTTCGACGGAGCCGCGTTGGTAGGAGCGGTGCTACCACAACCGGAACTTGAGCAGCGACGGATTCAACTGTTGTTGTCGCTGCTGAGCGGAGTTGGCCTACCGGCCTGAACGTACTACCGGTCGGTGAGTTTGCTGACGGCGTCGTCCAACGTCCGGCACAACGACATCATCTCGTTGATCCCCAGCAAGGTGAGCGGCCGGTGGGTGGCCGGCCCGTCGGCCACGACGCAGAACGGGGTGGAGTCGCCCAGGCTATCGCGGGTTTTCATCAGGACGCTGATCCCGGCTGAGCCGAGAAACTCGACTTTGGATAGGTCGACGATCAAGCCTTTCGGTTTTTTGGCGAGCGCGGAATCGAGGGACTCGGCCAACCCTGGGGCGGTGAGCATGTCCACGCTGCCGCTCACCGATACCACCACCAGCCCAGCGACCAACGACTCGTGCGCGTTGAAGTCGTCCTTGTCAGATTGAGGTGGCAAGCCCGACGCCGCGGGTTGGTTTTCGGCCGTCATCGATCTTCACTCCTTGCGGGCACCTGCGTCTGCTGCATGCGACGCAAGCCTTGGTTGGCAATGGCTGTCGACTCAACCGATGGACAGCGCCGACGCATCTCGACACGATGCCGTGAAAGCTGGTATTGGGCAACTGCAAAATAGGATGTAACGGCAAAGGAAGACTAGCAAAGCCCGGAACGTGTCGGCATCGGCCTACAGAACGCCGATCGCCGATTGCGGGTTGAGGGCGAAACCCCAGTCGAGCAGGCTGCCGGCTTGATCCCAGTAGGTCGGCCCGCCCTCGTGCACGAGCCCGTACATCATGGCGACCACCAGGCGGCGGCCGCCGCGGGCAGCGGCGCCGACGAACGTCTTGCGTGCCGCGTCGGTGAAGCCGGTCTTGCCCCCGATCGCGCCCGGGTAGCGCTGTAGCAGCTCGTCCTGGTTGCTGATCGGGTGATCGCCGTTATCGCCCGGGAACATCGCCGATGGCTCGGCGGTGATCTGGGCGAACACCGGGTTGGCCATCGCTGCCCGGAAGATGACGGCCAGGTCGTGCGCCGTGGACCAGCCCGAGCCCCCCGGCCCGTCCAAGCCGGACGGTGTCGATGCGTGGGTGTTCACCGCGCCGAGCGATGCGGCTTTGGCGTCCATCTTGGCGACGGCGGCGCCCAGCCCGCCCAGCATGTGCGCCAGCGTGTTGGCAGCGTCGTTACCCGACACCAGCAGCAGGGCGTCGAGCAGTTGGCGGGCCGTATAGGTGCGGCCGGCCTTCATGCCCACACAGTTGCATTCGACGTGGCTGTCGGCCTCGTCGGCGACCACCGTGGAGTCCAGGCTCAGCTCGTCCAGGGCCGCCAATGCCAACAGCACCTTGATAGTGCTGGCGGGTGGGTGCTGCACGTTCTCGTCCCGCTCGGCCAGCACCTGACCGGAATCGAGATCAGCGACCAGCCAGGTCTGCGCCGGACCATCGGGGATCGGTACCGAGCCGACCGGCTGCACGCCAGCGTCGGCCCACGCTGATGTGTTGCAGCCAACGAGGGCGAGAACAGCCGCGACTGCGGCGAGGAGCATCCGCATGGCCGCTGAGCTTACCGGCCCGGCTCGCCCCTCGCCGCTCCGCGGCCGGGAGGTGCCCCCACCTCGGTCGCGTCGCGACCCGCATCGTCGCCGGGCGGCTTGCCGGCTCTCCGGATCGGCTTTCCGGCCCGCGCCGCCCGTCGTGGGAATCGCGGTGTTCAATCGACCCATGTTGAGCCAGGCCGAAATTTCTGACCGGCTGGAAATCCAGCAGCTGCTGGTGGACTACTCCAGCGCCATCGATCTGCGCCGATTCGACGACCTCGACGCGGTGTTCACACGCGATGCTTACATCGACTTGCAGGAACCTAAAGGGCAGTAAATACTCCCGTGCGTCTCTGACTGTGAGCTGCCGAGGGACAACTCGCTCGGAGTCAACAACCACAACCCGCCCGGTAGAAGATGTCACGATTGAGTCCGAGTCGTTTCAGTCGCTAGAGCCGAAGCAGTCCAAGTAGGGGGCTAACCCGGGCTTAGCAGGCAAGTCCGCAGGAAGGGATTGCCATGCCTGAGCTCAAGGGATTCTCGCATGTTGACCTGACGGTCTCGGATCGCGAGCGAGCGGCCGCTTGGTGGCAGGACGTGATGGGCTTCACGCTCGTAAACCGCCTTCGCAGCGAGAGCTTTGACTGCTTTACGCTGATGCACCCGACGGGTCTGGTTGTGTCAGTCATGACTCACGATGCGCCGCTCGGCGGCGCGTTCGATGAACGGCGCGTCGGTCTGGATCACCTGGCGTTCGAGGTGGCGGATCGAGCCGAACTGGACAAGTGGGTCACGCATCTCGACGCGAAGGGCGTAGCGAACACGGGCATCATCGACATAGGGTTCGGGCCGACTTTGGTCTTTCGCGATCCGGACAACATCCAACTCGAGTTCTTCCTGCATCCCTGGAGTGCCGACGAAGTGGCGGGGCTTATGTCTGAAGGCGATTCAGCGAGCGTAGGTGCGCTCTTGGAATCTGTGCAGCAGAAGGCCGATGAGGAGCGAACGTAACGGGGGGACAACCCGCGACAGGCGACATGCTGGCCAACGACAACCCGAGCTTCACGGGTACACCGGACATTCTCAAAGCCATCTCGGCGGCCATGTCGGGCACCTGCCCCGACGCGCCAACCAGTGACCGCTTTGACGAGTCGGACCCACATCCACCTGGGCCGGGCCAGTGAGGAGGCGGCACGACCGGTCGGGGGAGATAGCATCCGCTGGTAATGCTTCCTGACCCCTTTGGTGGCGCTGGTGTCGTTGTCTTCGTATACCTCGGCTACGTCCCAGCCTTTTCGGCGCACAGCCGCAGGCAGTCCTCAAGATGCCGTGAGACAGCCAATCCTTCCCCGGTGCGGTCTAGCGACTGGCGGAGGTACACACCGGCTTTGACGGGCCTTGCGGTCAGCTTGATGGCGCGGTCTTCCAGGGTCGCGGTCATCGCGCCCTCAGTGGCGCGTTAGCGGACCAGAGCACTTCCTCGCGAAGGTTGCGGCTGCGCCAGCCGTCCGGGGTGCGGACCATGTCGTGGTGGTAGTAGCCGCCGAAGTAGGTCAGCCCCTTCATGCCGGGGAATTGCATTGGGTTGAAGACCGCCGCCCGGACCTGGGCGCTGTCGCCGGTCACCTCGGCCTCGATGTTGGTGATGTAGTGCATGCCGCGCCAGTCGAAGGTGCCGAGGGTCTTAGTCAGCCACTCAACGACCTGGTCGCGTTGGCCGGTCATCCCGCCTGACGCCGCGTAGTCAATGAACGCGTCCTCGGTGAACACGGAGCGGTACAGCTCCCAGTCCCTGGTGTCGAGGGAGCGGGAATAGCGGGCTAGCAGTTGCTGGATCTCGATAGCGTCGACGATTTCAGTACCGTTCATTGCCTCCGCTTTCGCTTGACATCGGTGCCAGTTTTACGGCGTGCAGCTTACCCACATAGCTCCCAGGAGAGGGGAGGGGTTGACGGGGGCCTTGGGCCGTGTCACCTGTGTGTGCGGCGGATTGTGACGCGACTGACACAGCTAGATTTAAGTGCACTTGAACTGCTTACATCGATTACACGGCCCTCGGGGCATCGAGGGCCGCTATCCGGAGGTGAAGGCCTGGCTGGCTGAGGTGTTGCCGAATTTCCCGATGTATTCGCACATGCTGGGCAACTTCTCGGTGCGCGTCGACGGGGACACCGCGTCGTCGCGAACAATCTGCTTCAACCCGATGGTCCTCGGCGGAGATAAAGGGCAGGTGATGTTTTGCGGGCTCTGGTACGAGGACGAGTTCCTCCGCACCCCAGAGGGCTGGCGGATGACACCCCAGAGGGCTGGCGGATGACCCGTCGGGTGGAAACCAAGTGCTTCCAGAAAATTCTCTGAAGCCCGAGACCAACCCAGGCGAATTTTCGCTGCGTGGCCATGCTCTGGCACAATGGGCGGCTGTCCGCCCTGCGACAGTGCCCTTTCGGGCGTGGCCCGGCGCGGCACTCACGCGAGGCAAAACCGGATTCCGGCATCCCGCCCGAATCGCTGAATTGCAGCGTGACACCCACAGGAGAAGTCGCTTAACCATGTCTGTAAAGATCAAGCTCAGCCGGCTTGGCAAGATCCGCAATCCCCAGTACCGCATCGCCGTCGCTGACTCGCGGACGCGCCGCGAGGGTCGCGCAATCGAGATCATCGGCAGATATCACCCGAAGCAAGATCCGAGCCTCATCGAGATCGACTCCGAGCGTGCCCAGTACTGGCTGTCGGTAGGCGCTCAGCCCACCGAGCCCGTCCTCAAGCTGCTGAAGATCACCGGTGATTGGCAGAAGTTCAAGGGGCTGCCCGGCGCCGAAGGCAAATTGAAGGTCGCCGAGCCCAAGCCGAGCAAACTGGAGCTGTTCAACGCCGCGCTGGCCGCTGCCGACGGATCTCCCGACACTGAGGCCGCGACACCGAAGAAGAAGAGAGCGCCGGCCAAGAAGGCCGCCGCGTCGGACAAAGCCGAGAAAGCTGACGAAAAAGCCGACGAAGCCGTCAAGCCGTCCGATGAAGCCGAGCCGGCCGAAGGCAGCGAGCAGGCCGAACCGGCAACCGAGAGCTGACCGCAGCCATGAGTACCGTCGTCGTCGACGCCGTCGAACATCTGGTCCGCGGGATCGTCGACAACCCCGACGAAGTCCGAGTCGATCTGGTGACCAGCAGACGTGGCAGGACCGTCGAGGTGCACGTCCACCCCGACGATCTCGGCAAGGTGATCGGTCGCGGCGGCCGCACCGCGACCGCATTGCGCACGCTGGTCGCCGGAATCGGTGGCCGCGGCATCCGAGTCGATGTGGTGGACACCGACCAGTAGCGGGGCCGGGCCCATGGAACTCCGTTGGAGCTGACAGTCGGGCGCGTGGTCAAGGCCCACGGCGTGACCGGCGAGATCGTCGTCGAGGTTCGCACCGATGACCCCGAAGTGCGGTTCGCACCGGGCGCTGTATTGCGCGCCAAGGCTTCCGATCATCGTGAGCGCAAGTGCATCGTGGCGGCGGTCCGTCCGCACGGGAGCCGACTTCTGCTGCGGTTGGAGGGGGTGGCCGACCGTGACGCGGCCGACGCGCTGCGGGGCAGCTTGTTCGTCATCGACTCCGACGACTTGCCGCCCATCGACGAGCCGGACACCTACTACGACCACCAGCTGGAAGGTCTTCTGGTGCGGACGACGGATGGCCGCGATATCGGCACCGTCGCCGAGGTTTTGCACACCGCGGCCGGCGAACTGCTGGCGGTCAACCGAGCCGACGCCGGCGAGTTGCTGGTGCCGTTCGTGAGCGCGATCGTCACGTCGGTGTCGTTGGACTCTCGCATCGTCGAAATCGATCCGCCCGACGGCTTGCTCGAACTGGAGACCTGAGGACCAATATGAAGATTGACGTCGTCACGATCTTCCCGTCCTACTTGGATCCGCTGCGACAATCGTTGCCGGGCAAGGCGATAGAGTCGGGTCTCGTCCAGCTCGAAGTGCACGATCTGCGGAAATGGACCCACGATGTGCACCACTCGGTGGACGACGCGCCATACGGCGGCGGTCCGGGGATGGTTATGAGGGCGCCGGTTTGGGGCGATGCACTGGACGAGATCTGTTCGCAGGAAACACTTCTCGTTGTTCCAACGCCTGCGGGCGCGTTGTTCACCCAGGCGTCCGCGCAGCAGTGGAGCAGCGAGGCGCATCTGGTGTTCGCCTGCGGTCGCTATGAGGGGATCGACCAGCGGGTCATCGACGACGCCGCCGAGCGGATGCGAGTGGAAGAGGTCTCGATCGGAGACTACGTACTGCCGGGAGGGGAATCGGCGGCACTGGTGATCATCGAGGCGGTGTTGCGACTGCTGCCCAATGTTCTGGGCAATCCGCTTTCGCACCAGGATGATTCGCATTCCTGCGGCCTGCTGGAGGGCCCGTCGTACACCAGGCCGCCGAGCTGGCGCGGACTGGACGTCCCCGAGGTTCTGCTGTCCGGCGACCACGCCCGCGTCGAGTCTTGGCGACGGCAGGCTTCCGAGCAGCGCACCCGTGAACGCCGTCCCGACCTGTGGCATCGAGATCGACCTTAGCGCAGATTTCAGCGAGAAATCCTGCACCACCGTCGATCTCCGCGAGCAACGGCTCAGATTCGCCCGGAAGGAAACATCGTCCTGACCGCCTGGGTGATCGTTGCCCGCGCGGTGGCGTCATCGGAGGGCTGCAGCGACTCGATCACCATGACGTAGCGTCGGTCGGCGCCGACGATCCCGGTGGACAGGTGCATCCAGGTGCCGCCGTCCATACAGCACATCCACCCCTGCTTGACGGCAACGGATTCGGCGTAAAGCCCGTCGGGAATGCCGAACCGCTGGGGGTAGCCATCGGCCCCGGTTGCGGTGGATCCGGCGAGGTCGTCGACGATGACCTGCGCCCGCTCCTCAGACAGGCCGCCGGACCCGTTGAGCAGCATGTCGTAATAGCGAACCAAATCGGAAGCTGAACTCATCGTGTTCCACCACCGCCCGTCGCTGGGCGGCGCGGTGGACGTCAGCCCGTAGCGGGCCGCGACGTCGGTGATGATCGCCTCACCGCCACGCTCGGCCCAGAACGTCTCCGCGGCGCCATCGTCGGAGGAGCGCAGCATGCTGTCCAGGGCCTCGCGGTCTGCCGTCGACAACCGGCGATTCTCCTCTACGCCGCCCGATTCCTGCGACAGCACCTCATCCGCGATGAAGAGCTTGGCCACCGACGCGATCGCGACGAGCTGGTCATTGCCGTTGGAAAGCAGTTGGTTGTTGGCTCGGTCGAGGACCGCAACCGAGACGGTGGCGCCGTTCGCGGCAGCGTCTTGGGTGGCCTGCTCGATGCGGGCCGGCAATCCGTCGAATGCGGCGCCGGGCACTGCGTTCGGTGACTTGGGCGGCATGCTCGCTTGCACCGGGGGCGCGACGACGTGGGGCGCACCCGATGCGCCACCGGGAGCGCCGTACACCTTCGCTTCGACACTCGCCACCAACGCCGTCAGTACCGCTGCCGCGGCGATCAGCAGCATCGGCGCCCGCGCTGGCATGGTTCTCCACTTCACGCATGTAGACCTTGGTCCTATGTATCATTCGCCCCCGTCACGGCGGGGTAAGCAGGATCGGCGATTCGCGGTGATTTCACTGCCTGATCCCGATCTGGCACAATTGACCAGTTGTCTCCAGTGGCTGTCGGTCGGCTTGTCCGCTCCCGCCTGCTGCGAGACGCGCCGAGATGCCCGAATCCATCGGCTTGGTTGACTGTCCACGCGTCCACCGCGTGAGCATCAGCACGCAGCCGCGACTGCAAGGAAGTGTCCGTCGAAATGAACACGCTGGACTTCGTCGACAAGTCGTCGCTGCGCGACGACATCCCGGCCTTCAGCCCCGGCGACACGATCAACGTGCACGTCAAGGTGATCGAGGGCGCCAAAGAGCGCATCCAGGTATTCAAGGGCGTGGTGCTGCGTCGGCAAGGCGGTGGGATCCGCGAGACCTTCACCGTGCGCAAGGAGAGCTACGGCGTAGGCGTCGAACGGACCTTCCCGGTGCATTCGCCGAATATCGACCACATCGAGGTCGTTACCCGCGGTGATGTCCGCCGCGCCAAGCTCTACTACCTGCGAGAGCTGCGCGGCAAGAAAGCCAAGATCAAAGAGAAGCGCTGACCTGGTGCGGCGGGGTGGCTGTCCCGTCGGCGCGTGGCGGCCCGCGACCGCGCGGACCGCGCTGGCTAGGCTGACGCAGTGACCGAAACCACCGACTCGGCGCCTGAAGGCCAACCCGAGTCTGATCCGGCCAAGCCAGAAGCCGCGACGAGCGGTCCGGCCACCACTGAAGCCGAGGACGAACCCAAGGCCAAGAAGCGCGCGGCGCTGCGGGAAACCGTCGTCCTGGCAGCGATCGCGCTGCTGCTCTACTACGTCATGTTGACGTTCGTGGCACGGCCGTACCTTATTCCGTCGGAGTCCATGGAACCGACGCTGCACGGCTGTTCGGGTTGCGTCGGCGACCGGATCATGGTGGACAAGCTCACCTACCATTTCGGTTCGCCGCACCCCGGTGACGTCATCGTGTTCAAGGGGCCGCCGTCGTGGAACGTCGGCTACAAGTCGATCCGCTCGCACGACACCGTGGTGCGCTGGCTGCAGAATGCGCTGTCCTTCATCGGCTTTGTGCCGCCTGACGAGAACGACCTAGTCAAGCGCGTCATCGCGGTGGGCGGACAGACCGTGCAGTGCCGAAGCAATACCGGGCTGACGGTCAACGGCGCGCGGTTGAAGGAGCCATATCTGGATCCGGCAACGATGAACGCAGACCCGTCGGTGTACCCGTGCCTGGGCCCCGAGTTCGGGCCGGTCACCGTCCCGCAGGGGCGGTTGTGGGTGATGGGGGACAACCGCACTCATTCCGCGGACTCCCGGGCTCACTGCACCAGCACCCCCACCGACGCCATGGATGGGCTGCTGTGCACGGGTGATCCCATGGCGGGCACCGTGCCGGTGGGCAACGTCATCGGCAAGGCAAGGTTCATTGTGTGGCCGCCATCGCGATGGGGTGGTGTGAGTTCGGTGAATCCGCAGCAGAATCATTAGCCATGGCCACCACTTGGCCGCCACGGACGGTGATCCGTAAATCCTCCGGCTTGCGCACCCTGGAGTCGGCGCTGTACCGCAGCGGTCTTGGACCGGTCGCCGGAGTGGACGAGGTCGGCCGCGGGGCATGCGCCGGGCCCCTGGTGGTCGCGGCCTGCGTGCTAGGTCCCGGGCGACTGGAAAGCCTTAGCGCCCTGGATGATTCGAAAAAGCTCACCGAGAAGACGCGGGAGAAGCTGTACCCGTTGATTTGCCGTTACGCGGTGGCCTACCACGTGGTGTTCATCCCGTCGGTCGAGGTTGACCGCCGCGGCGTGCATGTGGCCAACATCGAAGGCATGCGGCGGGCGGTAGCCGGGCTGCCGGTGCGTCCCGGCTATGTGCTCAGCGACGGTTTCCGGGTGCCGGGGCTGCCGGTGCCGTCGCTGCCGGTGATCGGAGGCGACGCGGCGGCGGCCTGTATCGCCGCCGCCAGCGTGCTGGCCAAGGTCAGCCGGGACCGGTTGATGGTGGCGATGGACACCGATCATCCGGGCTATGGGTTCGCCGACCACAAGGGCTACAGCACCGGTGCGCACTCTGCCGCGCTGAACGAGCTGGGCCCGTGTCCCGAACATCGGTATTCCTTCATCAATGTCCGGCAAGTGGCAACCGGGTCGGGCAGCCGGGTGGTGGCAGAGTGCCGGCCGGGCGACGATGCGGGCCGGGACTGGCCCGAGAAGGAGCCCGGCAATCCAGCCACGCCGGGCCCACCGGTTCAACAGGCCGCCAACAGGTGGGGAAAGATGGAACCGTGGTCGCCCGGCGACGATGCGGAGCGTCCTCGGTCCGAGGAGGAGCTGGGCAATCAGGTACGGCCCGAATGGGCTGAGTGGGCAACGGAGAAGGACGGCTGAGCAGATGAGTGCCGAAGATCTCGAAAAGTACGAAACCGAGATGGAGCTCTCGCTGTACCGCGAATACAAGGACATCGTGGGCCAGTTCAGCTACGTGGTGGAAACCGAGCGTCGGTTCTACTTGGCAAACGGTGTGGAGATGTTGCCACGCAACGCGGACGGCGAGGTGTACTTCGAGCTGCGGCTTTCTGACGCGTGGGTGTGGGATATGTATCGCCCGGCCCGGTTCGTCAAGCACGTGCGGGTGGTCACCTTCAAAGACGTCAACATCGAAGAGGTCGAGAAACCCGAGTTACGGCTGCCCGAATAGGCGGCCAGCGCTAGTGCTCGCTCGACGACCGGTCGTCGCCGAATACCGGATTGCCCCGGTGCTCGATCACCGTCCGCGCCACATCGGCGAGCTTGATGTTCAGATCCTGGGAATATCGCCGCAGCACGTCGAAGGCCTCGTGCTCGTCCACGCCGTTCAGCATCATCAGCATGCCCACGGCCTTCCCGATTTCCCGGTTGCTCATCAGGCCGCGCCGCAAGGTGGCGACGTCCTCACCCTGAGCGACGGCGTTGATGGCCACGCTGGCGAACGATGCCAGCAGGATGGCCTGGCCCGCGGACTCGGTGTCAAAGACGTTGGGCTTGTCGCTGAACAGATTGAGCGCGCCGGTTTTGCGCTTATCGACCAGGATGCGAAAACCCATCGCCCCGCGCACGGGCGTCTCGGCGACCAGGCGGGCGGCCAGCTGAGGCCATTGGTTCGGCGTCGTGAGATCTGTTTCGATCTGCGGTGTCTCTTCTTCGATGGCGTCGACGCACGGTCCGTCCCCGGCCGTCCGCTCCAGGTCGTCGACTCGCTGGGCGACGCGGTCGCTGGCCCCGACGGTGACATAGCGACCGTCGCGGCGCACCAGCAAGCTGGCGTGATCGCACCCCGTGACGACCAGCGTCGCCGCGACGCAGATGGCCGCATAGACCTGGCTCGGCTCCGAGCCCTGGTAGATGATCTCGGCCAGCGCGGCAAAAACCGTGTTGGGGTCCGCTGCAGCGGGTGATCCACCGGAGCCGTTGTTCCCCTCGTCTGCCACATCATCCATCATTTCAGGCCGCTTCGGTGCTGGCCAATGTATTGGCGTTTCAGGGTCCCCGCGCCAGTCCAAGGGGGTGTCTGGGGGGGTGTCAAGATCCCGTAAGGAAGACGGCGGCCAGCCCCAAGAGCGGTTAGGAATAGTCGCGTGACGGGTTTGGCCGACGAGCAGGGCATCGCGCCGTCTTATCTCGACGGGTGGAAGCGGCTCTTCCTCGGGAAGCCAATGATCACCGACGACCTTCAGCATGAGAAGTTGTCGAACGGCGTTGCGCTCGGAGCGCTTTCACCGGATGCGATCTCTTCGACTGCTTACGGTCCCGAGCAGATCATGGTCGAGTTGCTGCCGGCTGCTGGGATGGCCGCGTTTGTGCTGTTGCTTCCGCTGATCGGCGTGATCCTGGTGATTCTCGTGCTGGTGACGGCGTCGTATCGGCAGGTCGTCATGGCCTACACCCGGGCCGGCGGTTCGTACATCGTGGCCAGGGAGAATTTCGGGCCGCGGATAGCGCAGATCGCGGCCGCAGCGCTGTTGATCGACTATGTGGTCACCGTGGCGATCCAGTGTGCGGCCGGCACCGTGGCGGTGGCGTCGGCGATACCGGTGCTGGGCCCCTACAGCCTGGAAATCTCGGTCGGTGCGGTG
>Ga0209040_10002824_pt1 | contig 13418 bp, 15 predicted proteins | sample BogFormECP12_OM3_FD_188240 | JGI IMG/M metagenome (GOLD analysis project Ga0209040, IMG submission 188240) | Bog forest soil microbial communities from Calvert Island, British Columbia, Canada - ECP12_OM3 (SPAdes) (version 2) | ecosystem: Environmental > Aquatic > Freshwater > Wetlands > Bog ... | reverse complement strand
GCGCATCATCAAGATCCGCACTTTTTCGACCACCGCGATCGTGCCAAGCGCATCGGCAAGAATTCGGAGCGTCCGCAGCGGATCGGCGACGGTCACGATCTCGTAGTCGCTGAGCATCAGCGGTCCGCTTTCGATCCGATGGTAGAAGATCAGAACCGCGCTGCCGTTTTCCTCGCGCAATTTCAGCTTGCCGTTTGCTACGCGAAAAAAAGTGTCGCGCTGATTGAGTATCGCGCGGCGCTTGTATCCGAGCGCCGTCGCGCGCGCCTCGGCCTGACCGAGATCGATGAGCCGGAATTTCGCTTCGAGGTTTTTCATCTTTGCGGAAGGGTAAATCACTTTATTTGAATGTGAAACCCACGTGGGTTTCACACTTCCTTCGGCAGGGGTGACCCCTGCACCCATCGTCAGGGCTAGGATGCGGGACTTCGTCCCTGTTAGAACTTGTTCGGGGGAGAATTGATTTGGGTAAGGCACACGAAGTAGAGCCGGACGACGCAAAGCTGATCGCGGCTGGTTTCGATCCGGCCACTGCGCCCGCCGAGGCGATCGCGAAGCTGCGCGAACTCAGAGGCACGCCGGGCGTCGCGGACCTCGCAATCGCGCGCGCGCTGGGCGAGGTTGCCGACCCGCGGGCGGCCGCGATGCTGGCCGAGATGGAAGCCGGGGCGGCCGGCGCTTTACGGCGCGAAATTCGCCGCGCGCTGTACCGGCTCAGGCAACACGGTATCGACGCGCCCGCGTCCGCCGCGCCAGTGTCCAGCACTTCGCACGACGACGACAGCGAAAAGAGCGCGCTGCTCTCGCCGATCGACGCCGAGGGCGCGCGCCTGGTCTGGATCGTCAAGCCGCGCGTGCGGGGCGGCGTGATGCGGCTGTGGGCGCTGATCTCGGAGCGCGAGGGCCTGGTCGGCGCGCAGAACACTGGCCTGTCGCGGCGCGAACTGAAATCCGAACGCGAGGAACTCGAGCGCCGCGCGCAGGTCAAGCTGGTGGACGCCGACTGGCGCGTCGCGGACTTTATCGCGTGCGAGGCCTGGCGCGTCACGCCCGAGTCGCGGCGCGGGCAGGTCGGGAACTTTCTCGCGCTCCGCGCCGAGTTGATCGCGTCGCCGCCGCCGACGGAGCTGGCGCATCCGGTGTATGCGGAGCTTGCGGCAGAAGCGGCCGAGGAGCCGTCGGTCGAGCTGCTCAAGGAGCCGGAGCTGCTCGAATGGCGGCTGCCCGACGCGCTCCTCAAGCCTTACGTCGACGAGATTGCCCGCGCCGGCGAAAGCGTGATCGTGCTGAATCCGCTGCACAAGCAGGAACGCGTGAATGCGGTGATCGAGCGCGCGGCCGCGGAACTGCTGTCGGGCGACAATGGCAAGCGAGTTCAGCGGCGGCTCGAGGATATCGCGTACTATATCGCGAGGGTTGGACGCCGCGCGCAGGCGGGATGGGCCGCGGCGGCGGCGGCGCGCCTCCGCGACGGAGTCGACGTGACGAAAGTGCTCTTCTTCCAGGCGTTCATCCGCACCCAGCTGGGTACGGTGGCGGCGGCCGAGCAGGAGAAGGCTGAGAATGAGCCGCGGTTGATCATGACTCCGGCCGAGGCGATGCGCGCGCGTGAGGCGCGCGAAGCGAGAACGCGGCGGCGCTAGCGGCGCTGGCGGACTTAAAGCATGACTTTAATATTCAGCTCAGTGGCGGAATCTTGAATCGCGCGCGAAACGCGCGCTGTACAAGGACCCTCACCTTCATCCTCTCCCTGGCAGGGAGAGGAGACAGAAAGGATAACCGTCAATGATCGATCAACAGCCGTTGCGGGGGGTTCGTGTGCTGGACTTGACGCGGGTTTTGGCGGGGCCGTTCTGCACGATGAACCTGGCGGACCTGGGCGCCGAGGTAATCAAGATTGAAATGCCAGGGCGCGGCGACGACTCGCGCAGCTTTGCGCCGGTGATGCCGTCGGGCGACTCGGGCTACTTCTACAGCGTCAATCGCGGCAAGCGCAGTATCACGATCGACTTGCGGAGCGCGGAGGGCGCCGCGATCCTGCTCGAGCTGGCGGCAAAATCGGATGTAGTGGTTGAGAATTTTTCGCCGGGCACGATGGCGCGTTTCAAGGTCGGGTACGCGCAGCTCAAGGCGGCAAATCCGCGGATTATCTTGTGCTCGATTTCGGGTTTCGGACAGACCGGGCCGAAGGCGGCCGCGCCCGCGTATGACATCGTGGCGCAGGCGCTGGGCGGCACGATGAGTATCACCGGCAACGCGGGCGGCGAGCCGGTGCGATGCGGCGTGTCGGTGGGCGACCTGTCGGCCGCGCTGTACGGGGTGATTGCGATCATGGCGGCGATCCGCGTGCGCGATCGCGACGGGGTGGGAAACCATGTCGATATCGCGATGCTGGATTGCCAGGTCGCGATGCTCGAGGACGCGCTGGCGCGCTACTCGGTGTCGGGGAGGATACCGGGGCGGATCGGCACGCGGCATCCGTCGATCACGCCGTTCCAGCAGTTTCGCGCGGCCGACGACTATTTTGTGATGGGCGCGGGCAACCGAGGCGATCTGGCTTCGCTTCTGCGACGCGATCGGGATGCCGGGGCTCAAGGACGACCCGCGGTTTGCGAGCAACGCGGATCGCACGCGGAACCATCCGGAGCTCGAGGCGATCCTCGCGCGTATCTTCGCGACGCATCCGCGCGACCATTGGCTGCGAATCCTCGGCGACGCGTCGGTGCCGTGCGCGCCGATTGCCAACGTCGAGGAAGTCAGCCGCGATCCCCATCTGGCGGCGCGCAACATGATCCTGCACGCGGAGCATCCTGAGTTTGACGGGCTGATCGTGCCCGGATCGCCGCTCAAGAGCTCGGGCAATACAGACGTCCCGGCGACGCGCGCGCCGCGGCTGGGCGAGAGCACCGATGAGGTGCTGCGCAGCGTGCTCGGGTACGATTCTTTACGGCTGTCGGAACTGCGCCGGCGTAGTATCATATAGTGTTAAGGTTTGCGGTTGCGCGCTTCGAATGACGGCGGGCCGCCGAAGGAGAATATCGTGCGCGAAGTTGTTATCGTCGATGGAGTCAGGGTCCCGATTGGCAAAGCGGGCAAGGACAAGGGCTACTACAGGGACGTCCGCGGGGACGACCTGGGCGCGATCTGCATTCGGCGCCTGCTCGAGAAGAATCCGAAGCTCGATCCCAAAGAGATCGAGGACGTGGTCTGGGGCTGCGCGAATCAGACCGGCGAGCAAGGCTTGAACGTGGGCAGGATGATCGGGCTGCTGTCGGGGCTGCCGGTCGAAGTGGCGGGCACGACTATTGATCGTCAATGCGGCTCGAGCCTGCAGGCGGTCAACTTCGCGGCGCAGGAGATAATGACCGGCGCGGGCGAAGTGGCGATTGCGGGCGGCGTCGAGCATATGACGCACGTCGCGATGGGGTCGGGGATATTGCCCAATCCCAAGCTGCTCGAGATGTTCCCGCGCGACATGTTCTTCATGGGGATGACTGCCGAGCGGCTGGCGGAGATGTACAAGATCACGCGGACGGAGTCGGACGCCTTCTCGCTGCGATCGAACATGCGGGCGGTGGCGGCGCGCGAACGCTTCAAGGAGGAAATCGTGCCGGTCAAGCTGCCCGACGGCGCGGTGGTGGACGTCGACCAGGGGCCGCGCGCGGAAACGACGATGGAAAAGCTGGCCGGGCTGAAGCCTTCATTCAAGCCCGACGGCCAGGTGACCGCGGGCAACTCCTCGCAGCTGAGCGACGGGGCGGCCGCCCTGCTGCTGATGAGCGCGGAGCGTGCGCGCGCGCTCGGCTTCAAGCCGATGGCGAAGATTCGCGCAACGGCGGTGGCGGGAGTGCGGCCGGAAATCATGGGATGGGGTCCGGTGCCGTCGACGCGCAAGGCGCTGGCGCGCGCGGGACTGAAGATCGGAGATATCGACCTGTTTGAAATCAACGAGGCTTTCGGGGCGCAGGTGCTCGCCTGCAACACCGATCTCAAGATCGACGAAGAGCGGCTCAACGTGAACGGTGGCGCGATCGCGCTGGGGCATCCGCTGGGTTGCTCGGGGGCGCGGCTGGTGGTGACACTGACGCATGAGATGCGCCGGCGCGGCGCGGCGCTCGGAGTGGCGACGATGTGTATCGGGATCGGGCAGGGTATCGCGACGGTAATCGAGCAGGTATGAGCGGCAGGCAACTGACATTGCGCGCGCTCGCCGCATCGGTCGGGCTGGCGCTGATCGTGGGTGCGTTCGTCAACCTGCATCGCAGGATGCGCGAAGAGCCCACGCCGCCGCCGCTGCGCCTCGAGACGCCGCAGGCTAACGCGCCGCAGGCGAGTGCGCCGCAGGCGAGCGCGCCGCAGGCAGACGAGGGCCTCGATTTCAGAGCGCCGGGCCTCGACGGCAAGCAGATCGACCTGAGCGACTACCGGGGCCATCCGGTGATCGTGGATTTCTGGGCGACCTGGTGCGGGCCGTGCCGTCGGCAGATTCCGGAACTGGTCGCGCTCTACAAGAAGTACAACAAGTCGCGCGGCCTGATGATAATCGGGGTCTCGTGCGACTTGATCCAGGGCGACGGGGTGCGCGCGGTGGCGCCGTTTGTCGAAGAGTTCCAGATCAATTATCCGATCGCGCTGGCCGACGAGCAGCTGGTCGACAGCATGGGAGTCGAAGCGATACCGACGACGCTGTTCCTCGGACCCGACGGCAAGCTGGTCTCGCGAATCGTGGGCGCGGGGCGTGCGGGCGAGATAACCGCGAGCGCGAAGCAGCTGCTCGACGGCGCCAAGCGCCGCCGCGAGCCTCGCACGCCGGAGGAGAATGGCGGGCACGTCGTGGACATTTCGGTTGTGAAATAGTTGGAACTTGACTGATTGTAAGCGGAACCCACCGTGGGTTCCGCACCTCCCTGGGCAGGGGTGACCCCTGCACCCGGTGTTAAGAAAGAAAAAGATGCGGGACTTCGTCCCTGTTCGAAGTTTTCGTCAGACTATGCCGAAGCTGTTGGTGGATGCTTGATGCGTCGGTTGGGGCCTGCTTCTGTTGCGGAACGGCTCAGAGTTGGGCGCGGCCTGCGCGAGGTGGCGCCGCGCAAGAGCCATGCGCCGTGGAAGGCGTCGAAAAATCGGCCCGATCCGATAACGCTGCTGATTGAATCCGACGCGGGACGAATTCCCAACCTGCTCCCGATTCGTTACGGGCGGATGAAGCAGTCGCCGTTTGCGTTCATGCGCGGTGCGGCGGCCCTGATGGCATTTGATTTGGCGAAGACGCCGCGCAGCGGACTCCGCGTCCAGGCTTGCGGCGACTGCCATATCATGAACTTTGGAGCGTTCGCGACGCCTGAGCGCAACCTGATTTTCGATATCAACGATTTCGACGAGACGCTGCCGGCGGCATGGGAGTGGGACGTCAAGCGGCTGACGGCGAGTATCGAAATCGCCGGGCGCGCCGCGGGCGACAAGTCACGGCATCGAGAGGACGCTGCGCGGGCGGCAGTTCGTTCCTATCGCGAGCATCTGGGCGAGTACGCGACGATGCCGTCGCTCGAGGTGTGGTATCAGCAGATAGATTTCCAGGAACTTATCGATCGAGTACCAAAGCCGAGCAATCGCAGGCGCGACCGAATAGCCGCCGAGCGGGCGCGGCAACAGACGATACCAATCACCCTGCTGCCTTCGGTGGCCGGCAAGAACACCAGGATCAAGGACCATCAGCCGCTGATTTACCATCTGCCGGGTCAACGGGCCCCGGCGTATCGGAAGCGGGCCGTATCGACGTTCGCGAAATACCGCGACTCGCTCGAGACGCCCTATCGCGTGTTGTTCGATCGGTTCGAGTTGCTGGATGTCGCGCTCAAGGTTGTCGGTATCGGAAGCGTCGGGACCTTTTGCGAGGTGGCGTTGTTCAGGGATGCGCAAGCCGCGCGGCTGTTGCTGCAGATCAAGGAAGCTCGTGCGTCGGTGTTGGAGCGATACGCGGGCCGCAGCTTGTCTTCCACGCATGGGCAGCGGGTGGTCTATGGTCAACGCCTGATGCAGGCCGCCAGCGACATATTTTTGGGTTGGATGGTCGGGCTGCAACCGCGCCGGCATTTTTACGTTCGCCAGTTGCGCGACATGAAGATTGCGATGCCGGTTGACCCGAAGGATCCCGCTGACCTCAAGTATTTCGCCGACGCCTGCGGCTGGGCGCTGGCGCTGGCGCATGCACGCACGGGAGACCCGGCGATGATCGCGGGGTATCTCGGCACGAGCGAGGCGTTTGACGACGCGATAGTGAAATTCGCGGATGGTTATGCCGATCAGACCGAACGCGATTACGAAGCTTTGTTGAAGGCGATAAAAAGTGGACGAATAAAAGCGCAGTAGCGCGCGGGGGCGGGGCTGGTGGATTCGGGGGTTGGTTGCGGGTTAAGATGCCGGTTCAGCGATGGACCCTAAGGAAATCGAGACGATGATTGCGCGCGGAATTCCCGACGCGCAGGTCGAAGTGCGCGACTACACCGGCGGCGGAGACCATTTCGAGGCCCTGGTGGTGAGTCCGAGTTTCGAGGGCAAGGGTCTAATCGAACGGCATCAGCTGGTCTACAAGGCGCTGGGCGACGCGATGCGTGTGCAGGTGCATGCGCTCACGCTGAAGACCTTGACGCCGGCGCAATATCAGAACCGGAGGTAGAGGAATCAGATGGCGGACATAATCGAGAAGATCGAAGCGGCGGTCAAAGAAAACAAGGTCATGATTTTCATGAAGGGCAACCGCAGCTTTCCGCAGTGCGGATTCTCGGCGGCGACGGTTGCGATTTTCGACGAGCTGGGCGTGCCGTACGCGACGGCCGACGTGCTGAGCGATCCGGAGCTGCGCGACGCGATCAAGCAATACAGCAACTGGCCGACAATTCCGCAGGTTTATATCGACGGCAAGTTCGTCGGCGGCTGCGATATTATTCGCGAGCTGCACGAGAGCGGCGAGCTCGAGCCGCTGGTGAAGGCTGCGCTGGGAGCGAGCGCGCAGCAGTAGTTTTCGCGCGCCGGCCGAAGCGCGCCGCATCGAAAGGGGATGCATGAAGACCAGCGAGCGCCTCGCAGCGAAACTCGTGAACGCGGTTGCGAGTTTTTGCGTGGCGCAGATGGCCGGACGCGGTGTCAGCTTTGCGCAATCGGCCCGCGAAGCCTCCAGCGTTCAGCAGCATGCTCCCTCTGTAAACCCGGTTCCCGCCCTTCCGACTCCGAGCCTTCTGATGGAGGGGACGGGGCAGATCGCGCAGTCCTCGAACCCATGCACTGTCAGTAGCTGCTCGGGAACATTCACGGCGACGCTGTCGGGCCGTCCGTTCGGCAAAGCCAACCTTACTTTGAATCTTTCAGTCAACCCGGCCGCGGACAGTTTCACCGGATGCAACCAAGTGATTGCGACGGGCGGGATCAACGACAATGCGTACGTCGTAAACCTGGTCGGACAAGTGTGCGAGCCCGGCGTCGGATACCTGCTCTCGGGCAGCGTGCAGATTTACGCGCAGGCGGCGGCGGCCGGGATTGCGGCGACGGGAACGATTGTCGCTTTCGGCGGGACCAATATCCCGCCCAACCCGGTACCGAACAGCGGCCCGAGCCTGGTCAGTATTATCGGCGTGCGCGGTAAAATACCGGTGCTGATTCCATGAAGTCTGCGCGGGCGCATGTGAAGACGTCGAAATGACCGAGTGGTACGAAGACGACGAATTCTGGGAGAGCTTCGCACCTTACTTCTTCACGCCCGAGCGGATTGAAAGTTCAGGCGCGCAGGCCGACGAACTCGTCAGACTGCTCGGAGTCGGGCCGGGCGGCAGCGTGCTGGACTTGTGCTGCGGCGTCGGGCGCCATTCGATAGCGCTGGCGCGGCGCGGGCTGGCGGTGACGGGAGTGGATCGCACGCGCGCGTTTCTGGATCGCGCCAAGGCAAGCGCGCGCGAGGAAGGCGTGACGGTGGAATGGGTGCAGGAGGACATGCGCGCGTTCAAACGAGCGAACGCCTTCGACGGCGCGATCAACTGCGTGACCTCGTTCGGCTACTTTGAAGACCAGGCCGAAGATTTGATCGTCGCGCGAAATCTTCACGACGCGCTGAAGGCGAAAGCGCGGCTTGTCATCGAAATGATGGGCAAGGAAGTTCTGGCCCGTGACTGGCAGGAGCGGACCTGGGAGCGAATGCCCGACGGCGCGATCCTGCTGCAGGAACGCAAACTCAAGAGCGGGTGGGACTGGCTCGAGAGTCGTTGGACCATGATCGGGCAGCAGCGGCGGATGGAGCTGAGCTTCTCGACGCGGCCGTACTCGGGCGCCGAGATCAAGGGACTGCTGAAGCAGGCAGGTTTCCGGGAAGTGGAGCTATTCGGCAGCTTGAGCGGCACGCCGTACGACCATCGCGCGGTGCGGCTGGTGGCAGTCGCGACGAAGTAGGAACCTAACCCTAGTTGCGATCACCCGGCGGACGTCGCGGAAGTAGGAACCTAACCCCTAGCCCCTTCCCCTTTTGGGAAGGGGAACAATCGCGGAGAGGAGTCGGCTCTTCTGGGGGAAGGGGACGGTCGGGGTTACCAGAAGCGGACGCGGCCGGTGTCTACGTGGACGAAGCCGGTGCGCGGGTAGTAGCCGACGCCGCCCGCTTGCTGCGCCAGCGCGGCGCCGCGCAGCTGGGCGAGACTGCGCCCCGGGACGCAGATGTCGATCGCCTTGCCGTCGATATGAAGACTGTGGACGGCGACGCCTTCGCTGTTCGCATGCAGCATCGCATTGGTCAGCGGCGAGCGATAGCCGGAAATCACCTGGAACGGCTCGGCGGTGCCCAGGCGATGCTGGATGCGGACGAGCAGATCGAGGAGCGCGGGATCGATCGGCTTGATCTCGTTGGCGCGGAAATCGCGCAGGATATAGTTGACGCGGTCGAGCTCGCCGGGAATGTACTGACCGTCCTGCCAGTAAGTGGTGGCCAGGCTTTCGCCCGTGTGCAGGTTGTAGAACTTGAGCGAGCGGTGTCGAAGGCGGACGGTGGTGCGTGCGAGTGCGACGGCGGGGACCACGAGCTGCGCCGCGGCGATCGCGCTAATGCGGAGGAAGCGCCGCCGCGATAAGTCGGCGGGAGGCCTGAACTGCGACTGTAGCTGTTCGCTCAATTGTCGTCGCCGCGATCGAATCTGCTGGCGCTCCCCCCGCGCGATCGGACTTGAGCGTCACGTCGCGCGCGATTCCTTCCTGTTCGTCTACAACTTCCCCGGCACGAATCCAGTCGATTAGATTATCAATCCCGGCGGCCTGCGCAAGAGCCTTGACGGCGTCGATTCCACCGGCGCCCCGGCGGTAAATGTCGCGCTCGCTCTCGAGGAAGACGCGGCCGTCGTCCAGCTGCGCGAGCATCACGGGGTAGTACACGATCACGCCCGAGTCATTGAGGTCGACCGCGTTGAACAGCGCTTCGATATCGTCGGGATGCAGCCGGACGCATCCGTGGGTCCGGTAGCTGTAGACGCTGACGGGATGATTGGTGCCGTGAATCCCGATGATCGGGAAACTCAGGCCGATCCAGTACTTGCCGAGCGGGTTGTCGGGTCCGGGCTCGATCTCGTCGACGACGTCCCTGCCATCCGCTTCCTCTTCGCGCTGAATCGAGGCGGGCACGCGCCAGGTCGGGTCCTCGCGCATCTGGATGACCTTGAACGCGCCGGTCGGGGTCTGCCATTGGCGGCCAGGCTGCCCGATCGCGACAGGATAGGCACCGCTTAGGCGGCCGTCCGCGAAATGAAAGAGCATCCGCTGCGGCAGGTTGACCTCGATCAAATCCGATCCTTCGAGAGGAACGATATGACGATTGTCGATGTGAATGGTGTCGCCGGCGTGGAGGCGGTCGGTGACCTGCATGCCGTTGTCGCGGGCCAGCACTTTTGGGCTCTCGCCGAAGCGCGAGCCGATACTGGTAAACGTGCTGCCGTCCCAGGCGATGAAATCGAATTCGCCGCCGACGATACGATGGGCAATGGGCGGTAGCGGCGCGCCGGGCTGTGCGGTGACAGCGTCAGCGGGAGCAGCCGGCGGCTTCGCGTCGGATGAAGGAGTGGTCGCGGTCGCGGTCGTTGGACTCGAGGCGGGCCAAGGGAATGTGAATGCACTCGACCCGGTCGCGGTAATCGCGACTGAGAGAAATGCCGGGACGATTGCGCGGCTCAGTTTTCGGATCGACGTCGTCACACTTCAATTGTGACGATTTTTGGAAATCGAGACGAATCGGTTCGTCCGCAAGGGGTCTCAGCGGGACGCTAATGTCGCATATTTTATGTAACCCGACGCTTCATCGAGCGCGACGGGCGAGTCCCGCGCCCTACTTCCGGATTTTTTTGAGCGCCTGATCGACGCCGGGCATCCGCTTCGGCAGCTCCTTGCCTTGCATCCTGGCCTGCATCAAGCCGCCGATGCCGAGGACCATGTGATGCGAGTGAGCGTTGCGGATCGCGGTGCTGAAGCCCATCGCGTCCTGCGCGGAATTGACGGCCCACTTGACCATGCGCAGCGTGAAGCGGTCGCTCTCGGCGATTCGATTCGCGAGCGCAATCGTTTCGGCCTCGAGCGCGGCGCGCGGCACGACGAGATTGACGAAGCCGAGGCGGCAGGCCTCTTCGGCGTCGACGAAGCGGCTCTGGAAGAGGATTTCCTTGGCCTTGCGCGGCGGCATATCCCACGGAATGGAGAAGTACTGGAGGAGCGAGGGCAGGAACCTGGCGTCGTCGGAAGCGACGACGAGATCCATCGCCGCCGCGAACATCCAGCCGCCGAAGATGCACAGGCCCTGGACCTGCGCGATGGTGGGCTTGTCGAGATCGCGCCATCGCAGCGTGTTGTCGAGGAACATCTGGCGCGAGCGGGCATACTCGCCGCGGACGCCCTTGGGAAACGGGCGGCGCTGCTGGTCCTCTTTTTCTTCGGGGGTACCGAGGTCGTGGCCGGAGCAGAAATTGTCGCCGGCGCCGGAGAGGATGATGACGCGGACGTCGTCGTCGGAGTTGGCCTCGGCGAAGGCGGCGTCCATTTCCTCGAGCAGGCGGCGTGATTGCGCGTTCTTGTAGCGCGGGCGGTTGAGGATGACTTTGGCGATGCGGTCGTGCTTTTCGTAGAGAACTGTTTTGTCTTCCATGGCATCCGTCCTGCGAGAAAGCTCCAAGATGTAGCGCGCTGAACTGACCCCTAACCCATTCCCATAGTGGGAAGGAGAACAAAAGTAAAAGCGTTGCAAGCGCCGCGGCGCGGGGCTTGATTGGGATTCGACGGGTTGGATACGGTCGGAGGCATCCTGGGCGAAGGCGGTGCGAACTTATGGCGCTGTGGAAACCCGATCAGACGTTTTACCCGTCGGCGCGGATGGCGATGCAGGCGCCGCGCGAGCAGCTTGGCTACGTCGTCACGTTCAATCCGACGGCGGACAACGGAAAGCATGACGCGCTGTGCGTGCTCGATCTCGATCCGAAGTCGAAAACCTACTCGCAGGTGGTCGGACGCGCCGGAGTGCCCAACGCCGGCGACGAGCTGCATCACTTTGGCTGGAACGCGTGCAGCGCGGCGCTGTGTCCCTACGCACCGCATCCGCATATCGAGCGGCGCTACCTGCTGGTGCCGGGCTTGCGATCGTCGCGAATTTACATTTTCGACACCAAGCCGGATGCGCGGAACCCGAAGCTGGTGAAGACGATCGAGGCGGAGGAGATCGCGTCGCGCGCGGGGTACAGCCGGCCGCATACGGTGCATTGCGGACCCGATGCGATTTACGTCAGTGCGCTGGGCGCGCCGAACGGCGACGGGCCGGGCGGAATATTCCTGCTCGATCATGAGAGCTTCGACGTGCTGGGGCGATGGGAAGTCGATCGCGGGCCGCAGCGGTTCGCGTACGACTTCTGGTGGCATCTCGGCTGGGACGTGGCGGTGACGAGCGAATGGGGCACGCCGAACATGGTCGAAAACGGCGTGGTGCCCGAGTTGCTGCTGGGCAACAAGTACGGACACGCGATTCATATCTGGAACCTGCGCAACCGGCGTCATCTGAAGTCGCTCGACCTGGGCGCCGAGCATCAAATGGCGCTCGAGCTGCGGCCGTCGCACGACCCGACCAAGACTTACGGCTTCGTCGGGGTGGTGATCTCCACCAAAGATCTGTCGGCGTCTATCTGGCTGTGGTATCGCGACGGCGGCGACTGGAAGGTGCGCAAGGTGATTGAGATTCCCGCCGAGCCCGCCGACGAAAGCGTGCTGCCGCCGGCGCTCAAGCCGTTCAAGGCCGTGCCGCCGCTGATCACCGACATCAACCTGAGCCTCGACGACAAGTTTCTGTACGTCGCGTGCTTCGGCACGGGCGACCTGAAGCAATACGACGTGAGCGACCCGTTCAAGCCGAAGCAGACGGGCAGCGTGCGGCTGGGCGGAATCGTGTCGCACGCGAAGCATCCGAAGAGCGGGCCGCTCAACGGCGCGTCGCAGATGATCGAGCTCAGCCGCGACGGCCGGCGCATCTACATATCGAACTCGCTGTACGGCGCGTGGGATGCGCAGTTTTACCCGGAGGGCGTGCGCGGCTGGGTCGCGAAGATCGATTGCGCGCCGGCGGGCGGCATGACGGTCGATCCGAATTTCTTCACCACCTTCGACGGCCAGCGGCCGCATCAGGTTCGCCTCGAAGGCGGCGACTCGTCGTCCGATTCGTTCTGCTATCCGTGACGTCCGCGTGGCCGTGGATAGCGGTCGCGGCGCTCGGCGCGTATCACGGCGTCGATCCGTCGATGGGCTGGCTGTTCGCGGTGGCGATCGGGCTGCAGGAGCGGCGGCGCTCGAAGGTGGTGTGGGCGCTGGGTCCGATCGCGGCGGGACATCTCGCGTCGATCGCGGCGGTGGTCGCGATCATCGGCGGGCTGCGCCTGTTTTTCGCGATCGATTATCTTCGGCCGATCGGCGCCGCCGCACTGGTTGCGTTCGGGCTGTTTCGCTTCGTGTGGCCGCGCGCGCATCCACGCTGGGTTGCGATGCGGGTGAATGCGCCGGAGCTGGCGCTGTGGTCGTTCCTGATGGCGTCGGCGCATGGCGCGGGCCTGATGCTGTTCCCGATCCTCATCGGGATGACGCCGAATTCTCCGCAGGCGCATCAGATGGCGGCGCTTTGCGGGACCTATACGGCGGGACAGGCGATAGCGGTCGTGCTGGTGCATACGGGGGCGATGATCGCGGTAACGGGGGCGATCGCAATTGTGGTTTATGAGTGGGTGGGACTGGCGATTCTGCGCAGCGCCTGGATAAACCTCGACACAATCTGGTCGGGCGCGCTGGTAGCGGCGGGACTGTTGTCGCTGGCGATCTGAGCGACGGGCGCACGCCCGGCACCGCTGCACGACGGGCTCAGAAGAACACTTCGA
>Ga0209040_10002823_pt1 | contig 13424 bp, 9 predicted proteins | sample BogFormECP12_OM3_FD_188240 | JGI IMG/M metagenome (GOLD analysis project Ga0209040, IMG submission 188240) | Bog forest soil microbial communities from Calvert Island, British Columbia, Canada - ECP12_OM3 (SPAdes) (version 2) | ecosystem: Environmental > Aquatic > Freshwater > Wetlands > Bog ... | reverse complement strand
GGGGCGCGCGATCTGCGGGTGGTGTTCAGTCGGCTGCGGCGCCGGCTGAAGGATCTCGCGACCGGAGACGACCTCACGCCGTCCCAGACCGCGGTGCTCACCCGGTTGTGGAAAGAGGGTGCGTCGTCAACCAGTGCGCTGGCCGGGGCCGAGCGGGTCCGGCCGCAGTCAATGGCCACGATCGTGGCCGCCCTGGAAGGCCATGGCTTGATTCGTCGCACGCCGGACCCCGACGACAGCCGCCGCCAGGTGATCACGCTGACCAAGGACGGGCGCAAACGCGCCGAGAGCGATCGTCACGCCCGCGAGGAATGGCTGGCGCGGGCACTGCACGACCAGTTTTCAGAGCGGGAGCGCCGGGTAATCGTTGAGGCGCTTTCGCTTCTGCAGCGATTGACCGAGTGATGAAAGGATAACCGCGACAATGGAATTAGGTGTACACTTCATCGACTTCCTGCCAGGTGCGGCCAAGATGGGGCCGACGCTCGCCGCTACCGCCAAGGCGGCCGAAGACGGCGGCATGACGATGTTCACGCTGGCGGACCACTTCTTCCAGATGGAGGGCGTCGGCCGCGCCGAGGACCCGTTCCTCGAGTGCTATACGTCGTTGGGGTTTCTGGCCGGGCAGACGCAGAAGATCACGCTGACCGCGCTGGTCACCGGTGTCACGTACCGCTACCCCGGTGTGTTGGCGAAAATCGTCACGACGCTGGATGTGCTCTCACAGGGCAGGTCCATGTTCGGTATCGGGGCGGCGTGGTACGAGCGCGAACACGTCGGGCTGGGGATCCCGTACCCTGCGGTGAGCCAGCGATTCGAGATGCTCGAGGAAACCATCCAGATCTGCCAACAGATGTGGAGTGACAACGACGGACCCTACCAAGGCAAGCACTACCGGCTGGCCGAGACAATATGTGAGCCGCAACCGATCCGGCGTCCACCGATCCTGATCGGCGGTGGGGGAGAGAAGAAGACGCTGCGGCTGGTGGCCCAGTACGCCGACGTGTGGAACAGTACCGCGCAAACCGTCGACGAGCTCAAGCACAAGATCGACGTGCTGCACCGGCACTGCGAGACGGTGGGCCGCGATCCCGCCGGGATTCGTCTGACCGCCGGCTTGTTCCGTGACCCGTTCGAGGATTTGGACGACTACGTGAAAACGGTCGAAAGCTACGCCGAACTGGGAATCGACCTGATCAATGTCGGTCCGCTGCCGGGCAATCCCGACCCGGTCGGGTTCGTCCGCCGCCTGGGCGACGAGGTGGTGCCCAGGGTGACGGCGGGCTGACATCAGGTGCCCGGCGCGCGGGCTATCCAGTCAGTTCCGCCGCGCGGCGGACGGCGTTGACGATGCCCTGATAACCGGTGCAGCGGCACAAGTTGCCGGACAGCCCTTGGCGGATCTCTTCATCAGTCGGGTCGGGGTTGTCCTGCAGCAGCGCCGTGATCGTGGTGACGAAGCCCGGTGTGCAGAACCCGCATTGGAGTCCGTGACACTCCCTCAGTGCGGCCTGCACGGGCGAGAGCTCACCGTCGGGCGAGGCGATGCCCTCCACCGTTGTGACCTCCTGGCCATCCACCTGAACCGCGAAGATCAGGCACGACCTGACGGCCGCACCGTCGAGAAGCACCGTGCAGGCGCCACACACGCCATGCTCGCAGCCGAGATGTGTACCCGTGAGGCCGCACTTTTCGCGCAGGTAATCCGCCAGCGTCAGGCGCGGTTCGACGATCGCCTCAGTGGATCGCCCGTTGACCGAGATCTGGACGGGCAACTCATTCATCACGTGCCTCCGTGGTGGCTGACAGCCAGGCCCGCGCCACCATGGTGGCGCCGATCCTGGTGCGGTAGGTCGCCGACCCCTGCAGGTCGGCGGGGACATCGTCGAGTCCGCTCATCGCGAGGGCGCCGATCTCCTCAGGGTCGATGTCGCCGACCGGCCGGCCCAGTGCGGCTTCCTCGGCGGCCGAACCACGTCTCGGTGTGGAGCCCAGGCCCAGCAGCCCGATGCCACAGCGGCTGACGTGGTCGTCGGCGTCGAGTTCAACGCCGACCACAGCCCCCGCGATCGCGAAATCGCCGTGACGGCGCGCGAATTCGTGCACAGCGAAGCCAGACCGTCTGTCCCATACCGGAAATCGCACGCCGACAAGAACTTCGTCGGGTGCCAGAGCGGTTTCCCACAACCCGGTGAAGAAGTCGGCGGCCGGGATTGTGCGGCGTCCGCCCGGCGAGACCGCTTCCATCTCCGCGTCGAGCGCCAGCGCGACCGCCGGATACTCCGCGGCCGGATCGGCGTGGGCGATCGACCCGCCGAGTGTTCCCCGGCTGCGGATCTGGAAATGCCCGATGAACGGCGTAACCCGGGTGAGCAGGGGCACCGCGGCGGCTATCTGCTCATCGCCGCCGACGGTGGCGTCGGTGGTGCCCGCGCCGATCCGAACCGAGCCGTCATCTCGCGCGATGCCCTTGAGCTCGTCCAATCGGGACACATCGATCAGATGGTCGAAGAACGCCAGCCGCAACGAGAGCATCGGGACCAGACTCTGGCCGCCACCCAGAATCTTGGCGTCGTCGCCGAACTCGGCCAGCATCCGCGCGGCGTCGTCGACGCTTTCGGGGCGGTGGTATTCGAACGACGCGGGCTTCATGAGCGATGGCCTCGCTTGGCTACCGGCACCAGCGCGGCGGCATTGCCCTGCCCGCGGGTCTCCTTGGCGCCGGCCTTGATGACCGCACGACGCGCTGACCCGTCCTTCTCGTGGAACACCGCTTTGCCCCCGTACTTCATCCTGTGGCTTGTTCGATCAGGTCGACTATCGATGCGGGACTGGCGGGCAGGCTGGTCAGTGTCACGCCGAGCGGTGCCAGCGCGTCGTTGATCGAGTTGATGACGGCCGGTGTCGAGCCGATCGCACCGCCTTCGCCGACGCCTTTGTACCCGCCGACACCCGGACCCGGAATCTCGACGTGGCCGTACTCGATGACCGGGACCTCGGTGGCCGTCGGCAGCAGATAGTCGACGAACGTCGATGCCAGCGGATTGCCGTCGTCGTCGTAAACGAGGTTCTCCAAAAGCGCGCCGCCGATGCCCTGTACCGTGCCGCCGGCGATCTGGCCCTCGACCACATTGGGATTGATCATCGGGCCGACGTCTTCACTGACGATGTAGCGGGTCAATGCCACATGGCCGGTTTTCACGTCCACCTCGCAGGTGCACGCGTGCGTCGCGTTGGCCCAGTGGATCGGCGCCTGAGAGGTGAAACGCGCGGTCGCCTCCAGCGACGCCGACATGCCGGGCGGCAGCTGCTGGGGCTCGTAGTACGCGCGGTAGGCCAGGTCGGCGAAGCTCACACTCTTGGCCGAATCGTTGCGGACGCCGGCCCGGGAGCCGGCCAGCTCGATCTCGGATTCCGCCACCCCCAAAAAGTGGGCGGCCATCGCCACGATCTGTTTGCGCACAACTGTGGCGGCTTCGTTGACGGCCCCGGCCGTCATCGGCCCGCTGCGGCTGCCCTGAGTGCCGGCTCCGTACGGTGTCACCGCCGTGTCGCCCTGGATGGTGGCCACGTCGTCGATGTCGGCGCCCAGCGCGTCGGCGGTCAACTGGACGACGGTGGTCTCGATGCTGTTCCCGCTCGAACCGCCGTTGACGTAGACATTGATCTTGCCGGTCGGCTCGACGCGGATCGCGGCGCCCTCGGTGGCGAGGTGGCCGGTTGCGGCACCGGTCGGCTCGATATATGCGGAGAATCCCAGGCCGATGTAGCGACCCTGGTGCAGGGCGTCGCTCTGCTCCTTCCGGAAGCCCCCATGATCGAGGATCTTCACGGCCTGCTCGAACGTCTCGATCGGAGCGACATGGTCGTAGGGCATGCCGTTGGGATTGACGTAGGGCATCTCGTCCCGGCGCAGCAGGTTCCGCCGCCGCAGGTCGACGGGATCGACGTTCATCTTCCGCGCGGCGATATCGAGCAGGATTTCGCGGGCGAGGGTTTCGTACTGCCACGGACCACGGTAGGCCGCCAGGCCGCTGGTGTTGGAGAACACCGTCTTGTACGCGAAGCTGGCCCTGGGGACGCGGTATGGGCCGGGGAAGAACATCCCGACGGCGGCGGTCGTGAACACCGGGTACGGCGTCGGGTACGCCCCGACGTCCTGGATGAAGTCGATGTCGGCGGCGAGGATGTTGCCGTCGTCATCAAAGGCCATCCTGGCCGTGCCGTTGACGTGCCGGGCCTGCCCGGCGGCCATGAGGTTCTCGCGCCGGTCCTCGATCCACTTCAGCGGCGCGGGCACCTTGCGGGCGGCCAGCATGATGCACATGTCTTCGCGCATCGGGACGACCTTCTGGCCGAAGCCTCCGCCGGTGTCGCGCATGATGACCCGGACGCGCTGTGCGGGAATGCCCAGCAGGCGCGCGCAGAATGCGCGCATCTCGTGCGGCGTCTGGGTGGAGGCCCAGATGGTCAATTCGTCCGAGGCGGCCTGCCACTCGACGACGATGCCCCGCGTCTCGATCGGCACCGGCAGATAGATCTGCTGGTAGACGTTTTCGGAGACGACGTGCGCGGCCGAGGAGAAGGTCTCCTCGTCGGGCGGGGCCCCGGCCATTCCCCCCGCGACGTTGTCGGGGTAGTTCTGGTGAACGAGCACATCCGATGTCTGGGCTTTGGTGAAATCGGCGATGGCCGGCAGGGGCTCGTAGTCGACCTCGACCAGTTCGATCGCATCCTCGGCGAGGTATCGGTTCTCGGCGATAACGAGCGCAACGGGGTCGCCGACGAACCTTACTTCATCCTCGGCCAACGGTGGGCGAGGCGTGTCGGGAACATCCTTGCCCGCTACGGCGTACCAGGCCTCCTTCGCGCCGGGGTTGAGGTCGGCGGCGACGAAGACCGCGTGAACGCCGGGCAGCGCCACCGCCGCTGAACTGTCGATGCCGTTGATCCGGGCACGCGCAAACGGGCTGCGCACGAAGCAGGCGTGCAGCATGCCCGGCCGCGATACGTCGTCGACGAACGTGCCACGCCCGGTAAGCAGGCGGGTGTCTTCGACCCGCTGAACCCGGGTGCCCGCATAGCGGGCTGCGACAGCCTCCGTCATGGAATTCGCTCCCCTCCGTCGAGCCGATTGCACGTCACGCTGAGCAGTCGCACAGCGTGACTGTACTAGGGGCCGTGACGGGAGTCACGCGTGGCCGGTTACCGCCGCCTGCCGGATCGGGTCGCCATGGCGTCTTGGGTCATGTCGTGGTGGATGCGTCCGTCAACCTCGGTCAACGGGCGGCCCTGGCCGCCCCATCGGCGCGCGATGATCTCTGCCGCAATCGACACCGCGGTTTCCTCCGGCGTTCGAGCGCCGAGGTCCAGACCGATCGGGCTGGCAAGCCGGCCCAGCTCGGCCTCGCTCAGACCGACCTCGCGCAACCGGTCCATCCGGTCCTTGTGCGTCTGCCGCGAGCCCATGGCCCCGACGTAGGCGACCTCGGGGAGGCGCAGCGCCACCTTCAAGACCGGCACATCGAACTTCGGGTCATGGGTGAGCACGCAGATGACCGTGCGGCCGTCGATGGCGCCCCGCTCCGCTTGCGCTGCCAGGTAGCGGTCGGGCCAGTTGACGACGACCTCGTCGGCGGCGGGGAATCGGGCCCGCGTCGCGAACACGGGGCGGGCGTCGCACACGGTGACCCGGTAGCCGAGAAACGCGCCCTGCTCGGCCAGCGCCGCGGCGAAGTCGATCGCACCGAACACCAGCATCCGCGGGCGTGGCGCGTAACTCGAGACGAACACCTCCATCTCCACGCCTTGCCGCTGGCCGTCCGGCCCGTAGGTCAAAACGGCGGTGCGGCCGGCGGCGAGCAGGCCCCGCGCGTCATCGCTGAGGGCAGCATCCGCACGCGCAGAGCCCAGCGACCCGCCGATTGCATCATGCCCGATGACCAGCCTGCGTCCGATCCATTCCGGGTCTGGATGCGCGATGACGGTGGCCACAGCGGTCGGGTGCTGCGCGGCGATGTCGTCAGCCACCGCCTGCAGTTGCGGGAAGGTGCTCCGGGATACGGGTTCGGCGAAGACTTCGATGACGCCGCCGCAGGTGAGGCCCACGGCGAATGCGTCTTCGTTGCTGATGCCGTAGCGCTGCAGCGCGGGCCGCCCGGTTTGCACCACCTCGTTGCACAGCTCATAGACGGCCGCTTCGACGCAGCCGCCGGATACCGATCCGGCCACCGCGCCGTCGGGGGCGACGACCATCGTTGCGCCGGGCGGCCGCGGCGCCGACCGGATTGTGCGCACCACCGTGGCCACGCCGGCCGTACCACCGGCCCGCCAGATCGACATCAACTCCGCGAGTATGTCACGCACCACCGCAAGTCTATTGCGGCGCGAGATCATTGAAGGCGATGTGCACTGAACCCGTGGCGAACGTCGTCGGAGTGCTGCTCGCCGCCGGTGCGGGACGGCGCTACGGCAAGCCGAAGGTGCTCGTCGAGGGCTGGCTGGCCACCGCGGTCAACGCGCTTCAAGACGGGGGATGCACGAACGTCATCCTGGTTCTCGGCGCCGCCGACGTCGCGGCTCCGGCGGGGGTCGTCAGTGTCACCGCCCCGGACTGGGAGAGGGGGCTGAGCGCATCGGTTCGGACCGGCCTGCTGCACGCCGAGCGCATGAACGCGGACTACGCCGTCTTGCACGTCGTCGACACACCCGATGTCGGTGCCGCGGTGGTGGTGCGAGTTCTGAAGCGGGCCTTGGCGTCCCGCAGCGGGCTCGCACGCGCATGGTTCGGTGGCCGGCCAGGCCATCCCGTCGTCATCCGGCGCGACCACTGGCCCGGCGTGCTCGCCCGGCTTTCCGGGGACCAGGGCGCGGCCGCGTACATGCGCACCGCCCGCGACGTCGAGGTCGTCGACTGCAGCGACATTGCGAGCGGCCGCGACCGGGATCAACCCGGCGACGTGCGGGACCGCGACGCATAGGGATTGAGGGACCGTCGGTGGTCGGCGTGCCGCTAGATCAGCCCGAGGCGTCGCAGGTCGCTGACGTACTTGCCGATCAACTCCGACGACAGGTGCGGGATGTCGTTGTCGGCGCCCACTTTGGCGACCCGCACTGCGGAGTGAAACGCCTCGGTTGGGGCGATCGCGCCGCGGACCGGCTTCTCGGGTCTCTCGTAGGCGTGCAGCAGCGGCAGGACCGAGTGTTGACGCTGCTTTTCGGGTAGGGCCTTCAGCACGGTCTCGAAACGCTCGAGCCACCGCTGATAGTCGTCGATCCGATGGATCGCCTCGCCGCCATCGATCAGCCAGTCGACGAACGTGTCCAGGGAGACGCCGTCGTCGTAGGGATTCATCACGTCGAACGAGTGGAACCCGTCGGTGTTCTGCGCGCCCAGCGTGGTGATCGCCTCGGCGACGAAGTCGACGGGCAGCCCGTCGTAATGCGCCCTCGGCCGATAGCCTGAGGCGTCAGTCTCGTAGAACGAGCGTGGCGCGATGCCCGTCGTCAGGAGGCTGAAAATCAGCCTGGTGAAAGCGTCGGGCACATTCAGCTGCCCGGCGTACGTGCTGTGGGCCAGGATCATGTCGGAGCGGAACACCGCGACGGGCAGGCCACACAGGTCGTGAGCCTCCGACAGGAGCACTTCGCCGGCCCACTTGCTGTTGGCGTAACCGTTGGCATAGGTGCCGTCGATCGGGCGTACCGGGCTGACCTCGCGGATGTCACCGTCCTCCCGAAACTCCTTGGGGTCGACCGTCATTGCGACGGCCACCGTGGACAAGTAGGTGACCGGCTTGATCCTCGCGGTGATCGCCAGGCGGATCAGCTCTGCTGTTCCCACGACATTGGGGCCGAACAATTGGTCATAGGGAAGAACGTGATTGACCAGCGCGGCCGGATGGACGATCAGATCAACACCCGCGGCGAGCCGGTTCCACGTGGCGGCCTCCAAGCCCAGGTTGGGTTCGGCCACGTCGCCGGCGACGACCTCGAGGTGATCGGCTGCCAGTTCGTGGAAACGCCGCAGGAGGGCGGGGTCTGTGCCGTCGAAGGCCCGCTCCAGCCGCGCCCGTGCCTGGGCGGTATCGCTGCCCCGGACGATGGCGATCAGCGTCCCGCCGGTCTGCGACAGCCGGTCCAACCACTCCAGAGCCAAGAAGCGTCCGAGCCACCCGTTGGCGCCGGTCAGCAGGACCGTGCGCGGGTCGGCGGTGGCGCGCGGCAGCGTGGGAGCTTCGGCCAGTGTCTTGGTGTCGATGAACTTGTCCAGGGTGAGGTCGCCGGCGCGGACATCGGTCGCGCCGCGCCCGTGCACTGTGGCGAAGGTGGGCCGCGTGGCGTCTGAACCACGCTGATTTTCAGCGTATTCTGCAAGCTGCCGGAGGCTTCCAGCGGGGTTGATGATGACGCCGACCGGCACCTCGACGCCGAACATGTCGCTCAGCAGGTTGGAGAAGGTCAGCGCGGAAAGGGAATCGCCGCCGAGGTCGGTGAAGTGCGCGTCCGGGTCGACGTCAACGTCGGCGGATCCCAACACCACCCGCGCGGCGCCGATGACGGTGTCGATCGCGGGTTGGTGTGCGGCGGCTTCGCGGAGTTCGCGCAGCTCGTCGGTGCGTGCAACGGCAAGGTCGGCGTAGAGCTGCTCGAGCCGCTCGCCGTAGTGGTCTTTGAGCTTGGGCCGCAGTATCTTCCCGACGCCGGAAAGCAAACCGTTCGCGGCGCTGAACGGATCGGTTTCGATCAGGAAGTCGGCGGGTGCCTCGTAGGACTGCAGCTCGGCTGCCCGTGCGGTCTCGCGGAGCGATTCGCTCAGTGCGGTCTTCAGCGCGGCGGTGTCGCCGCCGAACCTGTCCAACGCCTCGCGGGTGGGAACGATGACGGCGAGCAGGAAGGACCGTTCGCTGTTGCCGTACACGAAGATCTGCCTGACCAGCGGCGCGGCCGCGAACACGGCCTCGAGGTTGGCGACAGCCACGAATTCGCCTTGTGCGAGCTTCAAGACGTTCTTGCTTCGGTCAACGTAGACGAGGTGGTCGGGCGCGATCTCGGCCATCACGTCGCCGGTGTGATAGTAGCCGTCGGCGTCGAACACCTCGGCGGTCACATCGGGGCGTTTGTAGTAGCCCGGCGACGTGGTGTCCGACTTGACGAGCAACTCTCCGCGCGGGTAGGGCTTGTCGCTGCGGAAGTACCCCAGCTCGGGAACGTCAACGAGTTTGTAGTCGATCACCGGAGGACGCGTGATCACACCGTCCTTGTAGACCGCGCCGACCTCTGTCGCGCCGTAGCCGTCGGTGATGTGCACGTCGAGGCAAGAATCGATGAACGCCTTCATTTCCCCGGCCAGCGGTGCGGTTCCGACGAACCCGTCGAGCACCCGGCCACCGAGCACCTGCTCCCTCAGTTCGAGGGCCGCCTCAGCCTCCGCGACCGCCGGCGCGGCGCCTGCGCCGATGCGCCGGTCGACGGCGCCGCGATAGTGCTGAAAGAGCATGTCGACGACTCGCGGCACAAGGCCCATCTCGGTGGGACGCACGAGGGCCCAGTCCTCCAACAACGTCGACAGGTCGGACTCCGGCACGAAATAACTTGTGCCGCCGGCACGGAACGACGAGACGAGCGGCAATCGGCCGCCGAGGTGATTGAGCGGCATGAAATTGACGTTGAACACCGGTATTTCGGATTGCGTGACGAACGCCTTGCCGGTCCACAGATTCGCGACGATCCGCTCGCTGTACATCACGCCCTTCGGCGTGCCGGTGCTCCCAGAGGTGTACATGATCATCGCCAGCCGCTCGTCGGTGTCGGCCGTGTAGATCGGCTCGCGCGGTAAGGCGTTGCCGCGCTCGACAACGTCCGTGAGGGTGTCGATGACGACCGCCATGCCGGCGTCGTGCAGGCGGGTGCGGGCCCGCTGCAGGTTCTCCCGGTGCTCGTCGACCTCCGGCTGGTAGTCGAAGACGAGCAGATGCCGCAGCGACCCGCTGGCCAGCACGGATTCGACGGCCAGATCCAGGTAGGGTGCGCTCACCGCGAGCACCCGCGGTTCGACCTCGTCAATGATCGGCTTCAACTGCGAGACGGGTGCGTTGTGCTGCAGCGGTACCGATACCAGGCCCAGATAGGCGCACGCCAGGTCGACAGTCAGGTAGTCCGGACTCGCGAAGCCGACGGTGGCGACGAAGTCTCCCGGGCTCAGCGGGTGAGTCGGGTGGTGGCGCCACGCGGTGGCTATCGCACCCACCCGGTCCCACAGGTCGCGGTAGGTGATCGTGTCAAACCGGGCCAGCAGTTGCGCCGACGCGCGACCGGTGACGGGGTCGGTGGTCAACGCACGGCTGCGCTGACCGAGCGCCGGCCTATCCGCGTAGGCCTCGACGAACGTCTGCAAAATCTCCGCGAGCCGAAGGCCCGGCCGGCCCGCGGCTTCGACCACCGCGGGATCGGGCCTGGCCTCGGCGAACTGGGTGTCGCCGGCATACAAGTCAGCGGTCCGGCGGGCGCGCCGCTCGTCTCGGGTATCGCTCACATCTGCGGGGGTGCCGAGTTCAATCGTCATGGGCAACCTTCCACTCGCTTTCACGCGCGATACCTATTGGCTGGTAACTCCGGCGGATACCCTCAGCCTTCCTGATCGCCGGTGTGACTGTCGGCACACAGGATTCGCACAGCCTGCGGCGCGTATTTCACCGGCGGCGCTGGGAATCTTTCACTGGCGGCGCAGCGAACCGAAAATGTCGCCGTCATACAGGTGCGCAAGGAAGTGCCCGCCGGGTCTGAGGTGCAGAGTCACATCAGGGATTCGGCGGGCGAGCTCATGCGGCAACTGGGATCCATCAGTTGGTCGTCGCTTCCGGCCCACACGTCAACCGGTACGCGGAGGTCCTCCGGCCCAAACATTCACGTGAACGTGGGAAACCCCTCACCACGCAACACCGCCCCGTCTGCTTCTCCGAGATCGCCCGCGGCCAATCGCCCGGAGAGATCGGGGGCACGACCCGCCGTGAACCGCATGGCGCGGAAGCACAGTCGAGCCACCCACGGTACGTACCGCGACAGCCGGCAGTAGACACGGTCGATCGTCGGCAGACCAGCGAACACGCCGCGCTCGGTCAGCCGTAACGCGCCTGCGATGATCGCGATGCGCGGCACCCGTGGCCAGAGCGCATAGCCGACGGCCGCGGCGTATTGCCCACCCAGCGACCAGCCTATCGCCGTGAACCGGTCGATCCCGAGTAGGTCGAGCAGCGAGAGCTACCGCCTTCTTCCACTCATGTACCGCGCCACTTCACTGCGGGTCAGGTTCATATACGCGCCCTTTTCGACAATCTCGTCCACCCGGTACCCCTGATCCCGAAGCGCCTGCACGAACTTCACCCTGTTCGGGTCGTGCGTCTGGATCTTCGCCTTCGCGAAGCTGCCTTTCGGAACGACGAAGCCGGTGCGACGAGGTTCGCGCTTCACCACGACCGGATCCCGCCGGTACTTCCCTTCCCGCATGTCCTTCAGTGCTCGTTCCCCTCGACTGCCGTCGAGGATCACGTACTCCGGGTTGGACTTGTGTTGGGCAATTTCGACCACGGCGATGTCGTCACGGTTTTCTCGAACGCACTTCGCCTTCGTGCAGTACTTGAAGCCGAGCTCCGCCCTCTCCTGCAGAATCTCGTCTCCGCACGTCACGCACTTCAATCCTCGGTCCTCCGCCTCATCTGATCGCTGCTGTAAGTATACCCCGCGGGGGTATTGCGGTGCTGCGGGGCTGCGGGATCCGCGGGTGGCCAAGCGACACTGACCTCAGCGACGGGACACGCCGGCGGGGCGTCGGTGAGTTCAATGTCGCGCCGGAGGTGGGTAGCCGGCGGGCGAGAACCGCACGCCGCGGCCTGGTGCGGTGATGATGCCCCGCCAGCATCGCGCTAAGACTTGCCCACCGCGGGGGCCGCGCCGACGAAGATGTGCAGCCGACCCCGTGGCGGGCATTCGGCGGCCATCGATGGCCATCCGAACGGAGCACCGCCGGCCTGCTCCGGACCGATCTCCACGGGGTTCCTATCCATTGCCGCGCTGCCGCACCCACATGGTCCTACGGCGTCGCAGGAGAGCGACTGTCCTTAGCGGGATCTCTACGGGCCAGCCGTAGCAGCAACACATTGAACCTTCGCGCTCAGGCCGATCAGCCGAAGTGCACACCCTGAGCCAGCGGCAGCGCCTGTGAGTAGTTGACGGTGTTGGTGGCCCGCCGCATGTACGCCTTCCACGCGTCGGAGCCGGATTCGCGGCCGCCGCCGGTCTGCTTCTCGCCGCCGAACGCCCCACCGATCTCGGCGCCTGAGGTCCCAATGTTGACATTGGTGATGCCGCAGTCGGACCCGTCGGCCGCCATGAACCGCTCCGCTTCGCGCATGTCGATGGTGAAGATTGACGACGAAAGTCCCTGCGGTACAGCGTTATTCAACGTTATTGCATCGTCCAGCGCATCGTAGGTGAGCACATAAAGGATCGGCGCGAATATCTCGCGGTGCACAAGCTCGGTCTGTGCCGGCATCCGCACCACCGCGGGCCGCACGTAATACGAGTTCGGACCAAGATCGACACGCTCGCCCCCGAAGACCTCGCCGCCGTCGGCGCGGGCTTGCTCCAGCGCGCCGACCATCTCGCGGTAGGCGGTCTCGGTGATCAGAGGTCCGACCAGCGTGCCTTCGTCCGACGGATCACCGATCGGCAGCTGGCGGTACGCGGCCAGTATCCGCTCCACCAGCGTGTCGGCGACCGACCGGTGCACGATCAGTCGCCGCAGCGTCGTGCAGCGCTGCCCGGCCGTGCCGGCCGCGGCGAACACGATGGCGCGCACCGCGAGGTCGAGGTCGGCAGACGGTGCGACGACGGCGGCGTTGTTCCCGCCGAGCTCGAGCAACACACGGCCGAACCGCTGCGCCACGCGCGGCCCGACCTGCCGGCCCATCCGCACCGAGCCGGTCGCGCTCAGCAGCGCCACCCGCGGGTCGTCGACGAGCCGCTCGCCGACTTCCCGGCCGCCGAGGATCACACTGCACACTGTGGGCGGCGCGCCGACGTCGTCGGCGGCCCGCTGGATCAGTGCCTGGCAGGCCAGCGCGGTCAGCGGCGTCAACTCCGAGGGCTTCCACACCACCGTGTCGCCGCACACCAGCGCGATCGCGGTGTTCCATGACCACACGGCCACAGGGAAGTTGAACGCCGTGATGACGCCGACCACGCCCAGCGGATGCCAGGTCTCCATCAGCCGGTGGCCGGGCCGCTCGGAGGCGATGGTGCGCCCGTAGAGCTGACGCGAGAGCCCGACCGCGAACCGGCAGATGTCGATCATCTCCTGCACTTCGCCGAGCGCCTCGGAGGCGATCTTGCCGGCCTCGATCGTCACCAGCGACGCCAGCTCGGCC
>Ga0209040_10002821_pt1 | contig 13425 bp, 11 predicted proteins | sample BogFormECP12_OM3_FD_188240 | JGI IMG/M metagenome (GOLD analysis project Ga0209040, IMG submission 188240) | Bog forest soil microbial communities from Calvert Island, British Columbia, Canada - ECP12_OM3 (SPAdes) (version 2) | ecosystem: Environmental > Aquatic > Freshwater > Wetlands > Bog ... | reverse complement strand
CAACCGATGACCATGGCCTGACCGAGATTTGCACAGCCGAATCGGCGAGACTCGCGACCTGAATCACGGGTTGCGGATCCTTGAGCACACGTGGATTGGCCTGAACGACGTCGCGAATCGAGCTGAGCGCCAGCGCGAGGTCCGCCTCGTAGGCGACCGGAACGGAGATTTCCGATTGGCGAATGCGCCCGTAGTTGTGCAAGATCTCGCCCACGATCTTGCGATTCGGTACGATGATCCGCGATTTATCGGTGTGGGTCAGCACCGTGCTGAACAGCGTGATGTTCTCGACCTGGCCTTCGATGCCTACGACCGCGACGTATTCACCGATGCGGTAGGGCTTCGTGAAGATGATCGTCAGCCCTGCGACCATGTTGCTGAGCACGCCTTGGGTGGCTAGCGCGACGCCGGCGCCGGCCACGCTGAGTCCCGCGATCAGCGGCAACAGTTCGACACCGAGATTTTGCAGCGCCAAAATGACAAACAGACCAAGAACCAGCACGCGCGCCGTCCGCGTCAGCAGCTGGCGTACCGGTGGTTCAAGTTCCAGCCGCTCCAAACCGCGGCCGCTCATGCGCGCGACCCAGCCGGCGACGAATGCTCCTGCCACCAGGATGATGATCGCGGCCAGCAATTTGGGCCCGAAGCGGATCGCGAGATCGATCAACGAGTCCTTGGCGTGTCCCAACGGATCGAGTGCAGTATTCATGCGGGGTCCTCGTTTCGCGCTCGCAGCATCGCAAAGCTAGTCTACCCGAGACCGCTGCCTGCAAAAAACTCGATTGTGAACTATTGGCGCCGTCCCGCGAACAGCATGATCACGCCGATGAGAACGATGCCCGATGCTACCCACTCCCAGGACGAGACCGCCTCGCCGCCGAACGTTACGCCGAGAAACAGCGCAACCACCGGATTCACGAGTGAGTAACTCGCCGCAAGACTCGCCGAGGTGCGTGCGAGCAGCAGCATGTAGGCGCTGAAGGCGATCAGCGATCCAAATAGGACCAGATACCACCATGCGAGCCAGACCTCCGTCTGCGTGGGCAAATGCCAGCTTTCGCCGCGTATTGCGGACATCGTGAATAGTGCGAGACTGCCGCCGAGCATCTCGGTCGCAAACCCGGTCGCGCCCGGCGCGAGCGCGAACCCGCGCTGCGCAAGCACGCTGCCGAGCGCCCAGCCGCTCGTGCCCAATGAGATCGCCAGCAGTCCCGCCGGGGAGGCGCGAATTCCAGCACCCTGGGTCAGCATCAGCACACCGCCGAAGCCGACCAGGATCGCAATCAATTCGGCGCGCCTTGGATGAACGCCAAATGCGAGATTGATGACCACGAGCAGCAGCGGAATGATCGCGATGAACACGACGACGAGCCCCGAAGCGATCGTCTGTTCGGCGTAAGCCACCCCGCCCATTCCGCCGCCGAGCATCAAGGTGCCGATCACGAGCGCGTTGCGCGACTCGCGTGCCGTCGGCACCGCTGCGCCGCGCGCCAGTTGCCACACGAACAGCAGTCCGCCGGCAACAAGGAAGCGCGTTGCCATGAGGAAGTAGGGTGCGAAACCCGCGAGCGCGAGGCGGATCACCAGATACGTCGAGCCCCAGATCAACCAAGTTGCCGCCAAGCAGCCAAGGACCAGCGGCGAGAACGCACGAGCCGCAGCTGACGGCTCGCTGCGCCTATCCATCGTGGTCAACCAATTGGTTCATGCGCCACTTTTAGCACGAACCGCGAGGACACGGGCTCGGCGCCGTGGACCGCGCCACGGCGGACGCGTATGGTTCCGTGGCGGACCGCCGCTTGCGGCTGTGCGACAGCGCCCGGAGGTTGATCAGTGAAGGTCCAGGAATATGCGGCGATGGATGCCGTCGCCTTGTCTGCCGGGATACGCACGGGCGAACTCGATCCCGTCGAGGTCACCGACGCGGCAATTGCGGCGATCGAAGCGCTCGACCCACGCCTCAACGCCTTGGTCGTCCGGGATTTCGAGCGAGCGCGTGTCCACGCACGCGCCGTGCGGCGCGATCTGCCGCTGGCCGGGGTCCCGTTCCTCATCAAGGACGTGAACGTCCACTGTGAGGAATGGTCGACGACATATTCGTCCCGATTTTTTGCCGACGCCAAGCCGCGGCCGGACAGCGAGATTGTGCGGCGTTGGCGGGGCGCCGGTGTCGTGTTGCTCGGCAAGACCAACACGCCCGAGTTTGCCGATGATTTCGTCACGGAACCCGTATTCCGCGGTGCGACTCTCAATCCATGGAATGCGGCTCTGACCGTGGGCGGATCGAGCGGCGGCGCTGCGGCGGCGGTTGCCAGCGGCATGGTTCCCGTTGCACATGGATCGGACGTCGGCGGTTCGATCCGGGTGCCGGCCGCTTGCTGCGGCCTGTTTGGTCTCAAACCGTCGCGCGGCCTCAACCCCGCGGGTCCGTACGCGGCCGAGGCCGGCGGGAATCTCAATTGCGAGCACGTGCTGTCGCGCACCGTGCGCGATAGTGCCGCGTTCCTCGATGCCTCGGCAGGGCCGGAAATCGGCGCTCCCTATCGCGTGCTGCCCGCCGTCGCGTCGTATCTTGCGGCGCTGGCGCAGCCAATCGGCCGACTACGGATCGTGAGCATCGGCCGCCGAATCGACGGCACAGCGATCGCGCCCGAGATCGAAAGCCGGCTCGCCGACGCCGCAAAATTGCTCGAGAGCCTCGGCCACGAGGTGGTTTCGGGACGAATTCCCGCGGCCGTCGAGCAGGCCATGGCCGGCGATGGTTGGCTGCCGCTGTGGTTCATGGATATCGCGGTCGCAATCGCCGATCGCGCCGCCGAACTCGGCCGTCCGCCGCGCCCCGATGAAATCGAGCAGCTGCCGCGCCATATTCTCGAAAGCATCGGCGCGATGTCCGCAGTCGATTATTTCTCTGCACGGCGTGCCGCTCACCGCGCCGCACTCGCTATGGCACGCGAATTCTCCGGCTTCGACCTGATCCTCACCCCATCGACTGCGACACTGCCGCCGCCGCTTGGCAGCATCGACAGCCATTCGAGCGCATTCGACTACCAGCGCTGGGCGAGCGCGGCGTACGGCTTTGCGCCGTTTTCGGAAATCTTCAACGTCACCGGTCAGCCGGCCGCGAGTCTTCCCTTGTTTGAGTCGACTTCGGGAATGCCGATCGGCATGCAGCTGGTCGGCCGCCAAGATCAGGACCACGTGCTGCTGCGGCTCGCGGCGGACCTCGAGTCGTTCAGCCCGTGGCTGCGTCATCCGCCGCTGTGGGCCGGAGAGCTGGCGTCGGATCAACCGGCTCGCAACGCGAGGCCTATGATATTGAGCTGATCGAGCCATGTCGGGGTCGCTGCGGGCTGACCCAAGTCGGTGGCCGCCGTGGAGTCCGCGGACGGCAGTCCGTCGTTGTCCGAGGCGGCCGGCAGCTCGCGAAGGGTCCAGTCCGCCGTGTTGGTGATCGTTTGCAGGTAGGCGGCCGCGTTGGTGGAAAGTGCCGCGTGTTCGCTCGCTCCGGCGATCAACAAGGTGGCTCCGATCGCCGCGATGGATGAATTCTGCATGGTCCTACCCTCCTTGGATATGAGTCATCTCCGAAAATGCCGGCCGGCTGATAGCCGGTGCTCTATAGGAAAATGTGAAATTCGCGATCAAATCCCCTCATCGATTTGATTGCGCTCGGCCGGGGCGCGGGGCTGGCGACGCCGCGATGCGCCGATCTCGCGATCGGTCGATTCTGTGCGAATATGGGCTGAAATTCCTGATTCCTCAGCATAGGAAACTGAACAGCGATGAAGAGCAAGGCCAAGAGCAAAAAGGGGTCGCGCTCCCCCGCAGTCGTCGCGGGCGAGTTGCGCCGCGATGCCGAGGAGCTGGCGCTATTGGAGGGTCGCTGGAAGATACTCGGCGATGCCAAGCCGCCGAAGATTCCCCCGGCGAAATATCAGTATGTCGATGAGCTCGTCCGCCTGCAATTTGAACTCTTGAAAATGCAGGAGTGGGTGCGGCTTCGGGGCCTCAAAGTCTGCGTACTGTTCGAAGGCCGCGATGCGGCCGGCAAGGGCGGCGTCATCAAGCGGATCACGGAGTGCCTCAATCCGCGTGTCTGCCGCGTCGTGGCACTCAGTGCGCCTACCGAGCGGGAGCGCTCACAATGGTATTTCCAGCGCTATGTCGCGCATCTTCCGGCCGCCGGCGAAATCGTGCTCTTTGATCGCAGCTGGTACAACCGTGCCGGCGTCGACCAGGTCATGGGCTTTTGCAGCGAGGACGAATATAGGGAATTCTTGCGGTCCTGCCCGCTGTTCGAAAACATGCTGGTGCGTTCGGACATCTATCTCGTCAAGTACTGGTTTTCCGTGAGCGACGATGAGCAGGAGCGCCGCTTCACCGAGCGGATGCGCAATCCGATCAAGCGGTGGAAGCTCAGTCCCATGGATCTGGAGGCACGCAAACGGTGGGTCGAATATTCGAAGGCCAAGGACGTCATGCTCGAGTACACCGACCGCAAAAAGGCCCCGTGGTTCATCATCGATGCCGACAACAAAAAGAGGGCGCGCTTGAACTGCATCGCACATCTGCTGACGCGCGTGCCGTATAAGGACTTGCATCCGATCGAACTCGAGCTGCCGGCGCGCCAGGAGGATACCGGCTACAAGCGGCCGAAGAAATCCAGCCAGCGCTGGGTCAACCAGCTCTACTAGCTGCTCAGGTCTTGAGCCGGTACCCTGTTTTGAAGATCCACGCCACGAGCGCCATGCAGAGCGCGAGGAACAGCGTGATCATCGCGAGACTGACCGCGACGCGCACATCCGCGATCCCGTAGAAGCTCCACCGGAAACCGGAGACGAGGTAGACGACCGGATTGAACAGCGCGACTTTTTGCCAAATGCCCGGCAACATGTTGATCGTATAGAAGCTCCCGCCGAGAAACGTCAGCGGCATGACAATCAGCATCGGCACCAGCGCGAGCTGCTCCCAACTGTTGGCCCAAATGCCGATGATGAAGCCGAACAAGCTGAAGGTCACGGAAGTGAGCACCAAGAAGAATAGGGTCCACAAAGGGTGAACTATCTCGAAGTGCACGAACAGGTGCGCAGTCGCGAGGATCAGCATTCCGAGGATGATCGATTTCGTGGCCGCGGCGCCGACATAGGCGAGCACCACCTCCACGTAGGAGACCGGGGCCGAGAGCACTTCGTAGATCGAACCGGTGAACTTCGGGAAATAGATCGCGAACGAGGCATTGGATATGCTCTCGGTCAACACCGAGAGCATGATGAGCCCCGGCACGATGAATGCGCCGTAGCTGACGCCGTCGATCTGCGTGATGCGGGTGCCGATCGCGGCGCCGAAAACGACGAAGTACAGCGAGGTCGAAATGACCGGCGTCGCCACGCTCTGCAGCAAGGTGCGGCCCATTCGGGCCATTTCGAAGCGGTAGATCGCGCGGACTGCGAGCACGTTCACTGCGCGCGCCCGACGAGCCCCACGAAGATCTCTTCGAGTGAGCTCTGGCTGGTGTGCAGGTCCTTATAGCGGATGCCGGCGCGATGCATCTGCTCGAGCAGCGCCGCGATTCCGGAGCGCTCCCATGCCTGGTCGTAGGTGTAACTGAGCTCGCGACCGTCCGTCGACAGCACCAGCGGCAGGCTTGCGAGTTCGGGCGGCAGGCACGCAAGCGCCGTCTGCAGCTGCAGCGTGAGGTGCTTGCGCCCGAGTTTGCGCATCAGTTCGGTCTTGTTCTCGACCAAGATCAGCTTGCCCTGATTGATGACTCCGATTCGATCGGCCATTTCCTCGGCCTCCTCGATGTAATGGGTCGTCAGGATGACGGTGACGCCGGTATCGCGCAGCGAGCGCACCACCTCCCACATCGCCCGACGCAGCTCGACGTCGACACCCGCGGTCGGTTCGTCGAGAAACAAAATCTGCGGTTCGTGCGACAGCGCTTTCGCGATCATTACGCGCCGCTTCATGCCGCCCGAGAGCGTCATGATTTTGGTGTCCCGCTTGTCCCACAGCGACAGGCTCTTGAGCACTTTCTCGAGGTAGGCGGGGTTCGGCGGCTTGCCGAACAGGCCGCGGCTGAATCGCATGCTCGTCAGCACGGTCTCGAAGGAAGTCATCGCGAGTTCTTGCGGCACGAGCCCGATGCGCGCGCGAGCCTCGCGAAATTCCGATTGGACGTCGTGCCCATCCACGGTCACACTGCCCGCGCTAGGCGTGACGATCCCGCAGATGATGTTGATCAGCGTGGTTTTTCCCGCGCCGTTGGGGCCGAGCAACGCAAATATCTCGCCGTGGCGGATCTCCAGATCGATCGCGCTCAGCGCGCGCAAGCCGCCCGCATAGGTCTTCTCGAGCCGTGCGACGCGGACGATGGGTGGTTGGGAACTCACGAATCTGGTCGAACGTCAGGAGCTATTGCCGACCGAGGGCGGATCGCTTGCCGGAAAAGTTTCTTCGAGAGCCTCGTCCAGAAGCTCGTCCTGATGCATCTTGTCCCAATTCGAGTGCTCGCGAATGTATCTCGCCGCATAAGAGCAGACGGGATTCACTTTCCACCCGCGGGTGCGCGCCGTCTCCAAGGCCATGCGCATTAGCTCGGCGGCAATTCCCCGGCCGCCGATGCTCGGCGGTACACCCGTGTGCGTGATCGTCATGAGATCGCCCGAGAGGGTGTAGTCGAGAACCGCACGCTGACCCTCCACATCGGCCGTGAATCGATGGGCCGCCGCGTCGTGATTAACTTCGGTCATGATCGTGCTCCTTTTCGTGCTCCGCGAGCTGCCATTCATGCTCCGCACCGATATCGCCGCCGGGCAATTGCTCCGCCGCCGGCGTATCATCGAGCTAGTTTACCCATGATAGAGCAACACCTCTATGCCGGTGCGCATCGCCAGGCGGTTGCGCGAATACCCCTTCAAATGACGCAACAGCCGAATACTGCGATCAACCAGGGTGAGACGCCGGTCGAACGGGCCTACCGCCGGGTGCAGGCTTGCGCCAACGACCGTGATCGAATTTCGGCAACCGCCGAACTCATTCTGGCGATTCACGACGAATTCTACCAATTGCTGTGCGAATACCCGTACCGGGCCAAGTGCGCGTTCGAAACGATGGACACGCATGCGTCGATTCGGATCAGCAAGGAGCGGCTGGAGCTCTACAGCCGATACATTACGGAACACGGGCCTCGGGTGCGCGCCGCATTTCCGGCCCTTGCGGTCGACTCGACGATGTGGGATGCGGTCGATCGCCTATTCGTCGCAATGATCGTCGACCGCTACGAGGCCGATATCGCTTTCAGCTTTGCCCACTCCATGCGTCGCAACATCAGCAACGAGGATTGGCGCCCGGTTGCCTACTCGTTTCCTCCCGCGAGCAAGCGCCGCGCGTTCTCGATGGCGGCAGTCCATCGGCGGCTGCCGGTGCCGGGCCGCATCGATGCCGAACTCGTGACCCGTGCGTTGCGGATCCCGGGATTTTCCGTTCCATTTCGAGACTTGAACGGCGATGCGCAACGCATCGTCGAGCGACTCGAGCAATTGCGCGGCGGCTCGCGCGACGCGCCCGGCTCACCCAGCGCGCCATTGCCGATCGCGCTCGACATCGTGGAGGCCGGGTTCTTTCGCGGCCGCAGTGCGTTCGTCGTCGGTCGCTGGGTTTACTCCGACAACAATTTCGTGCCGTTCGTGGTGGCGCTGCGCAACAGCCCATCGGGCATCTACGCCGATGCGCTTCTCAATCGGGTCTCCGATATTCACGATCTGTTCAGCTCCACGCTTGCCAATCTTCACGTGACTACGCGGCTTTATTACCAGACCTGCGTGTTCCTATTCAGTTTGATGCCGCGTCGGCCACTGGGCCATCATTACTCGACGATCGGTTTCAATCATGTCGGAAAGGTCGCGATTCTCAACGAGATCGTCGAACAGATGCGCCGAAGCGGTCAGCGATTCCAGCGTTCGCCCGGTGCGCCCGGCACCGTCGCATTCGGGTTCACGTTCGACGCTTGCGAATATCATTTGAAGGTCATTCGCGACCAGCCGACCAAGTCGTACAAATGGGGCGCGTTTCCGGGTGCGGTGGCCGTCATAGAAAAATATCGCTTGGTTCACGGCATCAACCGTGCGGGCAGCATGCTCGACAACGTGATGTACTTCCGGCTGCGACTCGACCGTGAAATGTTCGACCCGGAGCTGCTCGACGAACTTTGCGAACAGTCGGCAAACAACGTGCAGGTGGACCGCGACGGCGTATTCTTGCGGTCCTTGATCGCGCAGATGAAAATCATCCCGCTGCCGTTTTTTCTGGAGAGCGCCACCGAGTCGGAGACTCGCGAGGTGATGATCAGCCTCGGCCACTGCATTCGCAACAACGCGGCCACTAATATCTTCAACAAGGACCTGGATTCGAGAAATTACGGCGTCGGCCGCTATGGCCGCGTGTTCCTGTTCGACTATGACGCGGTTGAAAAGTTGACCGACGTCAAGATTCGCACCAATGTGGATCGCGAGCCTGGGGAGGAGGCGGTGCCGGAGTGGTTTTTCGAGGACGGAATCATTTTCTTGCCGGAGGAACTCGAACACGGCATGCAGCTTGCCAATTCGCGCGCGCGCCGCATTTTTCGCGAGGAGAACGCCGACTTGCTGACTGTTCAGTATTGGGAAGACCTGCAAAGAAAGTTGTTGCGCGGCGAGATACCCGCGCTGCGGGTCTATCCGGACAGCGCCAAATTGCGTAGCGATTTCGAGGCCGGCTGACCATGAGCGCGACGATCGACCCGCAACAGGCCGCGGGGCCATGGAATCCCGGACTTCAATCGCAGATTCCGCGAGAGTGGCGCTCTCTGTCGACGATCTTGCGGCCCGAGAATGTCGTGACCAGCATTGCCGAGGCCGAGGAGCTGCAGAGCCTGACCGGTCTGTCGTTGAGCGGACTCGTGGTCTTTCGGCCGCAGCGGCTCGCCCTGCATGAACTGCTGATCCGCGTCACAGCCGATTTTGCGGTGCCGGATGGAACGAAGATCGGAGATCTCGGCATCAACTTTCGACGCATTGCCAACCAAATTCTGTCTCAGTACTTGGTTCCTGAGATGGATGCGATCGTGGCTGCTTTCGACCGGGCGCGAAGCGAGGTGACGCTTGCAGTCGACGCTGCGATCAGCGCCGTGCTGCCGGGTCTTGCGCCGGTCGCGGCGGCGCCGGTGCGAGCCTCGACGATGCGCCTCATTGGGCTCAAGTCTTGGCGCCGCCGTGCCCCGAGCCCGGCTGCTGATCGAAGTTGGGGACCCGGAGAGATCGCGGCATGCGAGCGCAGGACGGCCAATACGAACGACCGGCTCGAGGGGCTCGTCGGTCGCATGCTCGCGCGCACGCTAGCGGCGCTGTTTGCGACGCACGGCTACGCCTGGGGCACTCGCGAACTCATCGCTTCGCTGGTGGCCGACCGCGTTTGCAACGTTTTCGGCAGCGACGCGATCGGCGAAGCGATCGAGCCTCTATTGCGGCGCGCGGCGCGGCAGCAGGGCTACGGCTTGTTGCCGCGCCAAGAGCGGCCGATCGTCATCAATACGAAAGGGCCGTCGGCATCGGGAAAGAGCACGCTGCGCCCGCTGCAAAAGAAGCTCGCGGGCGACATCGGCGTGAACTGGAGCGATTTCGCGTTGATTAGTCCCGATATCTGGCGAAAGCAGCTGCTCGACTACGGTTCATTGGGCGCGGCATACAAATACGCGGGCGCATTTACGGCCGACGAGTTGCAGATCATCGACCAAAAGCTCGACCGCCACATGGCAAGGAAACATGCGCGCGGCGATATGACCCATCTATTGATCGACCGGTTTCGCTTCGACAGTTTCGCGGCGGATTCCGAGGAGGAGGGCAGCAATCTGCTGACGCGCTTCGGCCAGACGGTCTATTTGTTCTTTGTGATCACGCCTCCCGAGGCGTTGGTCGAACGCGCCTGGAAGCGCGGGCTCGAGTTTGGGCGCTACAAGGCGGTCGACGACACGCTCTCGCACGCGGTGGAGGCATATACCGGGATGCCCAGCGTGTTCTTTACCTGGGTGCGCCGCAGCGACAAGAGCATCCGATTCGAATTCTTGGACAACACCGTGCCTCTGGGCCAAAGTCCGCGCACCGCGGCATTCGGCGACAACGACACGGTCAATATCCTGGACGTCCGAAGCCTGCTCGACATCGATCGCTACGGGCGCGTGAACATCGACGCCACGTCTCCCGATTTCCTTTACCCGGATCGCGGCATGCTGTCGGCCGAGCACAACCTGAGCTTCTTGCGGCGCTGTGTCGAGGGATTTCGGCACGTCAATTTCGCCGACCAAGCGAGCGGGCGAGTTTATTTGCGCATCGAAAGCGGGGTCCCGGTCTTGGTGGATCCCGCCGCTCTCGAGGCAGCGATTCGCGATCTCGATACGCTCGCCGGAGTGCGTGCGATCGCTCCTCGGGCGCTCAGCGGCGCCGTCGCGGCGGCCGAGCGGCCGCAGGATTTGCGGGCGGTCGGCTACGATGCCTCGCGGCTCACGCTCGGCGTTTGGGGACGCAATCCGGCATCGGCAGATTCGACGCCGATCTAAGCGAGGCTACCCGAGAAAATCGCAGTACTGGTCGACGTGGGCAGCCAAATCCAGCGTGTGCTGCCGCGTAAGCCGCTCCGCGAGTTCGGTATCTCGCTTTTTGAGCGCTTCGATGATTTTCAGGTGGTCGATGATCGATCGAGCAGCCCGGTCGTTTTGCGTAATCGTCGCGCGGCGAATTGCCCGCACATGAATCAGCAAGTTGCGCGTCGCTTCGACGATCGTCTGGGATCCGCCCAAGGCGATTACCGCGGTATGAAACGCGATGTTCGCATCCGAGTACTCGGACAAGTGTTCGGCCGGCGGCGAGTTCTGGAACTCGTCGAAGAGGTGGCGCAATGTCGCGATGTCGGCATCCGAAGCATGCAGCGTTGCGAGGCGTGCGGCCATCGATTCGAGAGCCGCCCACATTTGTATCATCTCAATCATTTCGCGTTTCGATTTGCGAACGATATAGATGCCCCGCCGCGGGACCGTGCGAATGAACCCCTCCTGCTCGAGCAGCGAGAGGGCCTCGCGGATCGGCGTTCTGCTGACGCCGAGCGCGGTCGTCAGTTGCCGCTCATCGAGGCGCAACTCCTGCTTGGGGTCGTAGATATCGGTGTCGGCAAGCGCATTTTTGAGCAGCGCATAGGCCTGATCGCGCAGGCTCGTCGCATTCAACGGGCCGAGCGTCAGCGGCACGACGGGCACCGCACGCTGAACGAGTTTCGAGATGCTGTTCATGGATTCCCTGGGATCCAAATTGAGTGAAACACGATCGGTCGACCGTTCATGATCAACTTCTCGCGCGAGAAAAACATCAATTCGTAGGCCGTCATCTGCAAGCGGATATGAGGTATATGACCTATGAGCCTTAAAGGCACGATCCCTTCGCCCTCATTTCTGGAAATCTTAGGAAATAGCCCCGCTTTTATATTGCACTGCCCCTGGCGCTAAGGGAATAAGGACGATCCGAAGTCTTCACCCCGGCGCTTTCTTGACACTATGAAAGCTATTCATATATGGTATACCAGCAAAAAAAATATGGCTGGAAAAAACGTTTGGGCTGCCGGTCCGAAAGTGTTTTTTTGGGGTCCCGGCCTGGTCGGTTGCGACGTCTGCGTCGCCCGAGCTTCGGGCGGGGTGTTTTGAACAAATTGGCGGCGTGAGTTTTCGCGCGGCCAAGGGATTCGGATAACCTTATGAACGCAACTCCCAATACTGTGACTAAGTCGTCGTCGAACGCAGCGCCGTTCGCGAATCCCTGGGTGCAGTTGATCCTCGGCATCATCTGCATGGCCTGCGTCGCGAACCTACAATACGGATGGACGCTGTTCGTCGATCCGATTGACGCCAAATTTCACTGGGGTCGCGCTTCCATTCAATGGGCATTCTTTCTGTTCGTGCTCATCGAAACCTGGCTGGTCCCCGTCGAAGGCTATTTGGTCGATCGCTTTGGTCCGCGCTGGGTCGTGGTCAGTGGCGGCATCCTGGTGGCAATCGCGTGGGTCATCAATTCCATGGCCGATTCGCTCACGGTACTCTACTTCGCGGCGGCGCTCGGCGGCATCGGCACCGGCTGCGTCTACGGCACCTGTGTGGGCAATGCGCTCAAGTGGTTTCCCGGCCGACGCGGCCTCGCCGCGGGTCTCACCGCGGCTGGTTTCGGCGCAGGTGCCGCACTAACGATCATCCCCATATCGCACATGATCGCTTCGTCGGGATATGAGCACGCGTTCTTCGTGTTCGGCCTGATCCAGGGCGGCATCGTGTTCGTGCTGGGTTGGGTGCTGCTGACGCCTCCGCCGCAGCTGCTGGCCGCGGCCGTCAAACCCAACCAGACGCGATACGGATACTCGCCCACCGAGGTGTTGCGTAGTCCGGTGTTTTACGTGCTTTACATCATGTTCGTGCTGATCGCCGCCGGCGGTCTCACGATGGCGGCATCGATGGCCCCGATCGCCAAAGACTTCAAGATCGACAAGGTTCCCGTAGATCTGCTCGGCCTCGCGATGCCGGCGCTCGCCTTTGCGATATTCCTCAACCGCATTTTCGACGGCGTCGGGCGGCCGTTTTTCGGCTGGTTGTCCGACCAGATCGGTCGGGAATACACGATGGCGCTTGCCTTCTTCGTGGGTGCCGCGGCGCTGTTCACACTGAGTCAGTCCGGCTCGAATCCCGTGACGTTCGTTCTCGTGACGGCGGTCTACTTCGGCGTGTACGGCGAAATCTTCAGTCTGTTTCCGGCAACGCAGGGCGATACTTTCGGTGGAAAATTCGCGGCCGCCAACGCCGGCATGCTCTACACCGCCAAGGGCACCGGCGCGTTGCTGGTGCCGATCGCGGCGGGCATCGCGAAAGCTCACGGTTGGGGCTCGGTATTCACGCTTGCGATGTCATTCAACATCATCGCGGCGCTCATGGCGCTGTTCGTGCTCAAGCCGATGCGGCAGCGGCATTTTGCCAGGACTCGCGAGAACCACCCTGTATCGGACAGCCCCGCGATGAGCGACGCCAATATGCACGCCACTCGATGAACCCCTGGAATCGAGCGGTCGGCAGGTCGTTCGTCGGCCCGCGGCCGGCGCCAAATCCACCGTGACGTTCTGTTTTTCGAAGTCGGAGGACCCATGGCAACTGTAAACCCCGCATCGACTCAGCCGAAAGCCACGACCGCCGACGATACCCTGCAGCGCAAGAGTCGCGACGCGGGCGTGATCTCCGGCGGACACCTCGTTGCGAAGGCGCTCAAGAACGAGGGTGTCGATACGATCTTCACGCTGTGCGGCGGTCACATCATCGACATCTACGACGGCTGCATCGATGAGGGAATTCGCATCATCGATGTT
>Ga0209040_10002820_pt1 | contig 13430 bp, 23 predicted proteins | sample BogFormECP12_OM3_FD_188240 | JGI IMG/M metagenome (GOLD analysis project Ga0209040, IMG submission 188240) | Bog forest soil microbial communities from Calvert Island, British Columbia, Canada - ECP12_OM3 (SPAdes) (version 2) | ecosystem: Environmental > Aquatic > Freshwater > Wetlands > Bog ... | reverse complement strand
ATCGCTGGCGTTCGGGTGGGTGTGGATGGTGCCGAGGTAAACCAGACCGATTTCCGCCGCGTCTTCCTCGTGTTCGTCGATCTCAAAATCCTCAAACTGAAGAGTGCGTTTCCCGGGTTTGTGATCGACCTTCACAAAGGCATGAATGTAGAGGATATCACCGCGTACTTTGCCCCACAAGGCTTCCATGTACTCCAGTGGGTAATGATTCAGGGCTCGGCGACGGAACTTCGCCTCCTCCTTCTTGTCAACTACAATGCGAGTGAAGGGCGCGACTGCCATGATGACTTAAATTTCCTTTTTTGCCTCGTCTTTCAACTGTTGAGCAAGGGCTATGATTTCACTACGATTCGGTAAAACCCACAGTGTGCTAACGGGTTTACCCGGGGCGAGCTTCTCCATTGCTTTTTGGACGTAGTGCGTCTCATTTCCTGAAACCCCTGCGGATTCCCATGCCTTGCGATAGTCCACATCGTTCAGGTCTCGTTTTTCCCAGCGAGCCTTCCTGAGCGTCTCCGTGGCGTGCATGTAGATCGACCACAGAGATTTCTTGCTCCCCACAATAGCTTTAACGGCCTTCTCAACATCGCTCACGGTCAGGGAGGCAGTCTTCCCCATTGACCGAGCCTTGAGACTCGTCGCCAAAGCTGCGGCGATTTCAAACCGAAGGCTTTCATCCGTGCGGCCTTCGATGGCGAACTGAAGCTTTTCAAGCTCCCGCTCCCCCTCCTGCACTAACCTATTCAGGTTGCTCAGGGTTTCGTGTTCTTCGGGTGTCAATTCACCTTTTTCGGGCTTGTAAAGTAAATCGTGCGTAACTTCAGCCCAAGCGTGCATCAGGACGGATGCTACCTGAATTTCGATCTGCGTGTCGGCGTAGCGAAGCTCCTTCTTACGGAGCGTCTCGGGACGCAAGCGCACCAAATAGTGAGTCGCAGTGTAGCCCAGCGTATCGCCCTCCTCCGGCTTACTGGCCTCGGGGAAACTCTTCGGGGGACGCACGGGGACGAATAATTTTTCAATGATCTGCCCAACTGCATCGCGGTCGGCAGGCATATAAAGCGCCACACGGCAACCAGCCAAGTCGATGATATCGTCGTCAATGTCGCGGAACGTCTGGTAGTGCCTTTTCTGGTCCCGTTTGTATAGCTTTTTTCTCAGTCGATCTGGGGTTTTCGCACGTGAGCTAACCACCGCCTTAATCCCCGCATCTTGAAGCGCCTGATCCAGCTTGTCCTGCACGAGGTGGGCAACTTCATCGTAAAAATCCACCTCATGCTTGTAGTTTTTCAAGAAAGCTTCGATCACCGTGTATTTCTCGCCGGCGGCAACCTTCTTTGCGGCGGCTTCCTTCTGTTTTTCCTTCACCGTGTCAAACAGGTACTCAAAATCAACCTCGGAGATGTCGCCCAGCAGGTCTTCGCCCGCCTGCTCCACGTATGCCTCTTCCGCCTCTTCCAGCGTGCTGAAGCCCAACATGATCTTATACTCGTCGAACTCCCCGTTCTCGTCTAATTGCTCAACGATGTAGGCATATTCGGCATCTTCGTCCGTACCCCTGTAGATATCAAGTTTCTCCTTGTCCCCGGCAGCCGTCGTGTCAGGGATGTAGCCATAATCGACTTTCATCTCTGTTTTGAACGCCGTACCGTCAGGGTTTTTGCCCACACGGGTGCTCCCCTTCGGCCATTCAATTATAACAGGAAGCCCCCTAAATTCGGTGGAATGCTCCTGCGGCAGCTTGTCGGCGATGACGATTTTCACGAAAATGCCCTGTTTTCTGTGGTTTTTTGGGGTCTCTGGGTAACACGTTCGGTCCAGCAGCATCCCCTCATAGAAGATACCGAAAGCGAGGAGTTTAGGCGGGCATTGGCTATCAATAAATATTTCCCCACAAATTGTGACGGAACTTGGGTATTACAAAAATGTGGGAGACTGCACCCAAAACGCGGCAGGCCATTTCCTCCCACTGGCGCTGGCGCTACGTTTGATAAGGCCACTTTAGCAACTACACGTTGCTTAGTTGAGTCCTTTCTCGGAGGAAACATTCTTGGCTAAGAAAAAAGATTCAAAGAAAGTTTCAAAGCAAACCCTCATCGCTGAAGCCCAGCGTTTAGCAACTCAGACAGACGAACTCACACGCGATTTTTTCCGCAACAAAAGTGAGTTCAAAGACGGATGGAACATCTACTGGCCGACCTTCCAAGCGTTTCTGGCCGAAGCAAAGGTGGTCTCCAAGGTTGCAAAGCCTTCACCCGACAAGCAAGTCGAACTTGAAATCGAAAAGGTCAAGTCCCGCAAGGGAAACCTGCAAGCTCGATATGATGCTGCCGTTCGCCGCGCAGAAGAAGCCGAAGAAACGCTGTCCATTTTACAAGACCTTCGCACGCGCACTCCGCAGCATCTCTCCATCCAGCCGAAAGTCATAAGCGGCACCAGCGAGTCCGTCGCGGTGTGGGCCGCAAGCGATTGGCATGTCGAGGAAAAGGTCGATTACAGCGACATTGAAGGTCGCAACGTGTTCAATCTGGATGTCGCCCACAAGCGCATTGAGAAATACTGGCAGAACATGATGCGCCTGACGGACATCATGCAGAAGGACACCAACATTCCAGTCGTCTTTCTGGCCCTCCTCGGCGACTTCATCACCAACACCATCCACGAGGACGTGGCCGAAAGCAACCAGCTTGGCCCCGGCGATGCAATCTGGTGGGTGCAAGAGCACCTTATCAGCGGCATCAAGTTCGCTCTGGACAACCTTGGGAAGGGCACACTTCTCAAGGTCGCCTGTCACACGGGCAATCATGGCCGTAGCACGGCAAAACAGCGCCAGAAGACTGAGCCAGCCAACTCGTGGGAACGTTTGATGTACCGTGAAATGAAGATGATTATGGACGGCGATTCTAAGTACCGTTCACGTATCGAGTGGTGCATCGCCGATGGGTATCACAGCACGCATGACTTCTTCGGCGGGGCTTATCGCCTTCGTACCCACCACGGTCACGCCATCAAGAGTGGCGGCGGTGTGGGCGGCATTACGATTCCCGTCAACAAGAAGATCGCTAACTGGAACATCAACAACCCGCGTACTCCGAATCTCGACCTGTTCGGTCACTTCCACCAGTACATCGACAGCGGGACGTTCGTGACTAACGGCAGCTTGATCGGATACAACGCCTTTGCCAACAACATCGGTGCTGCATTTGAGAAGCCCACACAGGCGTTCTTCCTCATCAACAAAAAGTTCAACTCGAAGACGATGGCAACGCCGATCTTCCTCGACTAACAAGCGGTTGTGATACACTGAGGCTACATGACCTTTCGCAATAGCCTCGACGCAGAAGAACTTCCAGCCCTGTACGAAATCGAGAAGGGGTGCTTCCAAGCACCCTTTCTATGGACCCGAACCACCTTCAACAAATCCCTACTCACCGCCGCCAAAAAGAACAACGTCTGGATCGCCGAGGAAAACGGCAAGGTCTTGGGCTTCCTGCTGGCGGATAAAGAATTCGGCAAAGGTTACATCGACACCGTGGACGTTTCCCCCAAGGCACGCGGCAAGGGAATAGCGACCAAACTCATTGGTCTGTACGAGACAGCGGCAAAGAAGCGCGGCCTAACTGAGATCAAGCTGGAAGTTAGCACCGACAACCCCGCTCAAATCCTGTACTTCAAGTTGGGGTATAGGGTTGTGGCGTTCAGGCGGAACTACTACAAACTCAATTACCACGCCCTGACGATGGCTAAGAAACTTTAAGCTTGCGGTTCATGCGGACTTCGATGGTCACCATCTGGCGTTCGCCGCCCATCACGTCCTGAATCTCGTTGATCTCCATGAAACGATCCCAACATCGCTGGCGTTCTGTTTCAAGGCTGTCCATCTGAGCGTTATAGACATCGTACTGGCGCAGCAACTCTTCGTCGCTCATCGCCCTGACTTTATCGCAGAATTCCTCACTAGGCAGTTTCGTCATGTCCCCATTTTACCACGGGTGCGAGGCGGTAGTCAAAAAGGTTCCCGTCACATTCTCACGGCCACGCCAACCGAGTGATCGGGCCTTGGCGATGGTCTTGGGGTAGGAGAGTTTGTCGGGCACGAACTGGAACGCTCGTTGATCCCTGATGGCGACTTTGTTCGTGCGGGCGTTGAACCCGAGCCAGCCTTCGAGCAACCAGTAGCACATGTAGTAGCACAAGCTAGGTTGCTTGGCATCCGCCGTGCGCTTGCTTCCGCAGACTTGGCAACAGGGGATCATTAGCGGCCCGCCCTCGCATACAGCCAAGACCCGTATGGGTCAACGGTGTCCATGTCCACGGTCGCCAGCGTCGAGCGAACGCCCTTAGCGGGTGTCTTCCAGCCAGCCGCTTTGTAAATGTTGCCGCTGGCGTCAACGAAACAATAAACGCTGCGCCCGCTGCCGCCTGAGGTCTGGACGATGCGTGTGTATTTGATGCCTTCCCGCTCGATCAGGAAGGTGTAGCCGATGCTGTTGAATTTCTGATTGAGTGCGGCGATGAATTCTGTGTTCGTCATACCCCTATTATACCCAAAAAGAGGCGAAAATCGATAGGATTTTACGAGTTTATTGGCTTTGTTTTCAACTACCTAGTGGGCGAATTAACGGTAATCGACATCGAGCCGTCGCCGCTGGTAAAGCTGGCGGTCTTCTGGCCGAACTGTTTGTCGATAGCACCCAAGCAATCGTCGCGGAAACAATCCTTTGTGCTCGGCTTGTCGTAGTCGTGCTCGATCTTAGGCGGCGGGTTGTCCTCCATTTGCCGTTGCGCTTCCCGGGGGATGCTTTGATACGCATGTCCCACCGTGGTCGTGGTTACCGCCTCCACTTCTCCTGAGGAATCGGTTTCCACCACCTGCACGGGCTGCGCGGCGACGGCGGCTATCGGAGGGGGTAGTGCGGCTGCGGCTGGGGCTGAGGGCTCGTCAATGACGGGTGCTGGTGCGGCGAACAGGTTGGCCGTTGCTATGTTGAATTCGTCGTTACTGACCATGATCCGTTCCATCTGCTTGATCTGTTGATCCTGTATTTCGATGGAGCGGATGGTGTTCTGCATTCTTATTTGGTCGGGAGTCGGTCCAGTCTGGCGTTGACTAAAAGTGATAGCCATGGCTCCAGCGAAGATCGCCATCACCACACCCACAAATTTGAAGAAGCCGACCTTCGTGGCCGCAACCACTTTTGTCTCGGCAGCGATAGCGGTGTCGCTGAGGTCCTTTACCGCTTTCCACGCGGGCTCGTGGTTCTTTACTTCATCATTAGCGGTGTCTCCCGCTGTGCCACTTGTGTCCTGACCAGCTTGGCGAGAGTCTTTGTCGGCTTGCGTCCCGTCATCGGGATTGTTCACCGCCTTTTCAAAGTTCTTCTCGAAGGTTTTTTCGAGATTCTCCTCGATCTTTTTCATGCCCTCAAGGAAGCTCATGCCGCCACTCGACGGGGCGGGACGTTCGCCGCCCAGACCGCCGCAATGGGAGCGGCAATGGAAATTGCTAGGCCGCAGGGATCGACAACTGCGTTCATCTCCGCGAGGGTGCCCGTACTCGGCATCAGGATTTGAATCGCGACGAATCCCAGCACGACGACGAATGCAAACGCGCCGAAAGCGTAGAAGAACGAACGTAAGCGTTGGGAGCTTTTGCGAATTCCATCAATCAAAAGCCAGATACAAACGAGCAGGACGAGCAATGCGATATATTCCATAGGGGTATTGTACCTCAATCCATGCAGTCGTGGCAAATCCGATAGTAGGGCAGGAAATGGTCGTCACAAACGACACACCAACATCGGGAACAGCGGTTCGTTGCGGGTTTCACACAGTTGTCCCAAGCCTCGCAAACCCAGAACGAATAGAACCAGCGAAGAACTCTCCTCACTTCATGCCTCGCAAGTATTCAGTGACTCGAACCGCTTTGACCTTCAATTTCTGGGTCTTCAGCCATGCACAAAGGGCTTCTTCGAGCCTTTCCTTTGTACGGGGCTCATCGTAGTGGTCATCTTCGACCGTGGCGTCGATGATGAAAATGGTGTATGGCATTGAGTTCATGACTTACCTCGATAGTTAAACGGGTTGTGTTCGTAGCACACGCCGCCGCAGGCACGGAGGCAACAGATGTCTCCCGGGAGTTCCCCGCTACTGTTCGCTTTCCTCCACGGCTGATCCCCATCGTACTCGATTTCGTCGATCACCTGATGCAATATCTCGGCAGATTGCCCCAATCCCGCTCGGTCATCCAGCAGAATGTTGAAGTAAATCTTCCCATGATTCCCGAACGGCAGATCAATCGGATTCTGATTTACGGAGTGAACTTCGATGCCCCGCATCTTGAGATAAGCCTTCTGGGATTCGATCTGATCGGGAGCACATGCGGTGAAGAGCACGATCCAGAATCCGTGCTTCTGGCACCGCCTGAGCAAGTTAATGACTTGCTCGTAGGTCCGCCCCTTCTGGTGGTAGTCGAATACGGTGTCGTCGAAATCGACCGCGACGATGAGCTTTTTGTGCTCACGGTACTCGGCCAAAAGGCGGTTGAAGCAATTGTGTGTTTCCAGAAAAGTGTCGATCATGTCATTTCCAAACCAACCACGTGACGCGATGCTTCGGCGGATGGGGATGGCCGAAGATTGCTCGCACTAGCACAGCTACCATCCAGAGCACACACCAGACCAGCACGGCGGAAAGTGCATAACCGATGGCTGCGGCTGGGCGTCTCATCCAAGCACTAAAATAGGAACGGCGGTACGCCGTTTCCGCTGTTCAGGCAGTTTGCCAAATTTCTTCTTGAAACACTCATCGCACAGCCCGAGATCAATCTGCTTCTTCCGTTGTTGCCAGCCACGTTTGGTGTAGTTCACGTCCTCAAAGCAATACGCTTGCCATGAGTTCGGGCATTGTGTGCATTTCCATGTGTGAAGCATACACTATGATAGCACAGGTTTCTTCTTTTTGCCTTCCAATCCCTGCTTCTTCATCCATCGCCGCAATTCGCGGCATTCCACGCACGCCCTAGCTACATGCTTGCAGCGGCGGGGGTAGTTGTTCGGGTCGTAGTCCCCATAATGCTTTCGCACCAGCTTGGCGAGGCGTACCAGAGCCACGTCGAAGCTCGGCCCACCGCAGTCCAATCGAGGGTCGTGAGTGCTCATGCGGGCTGTTTCGGTATCCCAGTCATTGTTGCCATCGGTGCCGTACCAGTACATGTACTCCTCGGGACCGAACTCCAGCCAACACTCCATGACCACGTTCTTGCTGCGGTCATCGTCGATGCGTCCCTTGTCGTTCACGTAGGTGTAATGGATGTCGAGGTTGTGTTCAACGGCGTGGCGAAAGTTGTGGCGGTATTCCTTGTAGCATTTGCCGCCCGTATCGCGGGTAATGATGTAGCCTTCGGCTTCCATCTTGCCAGCGTCCTCGGGCTTAATCTCCAGCCGTTCGCGGAGTTGGAGCTTGGGGTGATAGTAGAGGAACCACCAAGCGTCATGGGCGTTACCGATTTTGTGATAGCGTTTCTTAGTCATTCTTTGCCTCATCCTTCAAAAATTCCCCCAGTGCCACTTCGACATCCGTGGGGTGGGTGCCCCACGGGTCGGCGATCATGAGCCAGAACCGCAGGCCCAACAGGTAGAACTCAAACTCCCAGTCTTGGCTATGGTTGTCGTAGCCCAGCCTGATGTTGATGAGGTTGAAGTCGATCCAGCCGTATTGTTTGCGATGGGTGATCTCGTGCCATTGGCTGGCACTGAACCCCGCTGTCCAGTAGTTGCTATACCCGAGCATTCTTGTCACCCTTCTTGCCTTTCTTCTTAATACCGCTCACCTTGCCTTTGCTCTGGCGAGAACCTTGGCAGGAGTTGCGATAAACCTTCTTGCGGCGAGCCTCTTTTGGCCGCATGGAGCAAAAGAGGCAGCCGGGTAGATGTCCGTGGCGATTGGCGTGTGCGTTTCCCCCCATTAGTCGTTTAGGGTCTGGTAGTATTTTGCAAACAATACCAGTCCCTCCTCCAGAAGTGCCTGATCCCGAGCTTCCAGAGCCCGTAGAGCGTTGAAATGATCGTCCTTGACCTTGTGCCATGCCTCTTGGCTCACGCCCTCAGGACGGCGACAGGGGTAGGGACCGAGTTCAGCCTCGTAGATGCCGTCGTCGATGCGACGACCCGCCTCGAAGCCCGCGATCATCTTGTCCATGACCTCATCGTAGCGGGCGGTAGCGATCTCGAATGCCTTGTCGGTGGGGTTGCCAGTCTCATCGATGTGCTCTGGACCCTCGGGGAAGAAAGCGAAAGACACGCCGTGCTTGTGCGCCTTCATGCGACGGAGGGCATCGGGGATCCAAGTGTTGAGGTGGTAATCGAGAGACCAAGTGTCACGGTCGGCCCAGCCTCGGGCTCCGCGCTGGATGAACCACTTTATGGCGTAGTAAGTGTTCTCGGGGAACTCACGGATGTGCTTGATTCCACGGCGGATCGTCCAGTAGACGTTCGTGTACCATGGGTCGGGGTTATCGTAGAGGAAGTCAGGGTCCCAAGGCACAGTACGGCAAATGCCAGTGGGGACAGGGATAGGACGGTTACGGAGGAAGAGATCAATCTTCCGCCAGATTGAGATGGTCATGTCAGTTACTCCTTTAGGTTGGTCTTCTAAAGCGTACTTGACATGATGTTCTCCTCTGGGGTGATTGAATTTTGAGAACGGCACCCGCGATACCGGACTTTGTGGGACTTACGCTCGCTCTCTAAGCATAATACTGAAAGTCGGGAAAATTGGCAAGAAAATAGCGGAAGTGGAGCGAGGACCACTTCCGCCTAAAGAAAGGTAATCAGCATCTCGCTTGATAGCTGTCCGAGCCAATCGGTTCTACCCTGAAGGGGCAGCCCATTAAAGGTCAGCGGCAGCAAGGTATGCTAAAGACTCTGGTAGTCGATTAGAGCGAGGCTCGCAAGTGAGCGACATCTTCCTCGCTGTGCTTGTGTTCGGTGGTGTCCTCGCAGTACGGACAATCGACGCCCTGCATCGCTGAGGAAATGATGTCGCCCTCTGCCGCATCCAGTTCCGTTGGTTCTGCCGCGTCCTCTACATCGCCATCGCCTCGGAAAGACGTGCCGACAATCGGTCCAGTCTCTTCGGTCTCGTCATCGGTCTCCAGTTCGCCCTCGGGCTCGTCATCGTTAACGGGGATGACGGCTGGGTCTCCGACTTGAAGAGGACCAGTTCCTTCGATAGCTTCGGCGGTGATCGGCACGGAAGCGTGTGTCATCGGTCCAACCTGAATCGGCTGACCCTGAGGCTCGTTCTTGACCGCCTCGTACATGAACACGAACTCCGTGGCGTCTTCGGCCTTCTCTACGCCTTCAGGAAGTTCCCACCGAATGAGAACGCGGTGATTCTCGAACTTGTCCATCGCTGCCTTACTGACCGTGACCTTGTTGCCCTGTGCTTCGAGCAATGCGGCGGTCAATACCGACAGGCGGCTGTTCTGGGTGTAAAGCTCGCGGGCTTGGTTGATGACCTGACCGAGGGTGGTGTTCGGATCGGTCTTCAGGGCTTCAAGTTGCTTCTCAAGTTCCTCGCAATACTTCTTGAGGCGGGGGAGGTACATCTTCGTGATGGCTTTGTTTCTCTTGTTATTGCGTCCCATTAGTTGCTCCTTAATTAGCCCTCTGCCCGCAGCATTGCGGCACGTCTTTGCTGTAGCAGGTAGCGCACATCGTGAACTCACCCTTGGTCGAATCCGAGAAATGAACGCCGTTGTGCTTGCAGTACAGGCGGCGGAACCACCAAGTGTTGTGCCAGAAAAAGTAATAGATCGGGAACCAGAAATCACGTCGCCAGTGAAACTCGCGGGGCGGCTTGACAAAGTATTCGTCGTTGCTCCCGCACGAACCGTTAGGTTTCATAAATCTACCTTATCACTTCTTCTTCGGCGTGGCAACCTTCTTCGGCGGGGCGGGCTGCTTCTTGATCTTCTTGCCGAAGTTCGGGTTCTTGGTCTGCACGCGGGTTGCGGGGTCGGTGATGTAGGCTTGTGAGTCGATGAGAGGACCCTTGCCCTGCTTGACCGCTGCGGCAGCCGCGTTGGGGGAAGTGGTGGTCATCTTGGCCTCGCGGATCGGGTCAAGGTAGATTTCGAATCCTGCCGTGTCTTCGTAGCTGATGTCCGAAGTCTTCTTGAATGACTCGCCGTCGATGTAGAAATACTGGCCCATCTTAATTGCTGAAAAAATAGCGCCCATGGTGTAGTCTCCTCCTGACTAATACTGCATTTATGTGGATTTTTCAGCTAATTTCTTACGTTCGGCCCGAGCCTTGCGCGATGCGGCAGTTTTGCGTTTGTGGTGGGGCTTGCATAGCGACCGCAGGTTGCTAAGATCGTGGAAGCATCCACCATCCGCAAGCTCGATGATGTGGTCTACATCCTTGGCAGGCAACCCGCAGATCGTCCCATTTTCCAGCACCCATTGACATTTCCATTTGTCCCGGCGGCGAACCTTGTTGCGGATGTAGTTCCAGTCACAGCGGGAGCGAACTTCGATCAGACATTCTTTCGAGCACCATGCGGTCTTGCGCCCCTTCAGGACCTTCTTGCAATAGCGACAATGCCAGCCATCTTTGTCATGACGAGCGGGGAAATCCTCCCACGTGAATTCTTGTCCCTTACGCGGTGCCATTGGTCTCTTTCTTTGCTACGCCCCAGAGGGCCGTAAGTCCCGTGATTTCCAGTTCATAGAGACTCCGCAGCTTGATGCGGTGGTACTCAAGCGCCCCCTCTACCGACCCATGTTCGCCACGGGCGATGCTTAGGGCGGCACGCATGGCATCCTTCACGCGGGTCAGCGACTCCCGCCGCTTGTCCTCGTCGCGATATTCCTTCCGCAGGCGGTTGATGTGTTCGTAACGGGTGTGATTATCCCGCCGACATGCCACGGCATGAATCAGGTTCCGCTGTCGCTCCGCTGTGGTCGTCCTAATTTCCGGGACGCAGCGGGAGATCATGCAATCTCGTTTGTCGCTGTACTCAAGAATCCCCCAGCCCTTCGGCCTCTCCGTCTCCGCGATCAACCCAGCGGGAACCGCGAGCCAGCACAGGTCGGCTGGTGGTTCCCATTCCCACTTCTTGTCGCCGCGAAAATCGCCGCGAGAAGTCTTGACCTCTACCACTACGGTCATCATTCGGTTTAGGACGCTTGCTTCCACCTGCCACGCTTGTCTGTCTTCCTCGGATTTTTTCCATGATGGCTTTCGACGAATCAACTTCAGAGTTTGCAGTTCGGTTTCGGTGGGGCACAACACGCCTGCTATATCGGCGATCCACCCATCCATAACGGTGACCTCGGTCTCGACGGGCTTGACCCCACGTTCGTCGAGCCAGAAGCAGGCCGCAGCGGTGATCTGCTTCGTGATCTCCGTTTTGTTCTGGTCGTCGAAAAGGCTCATTCTTTTTCCATCGCTTCAATGGCGGCAGTCGCCCGAGCGAGAACTTTGGTCGCACGTTCAATCACGTGCCTATAGCCCAGCACGTTGTAATTGTCGGACTCGCAGGCTTCGAACAATCGGCGGATGGCTTTGCGTTCGTACCGATACAGGCTGCTGACGCTGATTTCGAGAATCTTTTTCTGTTGAACTTGTGTCAGTTTCATTGAACAATCCCTTCGATTTCTACCAGTTCCCAAGCGATGCGCTCGGCGTTCTCAAAACCAAAGTCGATTAGGAACCGTAACCCTTGTTGTTCCAGATACTTAGCGAAGGCGATTTGCTCTGGCGTTGCTTCGTAGTCAGGAAAGCGGCGAAGAAAATTCTCAATCTCTGTCATTTGGTTTTCTCTCGTTCAGCTAAATATTCCTCAGCCGCCGCACGGAGCTTACACAGATGGCAGTTCTCCCGAGGGCCGAATGGTTTTGAATGGTACTCTTCCACCAATTCGATGAACTGCGGTGCCATCTGATCCAGCAAGACGAAGGCTTGAACGATCTTCGCGAAGAAAAGACCTGCTTGTTCTTCGTCATCGTTTGCTGCCGCTATCTGGCGGGCGACTTTAAGGATGGCTTCTTTCTGGTTGTCTTTGGTGTCGGCGTACCTCAGGGATTTCCCAGTGATGCTGCTGCCGTCATAGGTCGAATCTATGAACTCCCCGTACTTGTTATCCTCTGGCACTCTTCCACTCCTTGTACTTTTCAGGCAGGCATTTGGCACAAGGGCGATACCCAGCGGCAATGGCCGTGGCTTCGTCCTTGAAGAAAACTCGGTGTTGTGTGTATTGACCACGGGCGATGAAACGAAGAGCGGAGGGGCAGTCGAGCCTACCGTATATCTTGAGTTTCCTGTGTCCGCCCAGCGTCCCCGGCTTCTTGCTTGCACGAATCCAGCCGTCCGCTCCCATCAGCCAATACATGAGGCACCTTCCACATAATACCCATTACGCGGAGAAACTTAGCATCATCCATGGTGATTGTACTGAGGCGGGAGCAGCGTTTGCACTGGCAGCCAAACTTAAGCTCGTGGCGGGTGCTGGTGTAGAAGAGGGGCTCGTCTTCTTCGTAGCGAGAGCGTGCGATCTCGGGGTCAATTCCATATCCCCGACAATAGAAATCCCAGTAACGTGAATCGCCCCCACGATTTGGACTACGATGGGGGCGATCCTCGGGTTCAAAGTGTTGGTGCATTGACTCCCTCTCCAATGAAAAGGGAAGTCAGACTACACCAAAGACACCACGTCAGCGTCTACCGTGCTCATGTCGATGTCCTTGACCGACACTTTCGCGGGAGCCTTAACCGACTCTTCATACGGCTCGTGAGTCGTCAGGTCTACGACGAGAGACCCGTCGTTGGCGGGCACCCAACTCGGTGCACCGCTACCGTCTAGCTGAAGCGTAGAGCCAGCCTCAGGCAAGCCGCCTGATGGGATGGTTTGGACGCTGCCGATCTGTACGTTCCCGCTGTTGGTGAACGTGAAGGCATCGGAACTAGCGTTTGCCAGCGTACAGGTGACCGTGGGGCTCTGGTAAGAGCCGTTGCTGGTGAGCAAGCTGCCGCCTTGGAAATTGCCGCCGCTGAGACCGCCATTGACAATGCCTGTGGCACCGCTGGTATTCGGCGTGTTGTAGCCGACCCAGTTTGGCTGCGTGGTGAACGTCCACTGACCGTTGTTCGGAACGTTGTAGGTGTACGGAGGATTCCAGACCCACTGCGGGTACGTGTAGACGTACTTGATGTTCTGGGGTGGTTGAGTCTTGTCGTTGACCGCCTTGAGGCTGCGATCCAGCATATCCAACCGAGCGACCTCGGATAGGAGTTCTTGATGGGTCAGTTGGGCCTTAGCCAGTCGTTTCTCAGCCGCAACCAGTGCTTTCTTCTTGGCTGCAAGCTCTTTTGCACATACGAGAGCGAGTTTTGTGTACTTCGTCTGTCGCTGTTTCTTGATT
>Ga0209040_10002818_pt1 | contig 13434 bp, 10 predicted proteins | sample BogFormECP12_OM3_FD_188240 | JGI IMG/M metagenome (GOLD analysis project Ga0209040, IMG submission 188240) | Bog forest soil microbial communities from Calvert Island, British Columbia, Canada - ECP12_OM3 (SPAdes) (version 2) | ecosystem: Environmental > Aquatic > Freshwater > Wetlands > Bog ... | reverse complement strand
ATCTCTCTGGAATTGGCACCTTCCCGCTGTGACGTGACGGTGGTTGCCGGGGTTTCGTAGGGCCAGTCCCTCCACCCCTCTGGATGTGTCCAGCTATGTGCTTGGCAGTCTAACAATAATTTCGGCGGGCGCAAGCGGATCCCCGGCGTCCTGGACGTTCGCGTTCGCCGCCGGTAACGGGGCGGTGGCTGCGGTGTAGCCCTTGCCGTGGACACCTGTATCGGCGAGCACGACCGGGCCCCGGATATCTCACCCGACGACCTCGAGCCCGCAGCGGCCGCGCCGAGACGGCGCATGCTGGTCATCGTCAACCCGTATGCGAGCACCGTCTCCGACCGCCTGCGCCATCTCGTGGTGTATGCCCTGCAGGGCCGCTTCGAGGTCGACGCGGTGGACACCCAGGCGCCGGGGCACGCGACCGAACTCTGCCGCGAGGCCGCACACGAGGGTTACGACGTGGTCGTCGCCTTCGGCGGCGACGGCACGGTCAACGAAGCGGCCAACGGGCTGCTCGGCTCCGCCACCCCGCTGTGCTGCCTCCCGGGAGGTTCGGCCAACGTGTTCGGCAAGATGCTCGGCATCCCGGGAGACGTCGTCGACGCAACCGAGCACCTGCTCGCGATGGCCGACGACTGGCGTCCGCGTCAAGTCGACTTGGGCGTGGTCAACGGCCGTTGCTTCACGTTCTCCTCGGGCCTCGGCATCGACGCCAGCGTGGTGGAGCGGGTCGACGCCAGGCCGCACATGAAGGCCCGCCTCGGCCCGTATTTCTTCACCTGGGTGGCCGTCACGACCTTCCTGCGCCGCTACCTGCTCAAACCCCCCCGGCTGCGGGTGAGCGCCGGCGGCAGGACGCTCGAGGGTGTCACGGCGATCGTGCAGAACGGCTCGCCGTTCACCTACTTCCAGGACCGCCCGATCGAGATCGCCGAGGGCGCGGCGCTCGACTCGGGCGCGCTTGCCGGCGGCGTGCTTCACCGCGCCACGCCCCTGTCGATGCCGTTCATCGCCTGGCGCGCCTTCTCCCGGCGCGCGCGCGTGGCACGCCACCGGCAGGTGACAGGGCTGCCCGAGATGAGCGAGCTCACCGTCTGCAGCGCCGATGACCGTCCGCTCCCCTTGCAGGTCGACGGCGATTTCGTCGGCGACGTCGCCGAGGCGCGCTACTCGATCCTGCCGGACGCGCTCACCGTCGTCGCCTGACGGCGAGGACGCGGCGGCCGGCCGGGAGGCAGCGCCGGCGGGGGCCGAGCGCCGCGCGGGCCGGGCGGCTCAGGGGGCGCCGCCGGGCGTCACGCGGTAGGCGTCGAACACCGAGTCGATGTTGCGCAGGCGCGTGATCGCGCCCTTCAAGGTGTGCGTGTCCGCCACCTCGACCACGAAGCGGTTCTTGACCATCGGCGGTGTCGAGAGGCAGCGGGCTTCGAGGATGTTGGTGCCGGACTCCGAGAACGCTCGCGAGAGGTCCTCGAGCAGTCGATGACGATCCCACGCGTCGATCTGGATCTCCACGACGAAGCTCGTGGACTGGTCCCCTTCCCAGGCCACGCTGGTGAAGCGCTCGGGGTCCTTGCGCAGCAGCGCCGCGTTTGGGCAGTCCTCGCGATGGATCGTGATCCCGCGGCCGAGCGAGATGTAGCCGACGATCTCATCGCCCGGGACCGGCCGGCAGCACTTGGCCAGGCGCAGCATCACGTCCTCAACGCCCTCGACCCTGATCCCGAACTGGCCGGAGGACTTGGTCGGACGCCGCCGCGCCCGGCCCACGCGCAGCAGGTCGACCGCACCCTCGTCGCCGTCGGCGGACTCGCCGTGCTTGAGGCGCTGCATCACCTTGTTGACGACCAGCTTCGGCGACACCTTGGCCGCCCCGAGGGCGATGTAGAAGTCGTCCGCCTTGCGGTAGCCGACCTCGCGGATCACGTCCGCGAGCAGCGCCGAGCCGGTGATCTTCTGCGCCGGAAGTCCCTGTTTGCGCAGGGCCTCCTGCAGCAGCTCGCGCCCGGTGTGCTCGGTGTCCTGGCGTGACTCGGCCTTGAACCACTGCTTGATCTTGTTGCGCGCGCGGGTGGTCTTGACCATCGCCAGCCAGTCGCGCGAGGGCCCGCGCTCGCGCTTGGCCGTAAGGATCTCGACGATGTCCCCCGAGCGCAGCTCGTAGTGCAGCGGCACGATTTTGCCGTTCACCCGCGCGCCCACACAGCGGTGGCCGATCTCGGTGTGCACCTCATAGGCGAAGTCCAGCGGCGTCGCACCCGAGGCCAGCGACTTGACTTCACCCTTTGGCGTGAACACGTAGACCTCCTCCTCGAAGAGGTCCGTGCGCAGTGTCTCCATGAACTCCCGCGGGTCGGAGAGCTCCTTCTGCCAGTCGAGCATCGAGCGGAGCCACTTCAGCTTGGCGTCCTCGCCGGGCCCGGGCCAGCCCTCCGGCTCGCCCTTGCCGGGTGGAGCGTGCAGCGCCTTGTACATCCAGTGGGCGGCCACGCCGAACTCCGCCATCTCGTGCATCTCGTGCGTGCGGATCTGGATCTCGAGCGGTCGTCCCTCGGGTCCGATTACCGTCGTGTGCAGCGACTGGTACATGTTGAACTTGGGCATCGCTATGAAGTCCTTGAAGCGACCGGGCAGCGGCTTCCACAGTGAGTGGATCACGCCGACGGTGCCGTAGCAGTCCTTGACCGAGTCGACGATCACGCGCATCGCCGTGAGGTCATAGATCTCGTTGAACTCGCGGTCCTTCTTGGTCATCTTCGAGTAGATCGAGTAGAAGTGCTTGGCGCGGCCGGCTATCTGCGCCTCGATCGCGACCTCGGCGAGCTCGCGGTGCAGGTACTCGCCCGCCTCGCTGACGTAGCGCTCGCGATCCTCGCGCTGCTGGGAGACGAGCCCCTTGATCTCCTGGTACTTGCGCGGGTGCAGCGTCGCGAAGGCCAGGTCCTCGAGCTCCCACTTGATCGCGTGGATCCCGAGGCGGTGCGCCAGCGGCGCATAGATCTCGATCGTCTCGCGCGCCTTTTCGGTCTGCTTCTGCTTGGGCATCGCGTCGATCGTGCGCATGTTGTGCAGACGGTCGGCGAGCTTGATCAGGATCACCCGCACGTCGGTGGCCATCGCGACCATCATCTTGCGGTAGTTGTTCGCCTGGGCCTCATCGCGCGACTGGAAGGTGATGCCCGTCAGCTTGGTCACCCCGTCGACGATCGCCGCGATCTCCTCCCCGAAGCGCTCGCGGACCTCCTCGATCGAGGCCGAGGTGTCCTCGACGGTGTCGTGCAGCAGCGCCGCGCACAGCGTCTCGGTGTCCAGGCGCATGCTCGCGCAGATCCGCGCCACGCCGACGGGGTGGACGATGAAGTCCTCGCCGGACTTGCGCCGCTGCGCGGCGTGGTGCTCGCAGGCGAACACGAAGGCGTCCTGGACGCGCTCGCGGTCGATGTCGACCGCCGAGTCGGCCGCGTGCTCGGACACGATCGCGAACAGGTCGCCGAGCAGCCGCCGCTCGGGCTCGCTCAGGCCGAGGCGCACCTGCGCGCCCACGGCCTGGGCGTCGGCGGCGAGCTTGCCCGCGCGCGGATCCTCCTCGACGGGCTCATCGCCGGGCGCCCCGCCGGGCAGCGGGGTCAGCTGTGCGCTCTTGGGGTCCTCGGCGATGGCCATGATCTAAGGGTAGGGGACCGCCCACCCGGATTGAAGCCGGCCTCACAAGGCAAACAGCGCCAGCTCCTCGGTCTCCGCGATCGCCGAGACGGCCGCATCGTCCCCCGCCGGGATCTCCACGGGCGCGGGCTGCGCCCGGCGCAGCACCAGGCGCGGCTCGGTGACGCCCCTCCACTCGTTCACCTCGAGCGTGAACGTGGCCTGGGCCGGGGCGCCGTCGTCCACCGGCAGCCGCCCGCCGGTCCCGAACGCGACCGCTCGCGCGCGGGCCCCGCGCGAGCACACGGTGAAGCGGACGTGTCTGCCTTCCCCCATCGGCCGGGCATCGGCGAATGTCGCGTCCGCGACCAGCAGGCTGACGCCGGGGTTGCCGCGACCGAACGGTGCCAGCGTCTGCAGCTCCTCCGCCAGCGCCATCCCCAGCTCGTCCCCCCCGACCACCGCGTCCACCCGCTCGAGCGCCACCGTGTCCTCGGGGGCGAGCACGCGCTCGGCATGGGCCGACAGCGCGGCGGCGAAAGCGGCGACCCGCTCGCGCTCGATCTCCAACCCGGCAGCCGCGCGGTGCCCTCCATACCGCAGCAGGTGAGCCGCGCCCTCCCTCAGCCCGGCCAGCAGGTCGAAGGCCTCGATGCTCCGCCCGGAGCCCCTGCCCGTGCTCCCCTCGAGCGCGATCAAGACGACCGGGCGGCGGCTGCGCTCGACCAGGCGCGAGGCGACGATCCCGATCACCCCGGGGTGCCAGCCCTCGCCCGCCAGCACGTACGCCGGTCGCTCCCCGAGCGCGTCCATCTGGGCTTCGGCTTCAAAGCGGATGCCCCTCTCGACCTGCCGGCGCTCGGCGTTGGCCGAGTCCAGCTCGCGCGCGATCTGGGCAGCCCGTGCCGCGTCGGGCGTGAGGATCAGCTCGAGCGCGGCATCCGCGCGGTAAAGGCGCCCGGCGGCGTTCAGCCGCGGGGCGAGGGCAAAGGCCGCCGCGCGCTCGTTCACCTTGGCGGCGTCCACTCCCGCGACGGCCATCAGCGCGCGCAGCCCCGGCTTGTCCGTGGCGGCGAGCGCGCGCAGCCCGCGGCGCACGAGCGTGCGGTTCTCGCCCAGCAGCGGCACGACATCCGCGATCGTGGCCAGCGCCACCAGGTCGAGGTCCGGCTCGAGCTCGTGCGGCCCGCGACCGGCGGCTTCGAACAGCGCCTGGGCGAGCTTGTAAGCCACGGCCGTGGCGCACAGGTCGCGGCAGGGGTATGCGCAGACCGTCGGATGCACGATCGGCGCCCGCGGCAGCACGCCGTCCGCGCGCGGCGCATGGTGGTCGCTGACCACCACCTCCATCCCCAGCGCGCGGGCCGCCGCCACCTCCTCGACGGCGGTGATCGCGCAGTCCGCGCTCACGAGCAGGCGCGTGCCCCGCGCGGCGAGTCGCTGCACGGTCTTGGCCGCGAGGCCATACCCGTCGCCCGCGCGGTCGGGCAGGTAGGAGTCCACGTTCGCGCCCAGGCGGCGAAGCGCCCGCACCAGCATCGCCGTGGCGCACACGCCGTCGACGTCGTAGTCGCCGTGGATCGTGATCCGCTCGCCGCTTTCGACGTGGCCGACGATCGTGGCGACCGCCTCGCCGATGCCGGCGAAGGCCGCGGGCGGATGCTCCTCCTCGGCAGCCAGGAACGCCCGCGCACGTCCCGGCTCGGCCAGCCCGCGGCGGACGAGCACCTGGGCCAGCGGCCCGCTCACGCCGAGCTCGCGCTGCAGCCCCTGCACCTCCCCGCCCGGACACGCGGGGATCTCAAAGCGGCAGGCGTCCATCGGTCCGAGACTACGGCCACGGTGGGACAGAACCGCCGGGCGATCGCCGCGGCGGATTCGCTGAACGGGTGCTAGTAGCCTTCCTGCGGCGGCGGCTGGGTGCCCGCGCGTTCGCGGCGCATGCCCTCCAGGTAGACCACTGCGATGCCGATCAGCGCGCCGGGGACGGCGTAGAGCACGACCGCGATGTCCGTGGCCTTTTCCCCGGGGATCGTCAGCGCGGAGACTTTCACGCCGTAGATGATCAGCCCGGCGAGGATCGCCCCGAGCAGCGAGCCCACGAACGCCCCCACGATGCCTCCCCAGAAGCGGTCCGGGACGAAGATCGTGTAGTGCCAGATCGCGAGGCCCATCATCACCCAGCCGAGCATGCCCATCAGCGACCACCCCCGGCGGCCCGCTGCGTGATGGCGTGTGCGAGGGCTGCGGGCATCAGCGCGACCTCCCGTGGCGTTTGTTGCGCGGGCGCCGCGTCTTCTGGCGGCGTTTGGGCTCATCCTTGAGCACGAGATCCTCGGGCGCCAGATCGGCCGCCGGATCGCGCTCGGGCGCGGCCGGGGCATCGCGCTCGGGCGCGGCAGCAGGTGCGCCGGTCGAGCTGCGCTGGGCGACGCCGGCGCGGCTGGCGCCGGCGGCTTTGGCCGCGCTCGGATCGGGCTCGACGTCGAGGTCGGCGACGAGCTCCTGGAACTCGTCCCGCGAGAGCTGCTGACCCGGCTCCTCGGGGGCGATCAGGCTCCCGCGGCGCGTGCGTTTGCGCTTGACCTCGGGCTCGACGTCCTCGGGCGCGCCGGTGGCGGTCGTCGCGTAGGGCGGCACGCTGCCGAGTTCGCGCACGATCCGCGCGCGGCGCGCACGATAGGTCGTCTCGCGCTCCTTCCAGTGGGTCAGCACCGGTGAGGCGATGAAGATCGATGAGTACGCCCCGGAGGCGATGCCGACTATCAGCGCGAACGCGAAGTCCTTCAGCGTTTCGCCGCCGAACAGCAGCAGCGCCGTGACCGGCAGCAGCGTGCAGAAGCTCGTCGCCAGCGACCTCGTGAGCACCTCCGACATCGAGCGGTTGACGATCTGCGAGAACGCGGCGCGCGGCATTCGCGGCACGTTCTCGCGCACACGATCGAAGACGATGATCGTGTCGTAGAGCGAATACCCCAAGATCGTCAGCAACGCCGCCACCGTTGCGGTCGTCACTTCACGGCCTGTGAGCGAATACACGCCGGCCGTGATCAGCAGGTCGTGCATCAACGCAATCAGCACCGGCACGGCGTACTTCCACTCGAAGCGCAGCGCTATATAGGCGGAGATCACGAGCAGCGAGGCGATGATCGCGATCACCGCGCTGTTGGCGACCGTTTTCCCGAACGTGGGCCCGATCGAGGTGGACGAGAAGTCCCTCGTTCCCGGCACGCTCGGCCCATTGCCGAATTTGGCGTCAAGGTCGGCCTGGACCTTTTTGACGGCTTCCGGGGGCAGCGTCTTGGTCGAGATCTGATAGCCCGAGCCGCCGACGCTCTGGTTGGTGAACTTCTGTACCTGCGCGTTCGGATAGCCGGCGGCTGCCATCACCCCGGCCACCTGGGCCTCGCTCACGGGCCTGACGAAGCCGGTCTGGATGCGCGTGCCCGACTTGAAGTCGATGCCGAAGTTCAATCCCTTGCCGCCGATCGCCAGGGCGCCGATCAACAGGATCGTGCCGGACATCGCGAAGAACCACTTTGAGTGGCCCATGAAGTCGAACGTCCAGCCACGGCCGCGGCGAGCCGCGCCCAGCGCCGCGGGGTGCGATACCCAGCGCGAGCGGCTCATCGCGCCGAGCGCCGCCCGGGTGGCCAGCACGGCCGTGAACAGCGACACCAGCGTGCCGATCCCGAGCGTGAACGCGAACCCCTTGACTTCGGCCGTCGCCAGCGCGAACAGGATGAAGGCGGTCATGAACGTGACCACGTTCGCGTCCACGATCGCGGCGAAGCCGCGCTTGTAGCCAGTGGCTATGCCGGAGATGATCGAACGCCCGCCACGGATCTCCTCCTTGACGCGCTCGAAGATCACGATGTTGGCGTCCGCGGCCACACCGATCGTGAGGATCAGCCCGGCGATGCCCGGCAGCGTCAGCGTGATCGGTATGAGCTTGATCAGCGCGAAGAAGTAGATGCCGTAGATGACCAGCCCGCCCACCGCGATCGCGCCCAGCACGCGGTAGAAGAGCAGCAGGAACAGGCACACCACCGCGAACCCGATGAGGCCCGCTTCAAGGCCCTGGCTGAGCGCCTGTTTGCCGAGCGTGGCCGAGACCTGCGAACGGGAGATCAGCGCCAGCTTGATCGGCAGCGCGCCCGACTGCAGCTCTTCGGCGAGTTCGCCGGCCGAGGTGATCGTGAATCCCCCCGAGATCTCCGAGCCGGTGGAGGCGTCGATGCCTTCGGGGTAGCGCGTGTAGTCGATCGACGGCACCGTGATCAGCTGGCCGTCGAGCACGACGGCGAAGTGCTGCAGGGCCGCTTCCTTGGGGACGCCGGGAAGCTGCGCTTCCTGTCCGCGATGGGCGATCTTCTTGGTGATCGCTTCGAAGACACTCTTGCCGTGTGAGCTGAAGCCGAAGCTGACGTTGGGCTGCCCGCTGCCGCCGCTGCCTTCGTCGAAGCTCTGCGTGGGGTTGGTGATGTCGGCCCCGGTCAGCACCGGTTCGTCGTTGAGCACGTACCAGCTGTTGGGCGAACGGTTGGTCACTTTGCCGCCGTTGTTTTCCACCGCGTGGGCCTGCGCGAGCACGGTCCCGGGATTGACCCGGACGGCCTTTACCTGTGCTCCCGCCGGCGGTTTGTAGCCGTCGGCATAGAGGCTCTGCTCGGTTTCTTCGGGGCCGCGTAGCACCTTTTCATGCTTGGTGTCCAGCAGGTACCAGCTGCCGTAGATGCAACCGGCCGTCTGCGCCGGCGTGCAGCCCACCTGCCAGGTGGTGTCGGTCTTGCGCAGGATCGGCGTGCGTTTGGCGGCGCGCAGGACGGCGTCGTACTCGGTCAGCCCCGCGGTCACTCCTCCCGCTCCCTGCGAGGTCGCGTCGCCCGTGACGGTGCCTTCCGTGGGCGACGCCTGGCCGTTCGGGCCGATCACGTTCGGCTCCCAGTCATAGAAGTACAGCTGCGCTGTCTTCCCTACCTCGTCCTGGGCGCGCGCGGCGTTGTTCACATCGGGCAGGGCGACGTCGATTTCATCTTCGCCCGAGCGTTGGATTTCCGGCTGGGCCACGCCCAGCTGATCGACGCGCTTGCGCATGATGTTGATCGCCCGTTCCAGCGATTCTGCGTCGACCTTCGACTGGGCGGTCGGCTTGCCCTGATAGACGAGCTCGACGCCGCCCTTGAGATCGAGCCCGAGGCGCGTCGGCTTGGTCGCGATCACCACGAGCGAGGCGGCGACGAGGCCGGCGACGATCAGCAGGACGAGGGTATTGCGGCGGCGGTCGGTCATGGCCTTCAGAGGCTACTTGTCGGGGGTCAGAACGAGCAACAGCCCGCCGTCGTCGTCGTAGGCCGGGAACATGTCCGCCTTGGCGGTGGCCGCGACGTCGCGTTCGCCGCTGACCTGCACCGGCACCTCCAGCGCGCGCACGCCCCACTCGAGGACCGTCGCCACCGGATCGTCGCCGTTTGAGAAGTTCAGGCCGAGCACGTCCTCCACGCGCTGGCCGATGACGTCCTCCTCCTCGAGGCCGGTGAACGCGAAGGAGTTCTTGCCGCAGCCGACCACGCGACCCTCGCCGTCGCAGACGAAGAAGGCCGCGTCGGGCGCTGGGTAGTAGTCGTCGAGGAGTTCAAACAGGAACGCGAACCCGCACTTCGTGCAGCCCTTGCGCTGACGGGTGAAGCCGAGGTTGCGATCGAGCTCGCTGGTGCGATGGCCGCAGTTCGGGCAGATGAAGGGGTGGGCCATGGCTATGCACACAGACTACGCAAGCCGCGCCATTAAAGCCCCCACTCGGGCCGAACTTGATGAAGGCCCGCGCGCCCGGCTGAGCGCCCGCCCGGCCCGCCCGCGCGCTCAGAACAGCGACGCCCCGCCGGTGGCCGGCGGATCGAGCCCCAGATGGGCGTACGCGGCCGGCGTGGCCGCGCGCCCGCGCGGGGTGCGCTTGATCAGCCCCTCCTGCAGCAGATATGGCTCATAGACATCCTCGATCGTGTCCTGCTCCTCGCCGACCGCCACCGCGAGCGTGGAGAGGCCCACCGGCCCGCCCGCGAACTTGACGCAGATCGTTTGCAGGATGTCCCGGTCCAGGCGGTCCAACCCGCGCTCGTCGACCTCGAGCATCTCGAGTGCGGCGTGCGCCGCATCCGCCGTCACGATCCCCTCCATGCGCACCTCGGCGAAATCGCGGACGCGCTTGAGCAGGCGGTTGGCCACCCGCGGAGTGCCCCGGCTGCGCGCGGCGATCGTCCGCGCGCCGTCGTCCTCGAGGCCGATCTCGAGGATCCCTGCCGAGCGGCGCACGATCAGCGCCAGCTCTTCCACGGCGTAGGGCTCGAGGCGCGCCTGGATGCCGAAGCGGTCGCGCAGGGGCGTGGTCAACAGCCCCGTGCGCGTGGTCGCGCCGACGAGCGTGAACGGCGGCAGCTCCAGCGTGACCACGCGCGCCCCGGCCCCCTGCCCGACCGTGATCGGCAGCCGGTGATCCTCCATCGCCGGGTAGAACGTCTCCTCGAGCGTCCGCGCGAGGCGGTGGATCTCATCGACGAAGAACACGCTGCGCGGCTCGAGCGCCGTCAGGAATGCGGCGATGTCGCCCTTGCGCTCGAGCGCCGGGCCTGCGGTCTGCACGAACGGCACCCCCAGCTCGGCCGCCACGATCTGGGCGAGCGAGGTCTTGCCGAGGCCGGGCGGGCCGGCCAGCAGCAGGTGGTCCAGGGCGTCGCCGCGCGCGCTGCACGCCTCGATCGCGACGGTCAGCTGCTCGCGCAGCGTCTCCTGCCCGACGAAGTCCTGCAGTCGTCGCGGACGCAGCGAGCGGTCGAGCTCGTCCTCGGCGAGCAGGTACGGCGTCTGGATGCGGGCGGCGGTCTCGCCTGCCTGCGCCCCGACACGGGTGGTGCCCTTCAGGGTGCTCATCGGCTCACGCTCCGCTCCGCGCCAGGCGCAGCGCCTCGCCGATCAGCTCCTCGGCGCTGTCGCCGGCGGCGTCGCGCAGGAGCTCGTCAACCTCGCCCGGCGCATACCCGAGCTCGAGCAGGCCTTCGCGGGCGAGCATGCGCGGGTGCTGGCCCTCGCCCCGCCGGGCCACGATCGGCGTGCGCGCGCCGGCGGGCGCCCCGCTCTCCACGCCCACCTTCTCGCGCAGCTCGACGATGATCCGTTCGGCCGTGCGCTTGCCGATCCCCGGCACGGCCTGAAAGCGGGCCGCGTCGCCCGCGGCGAGCGCGGCGATCAGCTCGCGCGGCGCCCCCGCCGAGAGCACCCCGAGCGCGACCTTGGGCCCGACGGCCTGGACGGAGAGCAGCATCAGGAACAGCTCGCGCTCCTGCTCTGAGTGAAAGCCGTAGAGGGACAGCGCATCGTCGCGCACGATCAGGTGGGTGTGCAGTGTGACCTGCTCGCCGACGGCCGGCACGTGCCGCAGGGTCTCGGCCGAGACCGCCGCGCGGTAGCCCACGCTTCCCGTGAGGACCACCACGTGATCGCTGCGCCTCACCGCGACCTCGCCCTGCAGGAGCGCGATCATGCGCTCGCCTGCGCGAGCGCCGCCGACAGCGGCGCGCAGTTGGCGTGGCAGATCGCCACCGCCAAGGCGTCCGTCGCGTGGTCGGGCTGGGGCTCCCCGGCGAGGCCGAGCAGCGTCTTGACCATGCGGGCGACCTGGTCCTTCTCGGCGCGCCCGCTGCCGCACACCGCGCCCTTGACCTGCTGGGGGGTGTAGCTGGCGCACGGCACGGCGTGCTGGCCCGCCGCGAGCATAGCCACGCCGCGGGCCTGGCCCACGGCGAAGGCCGTGCGCACATTCTGGCCGAAGTACAGCTGCTCCAGGGCCATCGCCGCGGGCCCGTGCTCGCTGAGGAGCTCGTCGACGCGGGCGTGGATCTCGGCCAGGCGCAGCTCCTGCGCGGTGTCCGCTCGCGTGCGGATCACGCCGCCGTCGAGCGCCACCAGCCGCCCGCCGCGGCGGGCGACCACGCCGTAGCCGGTGTTGGCGAGGCCCGGATCTATGCCGAGAACGATCACGGCCTGTGATTCTGCGCCCGCCACCGGACGCCTGCCTGCCGGAGTGCCAGGCCGGACGGGGTGCCCTACCCTCCGGCGGGATGACCGCAGAGCAGATCGACTTCGCCGCCGAGGGCCTGCTCGACGGCTTGGAGGGAGAGGCCCGCGCCGATCGTCTCGCCCTGCTCGAACAGCTGGCCGGGGAAGGGGCGGCGTTGGCCGAGCTGCGCCGCACGACCGCCAGCGGCACGATCATCTTCATGCCGGCCGACCGCGTGATCGTGGGCGACGAGCGCTACACCGCGAGCGAAGTGGCGGCGCTCAGCGGGGTGGAGACGGAGTTCCTGATGGCCACGCGCCGCGCGATGGGGCTTCCCATCCCCGAGCCCGACGAGGCCGTCTACACCGAGGCCGAGCTCGAGTCCGCGAGGAGGACCGTCGCCGCCCGCGAAGCCGGCATTGCCGACGAGGAGATCCTCGACCTGCTGCGAGTGCTCGGCCGCGGCCTCTCCCAGGCGGCCGAGAGCATGCGGCTGCTGCCGCTGAAGCTCGTGCTCGAGCCAGGCATGAGCGAGCGCGAGCTCGCCGGCCGCTACGGCGAAGCCGCCGCCCGGCTGTACCCGATGGTCGACCCGCTGGTCAGCAACGTGCTCGCGCTGCACCTCCGCCACAGCGCCCAGAGCGAGGTGATCAGCGCGATGGAGCGGGGCGGCGGGCGCCTGCCCGGCTCGCGCGAGGTGGCGGTCGGCTTCGCCGACCTGGTCGGCTTCACCCACCTCGGCGAGGAAGTCCCGCCCGACGAGCTCGGGCGCCTGGCCGTACGCCTGGAAGCGCTCGCGAGCGAAGCCGCCGAGCCGCCGGTCCGGCTCGTCAAGACGATCGGCGACGCCGCCATGCTCGCCGCTCCGGAGCCCGCGCCGCTGCTCGAGGCGGCGTTCAACCTGATCGACGCCGCCGACGCCGAGGGCGAGGACTTCCCGCAGCTGCGCGCCGGCGCCGCCGTCGGGCTCGCCCTGCCGCGCGCGGGCGACTGGTTCGGGCGCCCGGTCAACCTCGCCAGCCGCATCACCTCGATTGCCCGGCCGGGAAGCGTGCTGGTCGAGCGCGAGCTGCGCGAGTCGGCCGCCGAGTCCTACAGCTGGTCGTTCGCCGGCGAGCGGCGACTGCGCGGCGTGCGCGAGCCGGTGTCGCTGTTCCGTGCTCGCCGCCTGCCCGCCTGAACGGTCGACAGCGCCCCGTCCTCCCTGCCCTCGCCGCTCCCCCCTGTCCCCCGCCCGCCTTCCCGCCTGTCGTCCGGGCGCTCTTCGCTCTCGTCCGCGTGCTCCCACAGCTGCCATGGCGCCATACCGGAGGCCCACAGGTCGTTGAGGGCGACCGCGTCCTTGTAGGTGTCCATGCACTCCCAGAAGCCTTCATGCCGGTGCGCCCGCAGCTGATCGGCTGCCGCGAGGCGCTCGAGCGGGGCGCGCTCGAGCACGCTGTCGGCATCCAGGTAGCCGAGGACGGGCGCGCCGAAGACGAAGAAGCCGCCGTTTATCCAGTGCTCGGATCGCGGCTTCTCGCGGAAGCCGCGGACGCGGTCGCCCGGCCCCAGCTCGGTCACCCCGAATTGCAGCTCGGGCCGCACGACGGTCATGCTCGCCAGCGCCCCGTGCGCGGCATGAAACGCCAGCAGCGCCTCGAGGTCGATGTCGGCGAGACCGTCTGCATAGGTGGCACAGAAGACTTCCTCTCCGGCAAGGACGGACTCGAGCAGCTTGATGCGCCCGCCCGTCTGGGTCT
>Ga0209040_10002817_pt1 | contig 13435 bp, 10 predicted proteins | sample BogFormECP12_OM3_FD_188240 | JGI IMG/M metagenome (GOLD analysis project Ga0209040, IMG submission 188240) | Bog forest soil microbial communities from Calvert Island, British Columbia, Canada - ECP12_OM3 (SPAdes) (version 2) | ecosystem: Environmental > Aquatic > Freshwater > Wetlands > Bog ... | reverse complement strand
ATGGTCTGCAGGGTGACCTCGAACCCGGCCTCCTCCAGCTGCGCCTTGACCAGCTCGTTCATTGGCAACGGCTGCATCTGCCCCGAGCCGGAGGTGGAGATCCCGAACTTGACCTTGCACGGCAGGCAGCCGGCTTCGGTCAACAGCGCCCGGGCTTTATTGGGATCATAGTCGAACTTGGCCGGATGCCCGTAATAGGGCATTGAGGGCGGCACGACGTCGTGCTCCGGGATCGCGGTGCCGCCTAACAAGTCTACGACGTCTTGCCGATTGATCGCATAGTTCGCCGCCTGACGGACTCGCAGATCCTTGAACGGGCCGCGGGTGAAATTGAGCAGATACGGCCAGTCATGCGGGTAGACATTGGTGACGATCTGCATCCCGGCTGATTTGAGCCGCGGGATCGCATCGGGCGACGGCGCCTCGATCCAGTCGACCTGGCCGGTCAATAGCGCCGCGGTGCGGGTCGATGCCTCCGGCATCGGGATCAGCACCAGCCGCTCTTGCTTGGGGATGCGCGTTTTGTCCCAATAGACGGTGTTGGGCACCAGCTCGAGCCGCTGATGCGGCACCATACGGTCGAATTTGTAGGGGCCGGTGCCGGATGGGTGCAGCGCGTACTGCGCCCAATCATAGTTCACCTCCTTGGCCCGGCACGGGCTGATCATCAGCACGTAGGTCAATGTGTAGGGAAACAGCGACTCCAGGAAATTGTTCTCGATCGCTATAGTGTAGTCGTCGATCTTGGTCACTGCCTTGACGTTGCTGAGGAACCCCCTCGTATAAGTGAATTGCTGGGCCGAAAAGTTCGGCGCCTTCTCGTCCGTGCGCATCTGGAAATTCCAGACGACATCGTCGGCGGTGAATTTGCAGCCGTCGTGCCAGGTGACGCCCTGGCGCAGATGCACGATCCAACGCAAGTGGTCGTTCGGATCGATCTCGTAGGAGGTGGCGAGCCCGGGTTTCGGTTCGGACGGCTTGTCGGATTTGGATAGGTCCCACAAGAGCAGTGCGTCGTAGAGGTTGTAGCCGACGAAGCGGTAGCCTTCGAAACCCTGATCGGGGTTGCCGGTGGTCACCGGGATGTCGCCCGCGGTCATGCCGACGGTCAGCGTTCCGCCCGCGCAGACAGACCCGATTGGTGCTGCGGACATCGTCAGCGCGAAGAGCGCTGCGCTGATCGCGCCTCGCCGGCGGCGCAAGGGGACGGCCAATTCGGCGCGGCATAAGGCCATGGATGCTGCTCTCACGGCGATTGAGAGCCCAGTCCCAAGCAGAAAGCGTGCCAAGCCTCGGTCGCGAACCACGCCCCAAGTCAGCAGATGCGGGTGCGATGATCGCCGGGTAGCTGCTTATTTTTTAGACACACATCGAGCTCAGACGAACAGGCGCTCCTTTTCGAGCCCGTCATAGAGATGGGCGACGTATTCGCCATAGCCATTCCATTTGAGCGTCGGCCGCCGCTCGTTGGTGCCCAGCACCCGCTCGGTCGCCTGGCTCCAGCGTGGATGAGGCACGTCCGGATTGACGTTTGCCCAGAAGCCGTACTCGCTTTCTTGCACTGTTTCCCAGAACGATACCGGCCGCTTTTCGGTGAACGAAAAGCGCGCGATCGATTTGACCGACTTGAACCCATATTTCCACGGCAGCACGAGGCGCAACGGCGCCCCGTCCTGCTTGGGGACCGGCTTGCCGTACATCCCGGTCACCAGAAAGGCGAGCTCGTTACCGGCCTCGGCGATGGTAACGCCCTCGATATAGGGCCAGGGGTACCAGAATTCCTTCTGGCCGGGCGCCGTCTTCGGGTCGAGGAAGGTCTCCATCTGCACATATTTCGCCGAGCCCAAAGGCTTCGCGAAATCGACAAGGGCGGCCATCGGAAAGCCGCTCCACGGCACCGCCATCGACCACGCCTCGACGCAACGGTGACGGTAGAGCCGCTCTTCGAGCGCCATCTTCTTCAAGAGATCATCGATGTCGATCGTCGTCTCCTTGTCGACGAGCCCGTCGATCTTGATCGTCCACGGACGGATCTTCAGAGCCTGGGCCTCGTCGGCGATCGATTTTTGCGACCCGAACTCGTAGAAGTTGTTGTAGGCCGTGGCCAGTTTCTCGTCGGTCAGAGGCCGATCGAGCACGTAGCGCGGGTTCTGCTTGGCCGGATAGAGTGCGGCCGAGGGATCGTCCTCTGCCGTCGCCGCGAGAGACGAGAATAGCCCGGAGGCGAGGATCGACCCCGCGGCCGCGGCCTTGAGCAACTCTCGCCGTTTGAGGAACACCGCTTCCGGTGTCGCCTCGCTCTCGCGAAGCTCCCATCCTCTGTTGCGCCGGATCAGCATCGCCGCACCTCGCGATCATTCGATCGAGAAGTTTGGCGCTCCCGCGGCGGGAGCCAAGTCACACCTTCGCGAGCGGTGTGCCGACTACTGTGCGGCCTCGGCATTTCGCATGGCGAGGACCTTTTCCGCCGGCCGTCCCGTCATCTCCTGCATATGGTCGAAGCGATGGGCGAAGCTGCCGATACCCAGTGTCAGCGAGCGCAGTTCGACGATCAGATCGTGCAGCTCGCTTTGCGGCATATGGGCACTGACCACGTCCCAGCTGGGCCAATCCGGCTTGGCATCGTAGCCGAGGATCTGACCGCGCCGGCCGGAGACGAGCCGCTGAACCCGGGCGGTGAAGGCGTTCGGGACCGAGATCTCGACCAGGTCGATCGGCTCGAGCAGGATCGGCTCGCACTTCGGCAGCGCCTCCTGGATCGCCTGCCGTCCGGCGGTCTTGAATGCCTGATCCGAGCTGTCGACGGCATGGAACTGGCCGGTGATCAGACTGACTGCGACGTCGATGACCGGAAAGCCGAGAGGTCCGCGGCGCAATGCCTCGATCACCCCTTCCTCGACCGCCGGGATGTAATTGCGCGGGATCGCGCCGCCGACGACGCTGTCGGTGAAGGTGAAGCCGGAGCCGCGCGGCAGCGATTTGACCTCGATCGTGACATCGGCAAACTGCCCATGCCCGCCGCTTTGCCGCTTAAAGCGCGAATGCTGCTGGGAACCGTGCCGGATCGTCTCCTTGTAGGGGACCCCGGAAGGCCTGCCGTTGACCGCGAGGTTGTGCCGGTTGCGCAAGCGGTCGAGAGCGATCTGCAGGTGAATGTCGCCTTGCCCCCACAGCACCATTTCCTGCGTATCGGCATTCTGCTCGAGCTCGATGGTGGGATCCTCCTCGACCAGCTTGCCGATGGCACCGGTCAGCTTGACGTCGTCTTGGCGCCGCTCCGAGGTAATCGCGAGGCCGAAGACCGGCTGCGGACGTTCGGGCCGCGGCAGCGGCTCGGCCTTCCCCGAAAGGGTCAGCACCGCGCCGGTCGCGATGTCCTCCATGCGGGTCAGCCCGACGACTTCGCCCGTTTGGGCGGACGGGATTTTCTCCTGCTGGGCACCGGTCAGGCGTAAGAGACCGGCGACGCGGGTGCCGTTGAGCACCATGCCTTCGGAAATCGTGCCGCGCCAGACGCGAACCAGCGACAGTTTGCCGGTGTGCGGCAGGTGATAGGTTTTGATCACCTGGGCGAGCGGCTCGCCCTCGGCGGCGATCCCGAGGCGCTCGGCTGTAGCCTGCGGCGACGGCGTCTCGTGCCGCAACGCCTTCCACAACCGCCTGATGCCGTAATCCGCCAGCGCCGAGCCGAGAAACACCGGGACGACTTCGACCCGGCTCAGAGCGCGGGTGAGGTGTTGGTAGATCTCTTCCTTTGGCGGCTCGACATCCTCGAGTAATTTCTCGAGCAACGCATCGTCGAAATCGGCAAGCTTTTCGATCAGACCGGTTCGGGTATCCCGTTCCTGGTCCCAGAAATCGTCCGGTAGCTTGATCAGGTCCGAGGCTTGGCCGGGGCGATAGCGATAGGCCCGCTCGCTGACCAGGTCAACATAGCCGGTGATCTCGGAATTCGGCCCGCGCAACGGGACCTGGCGCAGCACGAGCGGCCGCGCGGATACCGATTGCAGTGCCGCCATCACGTCGCGAACCCGCGCGCTCGCCGTGTCCATCTTGTTGATGAAGATCATGTGCGGGATCTTGTGCCGGTCGAGAAACCGCAGCAGCGCGCTGATCGTCAACGCCCGCTCGGCTTCCGGCTCGGCGATGACGACCGCGACATCGCTCGCCAGCAGCGCACCCTGCGCCTCGTAAAGGAGCTCGACCGAGCCCGGGCAGTCCAGGATCGTCCACGGGTCGCCGAGAAACGACGCGTTCGCGACGTTGAGCTCGGTCGACATCTGGCGTGTCCGCGCCTCCGGGGTGTGATCCCCGACCGAATTGCCGTCGCGCACGCTGCCGCGCCGGCTCGTGCTGCCGCTCGCATGCAGCAAGGCTTCGAGCAATGTCGTCTTGCCCGAGAGATACGGACCGATCAGCGCGGCACAGCGCGGTGCCGCAGTTCCATTCGCCATGGGCGCCTCCATCATCCCGAGGAGCGACCGCCGAGGCTGGGTCGACAGGCCCGACGGTGCCTTTTCTAGTCCCGAAGTTGCGCGCCGACCGGCAGGATGGCAATCGAAATCTGGACGGCGGTCAACCCGCCTGATGCGGCGGCGCTCCGCACGGGAAAGCTAGGCGGCCAACGCGCGGCAGGCGCGATCGATGCGCGCACAGGCCTCGCGCAACACGTCGGTCGAGGTCGCGTAGGAGATCCGGAAATGCGGCGAGAGGCCAAACGCGGCGCCGTGCACCACCGCCACGCCCGTCACCTCCAGCAGATAGCGGACGAAATCCTCGTCGTTCTCTATCGCTTGGCCGGCCGGCGTTCGCTTGCCAATGACGCCGGCGCAGGACGGATAGACGTAGAACGCGCCCTCGGGCCGCGGACAGAACAGGCCCGGCACCCGGTTCAGCATATCGACGACGAGGTCGCGCCGCTCCCTGAAGCTGCGATTATGGACCGGAATGAAATCCTGCGGCCCGGTGAGCGCCTCGATCGCCGCCGCCTGGCTGACCGAGCAGGGGTTGGCGGTCGAGTTCGACTGGATCGCTCCCATCGCCTTGATCAGGGCCTTTGGCCCGCCGCCATAGCCGATCCGCCAGCCGGTCATGCAGTAAGTCTTCGAGACGCCGTTGACCGTCAGGGTCCGCTCGTACAGGCGAGGCTCGACCTGGGCGATCGTCTTGAACTCGAAATCGTCGTAGACGAGGTGCTCGTACATATCGTCGGTCATGACCCAGACGTGCGGGTGGCGCAGCAACACCTCGGCGACCGCTTTCAGATCCGCCTCGGTATAAGCCGCACCCGAGGGGTTCGACGGCGAGTTCAGGATCAGCCATTTGGTGCGGGGCGTGATCGCTGCGTCGAGATCCTCGGGCCGCATTTTGAAGCCGTTGTTCTGCGGGCAAGCGACCGGGACAGGGGTCCCCTCGCAGAGCAGCACCATCTCCGGGTAGGACACCCAGAACGGCGCCGGGATGACGACCTCGTCCCCTGCGTTGATCGTGGCGACCAGCGCATTGTAGAGCACCTGCTTGCCGCCCGAGCCGATCGTAATCTGCGAGGTCTCGTAGTCGAGCCCATTCTCGCGCTCGAACTTGCCGCGAACGGCGCGCTTCATCTCGATCGACCCGTCGAACACGGTGTAGCGCGTCTCGCCGCGCCGCATCGCCGCGATCGCTGCCTCCTGGATATTCGCCGGCGTATCGAAATCGGGCTCGCCGACGGACAGGCTGATGATGTCGCGCCCGGCCGCCTTCAATTCCGTGGCGAGTGCGGTCATGGCCATTGTCGGCGATGGTTTGACGCGGGCGAGACGATCGGCGAGAAACGGCATGTGGGGCCCGAGGCTCTAGGGAGACAAAGACCCGAGGCTACATGCGAAGCCGGCCGGTGTGAAGCCGGTAAGGGCGTGAGGGTGTGCCGTAGGAGTTAACCGCCGGCAACGTATCCTGCAGCGTGACTGGCCATCGTGCTTGACCTGCCGATCCCGATCTGTTGGTTTTTCTATGAGTGGCTACCAGGAGAGTAGAGACATGAACAAGTTCAGCTGCACCAGGTCTTTAGGGGAAGATATATTTTATGCGACGTTGATCGCCGAAAACGAACAACAAGCAAGAGAAATGGCGATCGATGAGACCAACAAGAAATGGTCGAGAAATGGCGGCCGCCCGAGAGAATGGAGCGTGCGGGTTCTGGAGTCGGGGGTCGACGGTCCCGCCCGCATCATCGATTGCGGCCACCGCGAGGCTTAAAATTGGTCATCTTGTCACGGCACCCGACTCATTCTGACAACCATAAAATCGCCTAATTCGTCAGTTAGGCTTGAGGTTGGTCGCGGCGGAATAGTAACGCCGGCTTACAACCCAGCCATTACACCTTTAAGGAGAGTTTTGCTGCTGATCTGCTGCAGGTGCAGCAAGACTAAATATTTCACTCAACCATATATTGCAGCCTGAGCGAGCTAAGTGGGCCAGACTGGCCCAGTTTCCCTCGCCGATATCGCGCAATCGCCTCGTTTATCCTATATACCACAGGAAGCGCTGCTTACCCGGTGGGCCGCATGAAATCGGCTGACGCCCTGGACTTGATAACGATGTTGCCGCTGATGGCCGCCGAGCGCCCGCAGAGCGATATCGGCAGGCCGTTCCGGCTTCGGTCCGAGTTTCAGCCGGCCGGCGACCAGCCGCAGGCGATCGAGGAATTGTGCGAGGGGTTGTCCGGCGGCGAGCGCGACCAGGTGCTGCTCGGCGTTACCGGCTCGGGCAAGACCTTTACGATGGCGCATGTCATCGAGCGCACCGGGCGCCCGGCGATCATCCTCGCCCCGAACAAGACCCTCGCCGCCCAGCTCTACGGCGAGATGAAGAGCTTCTTCCCGGAGAACGCTGTCGAATACTTCGTCTCCTATTACGACTATTACCAACCGGAGGCCTACGTCCCGCGCACCGATACCTATGTCGAAAAGGAATCCTCGCTCAACGAGCAGATCGACCGGATGCGCCACTCGGCGACGCGGGCGATCCTCGAACGGCGCGACGTCGTGGTCGTCGCCTCGGTCTCGTGCATCTACGGCATCGGCTCGGTCGAGACCTATTCGCAAATGACCCTGTCGCTCGCCAAGGGCGACCGGATCAATCGTACCCAGCTGCTCGCCCGTTTCATCGAATTGCAATACCGCCGCAACGATCACAATTTCTTCCGCGGCTCGTTCCGGGTGCGGGGCGACACGATCGAGCTGTTTCCGGCGCATTACGAAGACCGGGCCTGGCGCCTCTCGCTGTTCGGCGACGAGATCGAGGCGATCCACGAGATCGACCCGTTGACCGGCGAGAAGACCGCGGCCTTGCAATCGGTCAAGGTCTACCCCAACAGTCACTATGTCACGCCGCGCCCGACCCTGTTGCAGGCCATCGAGCAGATCAAGCGCGACCTGAAGATCCGTCTCGACGAACTCTTTGGCGAGGGCAAATTGCTCGAGGCGCAGCGGCTCGAGCAGCGCACCAATTACGACCTCGAAATGATCGAGGCGACCGGCAGCTGCGCCGGGATCGAGAACTACTCGCGCTATCTGACCGGCCGCAAGCCGGGTGAGCCGCCGCCGAACTTCTTCGAATACATGCCGCGCGACGCGCTCGTCTTCGTCGACGAATGCCATGTCACCGTGCCCCAGCTCGGCGGGATGTTCCGGGGTGACTGGATGCGCAAGTCGACCTTGGCCGAGTACGGTTTCCGGCTGCCGTCGTGCACCGACAACCGGCCGCTCAAATTCGAGGAATGGGACGCGATGCGCGGCCAGACGATCTTTGTCTCGGCCACTCCGGGACCTTGGGAGATGCAGCGGGCCGGTGGTGTCTTTGTCGAGCAGATCGTGCGTCCCACCGGCCTCGTCGACCCGCCCTGCATCGTCCGTCCGGTCGAGCACCAGGTCGACGATCTGATGGCGGAGTGCCGCGAGGAGGCGGCGCGCGGCCATCGCGTCATGGTCACCACCTTGACGAAGAAGATGGCAGAGGCGCTGACCGAATACCTGCACGAGGCCGGGCTGCGCGTGCGCTATCTGCATTCCGACGTCGACACGCTCGAGCGCATCGAGATCATCCGTGATTTGCGCCTCGGCGTGTTCGACGTGCTGATCGGGATCAACCTGCTGCGCGAGGGGCTCGACATCCCGGAATGCGCCCTTATGGCCGTGCTCGACGCCGACAAGGAGGGCTATCTGCGCTCGCGGACTTCTTTGATTCAGACGATCGGGCGGGCGGCTCGGCATATCGACGGCCGCGCGATCCTCTATGCCGACCGCATGACGGACAGTCTCAAAGCCGCGATCGACGAAACCAACCGCCGGCGGGAAAAGCAGGAGTCCTACAATATCGCCCATGGGATCACGCCCGAGAGCGTGCGCCACGGGATCGCCGATATCCTCGGGAGCGTCTATGAACGCGATCACGTAACATTCGGCCTGTCGGAGGGCGAAGCGGCGCACTACCAAGGGGCGGATCTGAAGGCCGTCATCGCCGACCTCGAAAAGCGCATGCACGAGGCTGCCGCGGATCTCGAATTCGAAGAGGCGGCGCGGCTGCGCGACGAGATCCGCCGGCTCGAGCAGGTCGATCTGGGCCTCCCCGTCGAGTCGGCGAGCAGGGCCGGTGCCGAGGTAATACGTCCGGACGGTCCGCGGGGCCGGTCGACGGCCGGACGCGCCGGTGTCTCGGCGCGCGACGTGGTTCGCGCGAAGATGCGGGCGCGAAAGGAGCGCCGTGCCCGCGGGTGAGCCCGAGCCGACCGATGCGCCCACCGGGGCGATCGCGGTTCCGCCGGTTCCCAAGGCGGCGTTGGTCACCGGCGGTGCACAGCGGATCGGCCGAACCCTCGCTCTCACTCTCGCCGAGGAAGGCTTTGCCGTCGCCGTGCACCACCACCGCTCGCGGGCGGCGGCCGACGGTCTGGTCGAGGCGATCCGCGACAAGGGTGGCACCGCTGTCGCACTCGCCGCCGATCTCGGCGATGAAAGCGCGGTAAAGATGTTGCTGCCGCTCGCCGAGCGAGCGCTGGGGCCGATCGGCTGCCTGATCAATAATGCCGCGGTCTTCGCCGACGACACGGTCGAAACCGTGACGCGAGAGAGTTGGGATTTGCACCTTGCGGTCAATCTCCGGGCGCCGTTTGTCCTGATCCAGGACCTCGCAGCCCGCCTTCCGGCCGGCGCCGGCGGCGCCGTTGTCAATATGTTGGACCAGCGAGTGTGGTCGCTTACGCCTTATTTCATGTCTTACACTTTGTCGAAGGCAGGATTGTGGACCCTGACCCAGACGATGGCTCTCGCTTTGGCGCCGCGCATCCGGGTGAACGGCATCGGGCCCGGTCCGGCATTGCCGAGCCCACGGCAGAGCCCGGAACAATTCGCCAGGCAATGCGCGGTGATGCCGCTGCGTCGCGGCACCAGCCCGCAAGAGATCGCCGAGGCGATGCGCTTCATTCTGTCGGCACCTGCAATGACCGGGCAGATGATTGCCCTCGACGGCGGGCAACATCTGGGATGGGCGCAACCGCAGCGGGCACCGGTCATCGAATAAACGACTCACGCAGCAGGTGAATCGGATGCCCGTTGAAGACCTGCTAACCCGAGGATTCGGCTCGACTCTTTTGCTGAGGATGGCTCTCGGCCACAATTTGTTCACAGGCGACGTGACAGTGACGCGACAAACCCTCAAACGATCTGCTCGCCGGTTCATCCGCGAAAAATTAACCATTTCAACAGAAAAGTTCGAGAAATCAGATAATTACAATTTTGCCTAAAATTTGACCAAAATGATCGAAGGCCGAGCCCGACTGCCCTAGGGTTCGCCGGGCCCAAGTTTTCAACAAAGTTATCCACCGATTTCGTGGATACATGGAATCGCGATGGCAACTCAACCGGTTGACGATCTGATGACGGGATCGATTGACGAAATTATGACGGAATCCAGTGTGGGCGGTTCCGCGCTGCGGCGCCGTGTGCGGCGGAGCAAGGCGCGGCCGATGGATCCGCGCCGGGCTCCAGGGGCCGTCGCCGGCTCCCCTCAGACGACGGAGGGAATGGACGAGCCGCGGGCATACGATCCCAGATTGGCGGACGCGCCGTTAGGAGGAATCGCCACCGGCATCGATGCGATCCGAAAGGCGTTAAGGACGATGCCGGCGCAGCCCGGGGTCTATCGCATGCTCGACCGCAAGGGGGACGGGCTCTATGTCGGCAAAGCGCGCAATCTGAAAAGTCGGTTGCAGAACTACGCTCATCCGGCCGGGCTGTCGAACCGGCTGCGGCGCATGGTCGCCGAGACCGCCGCCGTCGAGATCGTCGTCACCCACACCGAGGCGGAAGCGCTGCTGCTCGAATGTAACATGATCAAGCGGCTGATGCCCCGCTACAATGTACTGTTGCGGGATGACAAGTCGTTTCCATTCATTCATCTCGCCGCCGATCATGATTTCCCGCAGCTCACCAAATACCGCGGCGCACGAACCAAGGACGGCAGCTATTTCGGCCCGTTCGCCTCGGCAGGTGCGGTGGGTCGCACCTTGGTGACCCTGCAAAAAGCGTTTCTGTTGCGATCCTGCAGCGACAGCATCTTTGCCGTTCGTACACGCCCCTGCCTGCTGCACCAAATCAAGCGCTGCAGCGCTCCTTGCGTGGGCCGCATCAACCGTGAAGATTACGCGGCGCTGATCGAGCAAGCCCGCGTGTTCCTTTCTGGTCGAAGCGACGACGTGCAGCAACGATTGGCCGCCGAGATGCAGGCCGCCGCAGAAGTTCTGGATTTCGAGGCGGCGGCGCTGATCCGGGACCGGATCCGCGCTTTGTCGCTGGTGCAAGGGCATCAAGAGATCCACGTCGCCGGCGTCGTCGATGCCGACCTGATCGCCGCGCATCAGGCAGGGGGACAGACCTGTGTTCAGGTCTTCTTCTTTCGCGGCGGACAAAATTGGGGCAACCGCGCCTATTTTCCGAGCCACGACCGCCAGCTTTCGGTCGAGGAAGTGCTGACCTCGTTCGTCGGTCAGTTCTACGACAACCGCGCGAAACCACCTCTTGTTTTATTGAGCCACCGGTTGATCGAACAGGAACTCGTCGAAGAAGCTCTATCGCTGCGCGGCGAGCGCGTCACCCTTGCGGTTCCGCAGCGCGGCGACAAGAAGAAGCTCGTCGGTCGCATTCTCGCAACGGCGCGTGAGGCGCTCGGGCGGAGGCTCGCCGAAAGTGCATCGCAGCGCCAACTGCTCGACGGGGTCGCTGCCGCCTTCGGACACGACAGTCCGCTAAACCGCATCGAGGTCTACGACAACAGCCACATCCAGGGCACAAATGCGGTCGGCGCGATGATCGTCGCGGGCCCGGACGGGCTCATCAAGAATGCCTATCGAATATTCACGATCCGCGGCGTCACCCCGGCGCAGGTTCCCACCCAACCCTCTATCGCTGACGGCGATTTTGAGAGCGTTGCGGGCGGTGACGATTACGCGATGATGCGCGAGGTGCTGCAGCGCCGCTTTGCCCGGGCGCTTAAGGAGGATCCCGAACGCGACCGGGGCACCTGGCCCGATCTCGTGCTGATCGACGGCGGCCAGGGACAGCTCAACATTGCGCAAGGCGTGTTTGAGGACCTCGGGATCGACGACATCGCGGTCGCCGCAATCGCCAAGGGGCCCGATCGCAACGCCGGGCGCGAGCGCTTCTTTTTGCCCGGCCGAGCACCATTCTCGCTCGACCCGCGGGACCCCATCCTCTACTTCTTGCAGCGCCTGCGGGACGAGGCGCATCGCTTCGCGATCGGTACGCACCGCGCCAAGCGGACAAAGGCGCTCGCGCGCTCGCCGCTCGATGAGATCGCCGGAATCGGGGCGCGGCGCAAGCAGGCGCTTTTGCACCATTTCGGCTCGGCGCGAGCGGTCGCCCGCGCCGGTCTCGGCGAGCTCGAGCGGGTCGCCGGCATCAGCAAAACCGTTGCGAAAAACGTTTATGATCATTTCCATGACGAGGGGTAAGATCCTCCTCAGCCTCCCTCGTCCGTATCCCCGTCAGGAGTGATGCGTGCCGCTCACCAGCCTTCCCAACCTGCTGACCTTGTCGCGCATCCTGGTAATACCGGTCGTGATCGGGAGTTTCTATATGCCGGGCGACTATGCCCGCTGGTTCGCCTGCGCACTGTTCTCAGCGGCGGCGGTGACCGATTGGCTCGACGGGCATATGGCGCGGCGTTGGCAGCAACAGTCGGAAATCGGCCGTTTTCTGGACCCGATTGCCGACAAGCTGCTGGTCTCGGCGACGCTGTTCATGCTGACCACATTCGGGCGGCTTTCGGCAGAGGCGGTGCTGCCCGCATTGGTGATCCTGTGCCGCGAAATCCTGGTGTCAGGACTGCGCGAGTACCTCGCGGGTCTGCGCGTCGGCATGCCGGTCTCGCGGCTCGCCAAATGGAAGACGGTGATCCAGATGGTCGCGATCGGCGTGCTGATCGTCGGCAATGCGGGCCCCGGATTTCTACCGGTCGCGGCGATTGGCGAGACGCTGCTGTGGATTGCAGCGTTGCTGACATTGGTGACCGGTTATGACTATTTGCAGGCCGGCTTCCGGCACATGGCTCGCCCTCCCAAGCCCACTCGATCGACCGCCGCAAATCGCGCCGTCTAGCCGAGCGGTACGTTGCGGCGGCCATCGACAGCTCCCAAGTGAGGGCGCAAGGATGGGCAGCGATGCGGATCTTCGGTCTCGCCGGTTGGAGCGGAAGCGGCAAGACGACACTGATGACGGCGCTGATCCCCGAGTTCGTGTCCCGCGGCATCACCGTGTCGACGCTCAAACACGCACATCACGCCTTCGACGTCGATCAACCGGGCAAGGATTCCTGGCGGCACCGCCAGGCGGGGGCGCAGGAGGTGATGGTTTCCTCGCCAAATCGCTGGGCGTTGATGCATGAGCTGCGCGGCGCGCCCGAACCTTCGTTCGAGGAACTGGTGCGGCGAATGAGCCCGGTCGACCTCCTCCTCGTCGAGGGCTTCAAGCGGTATCCCCACCCGAAGATCGAGGTCTACCGGCCTTCGCTCGGAAAACCTCTCTTGCATCCCGAGGACGCATTCATCGTCGCGATTGCTACCGACGAAGCGCTGCCCGCACTTCCGTTGCCGTGGCTGCCGTTGTCCGATGCGGGAGCGATCGCCGACTTCATCCTCGGTCGTGACGAGCGTGAACGATGGCCCAGCTGAGCGACGATTGCTTTGCCTTTGGCGGTGCCTTGCTGAGCGTCGCGAAGGCACTCGCCGAGATCGAGGCACGGGTCGCACCGGTTGTCGAGACCCAAACGGCACCGTTGCCGACGGCCGCCGGCCGGATTCTCGCGCGCGACCTCATCGCGACGATGAACCTCCCGCCCCACGCCAACAGCGCGGTCGATGGCTACGCCGTCGCACACGCCG
>Ga0209040_10002815_pt1 | contig 13453 bp, 13 predicted proteins | sample BogFormECP12_OM3_FD_188240 | JGI IMG/M metagenome (GOLD analysis project Ga0209040, IMG submission 188240) | Bog forest soil microbial communities from Calvert Island, British Columbia, Canada - ECP12_OM3 (SPAdes) (version 2) | ecosystem: Environmental > Aquatic > Freshwater > Wetlands > Bog ... | reverse complement strand
GAGATTTACGGCTCGACCGAGACCGGCCAGATCGCGACGCGCCGCAGCTCGCAAACCGCCGCGTGGCAGCTGTGGCCCGACGTACGGCTCAGCGCAGACGACGAGGCGGTGTTCGCCAGCGGCGGACACGTCGAGCAGCGTACGCGCCTTGCCGATGTCATCGAAATCATCGACGACCGCAGCTTCCTGCTGCACGGACGCAGCGCGGATCTCGTGAACATCGCGGGCAAGCGCAGCTCGTTTGCCTACCTCAATCATCAGCTCAACGCCATTCCGGGCGTACTCGACGGGGTTTTTTTTCTGCGCGGCGACGAAACCGCGGGCGCAACCGGCGTGACCCGTCTCGCCGCCGCGGTCGTTGCGCCCACGTGGGATTGCGCGGGCTTGACGCAGCGCTTGCGCCAATGCATCGATCCGGCGTTTCTGCCGAGACCTCTGCTCATCGTGGATCGACTGCCGCGCAACGCGACCGGCAAGTTGCCGCAGCAGGCGTTGCAAGCACTCGTCGATCAACACTCGAGAAGCGCGGGCCGCACCTAGATGAAGCACGTCGAACGCCTCGACATCGCGCCCGATCACCCGGCCTATGCGGACCACTTCCCGGGTGCGCCGATTCTGCCGGGCGTCGTGCTGCTCGATGCGGCGCTGCTCACTATGGCAGCCGCGGTACCTCTCGATCTCGCGGCCTGCCGGGTTTCCGCAGTCAAGTTCCACGCGGTGGTGCAGCCCGCGAACCGGCTGCGCATCGAGTTCGAAGTGCTGTCGAACGCGTCGATCCAGTTCTCGATACTCGACGACGAACGCCGGGTCGCCTCCGGAACGCTGACCCATGCGCGTTAGCGACAAGGCTGCGGCGCCCGCGCGGCCCGCCGAGTGGGTCGCGAGACCGGAGCGCGGCAGCCCGCGCTTGCTGCGGCTCATGGCCGCCCTCTCGCTCCTCTTGGGGCGGCGCGCGAGCCGCCTGCCGCTGCACGCGATCGCCTGGTATTTTTTCGTGTTTGCGCCCGCGGCACGCCGCAATGCGCGCCGGTATTTGCGCCTCGCGCTCGGACGCCGTCCGACGGCGCGCGATCGCTTGCGGCATCTGTTCTGCTTCGCGGCGACGATTCACGACCGCGTATTTCTGCTCAATGAGCGCGACGATCTATTCGACATATCGATCGAAGGCGAGGACTTGATGCGCGCCCAAATCGCGAGCGGTCGGGGCGCGATCCTCATGGGGAGTCATTTGGGGAGTTTCGAAGTCGTCGGGGCGGTCGGCCGGCGCGCGCCCGGGCTGCGCGTCGCGATGGCAATGTATGAACACAATGCGACCAAGTTGAACGCGATCCTCAAGCACGTCAATCCGCGGCTCGCGCCGGATATCATCCCGCTCGGCCGGATCGACGCGATGCTGCAGATCTCGCAACGTCTCGAGGAGGGTGCATTTGTCGGCGTGCTTGCGGATCGCACCCTCGGGCAAGAGCCGCTGCAGTCGGTGATGCTGCTCGGCGAGCGCGCGCAGTTGCCGACCGGCCCGATGCGCATGGCGGCGATCCTCGGCTGCACGGTGATTTTCATGGCCGGGCTCTATCGCGGCGCGAATCGCTACCACGTGGTGTTCGCGAAGCTGGCCGATTTTTCCGACGTTCTCGTGGCAGCGCGCGCGGCCGCCGTGCACGACGCAATCGAACGCTATGCGGCCTTGCTCGACCGGTACTGCCGCAGCGACCCTTATAATTGGTTCAATTTTTTCGATTTTTGGCGGCCGCGCACGACGGAGCAAGGACCTTGATGCGTATTCTCGCGATCCTCTGTGCGCTGGCGCTGCTGTCCACGAGCGCAATCGGCGAGACCGACGATTTCAATCGGCTCATGGAACTGCTGAAGGCGCGCGGGCGCGCCCACTCGGAGTTCATCGAGCAGCAATTCTCGAGCCTGCTCAAGCGGCCCCTGGAATCGCGCGGGGAGCTGATTTACGAGCCACCCGACCGGCTCGAGAAGCGCACGATCGAACCCCGCGTCGAAACGCTGGTCGTCGACGGCGATCAGATCGTCGTGCAGCGCGGTCGGCGCCGTCGCCAGTGGAATCTGCAGGACTACCCGCCGATCGCACCATTCGTCGCGAGCATCCGCGCGACCTTGGCGGGCGATCGGGCCGGGCTCGAACGCGTGTTCCGCGTCGAGTTCGCGGGCAGCCTCGCGCGCTGGACCATGGCGTTGAGGCCGCTGGACACCGCGCTCGCGAAATCGGTCGCGGAAATTCAGATCGACGGCGCACGCGACACTCTGCTGCACATCGAAATCAAGCAAGCCGACGGCGACCGGTCGCTGATGACGCTGCGCGCTGCGGCGCCGCCGTGACGAGGCGCGGCGCGGCCGCAGTCGCGCTCTGGCTGCTGCTGTCGATGCTCGCGGCTTTGATCGTCGTCCGCGCACGCTATGTCGCCGACATGTCCGCGTTCCTGCCGACGCATCCCACGGCGCTGCAGCAGCTGCTGGTCGACCAATTGCGTGACGGTCCGGCAGGGCGCGTGATGCTCGGTGCGATCGAGGGCGGGGACGCCTCGATGCGCGCGCGGGTTTCGACGGCGATCACCGAACGGCTGCGTACGGCGCCGCAATTCGAATCGATCGATGACGGGCCGGCGCTGCGCGCGGAGCGCGACGTTAAGTTCTTGTTCGAGCACCGCTATGTGCTCAGTGGCGCGGTCGACGCACAACGCTTCTCCGTCGAGGGGCTGAGGTCGGCAATTCAGCAGACGCTCGATGAACTGGCGTCGCCTGCGGGCCTGTTGATGAAGTCCCTGCTGCCGCACGACCCCACGGGCGAGATGCTGCAAATCGTCGATGAATTGCAACGCGGTCCGACGCCGCGCACGATCGATGGGGTCTGGAGCTCGCGCGACGGGCAGCGTGCGCTGCTCGTCGCCACCACGCGCGCTGCGGGCTCCGATACGGATGGCCAGGAGCGCGCGGTCGGCGAGATCCGGCGCGCCTTCGATCTCGCGCTCTCGAGCGAATCAACGACCGCTGCCGCGGCGCTGCGGCTGCGCCTGACCGGCCCGGGCGTGTATGCGGTGCGGGCGCGCGATCAAATCAAATCCGCGGCCGTGCGGCTCTCGGTCGCGAGCTCCGCCCTCGTCATCGCGCTGTTGCTCGTGGTTTACCGCTCTCCGGCAGCCGTTTTGCTCGGCCTACTGCCGGTCGCAACCGGAGCTCTGGCCGGCGTCGCCGCGGTCGCGCTCGGCTTCGGCGCGGTGCACGGTGTGACCTTGGGATTCGGCGTCACGCTGATCGGCGAATCGGTCGACTACTCGATTTATTACTTCGTGCAGGCCCATCGGCCCGATGAGCCGGCGCGCGGGCTGCTGCAGTGGCGGCGCGACTTTTGGCCGACGGTGCGGCTCGGCATGTTGACTTCGGTTTGCGGCTTCGCATCGCTGCTCGCATCGGGATTTCCGGGCTTGGCACAGCTCGGGGCTTATTCGATCTCTGGCTTGATCGCCGCGGCCATGGTGACCCGCTTCGTGCTTCCGCAAGCGGTGCCCCCAACGGTGGGCGTTCGTCATGTCGCGCCGCTGGGTGCGGCGATCGCGCGCGGCTTGCGCCGCATCCCGTTTCCACGCCTGCTCGCCGGCGCGGCCTTGATCGCAGCGACGTTCGTGCTTTACCTGCACAGGGACACGCTGTGGAGCCATGAATTATCGGCCTTGAGTCCGGTGTCGGCCGCCGACCAGGCTTTCGACGCCGACTTGCGCGCCGATTTGGGCGCGCCCGACGCGCGCGATCTCGTCGTCATTTCGGGTACCGATTTGGACAGCGTGCTGCGCGGCGCCGAACAAGCGGGTGCGACGCTGGCGCGCCTCGTCGAGGCGAATCAGATCGACGGCTTCGACAGTCCCGCCCGATTCGTGCCGAGCCGGGAGACGCAGGAGATGCGCCGGCGCAGTCTGCCCGACGAGCCACAGTTGCGCTCCCGATTGCAGCTCGCGATCGCGGATCTTCCCATCCAGTTGAAGCCGCTCAACGCGTTTCTCGCCGACGTTGCCGCCGCGCGCAACGCGGCGCCGATCACGCCGGCCGATCTCGACGGGACCATGCTCGAGGCCGGCTATTCCGCGCTGCTCCTACACGAGGGACCACGATGGAACGCCTTATTGCCGCTGCACCCCGCCGGCGGCACCGGGAACATCGACGTCGCCGCGCTGCGCGATGCGCTGCTGCGCGACCGCGTTCAGTCGGCGACGGTGCTCGATCTGAAGCAGGAGTCGAACGATCTGTACTCCGGCTACCTGTCCGAGGCGATCCGTCTGTCGCTCGGCGGACTCGCCGCGATCTCGCTGCTGCTCGTGGTAGCGCTGCGCTCCGCTTCGCGCGCCGCGCGCGTGCTCGCGCCGTTGGTGGTCGCCGTGTCCTGCGCGGCCGCCTTGCTAGCCGCGGTTGGCATCCAACTGACGATCCTGCATTTGGTCGGATTGCTGCTGATCGTTGCGGTCGGCTCGAACTACGCGCTGTTTTTCAATCGACCGCCGACCGAAGACGGCGCGCAGATCGACCCCTTGACGATCGCCGCGGTCGCGATCGCGAACCTCGCGACCGTGATCGGGTTCGGCCTGCTGTCGTTCTCGCAGGTGCCGGTGCTCGAGGCGCTCGGAATGACGGTCGCCCCTGGCGCATTGTTCGCGCTGGTGTTTTCCGCTCTGCTCGCACCGTCGCTGCGCCAGCCGCGCCTGCGCAGTTCGCGCCTACGCCGGCCGCAGCCATCCAATGCGTAGGATATTCTTGCCGGCCAGAGGCGGCGCGGTCGCGCGCACGCACCTCGTGCTGCTGCCGGGTGCGTACCAGGCGCCCGAGGACGTCTTGAAGGCCGATTTTCCGGGCGCGTTGCGCCAACGCGAGATCGACGCCGACCTGTCTTGCGTCGACGTCGAGCCCGAATCCTTGACCGACCGCGGCGTGTTGCGCCGTTTGCGCGACGAAATCGTCGGCCCGTCGCGCGCGCTCGGTTATGCCGAGATTTGGCTGGTCGGCATCTCGCTGGGCGGCCGGCTCGCACTCGATTACCTCAGCAGCTACCCGCAGGCGGTCGACGGCATCTGCTTGTTGGCACCCTACGTGGGCAATCGCATCGTCGCCGGCGAAATCGCCCGTGCGGGCGGGCTCGCCGCCTGGTTGCCCGGCGAACTTGCACCGGACGACGACGAGCGGCGGATTTGGGCGTTCATCAAAGCACTCCCCGAATCGCCGCTGCGTGTGTATCTTGGATTCGGACGCGAGGACCGGTTTGCCGAGAGCCAGGCGCTGATGGCGGCCGCGCTGCCGCCGGCGGCTTGCACGATCATTGACGGCGCTCACGACTGGGGCACGTGGCGCAGGCTCTGGGAGGTGTTTTTGGAGTCAGGAGAGGTATGAGGCGGCAATCGCAACGGGCTTGGAATCCCTCGGGCTTCATCGCGGGTTCCGCGGCCGCGCATCTGGCGGCTGGAGCGGTGCTGCTGGCGCGACCGGCGATCTGGCCCTGGGCGCTCGGATTGCTGGTTGCCGATCACCTCGCGTTGACGGCCGCCGGCCTTTGTCCGAAGAGCCGTCTGCTCGGCCCGAATCTGACGCGCCTGCCCGCCGCGGCGGCGGCGCGCGGCGGCGTCGCGATCACGATCGACGACGGCCCCGATCCGCAGGTGACGCCGCGCGTTTTGACGATCCTGCGCGAGCGCGGCGCTTGCGCAACGTTCTTCTGCATCGGCGAGCGGCTCGAACTTCATTGCGACCTCGCGCGGGAAATCCACGCCCAGGGCCACGCGATCGAAAATCATAGCTATCGGCACCGCCATAGTTTTTCGTTGCTCGGGCCGCGGGCGATCGCCGCGGATATCGGCCGCGCGCAGGATTGCGTCGCGGCGCTGACCGGCACGGCACCGCGATGGTTTCGTCCACCCGCGGGACTGCGCAACGTGTTTTTGGAGCCCGTTTTGGCGCGCCTGCAGCTGCACCTCGCAAGTTGGACGCGGCGCGGCTTCGATACCGTCAATGCGGACGCGAATACCGTGCTGCGGCGCTTGACGACCGAGCTGCGCGGCGGCGACATCCTGCTTCTTCACGACGGCAATGCGGCGCGCAGGCGCGGCGGCGCGGCGGCGATCCTCGAGGTGCTGCCGCGCCTGCTCGATACCATCGGCGAACGGCGCCTGCAGCCGATGACGCTGCGCGCGGCCCTGGAGTGACCCGTCCATGATGCCGACGACGCCCATGACGCCGCTGCTGCTCAGATCGTACACCGCGACGAGCTGCATCGGCCGCGGCCTCGCGCCAACGCTCGATGCACTGAGCGCATCGCGCAGCGGCCTGCGCTCTTGCGAGTTCGAGACCGTACGGCTCGACACCTTTGTCGGCGAGGTCGCGGGCGTCGATCAGCAACCGATTCCGGCGCCTCTGCGCCGTTACGAATGCCGCAACAATCGGCTCGCCGAACTCAGCCTGGGGCAGGACGGATTCCGCGATGCGGTGCAGGAGGCCGCGGGCCGTTGGGGGCGCCGGCGCATCGGCGTGATTCTCGGCACGAGCACGGCCGGAATTCTCGAGGCCGAATTAGCCTACCGCCATCGCGATGCCGCGAGCGGTGCGTTGCCGAGCGGATTCGACTACGGCGCGACCCAGAATTCCTTTTCGGTCGTCGATTACGTGCGACGGCGCCTCGAGCTCGCGGGACCCGCTGCGGCCGTCTCCTGCGCCTGCGCCTCGGGGGCCAAGGTTTTCGCGTCCGCACACAGACTCATCGAGGCCGGCCTCATCGACGCAGCGGTCGTCGGCGGCGTCGATTCCCTGTGTCTGACGACGCTCTACGGATTTCATTCCCTGCAGCTGACGTCGGCAGCGCCGTGCCGTCCCTTCGACGCTGCGCGCGACGGCATCTCGATCGGCGAGGCCGCCGCCTTCGCGCTGCTCGAACGCGTGCCCGGTAATTTGAGCGGCGACGACATCTTGCTGCTCGGAATCGGCGAATCGAGCGATGCCTACCACTTGTCGGCGCCACACCCGGAAGGGCTGGGCGCGCGCATCGCGATGCGCGCGGCGCTGGCGGCCGCGAATTTGGATGCGGGCGCCATCGATTACATCAACCTGCACGGGACCGCGACACCGAGCAACGATCGGGCCGAGAGCCAGGCGGTCACGAGCGTGTTCGGACCGACAACGCCCTGCAGTTCCACCAAGGGCGCCACGGGGCACACGCTCGGTGCGTCGGGTGCTCTCGAGGCGGTCATCAGCGCGATTGCGCTGCGTCACCGGCTGATGCCCGGCGGCGTGCACACGAGCCGCGTCGATCCGCAACTGACGGCACACTATCTGAAGGACAATCGACGCTATCCGCTCGAACGCGTGCTCAGTAATTCGTTCGGCTTCGGAGGCGTCAATTGCAGCCTGATTCTCGGACGCGCTGGATGAACCTGTCGGTTTACGTCGAAGGCATCGGCATCCTCGGCCCGGGCTTGCAGGGCTGGCCCGCGGCGGCGGCCGTTCTCTCGGGCCGCAGCGCCTACCAAGCGGCGGCTACGGCGCTTGCCGCGCCCGCACTGCTGCCGGCGGCGGAGCGCAGGCGCACGGGGCGCGTCGTGAAACTCGCGATCGGCATTGCGCTCGAGGCGACCGCGCAAGCAGGCGCGGATGCCTCGAAGCTGCCGAGCGTGTTTTCCTCTTCGGGAGGCGATGGCTACAATTGTCATGAGATCTGCGAGTCGCTCGCCGCGCACGACCGCGCGATATCGCCGACGCGATTCTCGAACTCGGTGCACAATGCGGCCGCGGGTTATTGGAGCATTGCGACCGGCGCGATGAGCGCATCGAACGTGCTCTGTGCATTCGACGCGAGTTTCGGCGCGGGACTCTTGGATGCGGTTGCTCAGGTCCGCGTAAATCGCGAATCGGTGCTGCTCGCCGCGTACGACACGGAGTATCCGGCTCCCTTGCATGATAAGCGGCCGATTCCCGACGCGTTCGGCATCGGCTTGGTGCTCAGCGACCGGCAACGGCCCCAGTCGATCGCGCAGCTCGCGATCCGCTTGACCGGCGAGCAATCCGAGACGCTCGCCGAACCGCAGCTCGAGCAGCTGCGCCGCTCGATTCCGGCGGCGCGCGGCCTGCCGCTGCTGCGCAGGCTCGCGATGCGCAGCGGCGGGGGCACGATCCTCGACTATTTGGACGACACGCGACTGTCGATCGAAGTGCAGCCATGCTTCTGACGCGCGCCTGGATCGAGAGGCAGATTCCCCACCGCGGCCGCATGTGCCTGCTCGACGAAGTGCTCGCCTGGGATGCGCATTGGATCCGATGCCGCAGCGGCACGCACCGTAGTGCCGATCATCCCTTGCGCGCTCGAGGCCGGCTCGGCGCGGCCTGCGGCATCGAATACGCGGCCCAGGCCATGGCGATCCACGGCGCCCTCGTCGCGGATCAATCCGCCGCTGAGCCGCGCATCGGGTATCTGGCGAGTGTGCGGGGACTCTCGCTCGCGGTCGCGAGACTCGACGACATCGCCGCCGATTTGATTTGTGAGGCCACGCGCATCGCGGGCGATCGAGATTCCGTCGTTTACGAATTCATGCTGCGCGCCGGGGATCCGCTCGACTCTGCGGCGCGCGAGGCCGGCGCGCGAACTCTGTTGAGCGGACGCGCTACTATTGCGTTTCCAAGCTTTGAACCGCCTCGAATGGCGCCGTCGCGGTGAACGCATGAGTCAGACAGTCAAGCGCGCGCTCGTCACGGGCGGCAGCGGTGCGATCGGTGCGGCGATTTGCCGCCGGCTAGGCGCGGCTGGACACCACGTCTACGTCCACGCCAATCGCGGTGTTGCCGCCGCGCAGGCACTCGCCGCCGAAATCGTCGCCGCCGGCGGGCTCGCGGAGGCGATTTCGTTCGACCTCACCCAGGAGGCGCAGACGCGCGCGGCGCTCGAGGCGGTCATCGAGCGAGGCGCGATCCAAATCCTCGTCAATAACGCCGGCATCCACGACGACGCCGCGTTTCCGGGCATGAGTTCCGAACAGTGGCATCGCGTCATCGACGTGTCGATCAACGGCTTTTATCACGTGACGCAGCCGCTGCTGCTGCCGATGATCCGCACGCGATGGGGACGCGTCGTCAATATCTCCTCGGTCACGGCGCTGATCGGCAATCGCGGCCAAGTCAATTACGCGGCGGCCAAGGGCGCGCTCAACGCGGCCACGAAGTCCTTGAGTCTCGAAGTCGCAAGCCGCGGCGTCACGATCAACGCGGTCGCCCCGGGAATCGTTTCCGGCGGCATGGCGAGTCCAGCCTTCGATGCCGCGCGCATTGCGGAGATCGTCCCGATGAAGCGCGCGGGAACACCGGAGGAAGTCGCGAGTTTGGTCGCATTTCTCGCCTCCGATGAGGCCGCCTATATCACCGGTCAGGTCATTGCGATCAGCGGCGGCCTGGCCTAGTCGCGATGAGCACTACGCACAAGCGTTGAGCCCTTCGCACGAGCGTCGAGCCCTAGGCGTATGCGTCGAGCACGCCGAGCGCGGCGCGCGGCGATCCGCTCGCACCGACCGCGGCCAGCGCGGGCGCAGCGTCGTTTTCGGACGCGGGTGTCCACTGGCTGTTCTCCCGGTACGCGGAGCGATCCTGGAAGGAGCGCTGCGAGACATCGACACTGACCTGAGTGAAGCCTTGCGAACTCAGCATCTCGCGCAACTTCGGCGTACTCGATTGCAAGGCGTCCAGGGTCGCCGGGTTATGCGAGCTGAGCCACACCTGCGCGTGGCCGTTTTCGACTGAAACGCGCAATTCGATCGGACCGAGCTGCGGCGGGCTGACTTGCAGCGTTGCGCCGTTCAAATTGTTGCCGGCCATGTACGAGACGCGATCCGCGAGCGCCTGCGAGAATTCGGGGGAGTTGATGCCGGCGTCGATCTTCGCGAGTCCGGCCGACCCCGCCTCGCTGATCGCGACAGGCGGTTGATTGGCACTCGCAGCCAAGGCCGCGGCGCCACCGTCGTTGCCCGACGGGGCAGCAGCCGCAGCCGATCCGCCCGCCGCACCGATTCCGCTCGATGCATCGATGTTGGTGTCGCGGCCATGCTTGTCGGCGACCCCGAGCGCCGCGGCGAATGCGCCGAACTGCGCCGGCGCGGTTGCGGCGGCGGTAGCGGAAGCCGCGGCGATGGTCACTGCGGTCGCGGATCCGTCGGCGGATGGCGCTGCGGACGCGGCCGAGACGCCGCCGGTCTTTCCCAAACTGCTCAGCCCGGAAATCGAATCCGTGAAATCGACCTGAAGCTGTGCGTTGAAGCTCGAGCCCAGCGCGCTCAACGTCGGGTCGGTACTCGCCGCAGCCTGGGCCAGCGGTGAAGTTCCTGCGCCGCGAGTCGCGGCGGCCGCAACATCGGCGGCGGCGCTTGCGCCGGAGCCGCCCGATCGCGCAGCCGATGACGGTCCGGCGGTACGCGCTCGTTCATTGGCCGCAGCGCCGCCCAGACGGACCGGCTGCGGTCCCTGATTGCCGGCGCCTTGGGCGATTGCGGCCGACGCGCTCATCGCCTCGTCTGCGAGCGTCTTGGCCGCGGCGAGCGCGCCGCTCGGCAGCTGCTGCGCTGCGGCCGGGTCCGCGAGGCTCGCGAGAACTGATTTGCCTGATGCGCCGGCCGCGCCTGCGCCCGCAGTGCCCGCAATACCCGCCACGCCCGCGAGAGCCGGTTGACCCGACCCGGCGGTCTGGTTCGCGAGCAGCGCTTGTTGCGCGGCCGCCTCGGAAATCGCCGTGGTTTGCCAACTCGTCGCACCTGGTGCGCCAGTCGTCGGCGAGTCGGCCGCCGCTGCCGCGAGCGTCACCGCTGCCTCGCTTGCCGCGTTTGCGGCCTGCGCCGAACCGCCGCGCAGGTCGGTGCTGATCACGGACGGCACGGGCGGCAACGCATTGCCGTGCGGCGGCACGCGCGAGCCGTCCGGCGTCGGCGCGGCCGGATCCGCGGACGCCGTCTTGCGATCGGCATTCTTGGCGGCTACCGTCAATTGGTGAGCGAAATCTTTGGATTTTGAGCTTGGCGCGGCCGCTGAGCCCTTTGCTGGCCCAGCCATCGACGCGGCAGTGTTCGGGATCGTGACTTGCAAGACCGGTAGTGGTGCGCTCATGCCCCGATTGTTGCAAAGCCCATGCCAACCGCGACTCTAGCTTTTCTCACCCGAGGTTCCGGTCACCGATTGGCGCAGTGCCGATTCATCGCCCTCGCGCTGTTCGCGCCGCTCGGCGGCTTGCTGCTCCTCGTGCCGAAAGCGCTCCACCGCACGGCCGAGAGACTCGGCCTCGATGCGCTTCTCGCTCCACTGCGCACGCCGTGCCTCATACTCGGCCCGTGCCACACCGAGCCGCTGCGTGTGCTGGCGCAGCACGTCGGTCAATCGGTCGAGAAACGCGCGATAGTTCTGCATGCGCACGGCATCCATCGCGCCCGACAGCGTCGCTCGGCGTATGTATTCTTCGCGGTAGTTCTTGAGCTGTTCGTGTTGCCGTTCCAATTCGACGACGCGCCGCTCGGCGTCGGCCATCGCGCGGCTCAGTTCCTGCGCGGAATTGGCGACGATTTCCTGGATCGGCTCGAATCTCTTTGATCTCATGTTGGTCATGGATTCACCGCGCCGCGGAAGCGGCCGGTGCCGCCGGCACTGCGGGCGCCGAGAAGTGGGTCACTAGTCGATGCAAATCCGCGTAACTTCGATCGAATCCGACCGGCTCGTACATGTCCTGGCGCAGAAACTCCACTATTTTCGGCCATTGCTCGATCGCGAGATCGACGCGCGGATCCGATCCGCGCCGGTATGCGCCGACCGTGATCAGGTCGCGATTCTGTTGGTAGACTGAATACACTTGTTTGAACCTCATCGCTAAGTCGAGCTGGTCGCGGGTCGAGATCTGGTGCATGGCGCGGCTGATCGACGCCTCGATATCGATCGCGGGATACAGGCCGTTCTCTGCCAAACGCCTCGAGAGCACGATGTGGCCGTCGAGGATCGCGCGGGCCGCGTCCGCGATCGGATCGTTCTGATCGTCGCCCTCGACGAGCACCGTGTAGAAGGCCGTGATCGAACCGACGCCGCGGTCGCTGTTGCCGGCACGCTCGACCAGTTGCGGAAGACGCGCAAACACCGAGGGCGGATAACCCTTGGTCGCGGGCGGCTCGCCGATCGCCAATGCGATTTCGCGCTGTGCTTGCGCGAATCGCGTCAGAGAATCGAGCAGCAACAGCACCTTCAAACCGCGATCGCGAAAATATTCGGCGATCGCGGTTGCGAGCCAGGCGCCGTGCATGCGCATCAGCGGCGGGTTGTCGGCGGGCGTCGCGACCACGACTGCGCGGCGCATGCCGTCGGGCCCGAGCGTGTTGCTGACGAAATCCTGCACTTCGCGGCCGCGCTCGCCGATCAAACCGACGATGGTGACGTCGGCTTTCGTATAGCGGGTCATCATCCCGAGCAGCACCGATTTGCCGACGCCGGATCCGGCGAATAGTCCGATGCGCTGGCCGCCGCCGACCGTGAGCAGCGCATTGATCGAGCGCACGCCGACGTCGAGCGGATCGCGAATCGCGCGGCGCATCAGGGGATTCATCGGTTCGGCCGTCAGTGTCGTGCGCTCGCTGCATCTCAGTTCGCCGAGCCCGTCGAGCGGCCGGCCCGCGCCGTCGAGGACTCGGCCCAACAGCCCATCGCCGACCGGAATCGACGAGACACTGTTGATCGGCACGACGCGTGCACCGGGCATGAGCCCACGGATGTCGCCCGTGGGCATCAGGAACAGCTTGTCGCCGGAGAATCCGACGACTTCGGCTTCGACTTGTTTTCCTTCGGCCGTGTCCACGAGACAACGCCCGCCGACGGCGGCCTCGCAGCCGATCGCCTCGAGCGTCATGCCGACCATGCGATTCAGCGTTCCCTCGACGACGATTGCGCCGGCGCTCGCCATGCGCTCGCGCGCCTGTACGAGCTGCTCGGCCCACTGTTTGGGCCGCGGGCGCGGTGCCGGCGCTGCGCTCACGGCGGCTTCCCGCCGCGCGCGCCGCGCGGCTCGCGTTCCGTGCCGAGCAGTTCGCTCAAGATCGCGCCGAGCCGCGTCTCGAGGCGCGCATCGATGCGCGAGGTCGAGGTCGTGACCTGGCAGCCGCCGCGCGCCATCACCGGATCTTCGACGATCGCCCAGGCGCGCTCGCTCTCGGTGGGCGCCAGATGCAGGCGCACGACCGCGGCATCTTCGGGGTGCAGGTGCACGCGAACCTCGCGCGCCGCTACGGGAAGCGCCGCGATCGCCTCGCGGATGATTCCGATGATCTGCGTGGGATCGGTCTTCAACTCGCGGCGCACGATCTGGCGCGCGAGCGCCATGGCGAGCGTCAGCAATTCGCGCTCGACCTCCTCGTCGAGCACCTCGAAGGGCTTGGCGAGATCGAAGAACATGCCGGCGAGG
>Ga0209040_10002814_pt1 | contig 13455 bp, 13 predicted proteins | sample BogFormECP12_OM3_FD_188240 | JGI IMG/M metagenome (GOLD analysis project Ga0209040, IMG submission 188240) | Bog forest soil microbial communities from Calvert Island, British Columbia, Canada - ECP12_OM3 (SPAdes) (version 2) | ecosystem: Environmental > Aquatic > Freshwater > Wetlands > Bog ... | reverse complement strand
TGGTCTGCTTGAATAGTTAAGCTGACTTCTACAGAATCGGTCTGAAGAATGGGAGCCTGACCGGTCACGGTCACTGTGGCGGTTTCCGCACCGATTGTTAACGAGACGTCTATGGGGACGGCTGTTCCGGCCTCGACCGTGACATCCTGCCGGATGTATTTTTCGAAGCCCGCCTTTGTGACCGTGATCGAATATGTTCCTGGCAGGAGACTGGCAAATCGATATAGTCCCACAAGGTTCGTAGTGGTCTGATCGGTCACAGCGGTGGCCGTGTTTGTCGCCTCCACTGATGCGTCAGTAAGCACGGCACCCGAGGGGTCCTTCACATACCCTGTAATGGCTCCAGTGACCGCTGTTTGCGCATGCAATGTGCCGATGCATACGAGGGACAGCACTGCTATCAATACTCCGAGCCGATGTACGGACGCATTCATCGTGGTCTCCTTTTGAAAGCGTGTTCTTTCGAAATGACTCCTCACTAGTGGTGCCCGCACTGGTGTACGCCGGTGAGTTCGAAGGTGACCGAGTTGGTCAGGAACGTCGAGGCAAAGCGGGCGCAGATGCGGTGCATTACCCTAGCGTCGCGAAAGTTACTCCAGCAGCCAGACGAGTGTCAACAACAATTTTGTCAACATTACTGTCGACATTGATATGGCTGGTCCGGTTATGGCGTGGTCGGTCATTCTCCGGAAACCTGCCGCCCACACCCGTCTCCTGTGGAGAAGAAAACGATCATGCTGACGCCGTGTCGCCTGCGTTGAAATCACAGGACCGATTCCGCTGGAAGCGCACTCCCAATAGAAGAAGACAGGCAACATGTTTTGTTGGTCGATCTTCCGACTTCCCGCGTTCACCGCCTGTCGGGTTGAATCATGATGAATGACAAGTCGGCGTTCCGGCGAGGGTTCGCATGTATAATCGGGTCGGTTTAATGCAAACTAAGAAAACAAAACTCGAAAAGCCAATCCGCGATCTTCCCGCGACTCACCGGGTTGAAGCACATCTCCGCAAGTCAATATTTGCAGGTAAGCTACGACCCAGGCAGAGGATTATCGAGGGAGACCTCGCGGATGAGCTCAGCGTGAGCCGCGGGCCGGTTCGGGAAGCGCTATTACGCTTAGAGCGTGATGGTCTGGTTGTGACTACATCCAGACGGGGAACGTTTATACGCGACATCGCCCCAGCCGAAATCGGCGTGATTTTCCGGATGCGCGCTAAGCTGGAAGCCTTGTGTGTGCACTACATGCGCGAAAACACTTCCATCCGTCCGGAAGAGTTGCTGAATGCGCCACTGAAAAAGTTGAAAGCGGCGGTGACAAAGAACAGCGAAGAGCAGTTTTTTCACGCCGACATGGAACTGCACCGCACGATCTGGAAAGCTGCCGAGCAGCCGATGCTGTACCGGACGCTGAATTCAATGATGAACCCGTACATTTTCATTATTGCGCGAGCCTATTCGTCTCGGATTCCTCTGTCTGTCCGTCGCGATAACCATGAGGACTATGTCCGGCTCGTTCTAAAGACTCCCAAATCTCGCGTAGAGAAGGAAGTCGAATTGTATTTCGAAAAACTTTACCTTAGGGTATTCAAGAGTGGCTCGCAGCTGGCTTCATTTGATTCCGATCATTGGGCGCATGACGAGCTAGCGCGCCACTTCTAGCATAGAGTGCCCTTGCCCGGCCGCAATACGAGGGTTCGTTTCAATTAGTACTCCTACTATCCGTCCCTGCTTTCAAAGGTACGATCACACGTTAAGCTCCGCGGCAGTCATCCCTCGTCGATCCCGCTGGGGTTTTTGATGCCGGAGGTCGCGAGGTGATCGTTTACATTGTAAACAACTGTGTTGACAGGATTGTGCGCTAAATGCTCCAATGTCGGCGGTTGATTGTCCGGCATCGCGAAACCATGAGGACACCATGTTCGAGGCAAGTTGGAGAAGAGCACATTGAATTCACCTGCCGTGCAAGCCATTCTTCTAGTTCTCATCGCTGCGATTATGAATGCTGCGTATGTGCTGCCGATGAAGCTGAATAAGAAGTGGCAATGGGAGCACTCCTGGTTCGCCTTTTCGATACTCGGTGTTGCGCTGGTCCCTACACTGATCGCCATGGCCACGGTGCCACAGCTCTGGTCAACATACTCGTCCGTATCTTTTAAAATCCTGATCTTAATGGCACTGTTCGGTGCCGGCTGGGGAGTCGCATTGGTCTTCGTCGGTCTGTCCTTGAAACGCTTGGGGCTGGCAATCACCTTCGCAGTGAGTTTGGGCACTTCCGCAGCCGTTGGCGCGCTGACGCCCTTGATGGCCCAGCACTCCGACCGTCTCTTAACACGTCAAGGCGGATGGATTTTGATCGGTGTTCTCGTCATTCTGGTCGGTGTTGCCCTGTGTGGACTTGCAGGCTACCGGCGGGAGCACGAAGGTCAGCAGGAGAGATCGATTCCACGTCAAGGATACCGACAGGGGTTATTTCTGGCATTCCTCTCCGGCATTTTGGGCTCCATGCTGAATCTGGGACTCGCCTTTGGCGGCAGCATCCAGCGAGCAGCACAACAGCATGGCGCTAGCCCAGCCATGATGTCTAACGCCGTGTGGCTGCCATGTCTCTATGCGGGGTTTGTGCCCGGAGCAGTTTACTGCTACCTCCTCATGAAGCGGAGGAAAAATTTGAATCAGCTTAAGCTGGCGGGGACATGGTATTACTGGCCTGCCGCTGCAAGCATGGGCTTACTGTGGTTCGGAAGCATTATTCTCTATAGCATTTCAACCGTTAAACTGGGAGTGCTCGGCCCGGTCATTGGATGGCCCCTCTTTCTGGGTGCGATTGTTATTTCCAGCACCGTGCTTGGAGTGGCCACCGGCGAATGGAGAAACACCGGCAGGAATCCGATCACAATCATGATCTACGGGGTGAGCTGCCTGGTGCTTGCAATGGCAATTCTCGGCTACGCCAGCGATCTTAAAACAACAAATAGCCTGCGCAGGTGCTTAGAAGTTCAACAGGATAGTTGACGACGTAAGAGACGTACTTTCGTATCTGCGGGCACAGAGAGTCGGTGAAATAAGAACGACGTGGAGGACCTCCGGGTTTCAAACGATGAATACTGAGCAGGTGATCTTTCAAAAGCTATTTGATCTTAGTGGGCGCGTCGCATTAATCACCGGTGCTGGCGCTGGCTTCGGTGAGGCCATTTCCCTCGGATTTGCGGAATACGGCTGCGACATCGCCGCATCCGATCTCAATATTGAGAACCCGCAGCGAACTGCCGAAAAGGTGCGCCAAAAGGGACGGCGTGCCATTGCCTTGAAGGCAAATGTCGCTGTTCCTGAGCAAGTCGCCGCCATGGTGGACGAGACTGTACGCGAGCTTGGCGGCGTCGACATCCTCGTAAACTGTGCAGGCATTCCTCAACATGATCCAGCGGAGCTAACTCCAGTCGAAACCTGGGATCGAGTTCTGAACATCAACTTGCGGGGTACATTCCTCTGCTGCCAGGCTGCAGCACGGGTCATGCTGGAGAGGCATAGCGGCAACATTATCAATTTCTCATCGATTGCCGGAATGGTTGGAGTGGGACGGGGAGCAAATGCTTATTGCGCCAGCAAGGGAGGTGTAAATGCCCTAACCAAGCAACTCGCACTCGAATGGGCTGACAGGGGAATCCGAGTAAACGCTATCGCCCCCTGCCAATTCCGCACCCCAGGACTGCTCGAGGTTATGGCCGACCCGCAGTTCAATGCCGAAAAGTTGATGCAAACATGGGTCTCCAATATTCCACTGGGACGGGTGGGTGAGCCGGAAGAAATTGTTGGCCCAGCGCTGTTCCTGGCATCCGATGCGTCTTCGATGGTGACGGGCGTGATCTTGCCTGTTGATGGAGGTTACCTTGCCAGATAACCGCCATGGAGACCCAGGACGGCCTGCGATGGATACGATTTCGGAGGATCGCTTCGGAGGGTTCAACCCGAACGACTGTCCCAACAGCTGGACTACGGTGACGATAATGGCGTTCGGCCACAACTCCACCCGGTAAATCGATGATGCAAGGAAATCTCGGTTACGCTAAACAAACGATGAGCATCAGAAGGAGAGATGCTTCCTTTCGGCAAATATCCACAGCGCCATAGAGCCTTCGCTCTGTGTTGGTGGGGGCATTTTTGACAATGTTGTCAACAAAAGTGTTGACGCTTGTAATTTTCGTGAGTATCGTTCGTGCAGCAGTCGAGAGCCAGCATTGTTTATTTAGCGTGGGGCATGTGACATTGTGGCTTTCAGGAATGCGCGGGGCTTTGCTTTCACCAGCGACCGCGCTTTCCCTTTTGCTGGTGACGATTTCTTAGGGGTTAGCGCAAGGCCATTATGGAAATTTTTCCTAACACCTATCAAATTCGGTCGCTTGTCGGAGATCGAAATCTGTTTCAATATTTGTTTGTCGGCGACAACACAACTCTCCTGGACACTGGCGCGTCGTACACTCCGGACGAGACAATCCTTCCGTTCCTCAAACACCTTGGGCTTGAGCCGGCCCGGTTGACAATAGCGATCAATACTCATGCCGATGCGGATCATCACGGGGGCAATGCACCATTAAAGGAGGTTGCGGGCGAGGTGATGCTGGCGTGCGGTGAGCGGGATCGAGCGATCATCGAGAATCCCGATCGGCTTTTCGCGACACGATACGACCAGTGGATCCCCGATCATGGCGTAGGCCTTGGTCTGAACTCCGAGGCTACAGCGTGGGTTAGAAAGATGGTCGGATCGCCGCACCGGATCGATCTCACATTTTCTGGCGGCGAACATATTGCCGTCGACGACAAGCGTTCGCTTCGAATACTTCATGTGCCAGGGCATAGTGATGGACATTTAGCCATCTATGATTCGGTTAATCGGGCCGTCTTCGTAGGAGATGCACTACACGGCAGATACTGCCCCTCGGCAAACGGCGAACCATCGTTGCCGCCAGCTTACTATTCGGTGCTCGCCTACTTAGGGACCTTGCAGTTCCTGGAAGCAATGGATGCTGAATGGATTTATTCAGGCCACTGGCCGCCATACCATAAGTCGCAAGCATCTGATTTTCTGGTTGAGTGCCGGAGATTTGTCGATAGCGCTGCCTCTTTGGTACTTCAGTCGCTTGAACGGCATCGGGAAGGGGTGACGCTGCGCCTCTGCATAGAAGAGTGCGGACCAATGTTGGGAAGTTGGCCGTCAAGCAATCAGTGGTTATTGATGTATCCAATGCATGGCCATCTGCTGTATCTCGAGCAGCAGGGAGTAGTAACCAGGATTAGCGGCGATGGTCATACTCGCTGGACACTCGAGCCCAGGCAATGCCGCGCGTAAGGATTTCTGTGAGATAGCCGGCGTCAGGCACAATGAAGTTAGCGAGTGTGCCGTGAAGCGAGAAGCCGGTGTTTAACTCGTGATCCGGGTTGCATCGCTTTATGACTCCGGAGGAACAAATGAGGATTGTGCATGGCATCAAACTTGTCGACATCGTCTGCGAATGGCTTAAAGCTTGAGCGGCTCGTCCAGATTGGAATTGTTGTGTCTGATCGGAATCAGACGATGCGGCTGCTAAATTCTCTGTTTGGTATCGGCCCTTTTCGGAAGGTAGAGTGGCCAACGGGCCCCGAGTCCAAATACCAATATCGTGGCGTGGAAGAGCGCATTCGACTGGCCCAAGGCTTCGTCCAATTGGGGAATGTGGAGATCGAGTTGATTCAGCCTCTCGAAGGCGAGCGCAACGCCTATAAAGAGTTCCTCGACCAGACGGGCGGCGGCATTCACCATGTTCTGTTCGAAGTAAGCGACATTGATCCAGTTCTTGAGGAACTGGCGAAGTCTGGAGTGACCGTGTTGCAATCTGGAACGGGTATTCGGCCCGGCACCCGGTGGGCTCTGTTGGACACGCAGGAACTTCTTGGATTTCTGGTGGAATTGCGTCATCGCCCGGGGGAGTCGGACGGCGCGTCTGTTCCTTGATCCGCCCGATCGCGCTTCACTTGGAACTGCGGGCAACTTGGTTTCAAGTCAGAATGATCATGGAGAAGACACATCCAACTCGTTTAAGAACCGCTATTGTCGGTTGTGGTAAGGTTGCCGGCACCCATGCGCTCGCCTATCAGGAACTGCCGAACTCAGAATTGGTGTCGGCATGCGGTACTTCTTCGGAGCGGACGAAGGTGTTCGCTGCGCAGTTTCATATAAAGAGCTACACCAATCTCGCTGAGATGTTGGACCGTGAAAAGGTAGATGTACTCTCGGTCTGCACTCCGCATGCGCAGCATCCCGAGGCCATCGAGAGAGCAGCTGCGGCTGGGGTTCACGTGATTTCAGAGAAGCCGATGGCCGTTGATCTCATTTCTTGTGATCGGGCGATCGCGGCAGCCCGCGCGGCGGGAGTCAAGCTGGGAGTAATCAGCCAACGTCGTTGGTATGAGCCCGTGCGACGTATGAAAGATGCCATTGACGACGGGAAGCTCGGTAAACCGGTGCTCGGTCTGGTTCAGATGCTCGGTTGGCGCGAGCCTTCCTATTACCTTTCCGACCCATGGCGCGGAACCTGGACTGGCGAGGGGGGCGGCGTGGCTGTAAGTCAGGCTCCGCATTATCTTGATCTGCTCGGTTGGTTCATGGGTCCAGCTGTGGAGCTGTATGCATATTGGGACAACTATAACCATCCCAGCATAGAGGTGGATGACACCGTAGTTGCTTCCGTCCGGTTTAAGAATGGCGGGATGGGCTCCATTGTTCTGAGCAATTCGCAGCGTCCGGGACTGTATGGGAAACTTCACGTTCATGGCTCTTCAGGCGCTTCGGTGGGAGCAGAGATCGACAGCGGATCGCCATTCATCTCAGGTGTTACAGAAAAAATGGACCCACCTTTTAATGATATTTGGACCATACCAGGGGAAGAGCGTGAGCTTGAATCATGGAATCGTGAGGATCGATCGCGACCCTGGAATGTCATGACCCACTACCACAAGATGCAACTGGCCGATTTTCTTGACGCCGTGTCAGAGGACCGCGAACCCCTAGTGAACGCTGAAGCTGGACGCCACGTAGTTGAGCTATTCACAGCTATCTATCGTTCGCAGCTTGAGCATGCACCCCAACGTTTCCCCTTGTTGCAATAAACCTTTGGAGATTTCAAAGATGACGGAACCAAGTGCAGCGAAGGCAAACGATCATCACCTACTTCTGAGCTACTACAAGAAGATGCTTGAGCTCAGGCTGTTTGAGCTTAAGGTGCAGGAGTTGTATCGCAACGCACGGCTTCCCGGATTCGTCCATTTGTACGTGGGTGAAGAGGCTGTAGCGGTTGGAGTTTGTATGAACTTGGAAAGCAAAGACCTGGTGTTCAGCACTCATCGCGGTCATGGACATGCGCTGGCGAAAGGCGTGCCTGCCGATGTGGTACTGGCCGAACTATGGGGCAAGGCCACGGGGAGCTCCGGAGGGCGCGGCGGGAGCATGCATATGTATGCACCCGAGTGGGGCTTTATGGGTACGAACGGAATTGTGGGTGCTCCGATCCCGCTAGCGACGGGAGGAGCCCTGAGCGCCAAGCTGCGCCAGAACGGTCAGGTCGTCGTCAGTTTCTTCGGCGAGGGAGCAGTGAACAGTGGGTCGTTTCACGAAGCCGTCAATATGGGCACAGTCTGGGATTTACCCGTCGTATATGTCTGCGAGAACAATTTGTATGCCACAGAAATGGCATTTTCGCGCGCAACCAAGAACACCAGCGTGGCCCGGCGTGCCGAGTCATACGGTCTTCCCGGAGTGGAAGTCGATGGTCAGGATGTCCTTGGCGTTCACCGTGTGGCAAAAGCAGGGATCGAGCGCGCTCGCGCCGGTGATGGTCCCACCTTGATAGAGTGCAAGACCTATCGGTACGTGGGCCACCACGAAGGCGATCCTGGTACTGACTATCGTACTCGCGACGAAGTGCAGTACTGGAAAGAACAGGATCCCGTAAAACGCGCCCGCAAGTTATTGTTTGAGTCCGAAGTAGCGGACGAAAGCGAATTGCAGTCGGTGGATCAGGAAGTTGAACGTCTTATCGATCAAGCAGTGGAATTCGCTGAAAAGAGTCCGGAGCCATCGCCGGATTCCGTAAATGAGCATGTGTTTTGACCGAGGAGAGGCGAAGCATGTCAGAGCAAAGCCGCGTGATCACATATACGGATGCCGGGGTAGAAGCTTTGCGCGAAGAGATGCGTAGGGATGAAAGTATTGTCTACATCGGGCAAGGGATCGGCCCCCGTGGCGGAAACTTCCGGCAAACGCGGGGACTTTGGAAAGAATTTGGCGACCATCGCTTACGGGATACGGGCATCTGCGAATTGGGTGCTACCGGAGTAGCGATCGGCGCTGCCATGGCCGGCACGCGCACAATCGTGGACGAAGTCTTTCTTGATTTTGCCCTCGAAGCTATCACCCAAATTATCCAGCAAGCTGCGAACATCTCTTATATGTCGAATGGAAAGATCAAAGCACCTGTTCTAATTCGAGGAGCCATGGGAGCTGTGCGCAACGCCGGAGCGCATCACTCGCATACGTTTTATAACTGGTTTGCCAATACACCTGGATTGAAGGTTGTTCTGCCCGCTACTCCCTACGACGTCAAAGGGCTCTTCAAGACAGCTCTTCGAGAGCCGGGGCCCGTCGTTTTCATCGAACACAAATCTCTCTATAACACCAAGGGCGTTGTGCCCGAAGAGGAATACCTGATTCCGTTCGGAGACGCTCATACTGTGCGCGAAGGCAAGGACCTGACCATTATAGCCATGTCCCGCATGGTCGATCTCGCAACCAAGGCCGCGGATGTGCTGGCACAGCAGGGCATCTCGGCCGAAGTAATCGATCCACGCAGTATCGTTCCACTCGATCGCGGAAAGATCACCGAATCCATCAAGAGAACTGGGAGGCTTATGGTCATTGATGAGTCCCCATCGAATTGCAGTTTTGCTGCGGAACTTCTGGCCATTGCGGTAGAGGATTGCTTTGACGCGATGATCGTGACCCCAAAGCGAATTTGTTCGTTACCAGTTCCGAATCCGTTCAGTCCGGTTCTCGAAAATCAAATGATTCCGTCAGTCGACCGCATCGTCAGCGAAGTTCACCTGATGATGAATAAATAGGGGAGGAAAACCGTCACGATGTCGTACAAAATTGTTATGCCCCAACTGGGTCTCACCATGGAAGAAGGTGCGGTGACAAGTTGGCTGAAAAAAACGGGTGAGTGGGTTGAGAAGGGTGATGCTTTATTTACAGTTGAAACTGATAAGGTCGAGATGGAAGTCGAGTCAATGGGAAGGGGCTATCTGGGGCAAATCCAGGTCGCTCTTGGACAAACGGTACCGGTGGGCACTCTGATCGCAATGCTGAATGACCAGCCTGAAACAGGTGCCTGAAAGTGTTTGAGCTACATAGACACTCGCTTGACTACTGCGTCCTTATGAGTGAGTACTGCCTCGCTCAACTCGACACCCAAACCAGGACCTGGAGGTAAGGGCAATTCCCCCGCTTCCGGAACCAGGGACATGGTAACCAGTCCTTCATATTCTTCGAGATAGTGACGTCTGACTGTTTCGAGAATGTACAAATTAGTCACGTTGGCTGCGAAATGCGCCGACGCAAAATGCAGGATAGGGCCGCCGCAATTGTGCGGGGCGACTGGAAGGTAGTAGGTCTCCGCCATTGTGGCGATCTTCTTCGCTTCGGAAATACCGCCGCACCAGGAGAGATCGGGCATGATGACCTGGGCTGCACGATTTTCCAGAAGCTCGCGAAATCCCCAACGAGTCATCAGCCGTTCGCTCAGGCATAGGGGCAAATCGGTGGAACGAGCTAATTCAGCGTAAGCCGCCAGATTATCCTGCGGCAGGATCTCCTCCAGCCACATGGGCTGGTAGGTTTTCAAAGTTGCCGCAATCTTGATCGCGCAAGGCAGATTCCAGAAACCGTGAAACTCCATTGCGACATCGATGGAATCTCCGAATTCCTTTCGTATGAGACCCAGAGGTTCGATTGCGCGCTTCATTTGCTCGGTAGAAATGTAATTTCCACCTGTTTCTTTAGCGATCGGATCGAACGGCCAAATCTTCATCGCCCGAATGTTGCTGTCGAGAAGCTCACGCGCTAGCTGAACTGGTTCGTGAAGGAAATTGACCCTGTCATAACATGTGTTGTAGATACGAATGGATTGTCGGGATGCCCCGCCTAGAAGTTTGTAAATCGGTTGACCGGTAGCTTTGCCGAGCAAATCCCAGAGTGCAATGTCGACCGCGCTGATGGCACGCATTTCAGCGCCGCCCCAACCACTGTAAGATACGGCGAGAAACATATCCGCCCATAAACGGTCGATTTCACTCGGGTCTCGTCCCAACAGCACTGAAGCAAGACGAGTATGAACGACGGCGCATTCCGCCTCGGCGTTCGGATAGCTTTCTCCTAAGCCGATGAGTCCTTCGTCGGTATGGATCCGGACCCACAGGTATTGAATGGCACCCACATGGACCGTGACCCCATGGGGCAGATAGATTGTCTCAACGGCAGTGATTTTCATGAAGAAGAATAAGGAGCGCCCACATTATCTCGGAGGCTGTTCAACGTAGTCAACATTATTGTTGACAATAATGCTGTAGAAACCGTAGCTTGTGCATTGCTGCGGCAGCGTCACAAAGACACATTTCTGTCGTCGTAATGTCTTGGCTCAGGTGTTCGCCACCTGGTCATCGTTCTTTGCCCACAACGTCTTGGATCGAAACATTGAGCCGTCTTGTCGTCTCCAGCAATTTGGATCCGAAGCAGGATTCTCGGGTGGTATCGTAACTTGGCGAGAGACCGATTCGTCGAACCCCGAACCGAGAACTTTCGATGGACGGCGCGAAGGTCTTTCCCAATTAATTCAAGCAGGTTGGATCGCTATGGCTCAGGAACTCAAATTGCAGGGACGAAGAGCCTTGGTAACTGGCTCTGATACCGGGATCGGACGCGAAATCGCTTTGGAATTTGCACGGCAGGGAGCCGATGTGGTGTTCCACTATGTCCAAAAGGATGGCTTTCCAAAAGCGGCCGTTGAAGAAGTCAGGTCGCTGGGGTGCCGGTCAACGGCAGTTCAAGCGGACTTCGATGACTTAGAGCAGGTCTTCGCCCTTGCAGCCAGGACGATCGAGTTTCTCGGGAGTGTGAATTGTTTGGTCAACAACGCCGGGGTTACGATGAATCGTCCCTTTCTCAAAGTCACCCCCGAACAATTCGACAAAATGTTCCACATTAATTTTCGCGGACAGTATTTCCTCACGCAAAAAGTTGTGGAAGACATGCAGCTTCGAAAAGGAGGCGTCATTTGTAACATGTCCTCGGTCCACGGACTCCAGGGGGTGCCTGAACACTCCGTTTACGCGGCGACGAAAGGGGCCATTATCGCATATACGCGATCGCTTGCGGTGGAATTAGCCTATAAAGGGATCCGCGTAAATGCGATCGCTCCGGGATGGATCACGGTCGAGAATTATTTTAAGTGCATTCCTGGATTCACCGAAGAGATCGCTGCGGCAACAGGCTACGAGGCAATCCCAATTGCGCGCTGTGGCGCCCCTCAGGACATCGCCAGGCTGGCTGCTTTCCTGTGCTCAGACGATGCCTCGTTCATTGTCGGGCAAACCATCGTCGCCGATGGAGGAACAACTGCGCTCATGTCTCTGGTTTCCGACTTCAGGAAAGAGTCAACAAATACTTTTGGCAAGGGATATATTCCAGGGTTATAGGGCAGAGGTTTATGCTTCAAGAGCTGATCGCAACTTTGAACGCAGTCGGCAAACCCACGGAGCTCTACCAAACCGACGATGGGACACGGCTGCTTATTTTGCCGTATGGCGGTAGAATTCTCGGAGTTTTCGCGCCAGACAGTGAGGAGAATTTTTTATGGACAAACTCCGCGCTAAAGAGCGTGGAGTCGGCACGAAGTTACTATGCGAGTGACGACTGGCAGAATTCCGGGGGCGATCGAACTTGGCTCGCTCCGGAAGTGGATTTCTTCTTGCCGGCTTTTCCGAACGTTGATATCGCCGGTTATTGGCAACCGCGGGCCCTTGATCCAGGCAACTATGAAGTGACGAAGACCGATCGTAGTGTCACGCTGACAAATCGGCTCAGTCTCGAAGGTTTTCGGTCCAAGAAACGGGCAGACTTAGAGATAACTAAATCGGTTGCGCCCGCTCCCAACCCCTTTCGCCATGATGCCACAGTTCAAACTGGAACAGTGGAATATGCTGGGCACACTCTGCTGACCTCTTTAAGAATCCTCGGTTCAAATCCGAACGACGCTCCTCTTGTTGGCCTCTGGAGTCTCACGCAGATGCCGCACCAGGGGGAACTTCTGATACCGACTTATTTCAAGAGCCAACCAAGAGTTTACTTTGGCCTGGTAGATGCTCCTCCCGACGAACTCGTAGTCGGTGATCATCTCATCCGCTTCAAAATGCGCGCGGCTGGCGAACACAAAATCGGAGTCCGCGCACTGGCAACCAGTGGTCGCATCGGATACACGTATCCGACAGGTAACAAGCGAGCGCTGATTGTTCGGAATTTTTCCGTGAATCCATCGGGCGAGTACGCCGACGTACCCTGGACGGAGCCTGAGGACAAGGGATACTCCGCGCAGGCATGCAGCGTGAATAGCAAATGGGGAATGTTCAGTGAGTTGGAGTATCACGTTCCAGCCATTGGAGGTGAGACTGGTTTGAGTCTCATTGAAGACCAGTCACAACTCTGGGCGTTTCGCGGGGCAGCCCAAGACATTGCGAAAATCGCCCGGGCATTGTTATCAAGTGAGTTCGAGTGATCCGAGAGAACCCCGATTTGCATCAAAGGCATCCAGGGCGAAATCGTCTCGCTGACTTGTGAGCATGAAGGCAACGAACTGCCAATAACATTGGAACCTGGAAGCTATGTCAGTTGGTGGGTAGCCCGAATCGGGCCAGCGATTGTGGGCTTTGGAACGGTGTTTACCACTACCGGTTGCGGGTCGGGTTCAGCCGTTGCTCGAATCCCTCATTGTACTTCTCACAGAGGACAACAATGGCGATGGCCACGTCGACTGGATGGAGGCCGCTTCCTTCCGGGTTTCCCGCCCTCGGGGGAATGCCTGCGGTTCCGCCACGCAGATTTTCATTTCTAAGAGCGGCTACAAACTGGCGGGAGGGAGGGATTCATATCATACAGTAAGTATATTAATATCAATGCGATACTGCATGGAGTCCGAAAAAAACCCTCAAGAGTACCCTCAGAGAAGGCCTGACCTAAAAGTCGCACGCAAACGATTTGAGCGCAGTTTGCGACCCGGAAATGCGACGCGAGCACGTCATCGAGTATGGCGCCTCGTAAGCCAAATCGAGTGACGCATAAAGGTTTTGCAGACCTACCTAGAGGCCTTGTAACAATT
>Ga0209040_10002813_pt1 | contig 13456 bp, 13 predicted proteins | sample BogFormECP12_OM3_FD_188240 | JGI IMG/M metagenome (GOLD analysis project Ga0209040, IMG submission 188240) | Bog forest soil microbial communities from Calvert Island, British Columbia, Canada - ECP12_OM3 (SPAdes) (version 2) | ecosystem: Environmental > Aquatic > Freshwater > Wetlands > Bog ... | reverse complement strand
TCTCGAGAAGCCCATGCCTGCCCCGCAGCGAAACGCCGTGTCACCCAAGTCCGTCATCGCAGGTCACGGCGTCGCAAATCAACAACGCCGGAGCCCTGAGCCAAGACCGCAGCGGCGCGTTGATGGGAGGGCGGTGGGTGTGTGAACACCACCGCCAACTGTGGTGTGGATGCCCTGGTTCGCGTGAGCGCTGGGTGGTGACATTGCAGTATCGACTGACCCGCCCCAAACGGTCGGAACAAAATTTCCAAAAGTGTCCGGGGGGTCTTGCAATTTGGAGCGACTCAGGTGAGTCCAACCTGACAGGGGAACTGATGACCGTCAGCGATACGGTGATGACGAGGCCACTTGTCTCATACGGGAGTTACATTGGCGGCCGTGAAGTTGCGAGAAACGCCTGGGTCTACGTAGCTGATCCGAGAGTGATGCTTGACGACTCATTTGCCACGCTCACACTGAAGCGCAACCTCGACTCGGGTGTTCAGCCATACACCGATGGCTTGCCCGGCATCGTGGGCCGGGTCGCAGCCGGCACCAGCGAGGACGTGGAGGCGGCGCTGCAGGCCGCAGCGCAGGCCGCGAAGATCTGGCGGGCCACGCCGATTGAGGTACGCCTCGATGGCTTCCTCGATCAGTTCCGAGCCAGGATCATCGATCAGCGCGCGGAGATCGAGCAGATGGCGCTCTACGAGGGACACCCACGTGAACTTGTGAAGTGGGAAATGTCCGGGTGGTTGACGATCACCACGCAGGAGTCCAAGGACTTCTACCGCAACCAGTTGTGGATGGAGCACACCGATGGTGACAGGCGCCGTATTGTTCGGCGCTGCCCCGACGGCGTGGTGTGCATCAACCCGCCATCCAATGCGCCGATGTCCAGCGCGATCTTCGCAGCCACGTGCCTCATGGCCGGTAACTCGGTGGTCGTGCGGGCTCCTCGATCGGTTCCGCTAGGAGTGTTCTACGGCATGATCGAGATCGTCGGGCCGGTGCTCGAGGAGATCGGGGCCCCGGCCGGGCTGGTGAACGTCGTCTGCAGCGAGCCCGCACCGACCTTCACCCAGTGGCTCCAGAGCCCCTTAGTGAACGACATCATGTACTTCGGTGGTGTGCAGCCCGGTCTTGACATCGAGCGGCGCTGTGTCGAGGCCGGCAAGAAGCCGCTTCTAGAACTGGCGGGCAACGATATCGTCGTGGTGTGGTCGGACGCCAACATCGACTATGCCTCAGATGCCTTGCGCGAGGCGTTCTTCGGATCCGGACAGCTTTGCATGATCCCCAACCTCGTGGTGGTTCACCCGGACGTCGCCGACGAGCTCATCAACAAAGTGATCGACAAAGCCGCAACTATTCGATTCGGGTACCCCGACGACGACGGCGTGCTCCTTTCCCCGGTTCTTCGACATGACATGTTCTACAGTGTTCTGCGCGACGCGATTGACCGGGGCGCCCACCTGCTGTTAGGCGGAAGCAGCGCTCATGTCGACGGATCGCCTTCCGATACGGGAATGTTCTTGCAGCCGACCGTGATTCGAGTCGACGGACTGAAGGACTCCCGACAGATCGAAGCCGTCAATCATGAAACCTTCTTCCCGCTTCTGCCCATCGTCGTGCCGAACGAGGTGGACGGCGACATCACGATCTCGACGTTCATTGACTTCGTCAACAGCAACCTGTACGGGCTGAGAAACTCGCTCTGGGCAACCGACCGCAACATCATCGACACCTACGTCGCGAACGTGGTGAACAGCGGAATCATCAAAGTGAATGAGTCACACATCGCGTTCGGCGCGCCGCTGCCCACTCATGGTGGTACGGCCCTGACCGGTGGCGCATTCGGGGAGGCGAACTACCCGGCGCTACGGACCACGCACATCCAAGGCGTCGCCATATCGAACACACCACAGTCACCGCGACACTACTAAGGAAACACTCATGACGCTCGAGACCTTAGAGGCTGCCTACGAAACCACCGAGAAGCATCTCCCAGGACTACTAGATGCACTCTCTGAACTGACCCTTCAGGAGCTGGAGGAGCCGGGGAATCCGGGTATTGAGCTCTTCCGCAAGTTCAACGGCCCCTCCCTGGTCATTCCCACCCGATACTCCGGGCTTGGGGTGTCACCGCTGGACGCGGTGTCGATCATGCGAGCCATCGGCTCGAAGTCTCCGTCGCTGGCAGTAGCCACCACCATGCATCACTTCTCCGTGGCGACTCTGTTCACGCTGGCGGACAGTCTTCAGGCGAGCGGATTCGAGTGGGCAGTGCTGGAGGGGATCGCATCACAGCGGATGCTGGTCTCGTCCGCGTTCGCCGAAGGCCTTCCCGGCCAAAGCATAGTCTCCCCATCGGTCCTGGCGAAACGAACCGACGGCGGGGTGTTGGTTAACGGCTCAAAGAAGCCGTGCAGCATATCCAAATCCATGGATCTGCTCTCTTTGAGCATGTCGGTTCCCAAGGAGGATGGCACGGGATCGTCGACGCTGTTTGCGTTGATACCCGCCCAGACCGAGGGGATATCGATCCGCGCCTTCTGGAGCACCCCGATCCTCGCCGGCGCCGAAAGTGACGAGGTCCGGCTTGTGGATGTCTTCGTTGACGATGAACTAACGGTGCCGGCCAACATCAGCGATGACGGCGCCCTGGACTTGCTGCAAACAATCGGATTTGTCTGGTTCGAGATGCTGATCACGAGCAGCTATCTTGGTGCCGCCACTTCGCTAGTGGACCGGGTGTTTCAACGGCGGCGCAGCCCCGCGAGCGTTCTGTCGGAGCTCGCGGTAAGGCTCGAAACAGCCACCCTGCTCCTAGAACGCATCGCGCTACACCTGCAACACGAGTCGCTCAATGACCGCTCACTGATCGGGGCCCTCAACGCACGATACGCGGCCCAAGACGCGATCCGTGACGTCGCGTCAAAGGCCGTGGAAGCCCTCGGCGGAATCGGGTTCATCTCGTCGAAAGACACTGCGTACCTGTCCAGCGTCTGCCAGTGCGCGGCCTTCCACCCGCCATCGCGATTGTCGATGTCCGATGCGCTCGCCCGAGCAGCCATCGGTGGCCCGCTGCGACTCGACTAGAAGGTCAGGCAAATGCAATCCACACTCAACAGCGATGAACGGCACCTCGCTGGGACCATCGCGGATACATACAGAAGACACCTCAGTGCTGGCCGCGCCACACTAGGCGACATATTCGGCGGTCATGTCGAGACATCGTCGAGCGGCGCCTGGCTCACGACTGCGTCGGGTAGCAGATTCTTCAACGCCGGTGGCTACGGCGTTGCGTTGGCGGGGTACCGGCACCCCATCGTCACCGAGGAAATACGGGAACAGCTCGAGCAGCACCCGGTCTCTTCGCGGGTGTTCTTCGAACCCGTTGCGGCCAGGGCCGCGGAGGCGTTGGCCGCCATCACTCCCGCGGGCCTTGACCGTATCCACTTCGCGTGCTCGGGAGCCGAGGCAACGGAGGCGGCGCTGAAGATCGCGCGGCTTAACGGATGTCGACGATTCATCTCTATGACCGGCGGCTACCACGGCAAAACCCTCGGCGCCTTGTCATTAACCGCCCGCGAAGTCTTCCAAGCACCCTTCCGGCCGCTACTGCCCGACGTCAGCCATGTCGCCTACGGGGATCTGGATGCTCTGCGAACCGAACTGGCAGTGAGGACCACCAAGGCGTGCGTGGTCCTCGAACCTGTGCAAGGCGAAGCAGGCGTGATCATTCCTCCGGATGGATACCTCGCCGGCGTTCGCGCGCTGTGCGATCGATACGAAGCGCTGCTTGTTGCCGACGAAATTCAAACCGGGTTGGGTCGGCTCGGCGAGTGGTGGGGAGTCAACCGTGAACACATGATCCCTGACATTTTGCTGTCCGGCAAGATGCTCGGTGGCGGGGTGATGCCGGTGTCGGCGGCGATCACCACCACGGAATGTTTCAAGCAGCTCGATCGGGATCCCTACCTTCACACATCGACCTTTTCGACCAGTCCGCTCGGCATGGCCGCGGTGTGTGGTGCGCTGCGCGTAATCATCACCGAAGGGCTGGTTGAAAGGGCGGCCACCATCGGCAATTCGATTCTGGCAAGCATCCGGCGGGCCACCGCTGACCGGTTTGATTCTTGCGAAGCCGAAGTGCGAGGCAGAGGATTGCTCATCGGCGTTGAGTTCGCCGACGCCGCCATCGTCGGAGATCTACTCATCGAGCTCATCAACAACGGGATCATCGTCAATCATTCCCTGAACTCTGATCACGTACTCAGATTGACACCACCAGCGATCATTGGCGACAGTGAAATAGCGTTCCTTGTCAAGGGCTACAGTGACGCGATTGAGCAAGTAGCTGCACGGGCTACAAGATAATAAGAAACTATTGATTTCGAAAGGGGAACCGTCTTGCGCACCTCACGTCTAACAGTATCTTCGAGTTCGCATCCGGATGCGGCATATGAAGCCATTGCTCGGTTCGAAGAATACCCGAAATTTGTGGAGGATATTTCGTCGATCAAAGTGTGGCGGGATGACTCGGTTTCGGCGCTTCCGGACGCGACCTATAGCGACTGGGAAGTGGTATTCAGAAACGGGCCGCTGCGGTGGACAGAAGTTGATTACCATAAGCCCGGTGAAAGGCAGATCGCGTTCGAGAAACACGCTGGAGACTTCGAAACATTCCGCGGGTGTTGGCAAATCACTGCCACGGAGTTCGGATCCCAGGTGAGCTTCGAGGTGACATTCGACTTCGGAATACCAAGTCTGGCTGGCGTGCTCGAACCGATCGCCGAGCGGGTGCTCAAGGAGAGCATCCTCAAGATCATGTTGGGGACTTTGAGCGATGTGAACGTCGTGGACACACCCAACGGTCGTGATGCCGCCGATCCTGGCATCCAAGCCTCCGCGGGTGGCCGCCGCGAAATATTCGCGCTCAACAGCAGCGCATACTAGCAAATTCTGTCGACGAGGGGACTGGACATGGATCACATCAATCGATTCGAGACGAAGACAACATTCGGGCTACTACGCGCGGAATACCTTGTCGGAATGATCGCATCAGGTGCGTTGTTCCTCTGGCATGTCAACGAAGTGCGCTGGATTCCCGCCATCGTCCTGTTTAGTTACATCGACCTGATCGGGTACATTCCAGGTGTCATAGCTCACTTCACGCGAGAACGCGAGCCGTTACCGAAGTACTACTACGTGCTCTATAACACGATGCACAGTTTTCTCACGCAGTCCGTCGTAGTAGCTTTGTGGGTGTATTTCTTCAGGCTCGAGTGGGCGTTGCTTGTCATTCCTATGCACTTGTGTGGCGATCGAGCACTGTTCGGGAACTTCATGAAACAGTTCTCGGTCCCATTTGAGCCAAAAGGGTTGCCCGAATTCGTCGCCTTCGAACAGAAGGTGAGTCAGCGGGCGCAGCGCTCTGAGGAAGTTTCGGATTATGCCCATCTCAATGGATAGGTATCGGCTCCGCCGAGCCGGAGCTTCCGCTGATCGTGAAAGCTGCCTGAGATTCTACCGCAAACTGTCGTCCACCGTAAGCATCGTATCGGCGATGAGCGACGAGTTGGGTCCGCTAGGACTCACGGTCTCGGCTGTCTCCTCATTGTCGCTTGATCCGCCTTTTCTTCTCGTGTGTCTTGCGCACGACTCGAAAACTCTGAAGGCGGCACTCGACAATGGGCGGTTCGCAGTACACGTTCTGCAATCACATCAGCATGCACTGGGAGCCGAGTTCGCGACTTCGAATTCGCATCGATTCCGGAAGCACGGCTTCGCGCTGATAGCCAATGTGCCGATCCTGACCGAGGTAAGGATCTGGTCAATATGCGATCTGGTCGATACCTGCGCATACGGGGACCACAGCTTGCTGGTCGGGCAGGTGATAGCCACAGGTGACGGCCCTATGGCCTCGCCGCTGGTGTGGCATGACCGCAACTACCTGAAAGTCAGCCCCGGCAAGTCGCACGAGATGGAGGGATGAATGAGCGCAATTGAACATGTCGCCGAGACGAGTCCGATCTGGTGGCCAACCACCCAAGAAGCGAGCGGTCCGACAGTCGAGGGCCGCTACGACGTCGACCTCGTTGTAATCGGTGCGGGCCTAGCCGGACTGGCCGCCGCGTACTACGTCACCGAGCATCGGCCTGAACTGGCCGTCGCCGTGGTTGAGGCCAAGCATGTCGGTGCCGGCGCCACCGGCAGAAGCACGGGCATCGTGTCACCGGGGCTGAGCATGCCCATGGCGATGTTCCGGAAGAAGTACGGCGATGCCGCCGCGGTCGCCTCATTCGATGCGACCTTCCACGGCGTCAGGCTGCTGCGTGATCTGGTGCACCGTGAACACATTGAATGCGATGCCCGCGATGAGCCGCATACCCTGGTCGCCCTGACCGACAGGTCGCTGCACCGGATAAGCCAGCATCTGAACAACCTGGCAGAGCTGGGGCGGGAAGTTCCGTGGCTTAGCCCGCATGAACTGGTTGAATCGGCGGGCGCTGGATACAAGGCGGGCTTCTCATACCGCGATGCCATGGTGATCGACCCCTACCGGCTCGCCGCAGGTCTCGCCGTAACACTACGTCGGCGGGGTGTAGCGGTTTTCGAGAACAGCCCGGTGATCAACATTGCGGCCGAAGCAGGCGGCGTGCATGCCTCCACTGCGCGCGGCCAGATCCGGGCCCGGCACGGCCTCCTTGCCACTGACGGCTATTCGGGAAACCTCAACCCGCTCCGGACATCGGTAATCCCGCTGCGTACCCATCTGTTGGCGACGGCACCATTGACAGACAGTCAGCTTCAACAGATCGGCTGGAGCGGCCGCGGCGCTGTAATCGACCAGCGGACATTCTTCAACTACTACCGGATGTCCGCTGACAAGAGAATCGTGTTCGGTGGTGGGCCGGCGATCGTGCCGTCGAGCACCCCCGCACAGGATGTTGTGCGGTCACGCAAGATTCAACAACGCGTCCGCGAGGAGCTGACCGCTCGGTTCCCGGCACTGGAGAACGTCGAGATCGATGCGGCCTGGTCTGGCGTCACCGCAAGCTCCTTTGACCGCAACCCCGTCGTGGGGCCAGTTCCCAAGATGGACGGACTGTGGTTCGCCGGGAGCTGGTGCGGGCATGGCTTTTCGACCTCGGTGGATACCGGTTGGCGGTTCGCGCGGATGCTGTCCGGCGATGCGCTGCCCACAGACATTCCCTGGTATCGAAGCGAGGCGCAGAAAGTTCCCACGGCGTTCGTACGGAGCGCCGCCATCAGTGTGTATCTCAAGGCTCTCGAAGTCGCCGACACTGTCGACACGAAAACTTCTTCGCGTACCCCGGTGACGACCACTGCAACCACCGCGACCACCGACACGACAAAATTGGCGGAGGCCCAAAAATGACCGCGACTGACCCAGCAAAAACACACGACGTCATAATCGTCGGCGGCGGTTTCGGTGGATCCACCCTGGCTGCCATTCTGGCGCGCCATGGGGTCGATGTGTTGATGATAGAGGCCAGCGGTCATCCACGTTTTGCCATCGGAGAATCCACAGTACCCGAGACCATCATGGGGCTACGGAATCTAGCGTTTCGCTACGATGTGCCAGAGATTGGTGATTTGTCCGCGCATGGCACCTTGTCGAAGAAGATCAGCGCGGGATCCGGTGTGAAACGCAATTTCAGCTTCGTCTACCACCGGGAAGGTGAACGGGCGAGACCTACCGAGTACAACCAGTATCCAACGTGGGGGCCGCCCATCGGGCCGGATTCTCACTTCTTCCGCCAAGACATTGATGCGTACATGTACCAGGTAGCGTTGTCGTACGGCGCGAAGGGGCTTACCCACACGCCGGTCATCGATGTGTCGTTCGACACCAATGAAGTCACCGTCCACACCGAGGGCGCCGGCGAGTTTGAGGCCAGCTATATCGTTGACGCGGGCGGCATGCGCAGCATTCTGGGCGAGAAACTGGCCTTGCGGACCGAGCCGCCCTACCGGACCAGATCACGCACCATTTTCAGCCACTTCACCGGTGTCCGTCCATTCGACGACGTCGTTGAGGCAAACGCGCTCAGCGGTGTCGTGAGCCCCTTCAGTCAAGGCACCCTGCACCACCTCTTCGAAGGCGGATGGGCGTGGGTCATACCGTTTGACAACTACGTGGGGTCAACAAGCCGGCTGTGCAGTGTGGGGATCAATCTGAACCTCGATCGTTACCCGCTCGACCGTCAACTGACCCCCGAAGAAGAATTCTGGAAGCACGTCTCGCGGTTCCCGGACTTCCACACCCAGTTGTCCGGTGCCAAGGCAGTGCGCCCGTACACCGCATCGAAACAGAGCCAGTTCGCGTCGAAGCAGGTCGTGGGCGATCGATGGTGCCTGCTGCCACACGCGTCTGACTTCATCGACCCCTTGTTCTCCAGCGGTTTAGCGGTAACAGTCATGATATTGAACGCGCTCGGTCACCGATTGATCGATGCGATCCGCAACAGCGACTACAGCATGGAACGTTTCGCATACATCGAAGAATGGACGAAGCTGTCGTTCGACTACTACGACAAGCTGGTGTCGGCTTCGTACACGAGTTTCGATAGCTTTGAGCTGTGGAATGCGTGGTTCAGGGTGTGGACGATCGGCACCCTTTACGGGGTGAATGGACAGATGGAAGCCTCATTCGACTTCCAAAAGTCCAAGAACAGAGCGTCTTTTCAAGTATTGGAATGCACGCCATATAGAGGCATTCAGGGAGTCGATAACAAGATTATCAATGGGATGTTCAATCGCGCATTGGCCGCTATCGACGAATATCAGGGCGGTCTCATCGACTCACGATCGGCGCAGGACCGGATATACGCCGAACTGCGGAACAGCGGGTTGATACCCGGATTTTGGAAGACGCTCGACGCCGCGGATCAATGCCCGTCCGGCCCGTTCACGCTTATCTCGATGTCACGATTACTGGCATGGGGCAAGTATCAGAGTCCAGAACATGTACGCGGCCAATATTTCAAATCTGGGTTCGGGCCCGTCATGAAAGAGGCCGCCAAGTTCTACGGCACCACGGTGAAAAGTGGAGTCCGTGATGCCAACCATGCTATTCGCGATATGCTGACGTCCAGAAATACGGACTGGAAGTAAGGCGCCTCGTGAGCACAGCGACAGTGACGATGGGATCTTTACCGAAAGATGTCACGGTGGTGTTCTTTGCAAACCTGGTTCTACTCATACTGTGCGCATTGATCTGTGGGTTCATAGCTGCCCGCGCCGGGCTGCCCAAGATGGTTGGTGAGCTTGCCGCTGGCGTACTGCTTGGACCGACCGTATTCGGTCAGATAGCCCCTGGTGCGCATCACGCGCTGTTCCCGGCGAAAGGCACTAGCTTTGAACTAATCAGCGGTATAAGTCAACTGGCAGTTGTGCTACTCGTTGGTGTCGCCGGGATGCATGTGGATGTCGATAAGCTGCGACAAAGGTTGGCCGGTATCGCAGCCATCAGTGCGCTCGGCTTGGCCGTTCCGTTGGCAGGCGGCGTTGCTGTGGGGTTAATCCTGCCGGAGCCGTTGAAGCCCCACGCAGTGGACCGGACAACGTTTGCGCTGTTCCTCGGTATCGCAATCTCGGTCTCCGCGATACCGGTCATCGCCCGCATCCTGATGGATTTAGGACTGACATCCCACGAGATCGCCCAGCTGATTCTCGCCGCGGCGATCGTCGACGACGTCGCTGGCTGGGTTCTCCTGTCCGTCGTTACAGGAATAGCCACCGACGAGGGGACGCACCCGGGTACGTTCGCGAAACTGGGTGCGTCCGCCGTCGTCGTGATGCTCCTGATCGCGATGCTCGGTAGAGAGCGCATCCGCCGGCGTATCGTCGCACGATGCGCTAATCTGCACGGATCCACGATCACCGCCGTCGCGCTCGTGACGATCATCCTGTTTGCCACCGGCGGTCAGCTGCTTGGGCTTGAGCCCGTCATCGGTGCGTTTATCGCGGGCATCGTGATAATTTCTGCCACGCCACGAGGCAGCTCCGTTCACAGGCCCCTTCATGTGATGGTGATGGCTTTCTTCAGCCCGATCTTCTTCGCGGCGATAGGGCTGCAGCTCAACCTATCGATGCTTCTGACCATTCCTGTTGCGGTATCAACCATCGTCATATGTGGCGTCGCTGTGGCATCGAAGTTCGCGGGCGCTGGCTTCGGCGCCAAACTTAGCGGGTTTAGCTGGAGAGAATCCACGGCGATAGGCGCTGGGCTGAACACGCGGGGTGTTATCCAGATCGTGATCGCGATAGTGGGTGTTCGCTGCGGTGTGTTCGGGACCGAGGTGTTCACAGCCCTCGTGGTGACAACGATCTTAACCACAGTGGTGGCAGGCCCGGTATTGAGGCGCACCCTGAAGGGGAACACGCCACGTGGCGCGTCCGCGCCCAAAAGTCCCGCAGCGTTAGCGGCGTCACCGTTGCCGCTGACACTGCCGCTACCTGACCATATTCCGTCACCGCACAGCGAGACCCTGAGTAGTCGATAGGCGAGAGAGACAAGAGAGTGACACCTGTGTTCGAGAATACGGCCAACGTCAGCGACCCCGTCGAGGCGATCGCTTCGCACGCCGACCACCCCAGCGCCTTCATAGCCTGTAACAACGACACATCGCATTTCATGGCGGCCGACGTGCCGGGAATCATTGCCTATCGACTACGGGGGAGGACCGTCTTTGTTCTTGGCGGCCCCTTTGCGGCAGAAAACGACCGCGGCCGGCTGTTGGACCAGTTCACGGATGAGGTTGTCGGGCGCCGGCAGATGGTGGCGGTGCAAGTCCGGCAACACGACGCTGGGCTGTTCCAGGAGCGAGGATTCACGGTCGACCAGTTCGGGAGCTCCTACTCGGTGAACCTGGCCGAGTTCACTACGAAGGGCAAACCGCTGGCGAAGGTCCGGCAGAACGTGTCACGCGCACGTAGAGAAGGGACGGAAGTCCGGGAGATAGACATTGCCGCGGCCCCGCCGGAGCTGGACCTAATCGACCGGCGATGGCTCAGAGCAAAAGGGCGTCACGTGAAGAAGCTGGACTTCATGGTCGGGCAACGCGACGGTCGTGGCAGTGATCGGCGGCGCCTGTTCATTGCCGAACGCGCAGGCGAAGTTACCGGATACATCTCGTATTCACCGGCCTTTGGGTCGCGGCCCGGCTGGCTGTACGACCTCACTCGCCGCACCCCAGATGCATCGGTCGGCACCATCGAGATGATCAATTTGGCGGCCCTTGAGCAGTTCCGCACCGAAGGGGCGGGATGGCTTCATCTCGGTCTCACTCCGTTCGCAAGTATCTCCGATGACCGGCCGAGGGGATCAAGTGGTGTCGCGCACTGGATGGTCCGCCAGCTCGCCGACCGGGGAAGCAAGGTGTATCCGGCAAAGACCCAAGAAGCTTTCAAGATGAAATGGGCACCCCACATCGTGGAGCCCGAGTACCTCGCTTTCGCCAACGGGCCACGAATGTCGTCCGTGTGGCATCTGCTCCGACTGACAAACGCCCTGTGAATCCGAACACCACAAGGAAGGATGGGAGATGACGACAACCACGGCATCTGCGGGCACTCTGACGAGAGCCGAACAACTGCGATTCGCCCGGGAAGCAGTCAAAGCCCAGATCCAGTCCCTGCCGGGCAATCGATCACACGCACAGCGTGGAGGATCTGGTCCGGCTGGGTTCCGACGTGGAGCGTCTGGTCCTGTCCCGCGCGGTCTCCTGGCACTGTCAAGACCGAAGTGATGTGTCACGGCAACTTAACCGCTGTCCTTTAATCCAGATACCGCAGTACGATGAATGCGGTGCGGTCGCGGAGTAGTATCCGGTGTATGAATGAACTCAAGTCTGGGCGGCGCGAGATGTACGCAGCGCTGACCCGGGCGGCGATCGTGGATGCCGCTCGGGCTCTATTTGTCGAACAAGGGTTCGACGACACCTCTGTTGATGACATCGCGAATAACGCGCGGGTCAGCAAGGGTGCTATATACCATCATTTCAAAGACAAGCAAGAGATATTCATCGATGTCTACCGTGATGCCACGAAAGGCATAATTGAAGGTGTCGTGAAGGTGCTTGTTGATATTCCGGTCGGCTCGTGGGAACGCATTGAAGCGGCCGGCAGCGCGGTGATCAAGGGATATACCTACAACACGGAGCCACGTGTTCTCGTTCGCCAAGTGATGGGTGTGTTAGGTGCCGAGCGAACTCAGGCGCTCGAAGGAGAACTGGCCCTGCCACTCATCAGGACGCTTTTGAAAGAGGCGGAGGACGTTGGGGAGCTTCGTCAGGTATCCATAGAAAAGGCTTCGCAGCTAATTTTCCGTGTGCTGTGCGAGGCGTCGCTATTGATTGCAAACTCGGCCAACTATGCAGACGCTGCCGAAGAGGTGGAAGTGGTGATGCTGAGTATGTTCGCAGGATTACGCAAGGCAGCCTGACGTCGAGTCGATTCACACGGACGGACCTGATCGTCAAACGAGAACAGAACGATATATGGAGACCGTAGTAGTCCGTCGCACCATACCAGCGCCCATATCTGAAACGTTTGACTGGATCAGCAACGGACATAACTACACTCAGACAGCATTCTTCTTACACGCCCGCTTAGTGCGTGAGGGGCGGGAAGCCCCGTTCGGAACGGGCGCGGTACGCAGGTTCACCTTTCCGATCGGTGTGGTACAGGAAGAGATAACGCAGTACGAGCCGCCGTACTCACTCCACTACCAGGTAATTAAGAGCGTGCCTCCGGTGAACCATCAAGGTGGCGCAGTAAGGCTGACCGAAACGCCTGATGGCACGGAAGTGCTCTGGACTTCCACTGTAGAACTACGGATCCCGATACTGGCCGAGAAGATCACCCACCTCGTCGTTCCGGCTATGTTCGGGCGCGCGTTCTCAGGCGTCCTTGACGCGGCTGAGTTAGCGCTGGGGGCTCGTGCCAGAAGTTAGAGTCCCTCGGGTTCCTGGACAGCCAATGGTCGCTCGCCGCGCACAGGGGGCTCAGCGACGGACTCTCAAGTCCGTTATGCGAGGTGAGTCGGGGTCATCTTTAGGGGGCCGAGTGCCGCGTTCTCTTCCTGGGCGAGGATTGACAGCCCGTTCAGTTCAGCTAGCTGGGGCTCAATGTCCGAGAGGGTGAAAGCCTCGTTGGAATCGATGCATCCGCGAGGCAAGAGAGAGCCGTCAGCGACGAACTTGGCCGCCATAACCTCGCCAGCCTGGGCGGCGCTGCGATACCAGCCGCGGCATTGAATGACGCGTGATCGTCTGGTGCCATGCAGGTCCAGGGATATCCATATGGACACCGGTTCCGTTGTCGGTTCGGTACTCTTCTGCCCCATTGCCGCCGCTCATCTGAAAGTGACCAGTCCTGCTCATCGAAAATGACCACCCCCAGGCGACTCGCCGTTTGAGATCCGCCGGTTGTGGGCGGGCCC
>Ga0209040_10002812_pt1 | contig 13457 bp, 10 predicted proteins | sample BogFormECP12_OM3_FD_188240 | JGI IMG/M metagenome (GOLD analysis project Ga0209040, IMG submission 188240) | Bog forest soil microbial communities from Calvert Island, British Columbia, Canada - ECP12_OM3 (SPAdes) (version 2) | ecosystem: Environmental > Aquatic > Freshwater > Wetlands > Bog ... | reverse complement strand
ACCGAGCAGAAGGCCGGTGTTCGGAATGGGAAACCCGACTTTTCGTTGAGGAACCAATGCTGTCGACGGGGTTGCACTTCGCGTCGGAATCCACCCGGCAGCTCATCACAAACTGCTCGAGTCGATTAGCCATGAGGATTGCGACCGCGACCAGGCCGTAGTCCGTGAACCGGTCTTCGACATGGAACGCTTCAAAGCTTCCGCCGGCTTCAAAATAGCGCTCGACCTGCTCCTGCGACCAGCGCATTCCCGTCGTGTTGAATTGGTTGGATTTATTGATGAGCTCAAACGCGCGGGCAAATCTGGGATGACGGACATTCCTGATGCTGAACTGCTCGACCCGGACGTTCAGCGACTCGAGAAACTCTTCCCTCGACATCGTTGTTCTTGTTCTCTCGCGCTCGATCTGACTTTGGATCATCTCAGTCCGTCGCGCCGACTCTTCCGTGATCTCGCCGGCCTGAAGCTCCGGCGCCCACATCAGAATCCGTCGCACCGAGTACAAATCCGCGCCCAAGGTCCGGATCTCCGGGAAGGCTTCCTGGACGAGACTCCGCTCCGCTGGATTATCATCGATAAACAATGCGTTCCGAGGAAGTAGATTCACCTCGCGCAAGATCGCGTCGATGTTTTCTGCTTTCGAATTCCAGTTTATTTTTATGGTTGCAAAAGACGACAGAGGCAGTCGATTGCCGATTACGCTCGCCCAGAGGTCCCGGATCCGTTCCTCCGAATTCTTCGAAGCGATGGCGAGCAGGACGCCGCGTCGCTTCAGGAAAGATAGCGCTTCGATGACGCCGAGCGGCCAACCTTCGATGATCTCGGGCCTTATCTCAGCCTCTTCCGCCAGAACCCCGCGCCAAAGCGTGTCGTCCAAATCGCAAATGACAATTTTTACGCTGTCCTGCTGGCGAAGGCTGCGGACCATGGCGCGCACGTCGGCCCAGAGGCCATCGATGAAGTCGTCCGTGCGGAGATCCATGTCCTCCCTCAGAGGTTTCGGGGGGTCCAGGCGGTCCTGATCGAACCCTAGGTCCCAGTCGTCGATATAGGCGCCATGGCTGTTGGTCATGACGATGTCGTCCTGCAGGTGGCACCGCCCGATGTGACCTGCCAATTCATCGGCATTGAGCAGGTAGGCGTTTGGGCGAGCTGCGCAGAACTCGGCGACGATGTCGTTGAGGCGCCGGACAAACCACGCGGGGTTTCGGGGGTCGTTATAGGGAAGAAGTCTGCCCATGGAATGACTTTGGGGGCACAAGAAATTGGAAATGAATGTCGTGAGGTTGTGCTCGGCGTTCAAGTTGTGAGACACCTGAAGCATATGACTTAGCATCTGTTCCGACCAACGCAGACGCTCGGCGAACGCCTTCTGATCGTTCCACCCGAGGCCGGCAAATAGCCCTTGCGGCATGACCGTGCGCAGCGGGAGCACGGTCACCTGAAAGTCATACTCGGCGACCGGCCGCGGCGGCGATGGAATCTCGCTGGCGTTGTTAAACAGCAGAAAATCGGCTTCCGCGCCTGGAAATGTCTTGCCGATCGCCCAGCTGAACCCCTCCGCGAAGCACGAACCGACGACGAGCGCACGCCTGAGGATGGTTTGCGTCAACGCCAAGTCCAAAGGCGCACGAAATTCTGGGGAAAGATTGCGATATGCTGGCTGCCTTACATCTTGCATAGCGCGCCTTCGTCTGGTCAGGTGTCGAAGCGCCTTATCCGATTTCTGCAAAAAATCCCGCAAGGTGCGCTGCAACATCTGCGATCAGCAAGCCCGAGGGCGCGCGGGTCCTGGATGTAAACCGGCGCGCGCCTGCTCGCTCAGCCGTTTTCGGCTCAGAACAATCAGAGCCGCTTGAAAATCGCGGGACTCAGGCCCAATCTAGTCAGCATGACTAGATCGGCAAAGTCCAACCGAACAAGACCCCCGCCTCCTCATGGACGCTGGCTCCTTCAGGACGCCAAGGCCCGCTTTTCCGAGTTGGTGCGGCGCGTCCGCAGCGAAGGCGCTCAGCATGTGACCGTGCACGGACGCGACGCCGTGGTGGTTCTCTCTGCCGAGGAGTTTCATCGCCTCAAGGGCGACCGGAGCGGCGCGGACCTGATCGAAGCGGTTCAGGCCTCGCCTTACCGCGACGAGATCGACATCGAACCGCAACGCGGGCCAATGCCGGTGCGCGACGCCACGCTGTGACAGGGTGGCTGCTCGATACGAACGTTCTCTCCGAGCTGCGCCGTGCCCGGCCGGAGCCTAAGGTCGTCGGCTTCGTCGCCACGCAAGCGCTTGAACTGCTCTATGTCAGCGTGGTCAGTTTCGCCGAAATCCGCTTCGGCATCGAACTCGTTCCCGACGCATCCCACCGCGCCGAATTAAACGATTGGTTGACGCACAAAGTGCGGCCGATGTTCGAGCGGCGCGTGCTGCCGGTCAGCGAGGAGGTGATGTTCAAGTGGCGGCTGCTCGTCGAAGACGGTCGCAAGGCTGGGCACACCTTCTCCCAGCCCGATCTGATCATCGCCGCGACGGCCCTCTGCCACGGCCTGACGGTCGTTACGCGCGACGCAGGTGATTTTGAAAGGGCGCGCGTTCCCGTCATCAATCCGTGGCGGACCGCCTGACGCGCTTGCCGCGTTGATCGCGCCCGGCTTATAGGCGCGATCCATGCGCCCATCCCTTCTCGACCCGCTGTTCGCGCCCGCCGGCTCGCTGCCGGGGATCGGACCGAAGAACGCCAAGCTCTTCGACCGGCTGCTCGGCAAGCCCGACGGCGCCCGGGTCGTGGACGTGCTCTTCCACATGCCCTACGCCACGCTCGACAGGCGCTCGCGGCCGAAGATTCGCGACGCGGTTCCCGACACGATCGTGACCATAGAGGCGAAGGTCACCGAGCATCACGAGCCGCCGAACGCGCGTTCGCGCGCCCCCTTCAAGGTGCTGGTCGAGGACGAGACCGGCGACGTCGAACTCGTGTTCTTCCTCGCCAATCATGCCTGGGTGCGCTCGCGCCTGCCAATCGGCGCGACGCGCTGGATTTCGGGCAAGCTGGAGCTGTGGGACGGACACCGGCAGATCGTCCATCCCGACCGGGTGCTGAACGCCGAGGAGCTCGCAAGACTGCCGGCGGTCGAGCCGGTCTACGGCCTCACCGAGGGTCTCTTTCAGCGCACGGTCGCGCGCGCGGCCGAGGGCGCGCTGAGGCGCTCTCCCCGCCTGCCCGAGTGGATCGGCGCGGAGACGCTCCGCCTCCTGAAGCTGCCCGGTTTCGCTGAGGCGCTTGCGGCCATGCACCGGCCGGCGGCGCCCGAGGACATCGACCCGGCCGGACCCGCCGCCACGCGCCTCGCCTATGACGAACTCCTGGCGAACCAGCTCGCGCTGCTCTTGGTGCGCGCGCGAATGCGCGGGATCGCCGGGCGCGCGCACGTCGCCGAGGGGGCCCTCGGCCGGCGTCTCGAGGGGGCGCTGCCGTTTTCGCTAACCGGGGCGCAGCGCAAGGCGATCGACGAGATCCGCGCCGATCTGGCGGCCGAAAAGCGCATGATCCGGCTCCTGCAGGGCGACGTCGGCTCGGGCAAGACCGTGGTCGCGCTGCTCGCGATGGCGGAGGTGGTCGAGGCCGGGCGGCAGGCGGCGATGATGGCGCCGACCGAAGTGCTCGCCCGCCAGCACTACGAGCGTATGGCGCCGCTCGCCGAGAGGGTGGGATTGCGCATTGCTCTCATGACCGGCCGCGACAAGGCCTCTGAGCGGCGCGCGACGCTCGCGGCGCTGGCAGCGCGTGAGATCGACATCGCCATCGGCACCCACGCCCTCTTTCAGGAGAGCGTCGCCTTCGCCGATCTCGGGCTCGCGGTTGTCGACGAGCAGCATCGCTTTGGCGTCAGGCAGCGGCTTGCGCTCGCCTCCAAGGGCGAGGCGGTCGATCTTTTGGTGATGACAGCGACGCCCATTCCGCGCTCGCTGGTGCTCGCTTATTTCGGCGACATGGACGTCTCGGCCTTGCGCGAGAAGCCACCCGGGCGCCAGCCGATCGACACCCGCGTCCTGCCGATCGAGCGCATCGGCGAGGTCGCTGCGGGGCTGACGCGCGCGATCGCCTCGGGTGCGCGCGCTTACTGGATCTGCCCGCTCGTCGAGGAGAGCGAGACGCTCGATGTCGCGGCGGCCGAGGAACGCGCGGCGCAATTGCGCGCGCTCTTCGGCGACGCGGTCGACCTCGTTCACGGGAAGATGAGCGGCCCCGACAAGGACGCGGCGATGGCGCGTTTCGAGGCAGGCCAGACGAAGATCCTGGTCGCGACCACGGTCGTCGAAGTCGGCGTCGATGTGCCGGAGGCGACGATCATGATCGTCGAGCATGCCGAGCGCTTCGGCCTCGCCCAGCTGCACCAGCTGCGCGGGCGTGTGGGACGAGGGACGGGCCGCTCGAGCTGCCTTATGCTTTACAAGGGTCCGCTCGGCGAGACGGCGCGGGCGCGGCTCGAAACCTTACGCGAAACCGAGGACGGCTTCCGCATCGCCGAGGAGGATTTGCGCCTACGCGGCGAAGGCGACGTGCTCGGCGCCCGTCAGGCCGGCGCGCCCGGCTTCCGCTTCGCCCGTCTCGAGGTCCACGGGGGCCTGCTGGCGCGGGCGCGGGAGGAGGCGGTAGCCGCGCTGAGGCGCAGCGAGCGGCTGACCGGCGAGGAGAATCGGGGCTTGAGGCTCCTGCTCTATCTCTTCGAGCGCGACGAGGCGGCGAAGCTGATCGAAGCCGGGTGAATGAACCGACTGGTCATGGCAGTCCCCACGCGAAGTTGATTTGCAGGTGCGCCATCGCACGAGAAGTTGATTTGCGGCGACGCCGTCGGCGTCTTTAGGCTCGGGGAGCGCAAACAGCGTTCAGGCAGCGGTCCGAGACGGACAAGAAGCGCCTCTCTCTCCACTCACAAGTTTCGGGGAACGCCAGCAGGGCTGGCGCCGTTCTTGAAACGGAGTGCGCCATGACGAATGCAACTCGCATCGGAACCATCGACTTTTGGCGCGGCGCAGTGCTGATCGCGATTCTGGTCGATCATATTCCGGGCAACATGCTCGAATCTTTGACGCCGCGGAACTTCGGGCTTTCGGACAGCTCGGAGGCTTTCGTTTTCCTGTCCGGCCTTTCGGTCGGGATCGTCTATCTCCCGCGAGCTCAGAAGCATGGCTTGCCGGCGGTGGCGCGCGGATGCTTCCAGCGCGCGCTGAAGCTCTACGGCGTTCACATCGCGCTGACGGCAGCCGCTCTCGTCGTTTTCGCCTGCGCGTGGCGCCTGAGCGGCGTCGATGACCTGATCGCGGCGCACGGACGTTCGTTCGTGTTCGAAACGCCGGCGCAAGGGCTCGCCGGTCTCGCCCTGCTCAGCCATCAGCTGGGTTATTTCAACATCCTGCCGCTTTATGTCGTTCTGATGCTGTGGGCGCCGGCGGCGCTCGCGCTGGCGATGCGCGGCCCTTCGCTCGCCCTGGCAGCGTCGGCTGGCGTATATGGGACATCGCGGACGCTCGGCCTCGACCTGCCGAGCTGGCCGGAGGCCGGCGGTTGGTTCTTCAATCCGCTCGCCTGGCAGCTCGTGTTCACGATCGGGCTTGTTTCTGCGATGGTCTGGCGCCGGCGCGCGCCGCGGGCGACGCCCTCGCTGATCGCCCTCAGCACGGTCGTGATCGCGTCGGCGGCGCTGGTGACGACGAGCGTGGCCGGCGCTGCGCCGGGCTTCCGCGACGCGGCTTCCTCGCATCTCGACCTCGCCAAGCACGACCTCGGACTGGCTCGCCTCGCCCACTTTGCCGCGCTCGCTTATCTCGTCGCGGCCGCGCCTGGATTTCAGCGGCTGGCCAGTGGGGCGGCCGGTCGCGCCGTCCAGAGTCTCGGGCGCAACGGCCTGGCGGTTTTCGCGGCCGGCTCGCTCCTGAGCGCGGTCGGGCAGGCGGCCCTTGGAGCGGCGGCGCCTCATACGTCCGTCGGGGTTGAGCAGATGGCGGGACTCGCGTACACGCTGGCGGGAATCGCGACCCTCTTCGCCCTTGCCCGCTGGATCGAGTGCCGAAACGCCCCTGCCCCGCCTCGCAGCGCGGCCTCTCCCGCCGCCGCTCCGCAGCCGCTCTGACGCAGCTGGCGGCAATCGGCCTCGCCCTCTTCTTAGCTGCGCCGGCGCGCGCCGGGGAGCCCAACTGCCCGGACCCGGCCGCCGCGCTCGACGCGAACGGAGGGACTTTCGCAATTCCCCGCGGCGGCGCGAGACAACCTCTGGACATTCTCGCGATCGGCTCGTCGTCGACCGAGGGGATCGGGGCCAGCACGCCCGCGCACGCCTATCCGGCCGAGCTCGAGAACGAGCTTACGCATGAGGACGGGATCGCGGCCGACGTGAAGAACGCAGGGGTTGGCGGGGAACTGGCGGCGAAGACTTTGCCGCGCCTTCTCGGCGCCTTGAAATCCGGCTGGGCGCGACTCGTCATCTGGCAGGTCGGAACCAACGACGCGATCACCGGCGTCGACGAGGCGGCGTTCCGCGCCACCGTCGAGAAAGGCGTCGCCGCAGCGCGCGCGGCCGGCGTTCCGCTTCTGCTGATGGACCCGCAATTCACGACGAAAAATCCGGACGAGGCGCGCTACGAGCGGTTCGTCGCGATCGTCGACGAGATCGGCGCCCGCGAGCGCGTTCCCGTGCTTTCACGGTTCGCGATGATGAAGCGTCGGGGCGCAAAAAGGGCGCTCGCGTTCCTTTCGGGCGACGGCCTGCACATGAATGACCGCGGCTATCAGTGCCTCGCCCACGCGATCGCCGAAGCGATCGAGGGCGCGGCCGGCGCAAAGCTTTAGAATGCGGCGGCGGCGCTTTGGGCGAAACGGGACGGTTTCGGCGGTCGGCTTCGGCTGCATGAGCTTCGGTGGCTTCTATGGGCCGACGACCGAGGGCTGCTCGATGCGGGCGATGGCGCGCGCGCTCGAGCTCGGCGTCGATTTCTGGGACACCGCCAACGTCTATGGCGAGGGCCTCTGCGAGACGCTGATCGGCAAGTTCCTGGCCGAAGACCGCGCGCAACGGGGGAGGATCACGCTCGCGACCAAGTTCGCGATCCGCCGCCTCGCCGACGGGACGCGCGCGTTCGACAACAGCCCGGACCATATCAGCGAGAGCCTCAAAGGGTCGTTGAAGCGGCTCGGCGTCGATCATATCGATCTCTACTACGTGCATCGCGTCGACAGGAGGATTCCGATCGAGGACACGATCGGAGAACTCGCCCAGCACGTGAAGGCAGGCTCGATCGGCGCGATCGGCCTCAGCGAAGTGTCGCCAGACACGCTTCGGCGCGCCCATGCCGTGCATCCGATCGCCGCGGTGCAGTCGGAATATTCGCTCTGGACGCGGAATCCGGAGCTCGGGCTCATTCAGGCATGCAAGGAGACCGGCGCGGTCCTCGTGGCGTTTTCGCCGCTCGGACGCGGATATTTCAGCGGCCTCTTGCAGGAGGTCGAGACCTTCGGCGAAAAGGATTTCCGCGCCGCCAATCCGCGCTTTTTAGGCTTGAACTGGCGGCGCAACCGCGACCGCCTCGAGCCGTATCTTGAGCTCGCCAGAAGCTGGGGCGTGAGGCCTTCCACCCTCGCCGTCGCCTGGACGCTCGCCACAGCGCCCCACATCGTGCCCATCCCCGGCACAAGAACGGCCGACCATCTCGAAGAATGCGCCGAAGCCGCAGACGTCGACCTGACCCAGGCTCAGCTCGCCGAGCTCGAGCGCGTCCTGCCAGTCGGCTTCGCCGCCGGCGAGCGCTACTCGGATCAGCAATGGGTCGGAATCCAAAAATACTGACGGCGCCGGTCGCGCCGCCGCATGGGGTTTACGCGGCGGGCCTGGACGAAATCGGCCCCGCGACCCATATGCGCGTCAGTTTGTTGGAGCCTCCATTGTCCCTCGGCGTGCTGTTCACGATCCTCAACGTCCTCCTCATCGTTCATGCGGCGAGGACTGGCCGATTCATGCCTTGGGGCTTCGTGATCCTGTTCCTGCCGGGGATCGGCGCGCTCATCTATGTCGCGTTCGAGCTAGCGCCGCAATGGTTCGGCTCGACCGGCGCCCGGAGAGCGCGTCGCACCGTCGCGGCCGCGCTCGATCCCACGGGCCGCTATCGCGCGCTGAAGGAAGAGCTTGACGTCGTCGATACGATCGCGAACCGGAGCGCGCTTGCGGACGAATGCGTGGCGATCGGCAGGCCGCAGGAGGCGCTGGAGCATTACGAGGCCATTCTGGCCCGGCCTATCGGCGACGAACCGGCGTATCGCATCGGCAAGGCGCGCGCGCTTCTGGATCTTGGCCGCGCTGACGAAGCCGTTGCGGCGCTCGAAGAGGTCAAGCGAGTCTCGCCGGACCTCCACTCGCCGGAAGGGCGCCTTCTCTACGCCCGGGCCCTCGAGATGGCAGGCCGCAGCGAAGAAGCGCTCGACCAGTACGCCAGCCTCGCGCGAACCTATCCCGGACCCGAGCCCAGCGTTCGCCAGGCGCAGCTTCTGGATAGGCTCGGCCGGCGGGAGCAGGCGCGCTCGATCGCCGACGAGGTGGTCCGTTCGCTGAGGCGCGCTCCAGCGCACGTGCGCGCCAACGAGCGCGAGTGGTTTTCGCTCGCCGCGCGTCTGGCCCGCTGACGATTCGAGCCGTTTGCGCTGCGTCTTGGCCTGCGGGACAAAAACTCCTTCGAGGACCCTGCCATGTCGAGCAAACGCGCCGTTTTCGTCACTCCCGATCCGGCTCGCCCCGCAACCTTCGACGTCGCCGTCCGCGAGGCGCGGAGCGAGAGCCGCCATCGGGTGACGGTCCCGGCCGCCGACGCCGCGCGCTGGGCGAGGCTCGGGGCGGATCCGGCGCAGGGCGTCGACGCGGCCATGCGCTTCCTTCTCGATCGGGAGCCGAAGGAATCGATCCTCGCCGCGTTCGACATCGACGTCATTCGGCGATACTTTCCCGAGTTTGACGAAGCGCTTCCCTCCTATCTTGCGCGCCCGAGCGGCGAGGCAGAGGACCGCGCATAGAGGGTCGGAGTCCATGAGAGGAAGCATATGAGCGCCGCGCTCGCCCGGTCGGAGGCGACCCTCGAAGACCGCTGGTCCGCGGCCGAGGGCTGGTTCTACATGACCGGCATGCAGGCTCTGGTGCGCCTGCCGATCCAGCAGCGCCTGCGCGACGAGGCGGCCGGCCTCAACACCGGCGGCTATATTTCCGGCTATCGCGGCTCGCCCTTGGGCCGCTACGACATCGAACTCTGGCGCGCCGACGCCATCCTCAAGCAGCACAACATCGTCTTCCGTCCCGGCCTCAACGAGGACCTGGCGGCGACCGCGATCTGGGGCGCGCAACATTTGACGAGCTTCCCCGGCGCGACCGTCGACGGCGTCTTCGGCGTCTGGTACGGCAAAGGGCCGGGCGTCGACCGGTCCGGCGACGCGCTGCGCCACGCCAATTTCACCGGCGTCTCGCCCAAGGGCGGCGCGGTCGCGCTCGCGGGCGACGACCATGGGGCGAGATCTTCGACCGCGGTCAATTTCTCCGACACCTCCTTCATCGCCGTCGGCATGCCGGTGCTCTACCCCTCGAACACCCAGGAGCTGATCGACTTCGGCCTGCATGGAATCGCGATGTCTCGCTTTTCCGGCTGCTGGGTCGGCATGAAGATCGTCACCGACGTCGCCGAGGGCGGCGGAACGGTCTATGTCGGCCCGGATTCGCCTTCGATCGTCATCCCCGAACGGCCGAGCCATCCTCCGGGAGGCGTCAGCGCGCGCGCGATCGACATGCCTCTGATGCAGGAGGAGCGGCTCTACCAGCATAAGCTCCCTGCCGCGCTCGCTTACGCGCGCGCGAACGGCCTGAACCGTATCGCCGGCGGCGAGGACGCGCGCGTCGGCGTGGTCGCGGCGGGAAAGGCGTGGCAGGATCTGTTGCAGGCGCTGGGCGCGCTTGGACTCTCCGACAAGAACGCGTCCCTTGGCCTGCGCCTGCTCAAGGTCGGAATGGTGTGGCCGCTCGATCCGGTCGTCGTGCGCGATTTCGCCAGCGGCCTCGACCTCATCGTGATCATCGAAGAGAAGCGTCCGCTCATCGAGGATCAGATCCGCTCGATCCTCTACGGCGGCGCCAGCGCGCCGAGAATCGTCGGCAAGTACTTCGACGGGGCGACGTTCGATCCCGCTCACGGGGCGCCCGCCATTCCCAATTTCGGCGAGGCGACGCCCGAACTCGTCGCCAACGTGCTGGCCAAGGCGCTTCGTCGGCAAGACCCGGATTGCGCCTTGACCGCGCCGGAGGCCCCGGCGAGGCCGCTCGCCAATCGGCCCGCACCCGTGCGCAATCCGGGCTTTTGCGCGGGCTGCCCCCACAATCGCTCGACCCGGGTGCCGGAAGGCAGCCGAGCGCTCGCCGGCATCGGCTGCCACACAATGGCCATGCTGGTGAGCCCGATGCAGACGACGACCGTCTCGCACATGGGCGGCGAAGGCGCGATGTGGCTCGGCCAGCAGCCGTTCACCCGCCAGGGCCATGTATTCGCCAATCTCGGCGACGGCACCTACGCTCATTCTGGATCGCTCGCGATCCGCCAGGCGATCGCCGCCGACGTGCCGATCACCTACAAGATTCTCTACAACGGCTTCGTCTCGATGACCGGCGGCCAGCCGATCGAGGGCGGCATGACGCCGATCCAGATTCTGGCCGAGCTCGCCGCCGAGGGCGTCAAGAAAATGGCCCTCGTCGTCGACGATCCGGACCGCTATGCCGGCGTGCCGCTGCCCCCGGGCGTGAGCCTCCGCCACCGCGACGAAATGGACGAGACGCAGCGCGAGTTTCGCGACTTCAAGGGTGTTTCGGTCATCCTCTACGACCAGCCCTGCGCGACCGAGCGAAGACGCCTGCGCAAGCGCGGCAAATGGGCGGACCCCGCCATCCGCACGTTCATTCACCCGGAAGTCTGCGAAGGCTGCGGCGACTGCGGAAAGGTCTCCAATTGCATGGCGATCGAGCCGCTGGAGACGGAGTTCGGCCGCAAGCGGCGCATCAACCAGTCGAGCTGCAACAAGGATTTTTCCTGCGTCGAGGGCTTCTGTCCGAGTTTCGTCACCGTCCACGGCGGAGGGTTGAGAAAGGTGGATGTCGCGACGCCGCTGAGCCCCTACCTGCCGCCGGTTCCCGATCCCGCGCTGCCTGAGATCGGCGAGCCGTACAATGTGCTGGTGGCGGGCATCGGCGGCTCCGGCGTCGTCACCGTGAGCCAGACGCTCGCGGTTGCGGCCTATCTCGACGGCCTCTTCAGCTCCAATCTCGATCTCACAGGCCTCAGCCAGAAATACGGCGCCGTCACCGCGCATGTGCGCATGGCGCGGACGCCCGATGCTCTGCATGCGACGCGCATCGCCTCGGGCGAAGCGCATGCGCTGATCGGGTGCGACCTCATTGTCGCCGCAGGCGACGAATGTCTGTCGAAGCTCAACGCCGGCTCGCGCGCGGTGATCTCGGCCGATCTGACGCCGACCGCCGACTTCGCGCGCAATCCAAACTGGAGCGTGGACGCGGACGCGCTCATCGAACGGCTGAAGTCCGCGCTCGGCGACAAGGCTTTCGTGCTCGACGCGCAGCGCCTCGCGCAGGACCTTCTCGGCGACCCGATCGCCTCGAACATGTTCATGCTCGGCGCGGCCTGGCAGAAGGGACTCGTTCCGCTCCGGCGCGCCGCGATTGATCGCGCGATCGAGCTCAACGGCGTTGCTGTCGCGGCCAATAAGCAGGCGTTCGAATGGGGTCGGCGCGCCGCGCATGACCTGGCCAGCGTCGAGGGGCTGGTCGCAGGCCGCCAACCCGAGGGCGAACCGCCGCCTTCGCTCGACGCGCTGATCGAACGGCGCGCCTCCCATATCTTGGCGTCCCGGGGCGAAACCGACGCGAAGCGATATCGGACGCTCGTCGAACGCGTGCGCGCCGCCGAGCGTCAAGCCGGTCTCGGCGAGGCGATGACGGCCGCCGTCGTGCGCGCCTATCACAAGCTGATCGCCGTCAAGGACGAATGGGAAGTCGCGCGATTGTTCGCCTCGCACGACTTCCAGCGCGCGCTCAACGCCGAGTTCGAAGGCCCGTACAAGCTTCATTTCCATATCGGCGCCTGGCCCTTCGCCCGGCCCGACCCGCAGACGGGCGTGGTCGGCAAGGCCGAGGCCGGGCCCTGGGCGATGACGGCCTTCCGCGTCCTCGCGCGGCTGAAATTCCTGCGCGGGACGTGGCTCGACCCGTTCCGCTCGAGCGACGAGCGTAAACTTGAGCGGCGGCTCGTGGCCGAATACGAGGCGGACATCGAGGAGCTCATGGCCCACCTCGCGCCGGCGAATCATGCGATCGCGGTTCGGATCGCCGGCCTGCCAGAGACCATCCGGGGATACGGACGGGTCAAGGAGGCCGCCGCCGCGGAGGCGGCGAAGGCGCGGGCCAACGCGCTGCAGCAGTTGAAGACGGCAAAGACGCAGATGAAGTTGGCGGCATGAGTCTCAAGGGCAAGACGATCGTCGTGACCGGCGGATTGGGCGCCCTCGGCCGGGTCGTGGTTGAGGCTGCCGCGGCGCGCGGCGCGTCGGTCTCGGCCCTCGATCACGCGACCCAAGTCCCCGAAGGCCTCGAGACCCGGCTCGGCGCCAAGGCGCTCTTTCTCGGCGGGATTGATCTCTCCGCGCCGGCGGAAGCAGAGAAAGCGATGGCCTCCGTCAAGACGAAGTTTGGCAGGCTCGACGCGCTCCTCAACATCGCCGGGGGCTTCCAATGGGCGACACTCGAGGACGGCGCGGCCGAGAGTTGGGATCGCATGTACGCGCTCAACCTGAAGACCGCGCTCAACGCCTCGAAGGCCGCGTTGCCCTACCTTCTGGAAAGCGGCGCGGGCCGCATCGTCAATGTCGGCGCGCAATCCGCCCTGCATGCGGCGTCAGGAATGGGCCCCTATGCCGCGAGCAAGTCCGCGGTGCACCGGCTGACCGAAAGCCTCGCTGACGAATTGAAGCTGAAGGGCGTGACCGTCAACGCGGTCTTGCCGTCGATCATCGACACGCCGGCCAACCGTCGCGACATGCCGAAGGCCGATTTCGACCGCTGGGTCGCGCCGGCCGACCTCGCCGCTGTCATGTTGTTCCTGGCGTCCGACGAAGCGAAAGCCGTCACCGGCGCGCTGATCCCGGTGTCGGGGCGGGTGTAGCATGGGCGATCTGGTGAAGGGAGCGTGGCGAACGGACGGGGATTTCCCGCACGACCGGACGGGTCATTTCGTGCGGCCCGACGCGCCGTTCCGCAACTGGGTGACGGCGACTGGCGAGCCGGGCCCGTCAGGCGTCGGCGGCTTCAAGGCCGAGCCCGGCCGCTACCATCTCATCATCTCGCTCGCTTGCCCCTGGGCGCACCGCACCCTCATC
>Ga0209040_10002810_pt1 | contig 13458 bp, 12 predicted proteins | sample BogFormECP12_OM3_FD_188240 | JGI IMG/M metagenome (GOLD analysis project Ga0209040, IMG submission 188240) | Bog forest soil microbial communities from Calvert Island, British Columbia, Canada - ECP12_OM3 (SPAdes) (version 2) | ecosystem: Environmental > Aquatic > Freshwater > Wetlands > Bog ... | reverse complement strand
GTTCACGAAGTCCGCCAGCAACAGATACGGAAACATGGTCCATCGAGGCCAGTGTGGACGGCTAGGCCAGACTTCGACGACCGGCCACCAAAACAGGAGTCCTGCGGCCACAAAGCAGGCGTGCTCAGTCCGGTGCCAGGCTGGCGAACGCAGCGCCAGCTCATAAAATTTCGGAGCATGCCAGATCACCGTGGCGCTGGCCATGGCGAGCCACCCGGTCACCGGATGCGTGAGTTTGCGTCCGGCGGTCTTCAAGGCCGGCGACGTCAGAAACGGGCTAAGCGCGTCTCTGACCACCTTGGCCGGAAGTCCACGCACCATCGCCAGCAACGGTTGGCCGAGCCAGATCAGAGGCGGCGCCACCATCATCAGCAACAGATGCTGGATCATGTGGACCTCTAAGAGAAAGCCGCCAAACGCATCGAGGGGCGAAGCAAGCGCGATGAACAGCGTTGCCAAACCAGCGAGAAACGCGCTGAGCCGCCAGCCCGGATATTTGCCGGGCATCTCCAGATGCAGTCTCAGCCATCCGCGCAGATAAATGGCGGCGCAAACGGCCAACAGCAGCACCGCCGGAACGGGAATGGTCCAGGACGCGAGTACCGCTGCGGCCACCGGGTCCATTGCTAGTGCTTGTTTGCGTCGTGCGCCGGTGGTTCACTCGCGGGCCGTAACGTCTCCATGAACGCCACTACGGCGCTGACTTCCGCCGGGCTGAGGTTCTTTCCGTAGGCCGGCATGTTGCCGCTTCCCTGAATCACCTGCCGCACCAATTGGTCGGCGGTGAGGCGGGTCGCCACACCATCGAGCATCGGACCGCGCAGCCCACCCCGGCCGCCCAGGCTATGACAATTCCGGCACTGTTTGTTCTGGATCACAATGGCCCCGTGTACTTCCAACGGGGTGCGCCCGGCCAAGTACCGCACGGGAATCGGGTCGCTACTCCAGGCCGACATGCTTGGCGACCAGGGTGATGTAAGTCCGGACTGCGCCAACAAGAAAAGCACCACCATGGTTCCTGCCACCAGCAGTACGGAGAACGGGCGTCTGCGCCAGCTCTTCTCGCCCGTATTGGATATGAATGGCAGCGCGACCAAAAGGACGATGATCACCACCGGCAGCGTCAACAGCAGCACCGTCTCGGTGTAAGCCGGCAGAAGAGCTAAGCCGGCGAACACGGGCAGAAAATAATAGTCGGGTTTGGGCGCTGTGATGATCAGCGTCGGATCGGGCGGGCCAGTGGGCCCTCTGTGACCAAAGACCAGCGCGCACACCAGAATCCCCAAGATTACCGAAGCGCTAAACAGCAAGTCCTTGCCGATCACGTTGGGCGCGAACGGAACACCGTCTTTGTGGATCAGCTCTTCATATTCCTGGTCGTAAGTCTCCTTCACCACCGGATGGCCGGGCTTCGGATACTCGTTGATTCCTTTCGTGAGCACCAACCGCAGATGCAAAGCTACCAGCGCCAGAATCAGGCCCGGAATGATGAAGACATGCAGGCTGAAGAAGCGTGTGAGCGTGGCGCCGCCGATGATGGGACCGGCCAGCATAAACCGCACGAGTTGCGCGCCGAGTACCGGTACGCGGCCCATGATGGAGGCGCCGATGCCCAGTCCCCAATACGCATCCTGGTCGAATCGCAGCACCTGCCCCGTAAATGCCATGCCCAAAGTGCAAAACAAAAGAATACAGCCGGAAATCCAGGTTAGCTCGCGCGGGTATTTGTACGCGCCGAACAAAAATACCTGAATCACGTGCAGCGTCATGATGCCGACCATGAAGTTTGACGCCCAATAATGCACGGCGCGCAGAAACGATCCTAGAAACTGCTGGTCGTTCAAATATTGCAACGTGGTCCAGGAATGGTCGGCCGACGGCACGTAGACGAATGCCAGACAGATGCCGGTGACAATCTGCAAAATCAGGCAGACCAGGGTTCCGCTGCCGAAAACATAGAACCAGCTATTCGTGCTGGCGGGCACGTGATGGCCGGCTGTGGCTGCATACAGCTTGGTGATATGCAGCCGGTCTTCCAACCAAAGCGCGGATGAGCGAAGAATCGAGATCATGCCGGGTCCGAAAGATTCGGTAAGTGGCCGCCGTTAATCATCAGCTGGCCATTTTCTACTTTGTTCTGATATTCGAATAGACCGCGCGGGGGCGGTCCGGAAGCGCGGTTGCCATCCTCGTAAAACACGCCGCCGTGGCAAGGGCACATGAATAAATGAGATTCCTGAAACCACCGCACCGGACATCCCAGATGCGTGCAATTGATCGCGAACACCTGAAACTTGTCGCCCTCCAGCCGGCGCACCCAGCAGGGAATGTCACCGGTGGCGCCGTCCCACGCGGTGACAAACGGATTGCGGAAGGTCGCCAGACGCGTGTTGTTCTCGGGAAACGCGTCCACGCCGCCCAGTGCGATCCAGGTACGATACGGGTTCTTCCCAAACAGGCCGGAAAGCACATACCCCAGCAGCGGAATGGCAAACAGCACACCGGCCACAGCATTCAGTGCTATGCCGGCCTTGAACAGCCACGAACGGCGAGAGGTTTCGGATTTGGCCGCGGCTGTCTTCGTTGCCGCGCAGCCGTTGCAAGGTCTGGTTTCCGGCATACTCTACAAGTTCTCCTTCTGTTGCCGATGCGAAGTCACCCAGGCAACCACATCGGAGATCTCCTCCGGAGTCATCGCATGCCCTGCGGCATATCCACGCCAATTGTGGCTGGAGTTGCGTGCGATCACGCTGGTACGCAGCGATTGGTCACTCACCAATTGCAGAAATCGCGGGTCGATCACCGACCCAGCTTTACCGTCCGCTTGACCGGCGGCGCCGTGACAACTCGCACAGTAGGTGTTGAAGGCGCTCTCCCCGCGCTGTGCATTACCGGGGCCGCCGCTGTAAGGCGGCAGATTCGCTATGTCCTGGACGCCGCCCCATTTCTGCTGCATTCCGTCCACGAGAACGTCGATTTGCTTGGCAGTGAGGAATCCGCCGGCCATGCGGGAAAACCCCGGCATCGAGGCTCCGGGAATCCCCTGGGTGATGTTTTTTCGTATCTGCTCCTTCCCGATCAAATGCTGAAAGATTGGATCGTTCAGCGTCTGCGCTGCGCCCTGCTTACCGTCCGTTCCGTGGCACGCCGCGCAATTCTCGCTGAACAGCGCTTCAAAATTCATCACGTCATCGGGACGAGTATACTCCTCCCCGTGCTTCTCACAGCCCGCGAGACAAATCAGAAAAGTAAACACGGTTAGCCGGCGGTTCATCGCTTCTCGTCCTCACCCTCACCCGGCTCCTTTTCCTTCAATAAGCCCGGCACTTCCAATCCGGTTCGCATGGCTAAAGTCCAACTTTGCATCGTCTCGATGCTCTGGGAACGGGCGATCACGTAGCCGCCGATCATTCCGAAAGCGAGTTGCGAGGCTACGAACCAGCGCCAGTCAATCCGGGCATTCAGCGCCGGATTCACTACGTCCAGAGTCGAGGCAATCAAACCCGACCAGAGAATTGGCGAGACAATGCCGGCCCACAGCCATGCTCCTTTGGGGAACATGGGGAGCATCACAGCATAGAGCACGCCGACCAGGATGGAAGTGAGCAAGTGAATCACCACGCCCAGACCCAATCCGACGGCGCTGAAGTGGCGCAGTTCCTCCACGCTCGCCGAGGCCATGTCTGGCAGCGCAGCCGCGGCCAACAGGTTAATGGGATACCAGATGCTGCCTTGCGAAATCAGCCCGAAGACCAGCGCCACCGCGGCCATGGCGGCAGCGCCAACCAACCCCCCTTTAATTCCCGCGGAATACGGTTTGATTTCAGCCGGAATGCGGACGCGATGCCCTTCTTCGCCAGGGTGGAGATGTTCCACGCGGCGCGTCACCGGCCGCTCCGCCGCGGCTGCCTCAAGCCGTGGATGTTCCACGGCAACGGCCACATGGTTCTCTATGGGAAGCACTTCAAACCACCAGCCAACGGCTGCGCGCAGAAACAGAACAAGGCCCAGCAGGCTGAGATAGTACGTGGTCACCATGCCGGCAAAAAGCAGTGCCACGCTAAATGCGAAGATCATCGGCCAAGCCGTTGGCGCGGGCAGATGGACGACATCCTTGGATTCGTGTTCCATGATTGGCCTCAGCGTCCTAACCAGTAAACGACGGTAAAGACCACCACCCAAACCGCGTCCACAAAATGCCAGTACCAACTGAGCAGTTCGACGCGATGATGATGGCGGTGCAATTCGACGCCGCTCACCGATAGAAAGAATACCAGCGACAACAACGTCAAACCAACCACCACGTGGCTGGCATGCAGCCCCACCAGCGAATAGTAGGTTGTCCCGAACAAATTGGTTGCGATGGTCAGGTGATCCTGGTTGATGAGCTTATTCCACTCGATCGCCGTCTGGCGCAAGAATTCGAGACCGAGCAAGATAGTGATTCCCATCCAGAGCAGAAACCGGCTCCGCGAATCGTCCCTCACACCGCGGACCGCCATTTCTACCGTAAGACTGCTCGACAAGAGGCAGACGGTCGCCCAAATCGGGAGCGTCAACACATCGGCGGGATACGGCCCAGTGAGGCTCTTGCCAATATAGAAGACGTAAGCGATCACGAAAATCATGAAAATGGTCGCTTCCGTCGCAATCAGGCACAGCACGCCCACTTTGCCGCGGTCAATCAGATTCCCGTCCGGAGTGTGAGCAATCACCAACGCTTCAGATGACATGGCGTCTTCCTCTACTCGTATTTCCAATCGGGATCGTCCGGGTGCTTCAAATCCCACAACGGACGGCTGCTCCGGACTTCCGGCAAGGTTGCAAAGTTGTATTCGGGCGGAGGAGAAGTGGTGGACCATTCCAGGGTCCAGGCGTCCCATGGGTCCGCGCCAGCCATGCGGCCTTTTCGCAAGGAGTAAATCACGTTAAAGACAAAGAAGAGAACCGCCGCGCCTTGCACCACCACTCCGACGGACGAGATCATGTTCCACAGCTCCCAGCCTCGGCCCGGGGCGTAAGTATAGATGCGCCGGGGCATACCCAGTAAACCAGCAAAGTGCTGCGGGTCAAACGTGAGATGGAACCCGATTACGAGCAGCCAGAAATGCCATTTCCCCAGCGTTTCGTCGAGCCGCCGGCCGGTGGCTTTGGGAAACCAATAATAAATCGCGCCAAACAGCGTGAACAGCAACCCTCCAAACAGCACGTAGTGGAAATGCGCGACCACGAAATAGGAATCCGTCAGTTGCCAATCGAAAGGGGCAATCGCCAGCATCACTCCGGTCAGACCGGCGATCAGGAACTGGAACAGAAACCCTATGCAAAAGAGCATCGGCGTATCCATCCTTAGCTTGCCGCCCCACATGGTTGCCAGCCAATTGAACATTTTTACGCCCGTCGGAATGCCCACAACCAACGTGGAGAACGCGAAGAAAATGTTGGCTTTGGAACTCATCCCCACGGCGAACATGTGATGCGCCCACACTCCAAAGCTGATAAAGCCGATCGCGACTGTAGCGCCGATCATGGCCATGCGCCCGAACATGGGCTTGCGCGAAAACACCGGGATAATCTCCGAAGCGGCTCCAAATCCCGGCAACATCAGAATGTACACCTCCGGATGCCCGAACATCCAGAAAAAATGCTGCCACAGCACTGCATCGCCGCCCGCCTGCGTGTCGAAAAAGTGAGCGCCCAAGAAACGGTCCAGCAGCAGCATGACCTGCGCGGCCGTCAAAGGCGGCATGGCAATCAGAATCTGGCAAGACACCACGAAGAGGAGCCAAACCAGCAGCGGCATTCGCGACAGCGTCATTCCTTTCGCTCGCGAGCTGAGAACGGTGGCAATGACATTGACCGCTGTAATGGTGCTGCCAATGCCGCTCAACATGATACTCAGCACCCAATAATCGGTGCTGGTTCCGCGGGAGAAGGCCCGCTCGTTGAGCGGCGAGTAGGCAAACCAGCCAACGTCGGGAGCGGTTCCGTGTCCAGCCAGGCCTTCTCCGGTGAGATAACTGGCATAGAGCAGTATTCCGCCAAAGAGCGTCAGCCAGAAGCCCATGGCGTTCAATCGCGGAAAGGCCATGTCGCGCGCCCCGAGCATCAGCGGGACCAGATAGTTGGCCAGCGCCGCGAAGAACGGCATGCCGACAAAAAACACCATGGTGGTGCCGTGCACCGTAAACAGCCGATTGAAGGTGGCCGGCTCAATCAGGGTGCTATTCGGAAACATGAGTTGCGCGCGCATCACTGCGGCCAGGAGGCCCGCCACCACGAAGAACATCAGCGCGGTGATGGTGTACATCAGGCCAAGCCGTTTGTGGTCAACGGTGATTACCCACTCATGCAACAGCGACGGCAGGGAAAACGCCGGTGCTTTGCGTTGCTCATCGAAAGGATAGGTGACGGTGGCCATGAGTCTCCCGCGGTTACTTCAACGACGACAGGTACGTTGTCACTTGCTCGACTTGTTGCTCATCCAGTTGCATGTCGGGCATCAGGTTGCCTGGCTTAGTGGCCTGGGGATCCCGCACCCAGGCATTCAAGTTGTGAGCGGTATTCGGAACCATGCCTGAAGCAATGGTTTGCCGGCTCATCAGGTGCGTAAGGTCGGGGCCAAACTTGCCCGCCGCCGGCGTTCCTCGCACTGTATGGCAATTAACACAATTCAGCGAAAGAAAGGTCTTCCGGCTGGCGGAGGGTCCATCGCCTGCCGCTTCCATTTTCTGCGCGGCAGCCCATTTCTCGAAATCCTCGGGGGTATCCACCACCACTCGGATCAGCATGTTGGCGTGCTGCGTTCCACAGTATTCGGCGCAGTTGCCCAGATACACACCCGTTTCCCGTGCATCGAGCCACATCTTATTGGAACGGTTGGGGATAACGTCAGTCTTTCCGGCCAGCTGCGGTACCCAGAAACTGTGCGCCACGTCGGCCGATTCGAGCGTCAGGAAAGTGTACTGTGGCTTCGCTTTGGTATTCAACGGGATATGCAACTCGTTGGCGCACGTGATGCCCAGCTCCGGATAGCGAAATTCCCACCACCACTGATGACCCACCACGGTAACCTTGACGGCGTCCGCGGGTGCGCGCTTATCCTCGATGGCCGCGATCACCCGGGCGGTCGACATCGTCAAGACGAAGACGATGAGGATTGGAATCACCGTCCAGGCGATTTCAATTTGGTTACTGCCGTAGACTTGCGCCGGTTCTGTGCCATCGTCGCCCGCACGGCTGCGAAAGCGAACAATGGCATAAGCCAGCAGGCCTGCCACCACCAGAAAAATTGCGGCGCAGATCACCAGTGTCAGGACGGACAGCCGCATTACCGAGTCCGCCGAATCTCCCAGCGGCCGGAAGATATTCCCGACGGAGTGCACTTCTTGGGCCAGAGCCTCAGATGCCGCTGCGAGGCACAAGCCAAATAGGATTCGTGGTCGCATCTCTCTTCTCTGCTACGGCGATCAGCTTAGAAATACCGTTTTGAAGGATAACAGATCTTAGAGCGAGAAGCTACGCGATTCGTGCGTATGTCGCAAATGCGACGGAACATCCGTGCGCCCGGTCATGACGCCGCAGTGCCGCCCGGCACAGTTGGCAGGCGTGATAAGCCTCATTGGCGCGCTGCAGCGTGTCGTCCGGGGTGACGCCGTCGAGGCGGACTACATACGTGACAACTTGGCGGTAGGCCTCAACAGCTTCTTCCACTTCTGCCAACAGCTTGCGTCTCTCGCGGCAGGACATTCTTGCGCCTCTCTCGCTTTCGCCCCTACTGGCAACTGAGGTTCGATGGTGGTTTAGTGCGTTCTTGCCCCGATCTTTCTCAAAGAATGTTTTCCCAACCGGTGCCAGAGGGGTGCCAGAGGGGTGCCAGAGGTGTCAGACGCCTCTGCCTCCGATTGCGGACAACGGTGCCAGAGGTGTCAGTGCCAGAGGTGTCAGTGCCAGAGGTGTCAGTGCCAGAGGTGTCAGACGCCTCTGCCTCCGATTGCGGACAACGGTGCCAGAGGTGTCAGACGCCTCTGCCTCCGATTGCGGACAAAGGCTGGCCTTTGTTGTAAGGGCAATTCCGGCCTTACGGCAGCGCTCTAACTCGCAGCGTTGCCTTCACGGCAACCTTCTGAAACTGCATGGGAAAGCTTTGCCCGGCGTAGTAAGCGTCCCACTGGTCCTTATAGTGCCAAGACAAGAACTGGCCAGATTCCCCGGCGGTGATGTTATTCAGCGATTGGTCCCACGACGACAGATCGGCGACAAAACGCATGGACGGCCCCAATCTCCGCGTGGTCTGCTTAATCGTAGTGGAAGAACCGCTCATCGGAACCGGTCCAATATTGAAATAGCTGCCGATCAGCGGGATCTGGCTCCCCACCGGCTGCTTGATTTCCAGCTCATTGTAGGCGCCGTAACTCCAGTTCTTCAATAGGCCGCCTTGCAATTTTCGGCCTTCTTCGTATGCCTTGCTCAAAGCCGGCAGCAACAGTTCTTCGCGGCCGTATTTTTCCACCACCCAGGTGGACATCTCATAGGAATAAATATCTCCATGTCCCGGCGAAGCCATTTCCGCCAGGCGCGATCGTACCTGTTGAAACAGCAGCCGGGCCAGCACCGGCGCCGGCAGGCTCTTCTCCATCTGCCCATTCCAGTTTCTGAGCAAGTCCACCTGTTCATGGAGATCGGCCTTATGCGTTTTCTCCTTGTCCCAGGCTGCTACCGTGCGCTGGGCCAGCAAATGCAGGAACGGCGAGTAGACATCCTTCGCGACCACCAGCATGTCTTCCGGTTTCCATCCCTTGCGCGCGGTCAGGAGATCGCGAATCTCCGTAGACCGGTAGGGAGGCGAAAAAACCCCGCCCACGCGATAGTGATAATCCGCGGGAAAGGGATTCTGATTCGCCGTTACGACGTATCCGCGCTCCGGGTTGAAGGCTGACGGCAATTCGGCAAACGGAATCCAGCCTTCCCATTCGTATTCTCCCGAACTGCCATCCAGTGGAAGGTCGCCATCAAAGTTCTTACGGATTGGTAACTTTCCAGTTGCGTGGTAGCCGATGTTCCCCTCCACGTCCGCGTAGACGAAGTTCTGGCCGGGCCCCGGAAACCGCTCGATCGCAGCCAGAAACTCACGCCAGTTTTGTGCCCGGTTGAGATCGAAGAACGGAAACTGGTACGAACCTGGTTCCGCCGCGGCCCAGCGTAGCGCAAGAAAGCGGCCTTCCTCGGCATCGATCACCGGTCCGTGCCGCGTCACCCACTGGGAGAACGAAAATGGTTTGGCGCCCTTGACCGCGATGGGTTCGGTTTCCAGCCGTGCCTGTTCCAATTTTCCTTGAAACACGTAACGCCCGGATTGCGGATCCAGCCGTTCCTGGTACAGGTCCTGAACGTCGAAGCCGAGATTGGTCACTCCCCACGCGATGCGGTCGTTGTGGCCGATGATCACACATGGCACTCCCGGCAAGGAAACGCCGCTGACGTTCAAGCCTGGGGCTTTCAAATGCACCATGTACCAGGTGGATGGCATGTCGAAGTCCAGGTGCGGGTCATTGGCGAGAATGGGTTTGCCGCTCGCCGTCCACTTTCCGGAAACCGCCCAGGCATTGGATCCCGGTTGCACCTCACGGCCGCTCCGCGCCGGAAACAATTGGTTGACCAGCGCCGCATCGCCGTGTTCCAGCATCAATTGTTTTTCCAGATCGTCCTTCCACGTCGTGGTCAAATTGCGATGCATCTGGAGACCTGCCAGCACCGTATCCACCGGGCTCCATGGCCGCGGATCGTAACCCAGCAGAGTGAATTCCAGCGGCAGATTGCCCCGATGAGTCTCGATGAAATAATTCACCCCGCGCGCATAGGCGTTCAACACCACGCGATCCGCGCTGGGCAGGGTGCGCCAATGTGCTTCGGCCATCCGGCGCATGCGCAGCGCGCGCGCCTCACGATCGCTGTTCAGCCCCGCCGCGCCTACCACTTCGGCCAGCTCTCCGCCCGCCAGCCGCCGGAGCGCGTCCATCTGCCACAGCCGGTCCTGCGCGGTGACGTAGCCTTGCAAGAAGATTGCGTCTTCCCAATTCGCTGCGTTGATGTGCGGCACGCCCCTCGCGTCGCGCTCGATAGTCGCGGCACCCGAGATCGGCGCCGCGATTTCTCCGCTGGTCTTGGCCAGCGGCCTCCAGACATACCAGAAGACCGCCGCCACGACGAACGCGAGCAAAACCGCTATGCTCAAGTTAATGTATTTGATCGCCTTTGCGAGATGCACTAGAAATTCCATGGTCCCATAGCGGCCGGCTTTCTCTCCCTTCCATGTACTATCGCTTAGGCATATTGGTCGTCATTATTGCCCTCAACGGGTTCTTCGCCGCGGCCGAAGTCGCATTGCTTTCTGTCCGCCGCAGCAAGCTGCGTGAACTGGCCGAGCGAGGGCAAGTTGCGGCTCAAGTCGCTTTGAATCTTCTCGCGAATCCCGCCCGCCTCCTCTCCGTAACGCAGGTTGGCGTGACGTTGGCCAGCCTCGGTCTCGGTTGGGCGGGAGAAGGGACCGTCTATGAGCTGCTGGTCGCGGGCCTCGGGCCGTGGACCACTCCCCACCTGGCGCCCATGATGCATGGCGTCAGTTTTGGCCTATCTTTCCTGCTCATCAGTTATGCGCACGTGGTCATAGGCGAAGTAGTGCCTAAGAACCTGGCGATCGAAAAATCGGCCCGCCTGGCAATTCTGGCTGCTCCGGTTTTGCTGCTCTTCGATCGCTTGGTGGCGCCGTTCGTGTTTGTTTCGGAGCGGTCGGCGGCGGCGCTGTCGCGGCTGATCGGGCTGAAAGGATCGCACAGCGGCGGCGGGCATTCGGCCGAGGAACTGAAGTTCATCGTTACCTCCAGCCGCAAGGAAGGGCATCTCCGGCAGTTTGAGGAAGACGCCATCCAAGCCCTGCTCGATCTGACCGATTATTCCGCCCGCGAGATCATGGTGCCGCGCAACGCCATCATCTCCGTCTCCGTCGACGCTACGCTCGATGAGACCCTGCGACTGATGCGCGAACACCAGTATTCACGCTTGCCGGCCTACGAAGGCACGCCCGAACATATCGTCGGCTACATCCACTACAAAGATTTGATGCGCGTCTGGGAGGAACGCCGGATCGCTCTCGAACGCGGCCGCACGGTACGCCAGTTTCGCGTGCAGCGAATTCTGCGTAAGCCCCTGGTTGTGCCGGAAACTAAATCGCTCGCCGACCTGATCGACGAATTCCGCACCACGCACATTCACTTGGCCATCGTGGTTGACGAATTCGGGACCATCGGAGGCCTGGTGACGCTGGAGGATGTGCTGGAGCAAATTTTCGGCGAAATCGGCGACGAGCATGACGTCAAACGTCCCGCGCCACGCGCCGAAGCGCCCATCCTGGACGTCGAAGGCGCCATCAGCATCGTGGATCTCGCGACTCAATATGGAGTGGAACTGCCGGGCGACGCCGGTTTTGAAACGCTGGCGGGCTTTCTCCTCTTTCAACTCGGCTACATTCCTACCCAGGGGGAATCGGTCGAATATGGCGGCCGCAAGTTCACCATCACCAGCATGGATCGCAATCGAATCTCGCAAGTCCGCATCGAACGCTTGCCCACAGCACAAAGCGCCTCGAATATACTATAGGCAGATGACCATCGACGAGCGCTTAGAGCGTCTTACCGAACGCCACGAAGCGTTGACGCAGACCGTCGAACTGGTGGGACACCTGCAGCAGAAGAACGAAGAGGCATTGGCGAAGAACGAAGCGCTGATGGCGCGTGTGATCGAAAGCATCGATCGGCTTGCTCGTATCGCACAAGCTCACGAGCAGCGTATCTCAGACATCGAGGGCCGCCAATAGGTTTCTTGCCGAATTGTGGGGCGGTCCCCCTGGACCGCGCCGGACGTCCTCGTCCGGCTTTCCCTCCCCATACTCGCGGACGGGGACACAGCGGGCTCCATCCCGAACTCTTTCGGTTGAAACTTATTGTAGCTGTGTCCCCTGGCGCATGGCCCGATGACCATGGTTGAAGAGGACCATTTCGAACACTAGCCGCAATGTCACTACCCGCATCCCCCTCGCTAGCGTCGCCCTGCCAATAGCCTTCCCGCTGAATCCTCATTCCGGATTCGCGGTATGCTTCAACAATGGAAGTTGCAAAGATGCTTGAGGAGCTCCGGCAAGAGCGCGATCAGATCGAAAATGTCATCGCGAGCCTGGAGCGGCTCGCGTTGGGGGGCCGTAAACGCCGCGGGCGTCCACCCGCATGGCTCAAGGAAGCTGCTACCGTGAAGCGCCGTGGGCGTCCACCTGGCAGCAAAAATAAACCGAAAGCGGAGTGAGCGCTGTCGCGGACCACAGCGGGCCGTTTTGAGCCGTTAGTAGAATTGAAGTATGTCCTCCAGTGCGGCGGCCCTGGCTTCTCCGGAAGAAATAGCCAAGTATGAGGCGGTGATCGGGCTAGAGGTGCACGTGCAGCTTGGCACGCGCACCAAGATCTTCTGTGGCTGTCCCACCGGCTTCGGCGCGGCGCCAAACACCAATGTCTGCCCCGTGTGTCTGGGACTGCCGGGCGCGTTGCCGGTGTTGAACCAGCAGGCCGTGGAGATGGCGATTGCCGCTTCGCTATCCATGCATTCGAAGATCAACTCGTTCTCACGCTTTGCGCGCAAGAACTACTTCTACCCGGACCTGCCCAAGGGCTACCAGATTTCCCAATATGATCAGCCGCTGGCCGAACACGGTTGGCTGGACATCGGCGAGCGGCGCATCGGCATCACGCGCGTACACATGGAGGACGACGCGGGCAAGAGCATTCACGACGGATTTAAGGACTCCGACCTGTACACCTACGTCGATCTGAATCGCAGCGGGACGCCGCTGATCGAGATTGTCACCGACCCCGACTTGCGATCCGCGGAAGAAGCCCACGCTTTTTTGACCGAACTGAAGATGGTAATCGAGTACGTCGGCGTCTCGGAATGCGACATGGAAAAAGGACAGCTCCGCTGCGACGCCAACGTTTCCGTGCGGTTGAAAGGCGCGGAAAAACTCGGCACCAAGGCCGAAGTCAAAAACCTGAACTCGTTCCGTTTTGCCAAGCTGGCGCTGGACTATGAAATCGCGCGCCAGGTCGCGGTGATCGAAAGTGGCGGCAGGGTGGTGCAGGAAACTCGCCTCTACAATGTTGCCACCGGCGAGACCGTGAGCATGCGCAGCAAGGAACATGCCCATGACTATCGCTATTTTCCCGAGCCCGATCTGGTTCCGCTGCGCATCAGCGATGCCTGGCGCGAGCGGATCGCGCGCAACCTGCCGGAACTCCCCGCCGACAAACGCGCCCGCTTCATCAAGACCTACGGGATTCGAGAATACGATGCCCAGGTGCTCACGCAATCCCAAGCCCTGAGCGGCTATTTCGAGCGCGCGGCCGCGGTGTCCGGCGA
>Ga0209040_10002808_pt1 | contig 13465 bp, 17 predicted proteins | sample BogFormECP12_OM3_FD_188240 | JGI IMG/M metagenome (GOLD analysis project Ga0209040, IMG submission 188240) | Bog forest soil microbial communities from Calvert Island, British Columbia, Canada - ECP12_OM3 (SPAdes) (version 2) | ecosystem: Environmental > Aquatic > Freshwater > Wetlands > Bog ... | reverse complement strand
CGTCAAGGCTCCGGTAAAGAAATTTCGCGACGCGGAATAAAAAGCGCCCAACGGCCGCACCGGTGGGGACCCGACACTCAACGACGGGAAAGTCACCACCGTCGTCGCTACCAGCGGCCACGGATCATCACTCTCCCTGCAATTGAGGGCGAGCGGCAATCCCGTTGTGCTCCGGCAAAACACGCCAGGAAGATAAACGTCGAGCAAGTGATCCTTCGCCGCCATGATTCGCCCGCGCAAATCCCTCGGCCACGGCCGCTCATGCGTGATGGTCAGGGTCTGCTCCTGCTGCCACGTGCCATTTTTCAACCGGTAGATCGCGACCTTCTCTGCGTCCAGCACCGCGATCTGTTTCGGCGCGCTCTCTTCCTCCAGAACCACCACATCCAGAATGCGCCCCTCCTGCGCCCACAGCGGAATCTTGCGAAGACTCATCGGCATGGATTCGTGGGTCCACCCCGCTTCGTCTGCGCGCGGCATCGACACCATCGCTACCGCCGATTCTCCCGTCGCCTGTTGAATCTGGGCGATCCACACAAAGGATTGAGGATTCTCCGAAAGCCACACTGCCACGGTCGCGGCCGCCTGCTCCAGCTTCGCAGTGCGCGCCCCCAGCGCTTCCAGTTCCGCCCGCAACGCTCCGCTAATCGTGTCGAAGTCTTTCTTGGCGAGACTGGATCGATTTTCCACCGTGACCGCAACTGCCCCCGGCCCGGTGATCGCGACAATCTTCCGCGCCAGTTGTTGCGTAGGCTCGTTCCAACTCCCCGCTGAAGCACGCGCGAAGCCACAGCACAACAGCAGAACCAAAATCGGCTTTAGCCCTCGAAGCGAATTGCAGATGGCGAGGCGCATAACTTACCCGTACCCCTCATTATTCTGGAGTCGCGCGAAGTGGCCAATGATCAGAGAGATACCGACCACTGGCCACCGATCACTGATCACCGGTCACTGTCCTCTATCGCTGCTGCTCTGCTTGCCCACTCTGGTTCGCCACGTTCATACTGCGCAGCACGTCGTTCGCGAAGAAAAACTTCCCATCCGCTGGCACCATCATGATCTGCAGCTTGTCGGAAAGCCGCTCCGCAACGATTTTGTTAATCAAGAGCGGGTTGTCTTTCAAAATCGCTGCTTCGCTCTTCAGCCGGTCCGCATCCGCCACCGCCGTTACGCGAATGCGATCCGCCTCCGCGTCCGCCAGCAACTTCCGTCGTTCGCCCTCGGCCTTGCTATCGATCACTTTCGCCTGAGCCTCCGCTTCTGCATTTTGGATGGTCGCCTCCTTGCGCGCTTGCGCCTCCAGCCGGCTCTGCTGAATTTGTTTCTCCTTCAGCGGCAGCGTGTACTGCATCGCGTCCGCCTCACCCTTGGCTTGCAACACGTGCACCTGCGCCTCGCCTTCGGCCTGCTTGATTTGCTGCACCTTGGTTGCCTCGGCCTCCAGTTCCGCGATTCGCACTTCCTTACTCTTCAATTCCGTCTCCACGCCCATGCGATCGTTCTCCTGCTCCTTCAACAGCAACTCCTCCAGTCCTTTCGCATATTCCGGAGGCAGCTGGATGTCGCGCAGCATCACCTCTTTCACAACAATCCCATCCGCCGCCAGTTTTTGCGTGATCATTCCTGCCGCCCGCTGACGCACCTCTTCGCGCTTTGCTGAAAAAACCTCCCGCACCGTGTAGTTGGGAACGATCTCTCGCCACACGCTTGCCACCGTCGGCGGCACAATTTCCTTTTCCACTGGACGCGGCAGGTTCCCCTGTATATAGTCCAGCCGCTTCGCATCCAGCCTATATCGCACCGTGATCGCCAGTCCCAACGTCAAACCTTCTTTCGCCTGCACATCGAGAAGTTGATTCTTCGCGGAGACATTCGCTGCCGTGCTCTTTCCGTCTTCCGACAAGCCGGTAGTAAAAATCTGATCGCGCGTATCGAACAGCGCCACGTCTTCCACGAACGGCGTTACCATGTGCGCTCCAGGATAAAGTGTTCCCGGCACTGTTCCGTTCATCTCGCTCACTCGCACCCCGGCCATTCCGCTGGGCACCACCACAATGCTGAAGGCCACCAGCAGCGGGCCCCATGCCAGCATCGCCAGCGCCAGCGAAGTCCGCCAGCGCACTACCACCGGCGCCGCGCTCACAGCCCCTCCCGGCGTTTCCAGCGCCCGCCGGTACAACATTTCGCGATACAGATCGTAGGTGAGGATGCACACGGCCGCGAAAATCATTCCCAGGCCGCACGTGATCAGCAGATACTTCAACGCCAGCATCGTCGTTCTCCTTGCGCCTTAGCGCTTCTGTCCTGATTTCACCGGTACCGTCTGCCGGACAAAAAACACACGGAACACTTGCCCGAAAATCAGCTCCTCCGCCAGCAAAGCAACTGCCAACGAAAAAATCATGCCCCCCACCACCGCCATGAATGTGATCACCATCTGCATAATTCCTCCTTAACACCCCTGCTCAGATTTCGAACACACTTCGAACACAAAACTCGGTACTCGCTACCAGGTACTCGGGACTAGGTACTCGCTCTACTACTGCCCGACGCTTCCGCTGGTCACGCGTGCCGTGGCCACATCTACCGTGTTCCCGAACACCTGCACAATCTCCTCATCCCGTTCACTGCGAATCTCAACAGCGTCGCCTACACGCAGCATGGCGTAGAGCTTCTCTACGTCGCGATTCCTCAGCCGGATGCATCCATGCGATGTCGCATGTCCGACCGACTTCGGCGCATTCGTTCCGTGTATCCCGTATCCCTTCACGTTCAACCCCATCCAGCGCGTGCCCACCGGATTGTCCTTGCCAGCTGCCATCAACTGGCCTTCGTGGTAATAAGTTGGATTGGCCACCCGGCTCACGATTACAAACTCGCCCGTCGGGCTCGGACTCACCGTCGCGCCCACCGCAACCGGGAAGTAAGCCAGCACTTTCCCGTTCTCCAGCACCGCCAGCTTGCGGTCCGGAATGCTCACCAGAACGAAGCGCCGCGCACGCGCTGCATGCGGAAAACTCTGGGCCAAAGAGGGAACTACTGTGCCCAGAAAAAGAACGGCAGTCATCCATTTCGCTGTCTGTCTGCTTGTCCCTGTGCTTCTCCGATTCATGGCCCATCCCCTCGCAGATAGATACAGGGCAGGACGGAAACCAAACTTCATGTCACTGAATGCAAACGAGTTAACGGAGGACCATTAGGCGAGAAGGGTGGCTCGCGGGCAACAGTGTGTCAGGATGAACACGTCGCCCAAACCTCTTCAAGAGGGGGTGTCGAACCAAGATTCGCGGAGTGGAAAAACGGAACGAAACGACGACACGAAAGAGGGAAGACAGGGGAGGGCCACGTCACTCATCTCTAATGTCTTTGGATTTAAGGCGCCCGGCCCCTGCCGTCTGGGGTAACGGCTCTGTGGGGTTCTGTGGGTTAGGGCCGGGCGATCTCAACTAGAAGGCCTAGTTCAATGTCAGCATTCTGCCATTGTGATTTTTTCATGTCCGTGACCGCCGTCACGCCTCTGCGTGATCGTCATCAACTCGGCAGACTTTGGTCACGCGCCTCTTCTTGTCTTTTTTGCTCTTGCGCACACCGGACTGTGATGAGCATCACGGCCCGGCCCAGCTCCCCCCTCTACACTTGCAATCGAGCTTTGGTTACCACTTTCTTTCGGAGAGATTCATCATGGCCTATGTAATTACCGATTCCTGCATCAAGGATTCCCTCTGCGTCGACGTCTGCCCCACCGACTGCATCCATCCCAAGCAGGATGAGCCCGGGTTTGAAGAAGCAAAGCAGCTTTTTGTCGATCCGGCAGAGTGCATTGACTGCGGCGCCTGCGTTCCGGCCTGCACCTCGGATTCGATTCTTGCCGCCGACGACATTCCCGACGACAAGAAGCAATTCGTCGAAACCAACGCTGCTCATTTCAAGAATTAAACCCCTCCTGTCCTCCTTGGGGCTCGAAACCTGCGCTGGACGTGGGATCGACACCGTGTAGAGTCGATTCCACGCCCGGCGCCTTTTCTCCATTGCGGCAAAAAATCTTGACCACAGAGTCACAGAGAAAATCCTTTTATAGTTGATTGTTTCCCCCGATTTTCTCTGCGGCAATGTGTCTCTGTGGTGAAAAGGTTTTCTCCTCATTTGACTTCTCCTTCTTCCCATCGCTATCGTTGCCCGCATGAACGTCGTCAAAGCCACGCGCAATTTTGAAGCATGGCTGGCCCTGCGCACTCGTATCGATGAGAAAGACCTCCGCCTCAAACATGCCCGCATGAAGGCGGAGCTTTTCCCCTTCTTTCGCGCCACTTACTACCGCTGGGCGCAGCTCTGGTCCCAGATCTGCCCCGATCTCGCCAAAGCTCCGCACGTCCTCGCCGTCGGCGATCTCCACGTAGAAAATTTTGGTACGTGGCGTGATATCGAAGGCCGCCTCATCTGGGGCGTCAACGATTTCGACGAAGCCTGGCCCATGGCTTACACCATCGATTTGGTTCGTCTTGCCGTCAGCGCCCATCTCGCCGTCGAAGCCGGAAGTCTTCCCCTTAAACGCGAAGATATCTGCGGCACCTTGCTCGAAGGTTATCGCGAAAGCCTGCGCGAACAAGGTCGCCCGTTTGTGCTCGGCGAGCAGCATCAATGGCTGCGCCTCATCGCCGAGGGCGAACTCCGTGATCCCGTCCGTTTCTGGCAAAAAATGGATGCGCTCCCTACTCTCAAAACCGAAGCCCCCGTCAGCGCCGTCGATGCCATCGAACATCTCATGCCCACGCCCGGCATTCCGTACCGCCTCGCCCACCGCGTCGCCGGACTCGGCAGCCTCGGCCATGCCCGCTATGTCGCGATCGCCGATTGGCACGGTGGCCGCATCGCGCGCGAAGCGAAGGCGCTCGTGCAGTCTTCCACCTGCTGGGCCGAAAGCCTCGCGGCTCACGAGCAGAGAGGCCCCGCCGAAATTCTTTACCAGACCATCATCAACCGTGCCGTCCGCTGTCCCGATCCTTTCGTCCAGTTGCGCGGCCGCTGGATCGTTCGCCGCCTCGGTCCGCTCTGCTCCCGCATCGAACTGGCTTCCTTGCTCGGCTCCGACACTGAACTTCGCCTGCTTCACGCCATGGGATGGGAAACCGCCAACATCCATCTCGGCACGCCATCCGCGCGCAAAGCGATCCTCCGTCATCTCGATAAACAGGAAAAGAGGTGGCTGCACCAGGCCGCCGAGGTCATGCTCGACGCCGTGCGCTCGGACTGGGAGGTCTGGAAGAAGAAGGGTTACCGCTGACTTGTTCGTGCGGGGGGACACTCTTGCTCGCCGCTGCACCCGGCTTATCGGAACCAGTGATACCCCAGGCTCACCTGGACTCCGTTGAACTCCTGATTATTTACTCCCAGATTCGCGTTGGAGATGTGCGACCAGCGAACGCCAACATCGATTGAATTCCGCGGTGACCGGAAGACCTGAAATCCGCCGCCGCCACGCGCCGTAAAATTAAAGTCCGAAGTATTTCCTGCCGGGAGATTTGCGTTCGTCCGTAGCCCGCCCCCCGCTAGTTCGATGTAAGGAGCAACGCGTCCCGCATGCAAACTCGAATTCCACCGCAAAATGACAGGCTCAAACCCACCCCCATACAGATACTGCGGCCGAAACTGCCGGAAGACGGGAATCACGTCAAATGCGTATTCGAACCGCCCTCGCCTCCAGCCGTGGCCGACTTCATCGGTAAGAATCCTTCCGGCAGTCACTCCTGCCGTCAGAATCTGCGCCTCCGAAAAGCTGTTGGTGAGTTCTTCCCCGGTTTCCCCCGCCACCCACACACTCACATCCCAATCTCGACCCTGCGCTGGCGCGGCCTGCGGGTATGCGGGCCGGGAAAAAAGAGATAAAGATAGAAGCAATATCGAGGTCGAAAACAGAAAGCCGAAGCCGCGCATGGGCTCTTACGTTAAACTATCTCGCCGCTCATGTCAGCCTCTTCTCACGATTCCAATCCGCTCCTCACCCAGTTCGAAACCGCCAAGAACCGTTTCAACTCCGGCCATGCCGCCCTCGTCGCCAAACTCCTCGCACGCCTCGCAAAGTCTGACTTCAGCGACCCTCACCGCCTCATCCGCTTCCACGAGTGCCTGCTATTCCTGCGTGCCTTTCCGCACACGCCATCGCAGATCCCCCGCGTCGAACGCCTCCTTAACACCTTTCACGTACGCATCGAGAAACTCCGCGACGCCAATGCTGACATGTCCTTGTTCGATGACTTCGATACCTCCGGGATCACCGGTACCACCATGCAGGACACGCTCTCCTTCGATGTTGCGCAGTGGCTGGTGCGCCGCATTCGGCGCAACGTCGACATCGCCTGGGACGATTATTGGGATGACTACCAATCCGAGCGCGCCCGCGGCTCGATCTGGCCACGCTTCATTCCGCTTCTGCAGGAAGACGCTGACGTCGAAGCCAACATCCCCTGGCAGGGTTGGCTCGATGCAGCCCGCGGCCGCGAAAATCCGCTTCCGTGGCTCATCCGTCGCTTCGAGCAGCTTCCGCTTTCTGACCGCCAGCGTGCCGAACTCTACGACTCGCTGCGTCTTCCGCTTCGCTGGAAACTGGAAAACCTGCAAATTTCCCGTACCCGCAACTGGACGCGCCCTCGCCGCTTCTACTTCCACAACGCCCCGCTCATCCAGCGCAGCGAAGTTTCCCTTGCTCATGAATTAGCCCAGCCCGCACCCAAGTTCGAGAAACTCTCCATCGCCGCTGGCGAATCCACCATGCGCGCCATCCGCGAGATCATGGTCGTCCGCTACCGAGAACTCTACGGCACTACCCTCGGCGATCCGCGCACCGTGCTCCGTGCGAATCTCGGCCGCGGTGTCGTCATGCATTTCTGGGGACTCTCGCCCGCTCGCCGTCTGCCGCTCCGCGCTTACTTCGCGGGATACACACTTAAGAACGGTGTCCCCATCAACTACATCGAAGCTATCGGTCTCTGCGAGTGGATCGAGGTAGGCTTCAATACGTTCTACACCTATCGTCAGGGAGAGACTGCCTGGATCTACGCCCAGGCCCTGCGCTGTCTGCGGGCGCTCATGGGCGCAAAATGTATTTCGATTTATCCCTATCAGATCGGCCAGAACAACGACGAAGCCATCGACTCCGGCGCCTTCTGGTTCTACCGTAAGCTAGGCTTTCGTCCGGGCCGCGCGGATTTGCAGAAGTTGTGCGAGAAGGAAGAAGAAAAAATAGCCGCCAATCGTGAATACAAAACGCCTGCGCGCATTCTTAAGCGCCTGGCGGAAGCTCACATGTTCTACGAACTTCAACCTTCCGGTACGAAAGAACGGCCCGGCGATTGGGACACATTCTCCACTCGCAACCTCGCACTGCACGTCAACCGTCGCATGGCGCGCGACTTCGACGGTAACTCCCCAAAAATCCGCCAAGCCTCTACCGCTGCCGTTGCCCGAGCCCTGAACATCAATCTGTCCCGCTGGACCCCTGCCCAGCAGCAGGCTCTCGATGACTGGTCGCTGCTATTGTCTCTAGTACCCGACCTGGCTCGCTGGACGGCGGACGAAAAGAATCAACTCGTCAAAATCATTCGCGCCAAATCCGCCCCGAACGAAATGTTCTATCTCCGCCAGACCCAGCATCACCCTCGTCTGCGCCGGGAGTTATTGCGCCTGGGTTCTCGCTAACTTTCCCTCACGCGAATCAACCATTGCTCCGAGGAGTTACCAACGGCGAAACTCCGCAAGGTGAGAAACTCAGCCAAGCTTCCGAGTGAGCGACCTCGCTCTTTCGATATACTAGGCGTGTTAGGTCGTGCATATGGTTGTAGAAGCATTGCAGGATCGCCTGAAAGTCCTCGAGGAGGAGATCCTCCGACTGACTGAGCTGGCCTCCCAGTCGTTCGACAAAATCCAGCAGGATACCTACTGGCAGCTCGCCCAGGATCTGCAACGTGAGGCGCGCAAGCTTCGCTGCGAGATCAGCAGACTGTCGGAAACCACGGCCGCAGATCGCCGGTAATGACGCTAAGCAACGGCACGCTGCCGTTCTATCGCGCAGCCTTTCTCACCCGCAAATGCTAAAGTCTTCGATATCGCCCACTCATGCCTCACGCTATCCTTCTCTACGACGGAGTTTGCGGCCTGTGCAACCGCTTCGTCCAATTCATCCTCCGTCGCGATTGTGATGGCATCTTCCGCTTCGCCTCGCTGCAAAGTGCGCTGGCCGCTCGCATCCTTGCCCGCCACAATATCAGCCCCGCCGAGCTCGACACGGTCTACGTCGTCGTCAACCCTGATTCTCAAGAGCCGCCAGAATTTCTACTCTCGCGCTCGGATGCCGTCCTGTTCGTCCTCAAGCAACTCGGCGGACTCTCACGCTTCGTCGCAAACTTGCTCCAACTCCTGCCGAAGTTCGTCCGGGACCCTGCCTACAATGCCGTAGCCCGCCATCGCTACAGCGTCTTCGGCAGGTTCGAAAGCTGTGCGCTCCCCAGCGCTCAGGATCGCCGCCGCTTCCTCGATCTCTAAACTCCTGGAGACCAGTCTCCTGCAAATCATCCTATAAATCCCGGGGTCCGCTCTCCATCTCGCTACCTTCAGGCGCTTCTTTCAACAATTCATGTAAATCCAGCCGTCGCGTGTACATTGCCAATTGCCCGCCCGGATCCCGCGGCCAGTGTTCCTTCGGCTTATCGCAATAGAGTTCCACACCATTCTCATCGGGATCGTTCAGGTAAATCGACTCGCTCACCCCATGGTCGGCCGCGCCCTGCAAGGGAATCTTCGCTGCCAGCACTCTTCGCAACGCCGTGGCCAGCGCCGCCCGCGTCGGATAAACAATCGCCGTGTGATAAAGCCCGGTCGTGCCGGCCGCAGGCGGCGCACCACCCAAACTCTCCCATGTATTCAGCGCGATGTGGTGATGGTATCCACCTGCCGACAAAAATACCGCCCCATCGCCGTAGCGCTGCATCACCTCCAGTCCCAGCACTCCCGCATAAAAAGCCAGCGCCCTGCGCAAGTCGGCAACTTTCAAGTGCACGTGTCCGATTCGCACCCGCGGATCGACCACGTAGGCCGCATTCGTTATCGAATCATTCTTCGCAGCCATAGCCCCTCCTTCCGAGCTCCGCGATTATAGTTCGCCCTTCGTATGGTCGCTGCTGTACCCAATCTCACTCCTGCTTTCGCACTCTGTCGAACGCTGGACTCTTTTTCAACTTCTCTGGAAAATGTTTTTCGTAGTTCGCCAGTCCCGGGCAGATCAAATGATGGCTCCACGTAAACCCGAATGTTCTCATCTCGTTCATCGCTTCGTCGGCGCTCCAGCCCTCTTCCGCCATGCGGTAGGCCGCTATCATCATTCCGGTACGGTCGTCGCCAAGCCGGCAGTGTACAAAAACTTTCTTTCCGCGGTTCTCCTTCAAAACCTCGAGAAACTTCGCGAACACCTCGTCCTTCGGCAATGGACAGTGCCATGGAATGGCCACATATTGCATTCCCAGGCTCTCGACTTCCCGTTTCTCCGACTTGCTGTCGTCGTGCGTGTCGACCACAATCTTCACTCCCATTCTCGCCAGCGCTTTAAGACCAGTACTGCTCAGCAGCCCTCCGCGATACAGGGTCGGCGTGACCTCCCCGAAATTCGGCACACCCTTCTCTTCCAGCCTGTGCCCAATGGCCCGCGTAGAAAGCGGTTTCGTGTCCTGATTCGCCGGAGCACCTACCTGCGCCCCATTCATCCCTACGCCCACCACTAACAGCGCCACCAGGGTTAGCGGATTGCGCCAGCCACCTGATTTTGAGTTTAATGCTCCCCTTTGACCACTCGGCAGACAACTCAAAAGAAACCCTCCCGGCAAACAAATCTGTACCTGTTATCGCTTTGATGCAAATCTCTAATTCGCGCTCAGGGCCCGATTACCCTTTTACGCTCACTGCTCCTCCATCACACCGGACCGTGACCGCCGTCATAGGACAACCGATCCCAACCGATTACCTTGAATCTGAGCTTCTGCGGAAAGGAGAAATCCTATGACCACCAGTCCAGTGCTCGATCCGGAAGTGGAGACCGAGGTCGAAGAGGAGACCACGAAAATCTCTGAGCCCAAGCTGCCGACGCCGTTTCGCCAGAAACCGCGAACTCTCCTCGAAGAAATCTTCGAAGGCCACGAGGATTTTCTCGGCTACACTCCTGACTAGGAGAGAGGCACCGAATCGTCCACCTCAAGCGACTGCTAGAATGCCGTAGCGAGGCTTCGCGTGGCGATTCTTGTCGATTTCGACGCAAAGAACAATATTTTGCGCGCAACTGTGCAAGGCCGCATGTCGGGCGCGCTTCTGCTCGAGTTCTACGCCGCCGCGGCGAAGTACTTGCAGTCCCACCCACCCTGTCGCGGCATCTTTGACTTCTCCCAGGCCACCGAGTTCGAAGTTTCCAGCCACGCCATCCGCCAACTCGCCGGCGCGCCTCCCGCCTTCCCCGCCGGATACGCGCGCGTCCTCGTCATTGATAAGGATTTCATCTTCGGACTGGCGCGCATGTTTCAGATCCTGAGCGAAAAGACTCGTCCCGACCTGCATATCGTCCGCACGATGGACGAAGCCTACCGTCTGCTTAAAGTCGAATCCCCCGAGTTCAAGCCCCTGGACTTTCAAATCTGATTCCGGAATCGGCCGCGCCAGCCGAAACCCTGCCTCGCGCCAAAATCTTGTCAAGACCCTAAACTTCACCTTTTCCGCGTAACCTATTGTTTGCAATCGACAAAGTAACCTGCCAATCCTGTCCCAATCACACTGTCATCCTGAGGAAGCGGAGTCGCACCGCGAAGCGGGCAACTCCCGACGAAGGACCTATGCAACCTGCCGCCAGACGTTTCCGCTCGTGCGAGGATTTTGATCGGGGAGGGCACGGCTTCAGCCGTGCCGAAAAGCCCGCTACAAAATCAACACGGCTTTAGCCGCTGAGGCCCAGCTTTCTACCGAGGATGGGCCTCCCACTTTCCGGCGTGTAGTTGTTACCATAAGCGATAAGGACGCTTTCGAGGATGAGAATTGCCGCGGTGCTCTCGATTTTGGCGGTCATTGGCGCGCCCGTTCTGCTCATCCGCTTCCGCAAGCGTTGGGTCGCCGCATTCAATCAGCGTGTCACCAACCGGATTACGCGTCACTTTGCCGGGCGCCTGCCTGGCTTTGGCATTCTCGCGCACAAAGGCCGCAAGTCCGGCCGCGTCTATCACACGCCGATTAACGTCTTCAAAACGCGAGACGGATTCCTGATCGCCCTCACCTACGGCCGTGAGGCCGAGTGGGCAAAGAACGTGCTCGCTGCGCGTGGCGCACAACTTGAAACTCAGGGCAGGCATTATGACCTTTCCGCCCCAGCGATCGTCCACGATCCCTCGCGCCAAAACTTTCCGCCCGTCGTGCGCGCCGTCCTGTGGATCATCGGCGCCAACGACTTCATGCAACTCTCTACTTCCGGCTCCAGCCCGACTTAACGCGGAATTTCTTGTCAGCCCCGCGCTGTCTAAGGGTGGGCCAGCCCCTACCCCTTCGGCTCCGCTCCGGGCAGGCTGTCGCAAAGCACGCGAGGATCGGGCACCCTATCTACAGGGTTGTTGTAAGAGGTGATTGCCCATCCGACCTCGGTTATTCCCTTGACAGACTATTCCTCATATGGAATATTAATTGCATGGCCTGGGAGATCGAGTTCACCGATGAGTTTGAGTCGTGGTGGAGCGATCTTTCAGAAGCGGAACAGGAAGAGATTGACGCCAAGGTGGCCCTTCTTGAGGAACGTGGTCCGACGTTGTCACGTCCACATGCCGATAGGATCGAAAGCTCCCGCCACTCCAATATGAAGGAGCTGCGAGGGAAGGTTAAGGAAAGATACCTGCGAGTATTGTTTGCGTTCGATCCTCAACGCACCGCGCTGCTTTTGCTCGGTGGCGACAAGACCGACGATCCGGCGTGGTATGACAAGTTTGTGCCGATTGCCGACGACTTGTTCGATCGCCACCTGAATGAAATTGAGCGAGAACAGCAGAAAGAAAAATAGCAATACCCGAATGATGATTCTGAGGACTAAGGATGATGCGTATGGCAAAGAATTTTAAGACCCTTCGGGAGAAGATGTCTCCCGAGTCCCGCGAACGTTCCAGTGCTCTGGCTGCGAAGTACCGCGCTGAGATGCCGCTCAATGAACTCCGCGAGGCCCTGGAGATTACCCAGGTGCATCTCGCCCGTATTCTCAAAGTCAACCAGGCTGCAGTGTCGAAGATGGAGCGGCGCACGGATATGTACGTGAGCACGCTGCAAGATTTCATCAAAGCCATGGGCGGAGAACTGAAGATCACCGCAAAATTTCCCGACGGAACCGTTGAAATCAGCCAATTTGCAGATGCCAAGAAGGCGGCAGCTGGGAAGTCCTAGCAATGATAGCCTGACGTTAAGACAGTTGCGACAAGCAAAGCGGTGAAACGTGCCTCTGCCCTCGTGCGCCTCAAGAAGTAGGTGATTCGAGCAAGGAAAGGGTTATGGCCCTTTACATTCCGAAGAAAGTTGTCCTCAACTGGTACAAGTACGACATCAGCTTTTCCATCTGCTTGTTAAGCATCTTCATAGACAGCGTTGAGGAGCAAGCCGCCAAATCGATAGCCGATTTCAAGGCCAACGTGCAGACCGAGGTCGTCGACCACGGCGGGGGAATGGAGTCATCCCACGTGCATCGAGGACTAGACAGTAGTACTTGGGCCTTGGAGGAAGTCTGTGAGAAGTACTTTCCCGGTCTCCAGCGCCGCTCTGCACTGCTGACGCTGTGGAGCTATCTTGAGCACGAACTGGATGAACTCTGCGTACTGTACAAATCCGAAAAAGGTTTTAGGCTGACCCATCTTGATCTGAGCGGTAAGGGGATCGATCGCTCGACAGGCTACCTTGAAAAAGTCGCAGGTCTAAGCGGACTTAAAACGTCGCGAGCCTGGAGAGAGATTAAGGAGATACAAAAGATTCGCAACGCTATTGCGCATCGCGATGGAAAATTGGGAGCTGATCAGGGAACAGTTAACACCGAGTTCATCAAGAAGGCTAAAGGCGTGCGCCTTATGATCGAAGGGGACGAGATCGTGCTTGAAGAGGGGTTCCTCACCGACGTGCTCGTTAGGTTCAAGAGCTATTTCGAGCTGATTGCTGCGTCGATCAATGCCAATGAAGGCGCTGCCAGGGCCGCGTCCAACGCCTGAGGCGGTACAACAGGCGGGTCTCAGTCAACATCCGCCAGAATCCGCGCGCGCGATAGTCAGGTTTCGCTTCGTCTTTACACCCCCTCCCGCCGCATGATAACCTTCCTACTGTCACTAAGATAAATCGAAACCAGAACAGGAGTGCACCAGGTTAGTGCTAGCCAGAGAGCAAAAGAAATCTGTCATTGACCAGTATCAGACGCACGCGACTGACA
>Ga0209040_10002804_pt1 | contig 13475 bp, 8 predicted proteins | sample BogFormECP12_OM3_FD_188240 | JGI IMG/M metagenome (GOLD analysis project Ga0209040, IMG submission 188240) | Bog forest soil microbial communities from Calvert Island, British Columbia, Canada - ECP12_OM3 (SPAdes) (version 2) | ecosystem: Environmental > Aquatic > Freshwater > Wetlands > Bog ... | reverse complement strand
TTCAGACTCTCGTAGGTGATGCCGGTGGACTGCCCGCCGTCGCCGACGTATGTAAGCCCAGCAATGTTTTTGCCTTGCAACCTCGCGCCCAGGCACACGCCGGCCATGACGCCAATCAGTTCGCCCAGCATCGAGATCGGCGCGCATACGTTGCGCCGTTGCCAGTCGCCGAAGTGCGAAGACGCATCACGTCCCCAGGTCGGCGAGTCGCCCTTGGCCATGTACTGCCGCATGATGTCGCGCGCGGCGAAGCCGCGTACCAGCATCGCGCCCTGGTTGCGGATCATGGGGCCAAGCCAGTCGTCCGGCCCGAGCGCATACGCCGAGGCACACGAACAACCCTCCTGGCCAAGTCCGAAGTAAACGCCGCCCACGACCTTCCCTTGCTTGTAAAGATTCTCCAGCGCCACTTCCATGCGGCGGTTGAGCAGCATCCAGCGATAGATGGCGATGCATTGCTCGCGCGAAAGATATTTCGACTCACGAATGGGCGGCGGTGGGCCGCTCAAGTCGCCTTCGATGCGGTATTCCAGGTTCGCGCCCTCGCCCGACATGAAGATGCGGAACTCGGGACGCTCAAGGCGGTAGTCGGGAATGTTGTAGGTGCGGATCGAAGACAAGGAGCCGTCGTTAGGGACGGCACTAGCCTTGATATCGGTCGGCCTGGGCGAGCCGTCGGCTTGCTCGATGAGAGCAGCCATCTTAGGTGGCTTCGAGTCCCGAGCCCGAGAGGCCTTGCTCGATTTCTTCTGCGAATGTCGGTGCGTCGGGCGCTTCTTATGGGCCATAGGGTGCAGAAGAACGATAAACGGATGCGACAGCCGAGGCAAGCTGCCCAGGTTCAACCACCGAGACACAGAGGACATCTGCGGAAGAAAGGAAACCTCGGTGTCTCTGTGCCTCTGTGGTTGACAATCGATTACGCCAACTCGCTGCCGTCACCGTGCAACTCGCGTAGCTCTTTCGGTGGGCGTACTGGCGTGTCCTGATTGGCCGGATGGGGATTTCGCTCAATGGTGGCGGCCTCTCCGATCAAATCGTCCAGCGACTCCAGCCACAGCATCTGCGACTGGAAGACACGCCCAAAGTTGCGCGACGCGGCAGTTGCCACTTCCTCCATCGTTAATGTCTTCTGCGACTCACGTTGCATCGAGGTAACGGGCTTGCCGGTGAGGCCGCAAGGCACAATCAGCGAGAAGAAGTCGAGGTCCGTGCTGACGTTCAGCGCGAAGCCATGGGTTGTGACGCCGCGAGAGATGTGCACTCCGATGGCGGCGATCTTGGCCTCCGGCTTGTTACGCAGCGCATAGGTCCAGACGCCCGTCAGCCCTTTGATGCGTTGTGTGCCAATACCAAAGTCGCCGCAGGTGCGGATGAGCACCTCTTCCAGCCGCCGCACGAACTCCACCGCGCCAAGCTTTCGACTAGGCTCCTTTGGACTGGGCTCAAAGCTGCGCAGATCGAAGATGGGATACGCCACCAGTTGTCCCGGACCGTGGAAGGTCACGTCGCCGCCGCGGTCGATGTCGAACAGCTCGACTCCCTTCTGCGCGAGAAACTCGGGCGGCGCAACCACATTGCTCAACTTGGCGTTGCGTCCAAGCGTGATGACCGGCGGATGCTCCAGCAGCAGCAGGGTGTTCTCGACGCGGCCCGCTTTGCGCAGCTCCATCAGAGTGCGCTGCAGTTGCAGAGCAGTTCCGTATGGCACAAGCCCGAGATGGAGGACGTGGATCACCATGAAGGAGCCTTCACTTATCAGCTTACTGCATTCCGCTATTCGCTCTTCGCTAAAGGCTGCCATTTTGATGCCCGAAGGGAGGCGCTCGAACCGTTACAGGTGCCAACCTGGCCACTTCCCTTGGCGCTGGGATGTTGCCGTTCAGTGCTATGCTGAACATAGCTCCCACGTCACATTCCAATGAAGCGCGACGTAGAAGATCCTCCCATCAGCGCAGAACCGGCGGCGGAACCGCCCCATGTTGGGCGCAAGCTCGTCGGTAGCGCCCTCTTTACTCTGCTCGTCATCTTGGTGGCCTTGGCGGGTGCCGCTTCAGGACTTCTGCTGGTTTACTCTACCGATCTTCCTCAGGTAACCGAACTGGAGCAGTACCGCCCGGCCACGATCACACAGCTCTACGATGATCAAGATCGCGTGATCGGGCAGTTCGCGCTACAGCGGCGCGTTATTGACACCTACAACGACTTCCCCAAGGTGCTGCGCGATGCGCTGACCTCGACCGAAGACAAAGAGTTTGAAAGCCATTGGGGCGTGGACGTGTGGCGCGTCTTCGGGGCCGCCTGGCGCGACGTGATTCAGGAAAGCCGCGCGCAGGGCGCATCGACGCTGACCATGCAACTGTCGCGCAATCTGTTTCTTTCTCCGGACCGCAATTTCCGGCGCAAGATTCAGGAGGTGATGCTCGCCATCCAGATCGAGCGCCGCTTCACCAAGCAGCAGATTTTCACTCTCTATGCGAACCAGATCTACCTCGGCCACGGTGTGTACGGCTTTGAGGCGGGCGCGAATTACTACTTCAGCAAGAAGGCCAAAGACCTGACGCTGGAGGAGGCTGCGGTGCTGGCCGGACTACCCAAGGCGCCCAACGCCTATTCGCCCATCAATAATCCTGAGCGCTCGCTGCGCCGCCGCAATGTGGTCATCAACAACATGCTGGAAGACGGCAAGATCACGGCCGCTGAGGCGCAACGGGCAAAGAGCGCGCCTTTGCAGGTCAACGTGCAAGTCGACTCCAACGATATTGCACCCTATTTCGTCGAGGAGATTCGCCAGTATCTGGAAAAGAAATACGGCACGCAGCAAGTGCATGAAGCTGGGCTGCGGGTTTACACTTCCCTGAATCTGGAGATGCAGCGCGCCGCGCAGCAGGCCGTGCGCGATGGCCTCGCCACCTACGAGCGCCGGCACGGCTGGAAGGGCAACCTGCTGAACATCATCGCCAACGGCGACTCGCTGGCGACCTATCGCCATGTGGATTGGGAAAGCAATCTCGCTCCCGGCGGTTACGTGCATGCCCTGGTGACCGACGTCGAGCCGCAAGCGGCTACGCTCAAGTTCGGCCGCTACCAGGCGCGCCTCGGGCCTGCCGAGATGAAGTGGACGCACTATGCATCGGCCCAGCAGTTCCTTACCCGTGGCGATCTGGTGTATGTCAAGATCGTTGACCTGAACGGCAGCGACAGTCACGTGTCGCTGGAACAGGAGTCCGGAGTACAGGGCGCGTTGCTCGCACTCGACAACTCCACCGGTGACATCAAGGCCATGGTTGGCGGCCGCAGCTTCGAGGAATCGAAATTCAATCGCGCGGTTCAGGCGCAGCGGCAAGTCGGATCATCCTTCAAACCGTATATCTACACTGCGGCGATTGACCAGGGATTGACGCCCGACGACACCGTGCTCGACGCGCCGATCAGCTTCAGCACGCCGTCAGGCCTGTACACGCCGCACAACTACGATGGCAAGTTCGAAGGTGTCATCACCTTCCGCCACGCCCTTGCTGAATCGCGCAACATTCCCGCGTTGAAGGTGACGGAGCGCGTCGGAGGCATCAAGACTGTCATTGAGTACGCGCGTAAGTTCGGCATTACCTCGCCATTGCCGGCATACCTGCCGGTCGCCCTGGGCGCGGCTGACATCACACTGGCTGAGCAGACCGCAGGGTTCACCACTTTTCCCAACGACGGCGTTCGCGTTGTGCCACGCTACATTCGTAAAGTCACTGACTACGACGGGCGCGTGCTGGAAGAAAACTATCCTGAGGTAAGGGACGTCGTCAGCGCGCGCACCGCGCGGATCATGGTCAGCATGTTGCAGGAAGTGGTGAAGCACGGCACTGGTTATGCCGCCAGCAAGCTCAATCATCCGCTGGGCGGAAAAACCGGCACCACCAACGATTTCACCGACGCGTGGTTCGTCGGTTTCTCGCCATCGCTGACTTGCGGGGTCTGGGTGGGTTACGACGAGAAGAAGACGCTGGGCAACAAGGAAACTGGTGCGATGGCGGCGCTGCCGATCTGGATCGACTTCATGCGAGTCGCGCTCAAGGGACGCGAGTCGGAGGACTTCGCCGCACCGCCTCCGGCCACGCCGTCCGCGGTGGCGCAAAAAGAGGAGACTCCAGATCACACAGCAGGCGACAGCGAGGCGCACTGATGCGGCGCCTCTTCCAATACATCGTGCGCGTGCTGCTGCTGGTGGTGGTGTTCATGGCCTCGGCGCTGACTGCAATGCGCTTTGCCATACATGGCCGCCAGACCAAGATTCCCAAGCTGGTCGGCATGACCACATCGCAGGCCGAGCGTGCCCTCGCCAACCAAGGGCTGGTGCTTGAACCCGGCGATCGCTACTTCAGCTCTGAAGTGCCTCCCGGGCGCATCATGTCGCAAGCTCCCGCGCCGGGCGAGCAGGTGCGGCGCGGCTGGCACGTACGTGTGGCGGAAAGCATGGGCCCGCAGCGCGTCGTCATTCCCGACCTCAACGGAGGCAGCGAGCGCGCCGCTGAAATCAACATCCGCCGTCGCGGGCTTGAGCTGGGCAGTGTCGCCACCGCGACCATTCCCGGCGCGCCAACCGATCAGATTGTGGCGCAAAGCCCGCCTCCGAATGCCCTGAATGTATCTGCTCCGCGGATCAGCGTTCTAGTGGCCGCGCCGGAAGAGCGCGCCTCGTTCGTCATGCCCGACCTCGTCGGCCGCGGCGAAGACGAAGCAGTCAACGAAATCGTCAGCGCAGGACTGCGCGTGGGAAAGATCGCCAGTCAGGAGCCACCGCCGGCGGCCGACGTCAATTCCCCGGACACAGTTCCGTCCGGCACGCGCATGGTGGTGCGAACGACTCCCGGTCCAGGTCAAAGAGTGTATGAAGGGCAGGCAGTCGGGCTGGAAGTGACAAGATAGCCGCTTTTCGCTGTTCGCTCTCGCCATCAGCGCTTCGCACTTAGCCATTCTTACTAGGGCAACGTGAGTTGGCGACGACAGTTTCGTCCCCGAGGATCGTCGTGGTGGCGAACAGCGAAGAGCGAAAGGCGAAGAGCGAAAGGCGAAGAGCGAAAGGCGAAGAGCGAAAGGCGAAGAGCGGCCCTTTTGTGGAAAACTTGGTCCGAGGTTAACCATCCCGACAATTGTCAGGGACGCAGCGGCAAGATATTCTGCGGAACGTAGGCTTTCTTTCTCGCGCCATGGCGAATCTTTTCGAACCACCTCGGTATATCGCAGTTGAAGGCCCCATCCGTGTCGGCAAGAGCACGCTGTGCCAGGTGATTGCTGAGACCTTACACGCCCAGCGCATTAGCGAGCCCGAGCACAATCCCTTTCTGCGGCCGTTTTACGATGGCGAAACGGGAGCGGCCTTTCAGACCCAGTTCGCCTTCCTCATCGCGCGCTACGAGCAGCTCGGCGGTTTGGATGTGAAACGCAATCCCAACAAGACCTACGTCGCGGACTACATCTTCGAGAAGGACAAGCTGTTCGCCTGCCTGAACCTCGGCGACCCGGAGCTGGAGGTTTATAACCGCTACTACGAGTTGTTCCGGCAGAACGTGCCCACGCCTGACTTAGTTATCTACCTGCAAGCGACGCCCGAGGTGCTGAAGAAGCGGCTGAAGAAAAAGAACGCGCCCGGCGAGAAGGCCATCAGCGACGATTATTTGGAGGAGGTAATCAAGGCCTACGAACATTTCTTCTTCCACTACACCTCGTCCGACCTGCTGATTGTGAATACCTCCGAGATCGATTTCGTCGAGCGCAGCGAGGATTTGCAGGCACTCCTGCGGCGCGTCAGCGAGCCCATCCGCGGCACTCAGTATTTCCTGCCGCTAGGCCCAGACGAGCAAGCGGCCCGCGCATAGGTCGTTTCACCAGCTCTTGACGCCCTCATAACCGCCATCCGCCGATTGAGCGATGCTTCCCGGCAGTTCCGAATATTCGGTTAAGATATTGGGCATACCTTTCTTGGCGATGCCCATGCAGAAATGCCCATCGTGCGAAGCGGAGATCACACAGGCGGCCCCGTTTTGCGCTTTCTGCGGGAAACCCGTCGACCCTGACGTGACAGCCACCTTGGCTGCGGACGCTCCCACTATGCCATCCGCTGCGCCGCGACCGGATTCCAGGCCGCCATCGTCGCGACCGTCTTCTGGCTTCCGTAACGCAGGCCGCTTCGCCCCCGGCGCGCTGGTTGCTGGCCGCTATCGAATCATTGCGCTGCTGGGCAGAGGTGGAATGGGCGAGGTGTACCGCGCCGACGATCTCAGCCTGGGCCAGCAGGTCGCGCTGAAGTTTCTGCCGCAGTCCGTAGTGGACGACGAAACGCTGGAGCGCTTCCGCAACGAGGTCCGCATCGCACGCAGGATCTCCCATCCCAACGTTTGCCGTGTCTTCGATATTGGGCAAACCGACGAACTCAACTTCCTCAGCATGGAATATATCGATGGAGAAGATCTGGGCTCGCTGCTCCGACGCATCGGACGTTTGCCTGGTGACAAAGCCGCCGAAGTCGCCCGCAAGATCTGCGCCGGAGTTGCCGCGGCGCATGACAAGGGGGTTCTTCACCGCGATTTGAAACCTGCCAACATTATGCTCGACGGGCGTGGTGAGGTCCTCATCACCGACTTCGGTCTCGCGGCTGTCGCCCACGAGATTACGGACGTGCGCAGCGGCACGCCGGCTTACATGGCGCCTGAGCAGCTCGCTGGAGAAGAGGTCACCTTCAAGAGTGACATCTACTCTCTGGGGCTCGTACTGTACGAAGTCTTCACAGGCAAGGCTGCGTTTGATGGCAAGAGCTTGGAAGAGATTGTGCGTGTGCGTCGCGACAGCGCGCCGAGCCGGCCATCGTCTCTGGTGAAGGACCTCGATCCGGCAGTCGAGCGTGCCATCATGCATTGCCTGGAGGCGGACCCCGGCGCGCGGCCTCCTTCGGCGCTCGCGGTGGCGGCAGCGCTTCCCGGCGGAGATCCTCTGGCAGCCGCGCTGGCGGCCGGAGAAACTCCATCGCCGCAAATCGTCGCCGCCGCGGGGGAAACGACCGGACTCAAGCCTCCGGTTGCGCTGGCCTGGCTGGGCGTAGCGCTGGTCGGACTGCTTGCGTTTTACCTGCTGGCCGACAGGACCAGCGGCATCAACCGGATGGACGTGCCTTATTCCTCCGAGATTCTTGCCCAGCACGCGCGTGACATGGTGCGAGAACTTGGATACACCAATTCTCCGGCCGATAGCGCCGATGGATTCGACTACAACGACCAGTACCTGGACTATCTGCACGACAATCCGAAACTACGCACCAGCTGGGACGCCGCGCTGCAAGGCCGACCTGCAGCCCTGCTGTATTGGTTTCGCGAGAGTCCTTCGGAAATGGTGGCTACCGAGGTGAAAGACATTGCGCTCGTTCCGGGCATGGTTGACCTTAGCGATCCGCCGCCAATCAAGTCAGGCATGGTGCAGGTCTCGCTCGACCCGCAAGGCAGGCTGCACCATCTGGAAGCAATTCCACCCGAGAAGGAGAAGAGTTCGGAGCCGTTTACTCCGCTGGACTGGAATGTATTGTTCCGCCTAGCAGGTCTCGATCCAGCGCAGTTCACATCCACGCCATCAACCTGGAATTCGTTGGCAGCCTCCGACGCTCGTGCGGCTTGGATTGGCACTTGGCCAGGGACGTCCTATCCACTGCGCATTGAAGCGGCTTCGTGGCGTGGCAAGCCGGTTTTCTTTTCGTTGATAGGAGACTGGACGAAACCGAGCCGCATGGACACCTCGGACACTTCTTTCGCCAAGAAGGTGGCGAATATCGTCCTTTCCGTCGTGGCCGTGCTTCTTTTGCTGGTCGCGATTCTGATCGCACGACGCAACTACATGCGCGGTAAAGCGGACGTCCAGGGAGCCTTGCGGCTGGGCATCGTTATCTTCTCCCTGGAGATGGTGCTCTGGCTGTTTCAGGCGCACTTCAACGCGTCCGTGTCCGTGATGGGGCTATTCGTGCTGGCGGCAAGCGGAGGCCTGTTTATTACGACTGTTGTTTGCTCGCTGTATGTTGCAATCGAACCTTACATCCGGCGCCACTGGCCGCACGCCATTATCTCGTGGAGTCGCTTGATGGCAGGACGTCCTCGCGACCCGCTGGTCGGCAGAGATCTGCTCTACGGCGTGCTTCTGGGCGTGAGCTGGGCACTCATCTTTTCCATCTTTTTCCTGTTGCGACTGCGCGCGGGCGACGCTCCCGCGCTCGGCGGCGCCAATTATTTGCTGGGAGCTCGTCATGTGCTGGGCACATGGCTGTGGCATCTGGATAGTTCGGTGCAGGGAACGTTGCTCTTTTTCTTCGTGATGTTTGTCTTGCGTGTGGTGCTGCGCAAGCCGTGGCTTGCCGCGATGGCTTTTGTCGCGGTGTGGACCGCTATCAAGACCTTCGACAGCCATCACCTGCTCATCGATATTTCGACCTACGCTGCTATCTACGCCATCGCCGCTTTTGTGGTATTGCGCTTCGGATTGATCGCGCTGGCGACTGGCATGTTCATTGTCGATCTGCTACTGAATATCCCTATTACGACTCGGTTCTCGAGTTGGTATATTGGCGGCTCTCTGTTTGTGCTGCTGACCGTGGTCGGTCTGGCAGTCTGGGGATGCTACACCTCGCTTGCCGGACAGAAGGTCTGGAAGGCAGAACTCTTCGAATAGACAAAGCCTCATTCAAGAAATGATCGCGTTGACGCGGCGCTGAAGTGCCGCTCACCCAAGTGCGCGGTGTCAGTGAGTGGGAGGAACGTAGTCCTTGGGCTTCTCGGCGCCTTCGCCAAAGAAGTAGGCTTCCATCTGCTGCACGATGAACTCCTGGTGGTCTTTCTTCCAGGGCTGCAGGCGATATTCGTTGAGCAGCATCTTCATGTGTTCCTGCCATTGTTCCCACGCGAGTTTGGAAACGTTGTCGTAGATGCGCTGCCCAAGTTCGCCGTCGAAAGGCGGCTCGTCGAGGCCCTCCGATTCGCGCCCCAACTTGATGCACTTCACCACGTGTGCCATTCAGAAGCTCCTATCAAAAATGATTGCCAACATCGATTGTAACGGGGTCGAGGCGCTGAACGAAACTGACGCTGTTGCGTTTCGGCTGCGAGCGCGCAGTTGCGAGGAAAAGAAGATTTGCCACGGAAGCACCGAGATCACGGAAAGACTCGGTAGGAACAAAACCTCTGCGTCTTTCGCGTCTCCGTGATAAATGATTCTCAACAGAGAACCTCTTCTAGTTGTTTTTCCGCGGAAAACTGGATTTGCGGGGACCCCCTCCCCCGTGCTACCTAGAATCAATAACTTAGCAACGAAATGAAGTGCAAAATATTGATTTCGCGAGGATTATATGTAAGATATTGATTAATCTATACTTACTCCGATAAAAACCGCGAATTTGGCTCGCCTAACGCTAGGCTTGCTAAGCACGCTTAGCAAGCTATATAGATATTAATTGCCAGGTTACCCAACTGCTTGCCCTCGGGCAGTCCTACAAGTCGAATTCGCAGGGACGAGTCTCCTTCGCTGACAACTGACCACTGGCTACCGACAACTGCTTTACGGCGTGATTTCGAAGACGACGCCGCAGCCCCAAATGTCACACTGGCCGGTTCCGCCAACACTGGCCGTGCCGTAGATGTTTCCATTGGCGTCAAAGATCAGGCTGCTCTTCGGCCAACCTCCGTCGGCTCCGCCGGTAAAGTCATGCAGCGAAGTGTAAGTCCAACCGGTTTCCGTAGGCGTGAGTTTGAAAACAGCACCGTGTCCGTAGGCTCCGGTGCTTCGGGTTGTGCCGTAGAGGTTCCCGGCCGCGTCCATTGTTACGGCACCCCACGGTCCATCCGCTCCTCCGTCGCCGGTGAATGGATAAAGCACGTTAAACGTCCAAGCGCCGTTTGACGGCGTCAGCTCAAAGACCGTGCCCCCATTGCCATTGCCCTCAGCGGTGGTGGTGCCATAAAGGTTGCCGGATCCGTCAAAGATCATCCCGTTAGGAATGATTCCGTCGCTCGAGAACGCGAAAGTGTGGAGGATGTTTTTCGTCCAGCCCGATCCCGAGGGCACCAATTGAAAAGCCGTCCCTTGCGGCGAGCCGCCGCCCGATTTACTGCCGCCGTCCGACGTCGTACCGTAAATATTGCCAGTCTTATCGAGGATTACGCCGCTGTACGGCCAATAGCCGTCGTCGTAGCCGGTGAACCTATACAAAACGCTCTCCGTCCAGCCACCGCCTGAGGGTGCTAGCTCGAAGACGGTGCCGCAACTGTAGCCGCTGCATCCCGGAATGCCGCCAATTTGCGTGGTCCCGTAGAGATTACCGGCCTGGTCCAACGTGAGGTCGCCTTCAGGCTGATATCCATCGCTCCCTCCGACGAAGCGATAAATCACAGTTTCGTTCCAAGGACAGAGGGCGGTCCTGCAGGCGGTTGCTGGGGGCGCCAGACGGAAAACCGTGCCGCAGGTACCGCTGTAGCATGAATTGCCGCCCTCAGCGGTAGTGCCATAGAGGGCGCCGTCCCGGCCGAAAATTACCCGCGCGTACGGCCCAATTCCGTCGTAGCCACCTTGAAACGAATACAGGGGAGCAAACACCCATCCGGAGTTTTTGTGGGACAGTTTGAAAACCGTGCCGCACCCGGAGTAGAGCGAGCCGCAACTACCTCCCGTGTAACCACCTTCTGCGGCCGTTCCGTAGAGATTTCCAGCTCCATCCATGGTCAAGCCTGCCCACGGATATTCGCCATCCTGTCCGCCGGTGAAGTTGTAGAGCACCTGGTAGGTTTGCGCCTGTGCTGATTGCGCCAACAAAGTCGCAAACACAATTGCCATCGCCAGCAGTGCAGTTGCCGGCTGGAAACTTAGGTTGTGAGTCCAACTCCAATGCTGTTCTGAATTCATCATGATGAATCTCCTTACCTGACAACTGACCACTGGCTGCCACTGGCCACTGACCACTGCCTTACGGCGTGATCTCAAACACCAGACCAAAGTCACTCGGGCCGCCGTTAGCAGCGGTGGTGTAGAGATTGCCGCTGCTGTCGAGGATTACGTTGCCAGCCGGGGCTTCGCCGATGCCGCCCCAAGAACCGGTTAGTGTCCAGCTGCCGTTGTAAGGTGTGAGTCGGAAAACCTCCGGCGCACCGCTGAAATTCGTGCCGTAGAGGCTGCCGCCAGCATCCATGGCCAGGTTCCCGATGATGCCTTGATGGCTGCCAAAGTCATAGAGCGTCGTAAACGTCCAGCCGCCGTTGGAGGGGCTCAACTCGTACACCTTCACCGTGGTGCCATTACTTCCGAAGGTCCCGCCGTAGAAATTGTCAAATTGGTCAACAATCAAGCCGTCATACGGGTTCGCCCCATCGCTTTCGCCGTGGAACTTATAGATCACACTTTCCGTCCAGCCGCCTCCCGATGGGACCAACTGGTAAACCGTGCCGTTGTTATAGGTCCCGCCGAGCGCAGTCGTTCCCGCCAAGTTGCCGGCGCGATCGAAGACGACACCGGCGTAAGGCATCGCGCCGTCAAGTCCGCCCTGGAACCTGTAAAGAACGGTTTCCGTCCAGCCGCCATTGGACGGGGTGAGTTTATACACGGTGCCATGGTCGCCTTGCCCGCCGTATGGGGTGGTGCCATAGAGGTTGCCCGCTCCATCGAAGACCAGGTCACCAAACGTGGGCTCCACTCCGTCGGTGAAGCCCTGGAACGAATACAATACGGTTTCCGTCCAGGGGCAGAGCGCGCTTTTGCAGGAAGTGGCCGGCGGCCGCAAATTGAAAACCGTGCCACAGCCGGGTGCGCTCCCATACGAGCATGGCCCCGTTCCTCCCGATGTTGTGGTGCCGTAGAGACTGCCATCCGGACCGATGATTACCCTGGCCATCGGACGCGCGCCGTCAGGCCCGCTGAAGGTGTAGAGGGTGGTAAAGACCCAGCCGGAGCCCTTACGCGACAGTTTGAACACCGTGCCGCATCCGGGGGGATTGGGGTAGGTGCAAGCACTGGTGTTGCCGCCGGTGCTGGCCGTCCCATAAAGATTTCCGGCCCGATCCATGCTCAAGCCGGCCCAGGGTTCTCCTCCGTCCGCCTCATTAGTAAAGTTATGCAGGATTGTGAACTGCGCCTGCGCCGATTGCGATAGCACCGCCATCAGAGCAAACACGATTGCTATTACTACTGCCGAACTTGCTGGCTGGAAAGGTGCGCTCAACGTCGAACTCCGATGCTGTGCCGAATTCTTCATGACGAAATCTCCTTTACTGACAACTGACTACTGGCTATTGACAACTGCTTTACGGCGTAATCTCCCACACCACACCGTGCCCATAGGCCCCGCCAGCGGAAGTCATGCCGAAGAGATTGCCGTTGCTATCGAGCGTGACGCCGCCTTGAGGGAAATATTCGCTTTCAAATGAAAAGTCGTGGAGCTCCGTGAACGTCCAACTGCCATTGGATGGACTAAACTCAAAGACAGAGCCTGCACTGTTGACGCCGCCGCCATGAGTCATCCCGTAGAGATTTCCGGCTGCGTCGAGAGTGAGACTGGCGTAGGGGCCCTCCCCGGTGGTGAAGTTGTAGAGAATCTGGTAGTTCCAACCGCCGCTCGAAGGCGACAGCTCGTAAATTACGCCACTGCCATACGTGCCCCCGACGGCGGTTGCCCCATACAAGTTTCCCGCCGTGTCCATCACCAGCCCGCCGTAAGCCAGGTAGCCGTCCGGCCGCTTGAAGGTATGCAGCGCGGTCTCAACCCACCCAGACGGAGTTGGGCTCAACTCAAACACCACCGTTCCATCTCCGGTCGTGCCGAAGAGGTTGCCGGCGGAGTCCATGATCACGCCGGAATAAGGACCGTTCGTCGGGTAGGAGAAATTGTCGATGATGGTTTCCGTCCAGCCATTGCTGGAGGGGGTCAACTCGTAAGCCACACCGAGTCGGTCGCTGCCACCGGCATAGGTGGTGCCATACAGGTTTCCTGCCGAATCAAAAATCAGAGCGTCGCCATATGGATAGGCGCCATCGTAGGGAGAGCCCTTGAACGTATAAAGCACCGTCGCCTTCCAGGGGCTATACAGGCTGGCCGGGCGTGACGCGGGCGGTTTCAGGTTGAAGACAAGTCCGCAGTTGCAGTACGGATCTCCGCCGCCGCCGGCAGTGCCATAAAGGCTGCCGTCAGGCCCGAAGACTACGTTCCCAGGATACGCTCCCCCATTGCCGCCCGGAAAGATATACAGAGGGGTGAGGACCCAGCCCCCGCCCTTGTTGCTCATCTTGAACACCGTGTCCCAGGCCGAACCGTAGAGATTCCCAGCACGGTCCGCAGTCAGAGTCGCAAGCGGATGCTGGCCATCGTTGCCGCCGGTGAAATCGTGAATGACTTTGTAGGTCTGCGCCTGCGCGGATTGCGCCAATACTGTTACAAGCGCAAACACGATTGCCATCGCCAGCGCCGCAGTTGC
>Ga0209040_10002802_pt1 | contig 13492 bp, 13 predicted proteins | sample BogFormECP12_OM3_FD_188240 | JGI IMG/M metagenome (GOLD analysis project Ga0209040, IMG submission 188240) | Bog forest soil microbial communities from Calvert Island, British Columbia, Canada - ECP12_OM3 (SPAdes) (version 2) | ecosystem: Environmental > Aquatic > Freshwater > Wetlands > Bog ... | reverse complement strand
CGGACATGCTGTGGTCGGGCATCCCGGTGCGGTTTCCGAAGCTGAACATCACGCTGGCCGAGGGCGGACTGGGCTGGGCGGCCATGCTCGGCGATCGCGCCGATTACGTTCTGGCGCACTCCGCTTCGGGCCACGAGGGCGGGGCGTGGAAGAGCGACCTGCTGCCCAGCGAGGTGCTGCGGCGCAACTTCTGGTTCTGCTCGATCGACGACCCGCACGCGTTCGGCGCGCTGGACGCGATCGGGGCCGACCGCATCCTCGTCGAAAGCGACTACCCGCACGCCGACTCGACCTGGCCCGACACCCAAGAGGTCGTGGCCCGCAACGTCGCCGGGCTGTCCGCACAAGACGCGGCACGAATCACCCACGGCAACGCGGCGGCGCTGTTCCGCCACCCACTGCCGGACGACGGGTGGCTAGCCACAGCGTAGGAGGCCTAATGCTCGACCTGCTGATCCGCGATGCGGAAATCGTCGACGGCACCGGCGCCCCCGCCCGCCACGGCGACGTCGGCGTCCGCGACGGGCGCATTGTGTCCGTCGGCCCGGTCGGTCGGGCCGATGACCTGGCCGCGAAAACCGTTGACGCCCAGGGGCAGGCGCTCGCACCGGGCTTCGTCGACCTGCACACCCACTACGACGCGCAGCTGTTCTGGGACCCGACCGCCAGCCCGTCGGTGCAGCACGGCGTCACCACGGTCTTCGGCGGCAACTGCGGCTTCACACTGGCACCCGCGGCGCCCGACCAACACGACTACCTCACCCGGATGCTGGCGCGGGTGGAGGGGATGCCGCTGGACGCGCTGCGCGCCGGCCTCGACTGGGGGTGGGCATCCTTCGGCGATTGGCTGGGCCGCCTCGACGGCCGCATCGCCGTCAATGCCGGCTTCCTGGTTGGTCATTCGGCGCTGCGGCTGGCCGCGATGGGCAGCGACGCCGTCGGCGGCGAGGCGAGCCCGGAGCAGATAGAAAAGATGGTTGGCGTGCTCCACGACGCGTTGGACGCCGGCGCGCTCGGGCTGTCCACCTCGCAGTCGCCCACACATAACGATGCCGCCGGCCAGCCGGTGCCGTCCCGCAGCGCATCCAAAGAGGAACTGGTGGCCCTGGCGGCCGGCCTGCGCGGACATCCGGGCACCACGCTCGAGGCGATCATCGCCGGCTGCCTGTCGGGCTTCACCGACGACGACATCGCGCTGCTCACCGACATGTCCGTCGCCGCCGACCGACCGCTCAATTGGAACCTGCTGGGCGTCTCGGCGGCGAACCCGGACGGGCACCGGCGGCAGTTGCGCGCCTCTGAGGTCGCCGCCCAACGCGGTGGCCGGGTGGTGGCGCTCACGTTGCCGCAGGCCATGAAGATCCGGCTGTCGTTCCTGTCCGGCTTCGTGCTCGACGGGCTACCGGGCTGGCGGGAGACGATGCATCTGCCGGTGCCGGAACGGTTGACCGCACTCGCCGATCCCGAGGTGCGTCGCCGCCTCGCCGAGGGCGCCGCCTCCAAGGAGGCGGGCATGCTGCGCGGCCTCGCCCAATGGGACCGGCTGGTCATCGTCGAGACGTTCGCGCCCATGAACGCCGACGCGACCGGCCGCAGCGTCGGCGAGATCGCCGCCGCCCGCGGTGGCGAGCCCTTCGACACCCTGCTGGACATCGTGATCGCCGACGAGCTGCGCACCGGGCTCAGCCCGCCGCTGACCGGCGATGACGCGGCTGACTGGAAGATGCGCGCGGAGGTGTGGCACCACCCGGGTGCCGTGATCGGCGGCTCGGACGCGGGCGCCCACCTCGACATGATGTGCGGCGCGATCTACACGACGTCGCTGCTGGGCCGCGGTGTGCGCGAGCACCGGGTGGTGACGCTCGAGGAAGCCGTCCGGCTGATCACCGACGTGCCGGCCCGGTTCTACGGGCTGACCGAACGCGGCCGCATCGAGCCCGGCTGGCACGCCGACCTGGTGCTGTTCGACCCGGCGACCGTCGACCACGGCCCCGAGCGCACGCGCTACGACCTGCCGTCGGGCGCGCCGCGGTTGGTCGCCGACGCGTACGGGATCACCTCCGTGTGGGTCGGCGGTGTCGAGGTCTGCCGCGACGGGGCTGCCACCGGTGCCCTGCCCGGCACCGTGCTGCGGTCGGGACGGGACACCGCGACGGTATCGGCCTCGTGAGCCCGGCAACCGACGAGTTCGACCCGGCCGAGCTGCAGGGCGGGCTGCTCATGCAGGTCGAGAACGTGCACGAGCGGCTGCGCGAGGCGCAGTCCCGACATCGGGTGATGGTGGGAAACCCCTTCGCCGAGGTCCGCGCCGGGCAGGTCGGAGATCTCGGCGTGACGGTGCTGGGGTACGACGAGTGCCAGACGGTGCTCACCCACCCCGACACCTTCTCGTCGTCGATTTACGACCAGATCATGGGCCCGGTCATGGGCCGCACCTTGCTCGAACTCGAGGGAGCCGAGCACCGCGCCAGCCGGGCCCTGGTGTCGCCGTCGTTTCGCACCGCGCTGCTGGAACGCTGGCGCACCGAGCTCGTGGAGGTGGTGGTCCATGAGCTTATCGACCGGTTCGCGCCGCGCGGGCGAGCCGAGCTGGCCCGCGAGTTCACCTTCGCGTTTCCGGTCCAGGTCATCGCCCGGATCATGGGCCTGCCGCGGGAGGATTACGTGCGCTTCCAGCGGCTGTCGATCGAGTTGCTCAACGTCGTCTACGACTGGGACTGCGGCATCGCGGCATCGAGATCGCTCAAGGCCTACCTCGCGGAGATCCTCGCCGAACGGCGGCGTCGCCCACGGGACGACCTGATCAGCACGCTGGCGGAGTCGGAGATCGACGGCGCGCGCCTCACCGACGACGAGATCTTCGCTTTCTTGCTGCTGATCCTGCCCGCCGGCGTCGAGACGACCTACCGCGCCTCGGGCAACCTGCTGGTCGCGCTTCTCACCGAGCCGGCGCTGCTGGCGGAGCTGCAGGAGGATCGCAGCACGCTCCGTGGCGCCTTCGAGGAGGCGTTGCGCTGGGAGCCGCCGATCACCACGGTGGTGCGCCGGGCGGTCCGCGAGTGTGAGCTCGGCGGGGTCGCCATCCCGGCGGGAACGAACGTCAGCGTCAGCGTCGCGGCCGCCAACCGGGACCCGACGCGCTACCCGGACCCGGACCGCTTCGACCCCACCCGCAAGAACATCGCGCACCTGACGTTCGGCGGCGGGCCGCACCTGTGCCTGGGCATGCACCTGGCGCGCATGGAGGGAATGGTGGCCATCAACGCGCTGCTCGACCGGCTGCCGGACCTGCGGCTCGACCCGAGCGCCCCGGTACCGCACGTCGTCGGCGTGGCGTTCCGCTCGCCCGCCGCGCTGCCGGTCGAGTTCACTGCGGCTTGACGGCACCTATTTCCGGGCGAGCGCGTGCCATGCCATGTCGGCAATGGCCGTGCAGTAGCCGTCGTCGATAGGCTCGTCGGAGTAAAGGGCACGGATACTCAGCGGCGCCAGGATCGTCAACACAGCAGCCAGCGTGTTTACGCCTTCGCGTAACTCGCCACGCTCCCCGGCCCGATCCACCACTGCCCGAACCACATTGAACCGCGCTCCCCAGAACATCATTCGCGTTTCTTCGTCGTGACGGTCGCGACGGTCCATAACGACCGCCCGCACCATAGTGCGACCGACCTCGGCATTGAGCCGATCAGTCAAGGCCCGAGCCAAAGCCAAAAGGTCTCCGCGCAACGAGCCCGTGTCCGCCACCGAACTCACCGTCTCGACATCGGCGATAGCCGCATCGACGATGAGTCGCTGCCGATCGCCCCAGTACCGGTAGACCATCGCCGCATCGAGGCGGTGGCGCTCCGCCATGGCCTCGACGCTGAACCGCTCGACTCCCCAGCGGGCCAACTCGTCGATCACTGCCGGCATCACCCGCGCCCGGATATCGGCCGGCACAGCGTCCACGGATCCATCCGGTGGTTGAGACGGCTGCATCGATGCCCCCTCGCCCCGCCTAGAGATAGCCCGTCTGGTTCACCAGCCGCACCGAAGACGCTCCGTCGGAATAAAACTCCGCGATGCTCAACGACGCCAGGTCAAGATGCAGCCGGTACAGGATCCCCGGCCCGGCGTCCAGGGCCAGCCGCAGCAGCATCTTGATCGGCGTCACGTGAGACACCACCAGCACCGTCGCGCCCTGGTGGGCTTCGATGAGCCGTTCGCGCACCCTGAGTACCCGGTCAAGCACCCCGTCAAAACTTTCGCCGCCCGGCGGCGTCGTGCTGGTGTCACGCAGCCAGCGGCGATGCAGTTCCGGATCACGTTCGGCCGCTTCGGCGAACGTCAATCCCTCCCACACTCCGAAATCCGTCTCGATCAAGTCGTCGTCGACGGTGACGTCCAGCCCCAGCGCCTTGGCGGCCGTCGCCGCGGTGTCGTAGGCCCGCTGCAGCGGCGAGGAGACTACCGCGGCGATCCCACCGCGCTGCGCCATGTACCGCGCCGCGGCCCCCGCCTGCTCGCGCCCCGCATCGGTCAGCGCCGGGTTGCCGCGCCCCGAGTAGCGGCGCTGCGCCGACAACTCCGTCTGCCCGTGGCGCAGCAACAGCAACCGGGTCGGCGTGCCCCGCGCGCCGGTCCACCCCGGCGACGTCTTAGCTTGGGCCGCAGCGCTTTTCGTGGCCTCGGTAACCACCGGTTCAGAGTCCTCGTCTTCCTTCGTCGGGTCATCGATGGCGGCCGCCGCGTCCATCGCCTCGTTCGCCAACCGATCGGCGTGCGAGTTCCGGGCCCTCGGGACCCAGGCGTAGCTGATCCGGTCGAACCGCGAGGCCAGCTTCCGGGCCTGCGCGTGCAGGTCGATCAGGTCGGGATGCTTGACCTTCCATCGCCCGGACATCTGCTCGACCACCAGCTTGGAGTCCATGAAGACCTCGGCCTCGGTGGCGCCCAGCTTCGTCGCGTCGTCCAAACCCGCTAGCAGGGCCCGGTATTCTGCGACGTTGTTGGTCGCGACACCGATGGCCTGCTTGGTTTCGGCCAGCACGGTCGAGCGGTCCGCGCTGCGCACCACCGCGCCGTACCCGGCCGGCCCGGGGTTGCCGCGCGACCCGCCGTCGGCTTCGATGACAACTTTCACTGCTCGAACCCCTTGACCCGCAACAGGATCGCCCCGCACTCCGGACAACGCACCAGCTCGTCTTCGGGCGCGGCCGAGATGCGGGACAGTTCACCGCGACCGATCTCTATACGGCACGCGCCGCACCGATGCCCGAGCAATGGCCCAGCACCGGGCCCTCCCCCGGCGCGCTGCCGCTCGTACATGGCCGACAGGGCGGGATCCAGCGTCGCGGTCAGCGTGTCGCGTCGCGATGAATGAAGCTCGCGGGCCTCATCGATTTCGGCGACGGCGGCGTCGAGCGCCTGCTGGGCGCCGGTCAGCTCGGTCTGCAGCGCCTCGACCGCCTTCCGCTCGGAGTCCAGCTGGGCCTGCAGCTCCTCGCGGCGCTCCATCACCTCCAGCAGGGAGTCCTCCAGGCTTGTTTGGCGCCGAACCAAGGTCTCGAGCTCATGCTGGAGATCCGACAATTGCTTGGCGTCCGTCGCACCCGATTTGAGCATCGATCGGTCCCGGTCTTCGCGCTGCCGCACCGCCTCGATCTCCGACTCGAAGCGCGATACCTGGGCGTCCAAGTCCTCGAGCGCAATTCCTAGCGCGCCCAGCCGGTCACTGGCGGCGGTGTATTCGGTCCGTATCCGCTCGCAGGCCTCTTGCTGCGGCAGGTGGGTGGCCCGGTGCGCGATACGAGACAGTTCCGCATCCAGCTTCGACAACTCGAGTAGCGAAAGCTGCTGTGCTACCTCGGCTTTCATGGCCCGCCTCCCCCGTCGTCGTCGCCAAGATTCCAAGGGTCGGTGCGGATGGTGCACACCCGCACGGCCAGCGCCGCTCCGAAGCGGGACCGCAGTATGCCGGCGGCCTGCTCGCACCAGGGGAATTCGCTTGCCCAGTGCGCCACGTCGATCAGGGCCACGTTGGAGGCCCGGCGATGCTCGTCGGCCGGATGGTGCCGCAGGTCGGCCGTGACGTAGGCGTGCACGTCCGCGCCGGCCGCGGCGGCCAGCAGCGAGTCCCCGGCGCCGCCGCACACGGCGACCCGCGACACGAGCCTGTCGGGGTCGCCCGCCGCGCGCACGCCCCAGGATGTCTGCGGCAACGCGGTGGCGACGCGGGATACGAAGCTGCGCAGCGGTTCCGGTGCTGCCAGCGTGCCGATGCGGCCCAGCCCGGCGTCGCTGGGCGGGGGCACCAGCGCGAAGATGTCGAACGCGGGTTCCTCGTAGGGGTGGGCGGCGCGCATTGCCGCCAACACGGCGCTCCGGACCCGCGCGGGTGCGACGACCTCGAATCGGTCTTCGGCCACCCGCTCGAGGCTGCCGACGCTGCCCACGGCGGGTGAGGCCCCTTCGTGCGGCAGGAATTGTCCGATGCCGGCGACGCTCCAGCTGCAGTGCGAATAGTCGCCGATCTGGCCGGCGCCGGCCTCAAACACCGCCTCCTGCACCGCTTCCGCGTTCTCACGCGGCACGTAGACGACCCACTTGTCGAGATCTCCTGCCGCAGCGAGTGGTTCAAGCACGGCTTTGACGGTGAGGCCAAGGGCGTCGGCAAGAGCGTCGGACACGCCCGGTGAGGCGGAGTCGGCATTGGTGTGTGCGGTGAACAGTGAACGTCCGGTTCGGATCAGGCGGTGCACGAGTGCACCCTTCGGCGTGCTGGCCGCCACGGTGTCGACCCCGCGCAGCAGCAGCGGGTGATGAGCCAGCAGCAGGCCCCCCTCGGGAACTTCGTCGACGACCGCCGGCGTCGCATCGACGGCGATGGTCACCGAGTCCAGCGCATCGTCGGGGTCGCCGCACACCAGGCCGACCGAATCCCACGACTGGGCAAGCCGCGGAGGGTACGCGTCGTCCAGCACCTCGATCACGTCGGCCAGCCGCACACTCATCGCAGCACCCCGGCGATCGCGTCGATCAGGAGTGGCCATTCGGGGCGCACCGCCGCCCGTAGATATCGCTCGTTCAAGCCGACGAATGTATCGCACCGGCGAATAGCAATTCCCTTGCGCTCCAGACTGTTTCGTATCCGCACGGCGTCGGGCGTACGGAACAGAATGAACGGGGCCCGGCCATCGACCACCTCGGCGCCCACTGATGCCAGGCCGGCGACCATCTCCGCGCGCAACTCCGCCAACCGCAGCCCGTCGGCCGTCGCGTCGGCGACGGCCCGCGGGCCGCAACAGGCCGCGATGGCTGTCAGTTGCAAAGTCCCCACCGGCCAGTGCGCGCGCCGCGACGTCAGCCGCGCCAACACCTCCGGCGCGCCCAGGGCGTAGCCCACCCGCAACCCGGCCAGCGCCCACGTTTTGGTCAGGCTGCGCAGCACCAGCACGTCGGGCAGCGCGTCACGGGCCAGCGACTCGGCCTCGCCGGGAATCGAATCGGCGAACGCCTCGTCGACCACCAGGATCCGGCCGGGCCGGCGCAACGCGAGCAGCCGCTCCCGGGCGTGCAGCACCGAGGTGGGGTTGGTCGGATTGCCAACCACGACGAGGTCGGCGTCGTCGGGCACGTTCGCACCGTCCAGGCCGAACGGCGGCTCGAGGACGACATGCTGCACGCTCACCCCCGCCGCGGTCAGCGCGACTGCCGGCTCGGTGAACGACGGCGCAACGATCACCGCACGCGCCGGGCGCAGGTTGGGCAGCAAGGCGAACCCCTCCGCCGCCCCGGCCAGCGGCAGCACCTCGTCACGGGTTCGGCCGTGTCGCTCGGCGGCCGCGTCTTGCGCCCGGCGCACGTCTTGCAGACTCGGGTAGCGCGCCAGATCCGGCAGCCGCGCAGCCAGCCGCTGCACCAGCCACTCCGGCGGTTGCGCGTGACGGACGTTGACGGCGAAATCGAGCATCCCGGGCGCCACGGCCTGATCGCCGTGATAGCGCGCCGCCGCAGGCGGGCTCGGGTTCAGAGTCGCCATCAGTGAAACACTAGTGGGCCGCCGCAAGCGCGTGGCAGGAACACCGTCGCACCAGGATGTGGCCATCTAGGACAATGGTGAGGTGACAGGCACCATCGCAACCGCGCAGCTGGTGATTTTCGATCTCGACGGCACGCTGACCGACTCGGCGGAAGGAATCGTGGCCAGCTTCCTGCACGCGCTGAGCCACATCGGCGCGGCGGTCCCCGAGGGCGACCTGGCCGCGCAGATCGTCGGCCCGCCGATGGACGACACCTTCCGCTCGATGCTCGGCGAGTCGGCAGGGGACGCGATCGCGGCCTTCCGGGCCGAGTACGGCGCCCGAGGCTGGGCGATGAACACGCTGTTCGAGGGAATTGAGCCGCTGCTGGCAGACCTGCGCGCCGCCGGGGTCCGGCTGGCCGTCGCCACCTCCAAGTTGGAACCGACGGCCCGGCGCATCCTCGCCCATTTCGGGCTGGACCAGTATTTCGAGGTGATCGCCGGCGCGGCTCCCGACGGCTCGCGCAAGAGCAAGGAGGAGGTGCTGGCCCACGCGCTGGAACAGCTCCGACCGCTGCCGGAGCGCGTGCTCATGGTCGGCGACCGCAGCCACGACGTGCACGGCGCGGCCGCGCACGGAATCGACACCGTGGTGGTTGGCTGGAGCTACGGGCGGGCCGACTTCACTGACGGATTCAGCCTCACCGGGATGACGCATGCGGCGACGATCGACGAGTTGCGGAGGGCGCTGGGTGTCTGAACCGCTGCATGTGACCTTTGTCTGCACCGGCAACATCTGCCGTTCGCCGATGGCCGAGAAAATATTCGCCGACCAATTGCGGCGGCGCGGTCTGGGCGACGCGGTGCGGGTGACCAGCGCGGGCACCGGTGACTGGCATGTCGGCAGTCGCGCCGACGACAGGGCCACCCGCGTACTGCGTGCCCACGGCTATTCCACCGCCCACCGCGCCGCGCAGCTGAACGCCGACCACCTGGCGGCCGACCTGGTGGTGGCCTTGGGCCGCAACCATGTTCGGATGTTGCGTCTGCTGGGCGTCGAGGAAGGCCGGATCCGGATGCTGCGATCGTTCGACCCACGCTCGGGTGCCTACGCCCTCGACGTCGACGACCCGTACTACGGCGACCCCGACGACTTCGAGGATGTTCTGACCGTCATCGAGGCCGCCCTGCCCGGCCTGCATGACTGGGTCGACGAACGACTCGCGGAGAACGGACACGGTTGATGGGTCGCCTGGCATTCCTGCTGCGGCCGGGCTGGATAGCGCTGGCCCTGGTGGTCATCGCCTTCACCTACCTGTGCTTCATGGTGCTCGCGCCCTGGCAGCTGGGCAAGAACACCAGGACGTCGCGGGAGAACCATCAAATCGAGTATTCCCTCAACACCGCACCCGTGCCGCTGAACACCCTGCTGCCACAACAGGATTCGTCGGCGCCCGACGCGCAGTGGCGCCAGGTCACGGCAACCGGGCACTACCTGCCCGACGTTCAAGTGCTGGCCCGCTTGCGGGTCGTCGGGGGCGACCCGGCGTTCGAGGTGCTGGCACCCTTCGTCGTCGACGACGGGCCTACCGTCCTGGTTGACCGGGGCTACGTGCGGCCCGAGCAGGGATCTCATGTCCCCCCGATCGCCCGCCCGCCGATGGAGACGGTGACCATCACGGCGCGGCTGCGTGACTCCGAACCCACCGCGTCGGGCAAGGATCCCTTCGTCAGAGACGGTGTGCAGCAGGTGTATTCGATCAACACCGAGCAGGTCGCGGCGCTGACCAAGGTTCCGCTGGCCGGGTCGTATCTGCAATTGGTCGACAACCAGCCCGGCGGACTGGGCGTGATCGGCGTGCCGCACCTGGACGCGGGACCGTTTCTGTCCTACGGCATCCAGTGGATTTCGTTCGGCATCCTCGCGCCGATCGGACTGGGCTACTTCGTGTACTCCGAGATCCGCGTCCGGCGCCGGGAAAAGCAACAAACGCCGGAAACCCCGGTGACCGTTGAGGACAAGCTTGCCGACCGCTACGGCCGCCGGCGATAAGCCAGCCCGATGAACAAGGCGGCGGCCGCCTGCACCGCCCGCGACAGCGCCACCGCGCGGCGCAGGTCGGCCACCGCGGGTTGCCGGCCGTCACCGAGCGTGGGCCGGATCTGCAGCTCGTGCTGATACTGGGTGGGCCCGCCGAGCCGAACACCCAGCGCCCCGGCGAAGGCCGCCTCGACCACACCCGCGTTGGGGCTGGGATGCCGGGCGGCGTCGCCGCGCCAGGCCCGCACCGCACCCGAGGGTGATCCGCCCACGACGGGCGCGCACATCACCACCAGCGCCGCGGTCGCCCGCGCGGCGACGTAATTGGCCAGATCGTCCAGACGCGCTGCGGCCCAACCGAATCGGACATAGCTCGGAGAGCGGTGGCCGATCATCGAATCCAGCGTGTTGATCGCGCGGTATGCCAGCACCGCGGGCACCCCGCCCGCCGTCGCCCACAGCAGCGGCGCCACCTGGGCGTCGGAGGTGTTCTCCGCTACGGATTCCAGCGCCGCGCGCGTCAGACCCGCGCCGTCCAGTCGCGCCGGGTCGCGCCCGCACAGTGACGGCAGCAGCCGTCGTGCGGCCTCGATGTCGTCGCGCTCGAGCAGCCGTGACATCTCCAGGCCGGTGCGCGCCAACGACGTTCCGCCCAGGCACATCCATGTGGCCGTGGCGGTGGCCGCGACGGGCCAGAGCCGGCCCCGCCGCGTGACGGCCGTGCCCAGCAGGGTCACCGCACCGACCAACAGGCCCACGTGCACCGCGCCGGCAACCTTGGTGTCGCGGTAGGTGACGCGCTCCAGCGTGGCGGCCGCTTGGCCGAACAGCGCAACCGGATGCCCCCGTTTCGGGTCGCTCAGTGCGAGGTCGGCCAGGTACCCGGCCAGCACGCCCACGATGCGGACCTGCCGTGTCGTCGCAAACACTCCCGCAGCGTCTCATACGTGGTCTACTCGAACGCATGAGGCGACGTCCGCGATGAAGCGACCCGCGACCCGGATCGCCGACCTGCTGAACCCGGCGGCGGTGCTGTTGCCCGCCGCGAACGTGATCATGCAGCTGTCCCTGCCCGGCGTGGGTTATGGCGTGCTGGAAAGCCCGGTGGACAGCGGCAACGTCTACAAGCATCCGTTCAAGCGGGCCCGCACCACGGGCACTTACCTGGCGGTAGCGGCCATCGGCACCGAGTCCGACCGCGCCTTGATCCGCGACGCCGTGGACGTCGTACACCGGCAGGTTCGCTCGACATCGTCAAGTCCCGTGTCCTACAACGCGTTCGACCCCAAGTTGCAGCTGTGGGTGGCTTCGTGCCTCTACCGCTATTTCGTTGACCAGCACCAGTTCTTGCACGGACCGCTCGATGACGCCACCGCCGACGCCGTCTATCGCGACGCCAAGCGGTTGGGGACGACGCTGCAGGTGCCGGAGCGCCTGTGGCCACCGGACCGGGCTGCGTTCGACGAGTACTGGAAGCGCTCCCTCGACGAGCTGCGCATCGACGCGCCGGTGCGGGAGCATCTGCGCGGGGTGGCATCGATGGCGTTCCTGCCGTGGCCGTTGCGAGCGCTGGCGGGACCGTTCAACCTGTTCGCGACGACGGGGTTCTTGGCGCCCGAATTCCGGGCGATGATGCGGCTGGACTGGTCGCAGAGCCAGCAGCGCCGGTTCGAGTGGCTGCTGGCCGCCCTGCGGCTGGCCGATCGGTTGATCCCGCACCGGGCATGGATTATGGGCTACCAGATTTACCTGTGGGACATGCGATTTCGCGCGCGGCGCGGCTGGCGGATCGTCTAGCCTTTGCGGCTCGCCCCTGTCGCCGAGTGTGAATCCTGCGACACGTAATCGGCGTGTCGCGTCGTGAGATTCACGCTCGGCGAGGGCCGGTTCAGCGCGCCGTCGCAAAGAACGCGCGGAGGTCGTCGACGAACAGCTCCGGTTGTTCGAATGCCGCGAAGTGCCCGCCGCGCGGCATGTCCGTCCAGTGGGTGATGTTGTAGACCGGTTCGCACCAGCTCCGCGGCGCCTTCAGGAGTTCCCTCGGGAAAGCGCCGACGCCGGTGGGCAATTCGACGCGGTCCATCTGCCCCCAGACCTTGAAGCTCTCCCAGTACAGGCGGGCCGAGGACGCGCCGGTGCCGGTCACCCAATAGACCATCACGTTGTCGAGGAGCTCATCTCGGGTGAACGCGTTCTCGGGGTGCCCATCGCAATCCGACCAGGCCCAGAATTTTTCGACGATCCACGCCAGTTGACCCACCGGCGAATCGACCAACCCGTAGCCCAGCGTTTGCGGCCGGGTGGACTGCTGCTTGGAATAGCCGGTGCCCCATTTCCGGTGATCGGCCAACGCGACCATCGCCCGTTGCTCCTCCGGGGTCGGGTTGGCCAGCGATTCCTTTGTGGGCCGCCCGATGGGCATGTTCAGGTGGATGGCCGCGCAGTGGCCGCGGTTTCGGCCTATCTGCGTCGTGACTGCCGCGCCCCAGTCGCCGCCCTGGGCGCCGTAGCGGTCGTACCCGAGACGCAGCATGAGCGTCTCCCAGGCGTCGGCGATCTTTTCGACGCCCCATCCGGTGCGGGTGGGCTTGCCGGAGAACCCGTATCCCGGAAGCGACGGGCATACCACGTGAAAGGCGTCCTCGGCGCGTCCGGACGCCGGATTGGTCAGCGGCTCAATCACCTTGTGAAACTCCACGATTGAGCCGGGCCAACCGTGGGTGATCACCAGCGGGAAGGCGTTGTCATGCGGCGACCGCTGGTGGATGAAATGAACGTCCAGCCCGTCGATTTCGGTGATGAATTGGTCGAAGCGGTTGAGCGCGGCCTCGCGAGGTCGCCAGTCGTATTTGCTGGCCCAGTAGTCGGCCAGCTCGCGGGTGTAACCCAGCGGAATGCCCTGGCTCCAGTCGTCGACGCATTCGGCTTCTGGCCAACGGGTGCGCGCCAGGCGCGAGCGCAGGTCTTCCAGGACGTCGTCGGAGACGTCGATGCGAAACGGCTTCACGAGTTGCTTGTTCACGCCCCTGAGGTTGCCACACCGCCGGCCGCCGGCGTAAGCGGTGCGCGGGCGTAACGCCACGGCGAAAATCGGAGCGGAAAATCGCCGTGGCGTTACGCTCGCAAGCGATGGGCGCGGATCATGATTGGTAAGTCACAGGTCTAAGACCACGGCCTCAATGGGTTGCGCGCAGCAGATGAGGACGTTTCCGGGCGCGGGGGCCTCCAGCGGCAGCGGGTCGTACTCCACCTTGCCGGCGAGCAGTGCCGTCTCGCAGTTGTGGCAGACGCCGGTACGGCATGACCATCGGGTGGGGACATCGCACGCTTCCGCGAACTCGAGCAGGCTGGTGTAGCTAGGCCCCCACGGTGCGGAAATGTCGCTGCGCACGAACTGAACTTCGGGCCCCGGCCCAGGCGGCTGTGCCGGGATGTGCGGTGCCACCGCG
>Ga0209040_10002801_pt1 | contig 13493 bp, 5 predicted proteins | sample BogFormECP12_OM3_FD_188240 | JGI IMG/M metagenome (GOLD analysis project Ga0209040, IMG submission 188240) | Bog forest soil microbial communities from Calvert Island, British Columbia, Canada - ECP12_OM3 (SPAdes) (version 2) | ecosystem: Environmental > Aquatic > Freshwater > Wetlands > Bog ... | reverse complement strand
CTCATTCTCGTCGAGGACATGCACTGGTTCGATGAGGACACCTTCGAGGTGGTTGGTTCACTCTTGGACGCCGACCTCGGCGGGCACGTCCTTGTCGTGATGACCAACCGCAACCGAATGTCTCTGCCCGATGTCGCGAAAGCGCAATTGTTCGAACTCCAGCCGCTCGGCGACGACGAAGCCGACCAGTTGATCACCGCCTTGCACCCAGGGGTAAGGGCTGAGGAACAACGTGCGATACGCCAACGCTGCGTTGGGATTCCGCTCTACATCGAAGAAGTGGTCGCAAAGCTCAAGGAGCAACCTTCCGACGCGTCCAACTCACACGTTGTGCCCGACACTCTGTACGAGGCGTTGTTCGCGCGTCTTCGGTCCAGGCAAAGCGCGGTGCAGGTGGTCGAGGCGGCCGCCATTATCGGCAGCCGTATCGAGCGTGGGTTGTTGCTATCAGTGCTGGACTTGCCCGAGGGCGAAGTCGATGCGGTGATCGACGAACTAGTGAGTGCTCGTGTGCTGGAATCACTGAGCCAACAGAGTTTCCGCTTTCGCCATGAGCTACTCCGCGAAGTAGCCGAGGAACTGTCGCCACCCACGCTTCGCCGTAGTTTGCACAGCCGCATCGCAGACGGCCTGGCGTCGACGCAGGGCAATCCCGACTGGCCGTTGATCGCGCGCCACTACGAGCGTGCCGAGCGCTTTTCCGAGGCGGCATCGGCCTACGCTGCGGCGGCGGCCAATGCCCGGCTGCGCGGCGCACTGCGGGAGGCACTGACCTACCTGGCGCATGCCATTTCACAGGCCGAGCGCTGCCCGTCCGGAGGCGAACGCGACCGCCTTGAAATTGCGCTTCGACTCGGGCGCGCGTTCCTAGCACAGGCTGCCGAGGGTGTGGCGAGCCAGAACGCCGCCGCCGACTTCGAACGTTGTCTCGCCCTGTGCAGCAGCGACTTAGCCGACGACGACCTCTTTTCGACCGTAATGTCGCTCTACCCGTACTACACGATGCGGGCCGACCTCGACCGTGCCGAACGGCTGGTCAGGTCGGTGCGTGCGCAGCTCACCGGTCCGCGGGAGTGCTTCCTGCCCATCAACGAATTCGGGCTGGGGATGTTGGCCTGGTACCGAGGCGAATTCGGGTACGCCCACAAGAAACTTGAGGTGGCAGCCAACACACTGACCGAGGCATGTACCCGCGACCTCGAAGCGATGTTGTTCATGCCCAACGACGCCACCGCAGGGCTGTACACGCATCTGGCACTGGCCCGCTACATCGACGGTGACCTCGCCGGCGTGGCCGCCGAGCTGGATCGAGCCGAACAGCGGTGTGCCGAAATACCCTTTCCCAAAGGCGCTTTCAGTTTGGCCTATGCGCGACAAATGGAGTTGTTGATCCGGGTGGAAGCCGGGCAGCTGCACCGTGCCGCAGAGGCCGCGGTCGAGCTGATTACCCTGGGCGAGCAGCACGGCTTCGATTCGTGGGCGCTGGTCGGGACGGCCCAGCAGGCCACAGTGGCAGCCGTATCAGCCTTGGCGGACAATGCCGATCGGGTGATGTTGCAGCCACACGTAGCAGCGCTAACCGCATTCGTCGAGGTGTCGCGATCGATGGACACAATCTCGCTCGTCACCTTCTACGACGCCATCTTGGCACGCCTGCTCATTGCCAGCGGCGAATTGCCGAAGGCACGCGAGCGCTTACAAATCGGGCTGCAGTTGGCCGAACGAACCAGGATGCACTTCTACGACGCGGAGTTGTTGCGGCTGCGAGCCCACACCACGGACGACATAGGCGCACGCCGCGAGGATCTCGAGGCGGCCTTGGAGTTGGCCCGGCGTCAGGATGCGCCGATCTTCCAGCTACGCGCCGCGACAGATCTTTTCGCGCTCGACGGTGCACCGTCCCGGCATGCGGTATCGGGCGCGCTGAGTGGGTTTTCCGAAGGGAGCAGTTGGCCGGAAGTCGCGCCCGCCCGGGCAATGCTCGAGTGAGACGGCCCGGGGGGAAGGTCGCCATCATTGGTGGCGGCATGGCGGCGTTGAGTGCCGCCTGGCGGCTAAGTGAGCCCGCTTCGCGTGATCGCTTCGAGTCCATAACCGTGTACCAGCGCGGCTGGCGGCTCGGAGGCAAGGCGGCATCCAGCCGCGGCCCTAATGGGCGCATCGAGGAACACGGACTGCACATCTGGCTGGGATCGTATGAGAACGCATTCGCCCTACTACGGGAGTGCTACACCGAATTAAACAGGGCCACAACAGATCCCATAGCACCGATACAGACCTGGGAAGAGGCGATCGCACCCGCCGACAACCCCGGGCTGGCCGATAGCTGGAATGACAACTGGGTGACGTGGCACGGCACGCACCCGCGCGACGACAAGCTGCCCGGCGACCCGGACAGCACGGGCCGCGAACTTACCGCGGTCGCGTTCGTCGAGCGCGCCCTAGGACTCGTACTTGCCTTCGCCGACTCGCTCCGTGATGCGGCCCCGGGGCGTCTGATGCTCAGCGCGTCGGCCGATCCCCCAGCGCCGCCGCCGTCGCTGCCGTCGGACGCGGCAATGCGGGCGACGTTGGCGACGCTACTGGCAGTGGTGGATCCGCAATTCAGCCAAGCCCCGCCGTCCGACATCCTCGAACACACGCTCCTTGCGGTACGCGACGCGATCGACGCTGACAACCGAGTGGATCGCAGGCGCAGTTGGGTGTTGCTATCTCTGGTCGTCGCCGCCATACGCGGCATCATCGCCGACAAGCTGATCACCGATGCCCACGGCTTCGCGGCCATCAACGACGAGGACTTCTGCGACTGGATCGTTCGGCACGGCGCACATCCTGACGTTCTCGATTCGGCCATGGTGCGCGGCGTGTATGACTTGGTGTTCGGTTACCGCGATGGCGACCCGCAGCGGCCCGCGGTTGGTGCCGGCGTGATGACATTCCTTATCGGCCAAGTGCTTTTCGGTTATCGAGGAGCAATTTTCTGGAAGATGACCGCCGGGATGGGCGATGTCGTGATCGCACCGCTGTATCAGGCACTGCGAAGTCGCGGTGTGAAATTCGAGTTCTTCCACCGTCTCGACGCGCTGCACCTGGATACCTCGCGCCAGTCGGTTGCCACGATAACGATGGGCCGACAAGCCCAACTCGCCGAAGGCCTTCACCATTACGAACCGCTTACCAGAATTCGCGGTCTCCCGGTGTTCCCGAAGCAGCCCCTTACGGAACAGCTCCGGACAACCGCTGGGCTGGACGCGACGGAATCGCATTTCGGCGCGCATGACGATGTCGAAACACGAACTCTGCGAAGTGGTGTCGATTTCGATCACGTGGTGCTCGCCGTGTCGATTGGGATGGTCCCGATCGTGGCCGGCGAGCTCATCGAAGATCGCCCGGAATGGCGCGACATGACAGCGCACGTCCGCACAGTCGCCACCCAGGCCTTCCAGATCTGGCTGCGACCGGACGAGGCGTCGCTCGGCTCCAACACCCCCGGGGCGACCGTCAGTGCCTACCTGCCGCCGTTCGACACCTGGGCCTCGATGCCGCAGACGTTGTCGGCCGAAGATTGGCCGCACGCAGAACCGCCCGGTGCCGTCGCATACTTCTGCGGCAGCCTCGACGCGCCGTGGCCCACAACGGATGACCATTCGCGTTACGTGAGTCGATTTACCGATCAGGTCCATGCCGCGGCCGTAAGATTTCTCGATCACCATGTCGGGCTGTACTTTCCGAACGCCGTCACCGAAGAGGGCTTCGCCTGGCATCTGCTCTGCGGAGTGAACGGTCAACGAGGACGCGAAGCGCTGGCGACCCAGCACGTCAGCGTGAATATCGACCCGTCGGACCGCTACGTGCAGTCATTGCCCGGCAGCGACCAATATCGGTTGCGGCCGGACGAAAGTGGTTACGACAACTTGGTACTGGCCGGTGACTGGACCGATTGCGGGATGAACGCGGGCTGCATCGAGGCCGCTGTAAGGTCGGGGTTGCAGGCAGCTAATGCACTGCTGGGGCGTCACCGCTATCACCGCATTCGTGGTTTCTATACGCCGTGAGGAGTCGCCTTTGCGAATGCCGATGACCCCGAAAGTCGCCAGGCCTTGCCGGTATGGCTACCCGTAGCGACGACGATATCCATTGCTCGTCAACGGTTCGGCCGCAGCGCAGACGGCCACGCAGACGGAGGGTTCTGCGTGTCGTTAGCCGGCTCGTCCGGCTTCCCGGTCAGCGGCTCGCCGAGGTTGCCGATCAGCTCTCCGACGGCGCACGTTGACGACGGCCACCCGGTACAGAAACGCGGGGTGCAGCAGGCGAATCGGGGAGTCGATCAGGCTGTTGACTCTGAAGAAGCGCACGGCGACAACGAGATCGGACTCAGAGGCTGCCATCGCCCAGTCCATCAGCCGGGTGGCAATGCGCATCCATCTCGACCGTCGACCTGCCACCGCCGGGAAAGCCAGGTCCAGGCTCGCTACCATCTGCCAGGCCACCTCAATCGGTTTCGCGGAGGCGCGAAAGTATCGCCGCGCGAGATCCGCGCCGCCAACACGCAGAGATTCCCGCAGCGCGACAGCCTGCAACGCGGCGAGCGTCATTCCTTGCCCGTAGATGGGGTTGACACTGCAGATGGCATCCCCGCACACCAACAGACCATCGGGTAGTTCGGGCATTTTGTCGTAGCGTCGCCACTGGCTGGACGGCATATGGTGATGCGCCACCTCGCTGACCGGTTCGGCGGCCCGCATCGCGGCGATCAGGTGGTCGGGGCAGTACTCCTGGGCGAATGACAGCATCCCGGCCAAGTCACGAGGCGGCTGGTGCCCCACCATCCCGAAGACCGTGAACATCCACGTGTCGTTCTCATAGCCGGTCAGAAACATTCCGGTTGGCCTGTCCGGCGCGGGGCCGATGTCGACAAGCATCTCGCGAAAGGTGCCGTGCGGGATTCGGAGCAGTTGGCTTACGTAGTTCGTGTGCATGACGATGTGGTCCTCGACCGGCCGGCCATAGCCGAATCTCTCCAGCAAAGCCGGTGTATGCGCGCCGCGTCCCATCGCGTCCATGACGACATCGGCCGTTAACTCTCGTTTGGCACCGTCGGAATCGACCACCCGCACTCCGCTGACGCGCCTACGATCCGGAGTCGTCGTCACCTCGGCCACCTCGTGGCCGCTGAGGATCGTCACGTTGCTCATCGCCCGCAGGCGCCGCCGGACATGGCATTCCAAAAACGGCCTGCTCGGCATGTGGATCGCCAGTGCCTTGGGCTCCTTGGCCACCGTGCCCGAGCGGAGTATGTCGTGGCCGCCGAAAGACAGGTGCAACTTGGACAGCTCTCCGTCGTCCCAAACGGGAGCTCCGTCGGCAACCAGTTCATCGAGAAACCCGGCGAAGAACTCATCCAGGATCTGCGCTCCGCGGGCCAGCAGAACATGAACATGACGCGCCTGCGGTACCCCGCGTCGGACAGTGGGGTCGTCGTCCGGCAGCGCATCCCGCTCGACGACAGTTACGGTTTCAAAGAAATCGGCCAGGACCCTCGCGGCCAGCAGCCCACCCATGCTCGCACCCAGAACGACGGCGCGCTCGCCCAGCACTGTCATTACTCAGTCACCGAATCATACTGTGCTGCAGTTAAATTTGCGTCCATATTGGTTATCAGAGCATCGAAGCCAGCGGCTGCCGCCTTGACGCGGTGTTGTTCCAAGAGGTTTCGGTAGCTACTTTCGTCGCGACGCGCATGCGCGAGCAGTGCCCGCGAGCGCAACAGCGGCAGTTCGTGGAGCACGAAACCGGGATCGGTGGGTACGGCGGCCAGTTGGTCGATCGCGGCCTGTGCTTCGCTCTGGTCGCCACTGGAGCCGCGTCGGACCAGCAGTTGCACCAGAACTTCGGTGGCCCTGCCGCGCCAGATCATATCGCCGCTTTCGTACGCCCCACCCACGACTCCCCGCATCAATTCAATGGCGCCATCGAGATCGCCGGTGCGGGCCTCCTCCCATGCGAACTCGGGTTCGACGATCGTCAGCGCGCTCAGCGAGAATCGCTCCGCCACGGCCATATCGCGGGCTTGGCTGAATAGGTCGAGACCCGCCTCACGTTGCGGGCCTTCGCCGACAACCAGAACGAGGCCCCGGCAGAGTCGCCCCATGCCGAGGACGAAGTCGTCGCTGGAACTTTCGGCGATGCGCAGTGCCTCGGTGGTCTCACGCATCGCGGTCGCATCGGCCGGCAGCGCCCCGAAAGGTATAGAGGCGACGTATTTCCAGAGCAGGGCGAACACGTAACTGGTCGGATCCAGCGGAGCAGCCATCGCGATTGAGTCGGCGGCGTCGTCCAGCCATCCTCGGATTCCCAGGCACATCTTGACGTGTCCGCGCATCGCGATCGCGGTACTCAGCGGTGAACCGAAGATCAAGTCGCCCTTAGTGGCGTCGCCATCGGCCAAATCGATAAGCCGGTTCGACAATCGCAGCGCCTCGGTCATCTCGCCCGCCTGACATTTGGCGTAGATCGCCGCGAACAGCAGAGCGACGGTCAGCGTCGGATCTCCGATCGATTCCAGCAGCTCGCTCTGCTCGGAGGCCACCTGGGCCGCCTCGCGGAAACGGTTGTGAAACGTCAGCGCCATGATGAACCCGGTCATACCGATCGCCAGCGACACTTTGTCATCAGCCGCTGTGCACAGATCTCGCAGTTCGTCGAAACCCGTGGCGGCGACGCTGCCACCGGTTCGCCACAGGGTGCCGCAGAGCAGGTTACGCGGCGCGATCTGCAGCGATGCCCGATACGGGACGTCGGCGGGTAGCCGGTCAGCGACCTGGCGTGCACGCTGCCAGTTGGTGCGGGCCGCGCGAATATCGCGAAAGGCCGACCAGGCGCCGGCGCGCATATGCCAGTCGAACGCCGCACGCAAATCCCCAGCGGCTTCAAGGTTTTCGGCAATCAAGGCGGCGTTCTCGTCGGCCGCCCCGGGATCCTGCTGTTCGATCGCGACGGCCAAGCGGCGGTGCAACTCGGTGCGTCCGGCCTTCAACTGTGACTCGTAGGCGACCGTTCGGATCAGCGGGTGCCGAAACGCGTACTGGGCCCGCGGAGTGAACATCACCTGATCGATCAGCTCCACCTGGAGCAACTCGGCAATCGCCTCCCCAACGTCGATGTCATCGATCACGGGGGCCACCAGCTCAGCCCTGAATCGCGCGCCGACAACCGCGGCGGCGTACAGGAAGTGTTTGGCCGGCCTACCGAGGCGGTCGATGCGGGCGGCGATGGTGGCCTGCAGCGTGCCCGGCACAGTGATGTCGGCGGCGTCGTCGCGGCAGAGGTAGGCGCCGCGATCGCCATCGAGCACCCCGCGTTGAGCCAGATCACGAACCATCTCCTCGGCGAAGAACGGGTTCCCGGCGGCTCGTTCGGCGATCTGCCCGGCCAGAGCGCGCACCGACGAGTCGGTACCCAGCAGCTCGGTGGTCAACGCCGCGGTCTGCGCCGCGTTGAGCGGCGCCAGGGAGATCGTCTGTGCGCCCGGTGTCCGCGACAGCGCGCCCCGGTATTCGGGTCGATAAGCCATCAACACGAGCGAATGGCTTTGCGGTACAACGGTGACGAACTCAGCGAGCATGGCCTCGCTGACCTCGTCGATCCAGTGCAAGTCCTCGATCACATACAGCGCCGGCGTGGTGCGCGCCAAGAGGGCGGCGTTCAACAGAGCTGCCAACCGTCGCCGACGGGCATCGGCGGTTATGGCGGGCGCCGCGGCGTCGGAGTCGCCGATTCCGAGCAGGTCGTCGAGCAGCAGCAGATCCTCGGGGTTGGCGTCGGGGATGCGGGCCCGGACCTGCGCCCGACCCGCCTGATCGTCGAGCCCGCTGACTCCGAATACCGTGCGAAGCAATCGCGCGACCAGACGGAACGGGACATCGCGAGTATGGGATTCGCAGGCGACGGAAAACACGTCGACCCCGCGGCCGGTCGCCAGCGTCACGGCCTCGCGCATGATGCGACTCTTGCCGATACCGGGTGGCCCGACCACGCCGGCCACACATCCCGCACCGCTGATCGCCTGCTCGAGGATGCCGGCGACGGTGTTCATCACCCAGGTGCGTCCGACCAGGGTCGGCTCGCGTCGGCCGATCCCGATGCGCTCCGCCGCGGCCCCAAGCAGTCGACGCGCCGGTAACGGCTCTTCGGTGCCCTTGACGTGTACCGACTCGGGCGCCCCCAGCACGGTGACGTGTTCGACCAGCCGCGCGGTGGACTCGCTGAGCATCACCCCGCCGGGCGGGGCGACGGATTCCATCCGCTGCGCCAACCCGACCTGCTCGCCGACCGCGGTGTATGCCCTCGCGTCAGAACTGATTTCCCCGGCGATCACTCGGCCCGAGTTCAGCCCGACCCGCAGCCGCAGCACGACGGCATCGCGGCGCTGTACTTCCTCGGCCAGCAGCGCGATTTGCTCTTGGATATCCAAAGCCGCCAGGCAGGCTCGAAAAGCGTGATCTTCCAGCGCAACTGGCGCCCCGAACAACGCCATGATGCCGTCGCCGGTGAACTTATCGACCGTGCCACCGTAGCGCCGAGTAATCGCCGCCGCGCAGCCGAAGACGTCGGCCATGATCTCGCGCAACCGCTCCGCCCCCACCGCCGAGGCGATCGCCAGAGAATTCACCACATCGGCGAACAACACCGTCACCTGCTTGAACTCCGGCTGTTCTCCAGCTTGTGGCGCAGGCGCTCCGCAGGAGTCGCAGAACCGGGCGCCGTGGCGAAGCTCAGTGCCGCACGCTCGGCACACTGCGCCTGCTGGCCCCATCCGCCTCTCCCGCCACTAAACCCGTGGTGCGGACCCCCCCGATGCACCAACACAGAAGATTATCGACCCACGGGGCTGCGGAAGCAGGCGTTTGGCCCACGACACACGCGGGCAACACTTTTGGCCGGCACCATCCAAGTAACCCTCCTATGCTTTTCACCTAAATGATTAAGCAAATTGGCGATAATCAGCCTTCCCGCTGGTGAATTGCGGGTTTTACGCCGTAATTTCCACCCACATCGAGTACGTTTTAGTTCGGTTATTTGCCACGCAAGGAGCTTCTTATGTCCCCCAACGCGGGGCCGGTACCACCGAACGGCAATCAGGACGCGCAGGCGGGGCTGGATTGCTTCAAGGGTGAGGATTACCTCGGCGCTGTGCGTCACTACAAAGCGGCGATCCAAGCCGGCGGGACGCCCGACGACTGCCGGGACTGGCGCGCCATGCTCGCCCTCGCGGACGCCAACGCCACCGCCAAGATCAACGTCGAGATACCGAAACCGGTGTACTTCAAGCGCGAGACGCTGCTGGAGCGTTCTCCGGTACGCGATGGTGACCTGCCCAGGCCTCCGCGTCACCGTCCGGGACACGGTTGCTTCAGGCGACTGCGTCTCTTCCTGGGCAATGCGCTCGGTGTTGTATCGACGAAGGTCATGGATTGGATAATCGAGCTGGTGGGCCGGGTATTCGGCTACCGCGGGGAGGTATGGACCAACTGGTACCGCCGCCCGTGGCTGCTGGGAGTCCTGATATTGGCGTACATGCGTGAGCAACTGAACGCACACAACTTGAAAAGCACCTACCCGGCCGGGGCTCTGGTTGCCTTCCAGGAAGCGGGCCAGCGACCGCCGCTGGGCGTCACCCATTTCCGCACTGCCGACGGAAGCTGGAATAACCTTACGGATCCGAAGGAAGGCGCCGCCTGCACGCGCTTCCTGCGCAACGTCGACCTATCGGCAACCTGCCCCGAGCCGGACGAGCGACTGCTCACGCCGGATCCGCGCAGGATCAGCCTTGAGCTGCTCGCCCGCCCGGACGACGAAGACGGCAAACCAAAAGTAGAAACGATTGATTTCCTTAACCTGTTGGCCGCGTCGTGGATCCAGTTCATGAACCACGACTGGATCAATCATGGCGACACCGACCCTAAGGCATCCATCACGGTGACGCTGCCCAATGACGACCCGGCACACCGTCGCTACCAGCAGACCGAATTGGTGATCGGCAAGACCCAGCCCGACCCGACGCGCGATGGTCCGGAGGAGCCGGCTTGCACGAGTTCGATCAACGAGGTCACCCATTGGTGGGACGGCTCGCAGATCTACGGCAGCGACCAGGCCACCCAGAACCGCCTGCGCAGCCGCCAGATGGGCAAGATGAACTTGCGCGAGGACGGCACGCTGCCGCTTGAGCGCGGCACCAACGTGGAGGACACCGGCTTCAGGCGCAACTGGTGGGTGGGCCTGACGATGTTGCACACCCTTTTCGTGCGCGAACACAACGCAATCTGCGACATGTTGTACGACGCCTACCCCACCTGGGACGACAACCGCCTCTTCAACGTCGCACGGCTGATCAACGCCGGGGTGATGGCCAAGATCCATTCCATCGAATGGACCCCGGCCATTCTGCCCAACCAGGCGCTCGAAACGGGGCTGAACTCAAACTGGTACGGCTTGCTGACCTACAAATTTTGTAAGGGCAAGGCGCGCAAGACATTGTCCGAGGTGAACATACGAAACCCCGAGCTCGGTGGCATTGTCGGCAACCCAATCAACAGACACGGCTGCGTGTTCGGGCTGTCCGAAGAATTCGTTGAGGTCTACCGTCTGCATTCGCTGCTGCCCGAGACGCTGCAGCTGCTCAGCCGCGACCAAAAGGGCCCCCCGCAGGAGGTGCCTCTACCCGCCACGCGCCAGCGCGGCTCCGTCGTAATAACGAAGGCCCACGCGATGTCGGACCTGTTCTACTCGTTCGGCAACCAGCACCCGGGGAAGTTGGTGCTCAACAACTATCCGCGCTTCATGCAAGAGCTCAGCGTCGCGGGCAACCCGTTCTTGGACATAGGCACCGTGGATATCGTGCGTGCACGCGAACGCGGCGTACCGCGTTACAACGATTTCCGCAATCAGCTGGGGCTGACTCCGATTCAGAGCTTCGACGACCTGACGGACGACCCCGATGTTCTGACGAAGTTGAGGACTGTTTACGGCGACGTCGATCGGGACAAGGTCGAGGACCTCGATCTGCTGATCGGCACACTGGCCGAAGCCAAAGACCGCCGGCCCACAGGCTTCGGTTTCGGCGAGACGGTGTTTCAGATCTTCATCGTGAGCGCGAGCCGCCGCCTGCAGGCTGACCGTTTCTTTACCGACTGCTACAACGAAGAGGTCTACACCCCGGAAGGTCTGCGCTGGATCGACCGAACCGACTTCAAGACCGTGATCCTGCGTCACTACCCTGAACTCGCGGATACCGGACTGGCCAATATCAAGAACGCCTTCGAGCCCTGGGACGAAGCACCCGAGCTCGATCCGAAGCGGCATCCACTACGCGAGTGGGACGCCGATTTGAAGCCTGACCCGTGGCGCGGCGACGCGTACCGCCAGGCCTGAGGAACTTCGGGAGCGCGAATGCTGAGATGGTTTGTCCGACGCAAGATTTGGGATTTCATCACCTTCGTAAAATTTTTCTTTGCCAAGCCGGTCAAAATCCCAAAGCCGCCGGCTAAGTCGGGGGGCATCGAGCCGAAGCCGATGAGCGAGGCGATTCCCTATGTGGAGGTGCACAAGGTGATGGTTTGCCCGCGCGCCCAGGTTCCCCGTGATGAACGCACCCCAGTGCCCGCCAAGTTCTATGACTTTCAGGTCCGGCTTTACAGCACCGCCCTTTCACCCATGCTGCCGGGCCTGCCACCAATCAGCGCCGACCCGCAGGTGGCGTTGAAGCGAGCTTTCAACGGTCTGCGCCGCAGACTCTTCCATGACCCCGAACTACCGGCCGAATATCTGGGCAGCCCGGACCTCGGCTCGCTGGCGGTACGCGGTCCGTTCGCCTGCTACACCCGCCGCCCGAGAATCAACGCTCCGTGGGAGTGGGACCTTCGCATGCTCAACGACTACGAGCACCACCCGGGGCTGGTAAAGATCGGTTCGCGGGTGGTGTTCCGCGAGGATCCAGTGCGACATGAGCTGCAGGCCTATCGCATCGAGTGCGCGCTGGGAAAAATCGAGCCCACCGATCCAGAGTGGGACCAGGCCTGCAAGATCGCATTGTGTGCCGCATCGACGCACCTGTCGCTCGTGCGCCACTTCAACTGGGTGCACTTGGCAGGCGGCGCGCAGTTGGCCATCGCGACCCGCAACAGACTCCCCACCAAACACTCGCTGTTCAGGCTGCTGTGGCCATACATTTTCGGCACCATGCAAAGCAACGACATGGTCACCCGGGGGCAGATGGCACCCGGTGGCGACTTCGAGACCACCTTCAGCTTCACTTTCAAGGGCATGTGCGAATTATTTGACGACACCTACACGCAATATCAGCACAGCGTCAACGACCCCGAGAAGGACGGTAATTCGCGCTATGTGCGCGGCGTGAGCTTCGCGACACCGACGCAAGACAACCTGAAGCAGCTGTTCGATGTCATGCACCAATTCGTGTGCGACTATCTGAAGATTTACTACGCCGACACCAAGGCCCTGCAAAACGACGCCAACGTGATGGGTTGGCTCGATGAACTTAACGTGCTTCTTCCCAACGGCGTTGACGTCAACCGCAAGAACGTCACCTGGGACACGTTCGCGCGGATGCTGGCCGGCCAACTGTATTTGGTGACCGTGCAACACGAGATCCTCGGCAGTCATATGTGGAACTATCAGCTGTGGATACACCGCCAGCCGGCACGGATATATCAAGATTTCCGGTCCGAGCCACTCGACGTTTACCAGCGCCTGGTCAACGCAAACTACATCCTGAATGTGCACCGGCGCCGACTGATGCATAACTTCAATGACATCGCGCTGGACGACTATGCAAGGGCAGCCATGTTGCGCTTTCAGGGCGAGCTCCTGGCGCTGCAGGCGAGAATGGACAGCCACCCGCATGCGATATGGCGACTCTACCCACGCGAATTGAAGGTCAACATCAACGCCTAACTGCCGTGCGCCGGTGAGTCCGGCTGCCCGGTCAGCGGCTCACCGCGGCGCAGTGAGCCGATCCAGGCGTCGCGCCGCTCGCCGCGCTGTTCGAGCAGACCGCGGACGGTCCCGTCGATCCGGAACCCGCATCGCCCGGCGACCCGCCGCGACGCCCAGTTGCCCACCTGCGCACGCCAATACACCACCTCGATGCCCGGCAGCCCGAAACCCCAAGCCAGGAGTAGCCGGAGCGCGCGAGTCATTACGCCCGTGCCCCGTGCCCACGGGGCAAGTCCGTAACCGACTTCGGCACCACCGATGCCGTCGAACCGCAACTCCACGCTGCCCGAGAACCGTCCCCGGTACGCGACGGCAAACATCGCCACATTGGCCCGCCAGCCCTCGGCGACCCGTTTCAGGAAGTCGTGCGCGTCTGACTCGTGGTACGGCATGGGAACGGTCGTCCAACGCTGGAACTCCGGGTCCCGGCACTGTGCAACGATGTCGTCCACGTCGCCGGGAAGCGGAAGACGCAACAC
>Ga0209040_10002800_pt1 | contig 13494 bp, 13 predicted proteins | sample BogFormECP12_OM3_FD_188240 | JGI IMG/M metagenome (GOLD analysis project Ga0209040, IMG submission 188240) | Bog forest soil microbial communities from Calvert Island, British Columbia, Canada - ECP12_OM3 (SPAdes) (version 2) | ecosystem: Environmental > Aquatic > Freshwater > Wetlands > Bog ... | reverse complement strand
GAGCGCGTGAGCACGCAACGCGACCGGGACACTAGGTTGTTGCCGTGCGCGTTTCTGCAATACACGGTCACGAACCCTGTAAAATCACGAATTGAGCCGCTGATTTTCCAGAATCGAACGTTATGCGTCTTGCGCTGCAGGCCCGATCAAAATGTCACCCCTCTGCCAATAGGAGATGACACTGCCGCCGGCTTACGGGGCGTGCCAGCGTGGCGGTTCGGGGTTGAGACGTTGCGGGAGTTAGCGACGGGTCAATGCCCTATTTCGGCAACCCACTGGGCCGAGATGCGGAACAGCGGTGCGCGTCGTACGCCGTGACGCGCGGGCTTGGTGAGCTCGATTTCGCCGACTTTTCTGAGGCCGCAGCGCAGTAGAACCTGTTGCGAGGCCAGGTTGCTCGGGTCGGTGCAGGCGCGGATGGTTTGCATCCCGAGGGTCCGCAGCCCGTAATCGATGACGGCGGCGCCGGCTTCACGCGCATAGCCTTTGCCCCAATGAGGCTGGCCCAGCCAATAGCCGAGTGCGGGTTCCTCGCTGTCATCGCCGGTGCTGCCGTCCAATCCGACACCGCCGATCAGGCGGTCGGCTTCCTTCAGTGCAATGGCGAAGCGGCGCGGACGGCCGATTGCGTGGTCGTGCTGCACGCGTGCGATCCACTCCCGCCCGTCCGCTTCGGTGTAGGGGTACGGCATTGTGCTGAGCCAGCACGCGACCTGCCAATTATTCGCCAAAGTAACCAGGTCGGCGAGATCACCGTCATGCAGCGCTCGCATCCCGAGCCGGCTGGTTTCGATCACGACACCCGATGCTCCAGCCGAAGCCACCATTCGCTCCGCTGACATTTCCAAGCTCGACCTCCCATCGCACCTTGCTATTGCTGGCATCCTGCTTCTCACCGCAGAGGTGACAATTGTCATAATGCGAAAAATACATTTATCAAATTGACAAGCATGCAACCTTATGGTATTATTGCGGCGTGCAGATTTCACCGAGCAACGCCCTCAAACCCTTTTCGGCGGTAGTGTCACATGGCTGTTCTTTCGTTCGCTGAACTCCGGCGGACAGGATTTCTGCGGAACCGAGACCTCGATGGCTGATGATTTGCTGCAAAAAACAGCAAAAGCAGCCAGCAGCGCCATGCAGCTTCCGAAACCTCCCATGGCTTGGCGCATCCTGATGAACGCGTCTGAACGCCGGCAGGGAGTGGCTGGAGCTACACCTCGGTCTTCGCGCCGGTGCGTTCGGTGATGAGGCGGTAGTGTTCGATGCGGCGGTGCTTTTCGAAATTGAAGATCGTGCGCTTGATGTAGTTGCCGAGGTCGAGATCGAGGGCCGTGGTGATGACCTCGTCGTCCTCGCCGAGCGCGCGGGCGGCGATCTCGCCGGTCGGCGCGATGATCGCCGAGCCCCCGATCAGGCCGAACCCGTCCTCCTTGCCGGCCTTGGCGGCGGCGAGCACCCAGGTGCCGTTCTGGTAGGCGTTGGCCTGCATCGTCACGAGGTGGTGGAACATCCGCAGATGCATCGGCTCGGAGTGGTGGATGTTCTCGGTCGGGGTGTTGTAGCCGAGCGCGACGATCTCGACGCCCTGCAGCCCCATGACGCGAAACGTCTCGGGCCAGCGCCGGTCGTTGCAGATGCACATGCCGACGACCGCGTCGAAGGCGCGCCACACCTTGAAGCCCTCGTTGCCGACATCGAAATAGCGCTTTTCGAGATGCTGGAAGGGTGCGTCGGGCAGATGTTCGGAATGTCCGGGCAGATGGATCTTGCGATAACGGCCGATGATCCGCGCCTCGCTGTCGACCAGGATCGACGTATTGTAGCGGTGGAGCTCGCCCTTTTCCTGCGTCAGCTCGGCATAGCCGAGATAGAAGCCGACCCCGAGCTCGCGGACGAGATCAAACAGCGGCCGGGTTTCGGGCCCCGGCATCTCGCGCTCGAAAAAGCGGTCAATTTCGCTCTGGTCGGTCATCCAATAGCGCGGGAAGAAGGTTGTCAGCGCCAGCTCGGGAAAGACGACAAACCGGGCGCCCGCGGCATGCGCCTCGCGCATCATCGCCATCAGCCGCTTCACGACGGCGCCGCGCGTATCGGCGAGATGGACCGGACCGAGCTGAGCGACGGCCGCCTTCAATTTACGGGGCATGACGGACCTCCTCTATCGAGTAATCCCCACGCGATCATTTCGTCACCCCCGCGCAGGCGGGGGTGACGAGGGGTGCGCCGCGGCTCGGATTGAGAACATCACACCAACGCCGCGCCGGTTTCGGCGACGAACGCGAGCTCGGGCACCGGGGCTCCCCGCGGCCGTGCCGCGTCGGACAACGCGCAAGGCAGGAAGGCGCCGCTGCCGCGCTGGGCAGCGAGCTTGCCGTCCTCGACGACAATGCGCCCGCGGCTGATGACGGTGACCGGCCAGCCGCGCAGCCGGCGGCCCTCATAGGGGGTATAGCCGACATTGTCGTGCAACATGCCCGCGGCGATCGTGGTCTCGCGCTCGGGGTCCCAGATCGCGATATCGGCGTCGCTGCCGACCGCGATCGTGCCCTTCTTCGGGTAGAGCCCGTAGAGCTTGGCGTGATTGGTCGCGGTCAATGCGACAAAGGCGTTGAGATCGAGGCGCCCCTGCCCCACACCTTCGGAAAACAAGAGCGGCAGCCTGAGCTCGATCCCGGGCACGCCGTTGGCGATCTCCTTGAAGGTGGTCTTGTCCCCTTTGGGAAGCTTGCCCGAAGCATCGAAGCGGTAGGGCGCGTGGTCGGACGAGAACACCTGGAAGGTGCCGTTGCGCAAACCGGTCCACACCGCCTCCTGCGCGGCCCGGTCGCGCGGCGGCGGGCTGCAGCAGAACTTGGCGCCCTCGACGCCCGGCTTGGCGAGGTCGTCGGCGGTCAGGAAGAGATATTGCGGGCAGGTCTCGCCGTAGATCTTCAGCCCCTTGGTCTGGGCGTTGCGAATGACCTCGATCGCCTCGGCGGCCGAGACGTGCACCAGCAGGATCGGCACGTCGAGCAACTGGGATAGTGCGACGGCCCGGTTCGTCGCTTCGCCCTCGGCGAGGCGGGCGTGGCTGACGGCGTGGTAGCGCGGCGCTCCGAGACCGCGATCGAGCAGCCGGCTAGTCAGCCATTTGATCATGTCGTGGTTCTCGGCATGGACCATGACCAGCGCGCCTTCGCGCCGCGCGACCGCCAGAATGTCGAGCATCTGCCCGTCGTCGAGCGCCAGCAGGTCATAGGTCATGTAGACCTTGAAGGAAGTGTAGCCGTCGCGGATCAGCGCCGGCAATTCCTGCCCCATCACCTGCTCGGAAGGATCGGAGATGATCAGGTGGAAGGCATAGTCGATGACCGCCTTCGGACCTGCCGCCTCGTGGTATTCCTCGACCACCCGGCGCAATGACTGGCCGCGATGCTGGGCGGCGAACGGGATGACTGTGGTGGTGCCGCCAAACGCCGCCGCCACGGTGGCGCTGTAGAAATCATCGGCGCAGACTACCCCGGCCGAGGAACGCTGCTCGATATGGCAATGGCTGTCGATGCCGCCCGGCAGCACCAACCGCCCGCTCGCGTCGATCTCCCGCGCCCCCGAACCGAGCTGTTTTCCGAGGGTCGCGACGAGCCCGTCCTTAATCCCGACATCGCAGACCGTCGTATCCGCCGCCGTCACAACGGTTCCGTCGCGGATCACCAGATCGTAATCGCTCATCCCCTCACCCTCCATGCGGCGATCTACAACGCCTCTTCTACCGGCGGCCGGTCAAGCGCTACTGTGGCGCACCGAGGGCACCATGCAACAGGGATCGCCATGACCGCACCATCATCGCATCGGCCGACCATCGCCGTGACGCAGCACGCCATCTCGGCGGGTCATTATCTCGCAGCGACAGCCGGTTTCGATATTCTGCAGGCTGGCGGCAATGCGATCGATGCAGGCTGTGCAGCCGGGATCGCGCTCGGCGTCCTGCAGAGTGATCTCGTCGATGTCGCCGGGGTCGCGCCAATCATGATCTACCGCGCCGACAAAGAGGAGGTCGTGACGATCGCCGGTCTCGGTCCCTGGCCCAAGGCGCTCGATCCGCAGCTCTTTCAGCGCGAGCACGGCGGCAAGATCCCGAAAGGCGTGCTGCGAACCGTCGTGCCCGCCGCCCCCGACGCCTGGATCACGGCGCTCAGGCGCTACGGGACGATGAGCTTTGGCGAGGTCGCAGCTGCGGCGACCCGCCTGGCGCGCGACGGCTTTCCGATGTACCCGCTGATGGCAGCGAGTCTGAAGCGGCACGAGGCGGACCACCGCGCCTGGCCCTCGACCGCCGCGATCTTTTTGCCGAATGGCCGGTCCCCCGAGCCGGGTGAGGTCTTCCGGCAAACCGACCTCGCGGGATCGCTGCAATACATGGCCGACGAGGAACGCGCCGCCGCCTCGCGCGGCCGCGAGGCCGGTCTCGAAGCGGCGCGCGACGCGTTCTACCGCGGCGACATCGCCCGCAAGATCGTCGCCTTCATGAAGCAAGAGGGCGGCCTCCTCTCGGCCGAAGATCTCGCCGAATACCGCTCGCCTGTGGGTCCGCCCGAGCGCCGCCGCTTTGGCGATTTCGAAGTCTTCACCTGCGGCGCATGGTGTCAGGGACCGGTCCTACTGCAAACCCTGGCGCTGCTCGAGGGGACCGATCTCGCAGGTCTCGGGCAGAACAGCCCGGACTATATCCATTACCTGGCCGAAGCGCTGAAGCTCGCTTTCGCTGACCGAGAAGCCTATTACGGCGACCCGGCGATGGTCGAGGTGCCGCTTGCGACGTTGATCTCTTCAGAATACGCCGCTGAGCGCCGGAAACTGATCCGCCTTGATCGCGCCTCGCCGGAGATGCCGCCGCCCGGGGATCTCGGTCGCGCTGGGGCCCGCTTTCGTGCGAGTCTCGGCGATCCCAACCCGGAGCCCGACACCTCCTATGTCTGCGTCGCCGACCGCCACGGCAATATGTTCTCGGCAACACCGAGCGACGGTTCCTATGGCTCGCCGGTCGTGCCCGGGACCGGGCTCATCCCCTCCAACCGGGGGTCCCAATCGCGTCCCGACCCGCGCCATCCCGCCGGGGTTGCGCCGGGCAAGCGGCCGCGCCTGACGCCGAACCCGGCGCTCGCCATCAAGGGGCGGGATCAGTTCCTGCCGTTCGGCACGCCGGGCGGCGACGTTCAGACCCAGGCGATGCTGCAGGTTCTGTTGAACCTGTTCGTCTTCGGCAACGACGTACAATCGGCGATCGAAGCGCCGCGTTTCGCGACCTACAGCTTCCCGTCTTCCTTCGCGCCGTTCGATTACTATCCCGGGCGGCTCGCCGTTGAAGCTCGCATCCCCGAGCCGGTCATCGCCGAACTGGCGCGACGCGGGCACGAGATCCAGCGCTGGCCCGATTGGATCTGGACCGCTGGAGCCGTATGCGCGATCCTTGCCGACCGCCGTCGCGGCGTCCTCGAAGCCGGCGCCGACCCGCGCCGCGCAGCTTATGCGATCGGATGGTGAGCTGCCTCGTCAGACCTTCGGCTCGAACGATTCGGCGACGGTCTTGGCCATGTCGAGGAACTGGCGCCGGACCTTCGGGTCGGGGATCGCGTAGTACAGCCGGATGAACTCGATCGTCTCGGGGCGCTGAAGGTGCTCCCGCCACTGCCGGTCCTCGGGCGTTATCTCGGCATCGTCGGGCCGCAGATCGCCAAAAAAATAGGAAATTGGCACGCCTAGGATGTCGGCCATTGCCGACAGACGGGAGGCGCTTACGCGATTGGCGCCGCCCTCATACTTTTGCACCTGCTGAAAGGTGAGGCCGAGCGCGTTGGCCAGCGTCTCCTGGTTCATCCCCAACAGCAGACGACGCATCCGGATGCGACCGCCGACATGCACGTCGATAGGGTTTGGCACGCCGGTGCCGCGCCCGTATTTCGGAGCCGAGTTGGGCTCCAACACCTCTTTCGCCGACCTCTTCAACGCACGTTCCCCTTTGCACCGCGCCACATAAGGTTGCAGCGGGCTCGCCCGAAGCGCAAGCAAGATTCGACAAATGCAGGCATCGCGGGACACCGAATTAACCTACGGTCGAGTAACTGCGGCATTTAAGGTTAATTTTGTTTCGGCGCAACAGTTTCCTCAGCCGTCTCTACGGCCTATCTCGTCATAGCCGCGCCGGCTGCTGATAAAGACCAGCGCCATCAGCCCGATCCCCAAGGCGAGGGTGACGACGACCCCCAATCCCATTGCAAGCCAGCCGGCCACACTGATCTCGGAATCGCCGATCCCGCTCCATACCGCAGCAATCAAAAAGCCGACCACGAGGACTACGATGCCGGCGATTGCCGCCGCGACCCAATTGAGCGCTGATTTCACCGTCTTCGTTCCGCAACAGTGGGGATCATTGCAGGATCGCCGCGACCCGGCTGAAATCCTCGATAAAACGCCGGATCTCGCGGCGGCGCGTCTCCTCCTCCGGGGCGCGCAGCAATGACGAAGGATGCACGGTGGCGAGCGCGCAAGGCGCCAGCGCAAAGGGCACGAGCCGGCCGCGGTCTCGGGTCACGCGAAACGCCTTTCCGAACAGGGCCTGCGCTGCGGTCGCTCCGAGCCCCACGACGACTCGCGGCTTGAGGACGTTGATCTCGGCCTCGAGCCACGGGAAACAGGCCTCGATTTCGGCTGAGCCCGGTTTGCTGTGAATGCGGCGCGGGCCGCGCGGCACCCATTTGAAGTGTTTGACGACATTGGTGACGTAGGTCTGTTTGCGGTCGATCCCTACTTCGACGAGGCAACGGTCCAGGAGCCTTCCCGCCGGTCCGACAAAGGGATGGCCGGCAAGGTCTTCCGCATCGCCCGGCTGCTCCCCGACCAGCAGGACCCGGGCATTTTCCGGTCCCTCACCGAACACGGTCTGCGTCGCGTTTCGGTACAGATGGCAGGCCCTGCATCCGGCAGCGGCGGCGCGCAGAGCTGTAACTGTCGGCTGGGACGGGATACGGACGCCGACGCTGGTGTCTTCTTCACTCACAGATCGTGTCCGGTACGGTAGAGCATACTCGATAAACGCGATTCCCGCTTAGCTGTGTCCACTGCGAACGGAACCCGGCTGTTCCTCCCGCCATCGTCATGGCAAAGTGCCGGACCGGCGCCCTTCCACGGAGATTTGCATGCCCACCAAGAGCCAGCACCCGGAAACACTCGTGCTTCATGCGGGGTACCGGAGCGACCCGGCGACCAATGCCGTAGCCGTCCCGATCTACCAGACCACGAGCTACCAGTTCCGCGACAGTCAGCATGCCGCGAACCTGTTCGGGTTAGCCGAGCTCGGGAACATTTATACCCGCATCATGAACCCGACCACCGCGGTGCTGGAAGAGCGCGTCGCCGCGCTCGACGGCGGCGTCGCGGCGCTGGCGCTCGCCTCGGGCCAGGCCGCCTCGCTGTTCGCGGTGCAGAACATCTGCCAGGCGGGGGACAATTTCGTCAGCTCCACCGATCTCTACGGCGGCACCTGGAACCTGTTCCTCAACACGATGATGAAGACGATGGGGATGGAGGTGCGCTTCGTCGACCCGGCCGATCCCGAGAACTTCCGGCGGGCGACCGACGCGCGCACCCGCTGCTATTACGCCGAGACCCTGCCGAACCCGAAGCTCGAAGTGTTCCCGATCGCCGAGGTCGCCAAGATCGGGCGCGAGCTCGGTGTGCCGCTGATCGTCGACAACACCGCAGCCCCGGTATTGTGCCGGCCGCTGGAGCACGGCGCCGCTGTCGTGATGTACTCGACAACGAAATACATCGGCGGGCACGGCAACTCGATCGGCGGCCTCGTCGTCGACGGCGGCAATTTCGACTGGGAAAAGCACGCCGAGCGTTTCCCGCTCTTGAACCAGCCGGACCCGAGCTACCACGGCGCAATCTGGACGCAAGCGGCCAAGCCGTTGGGCCCGATCGCCTATATCCTGAAAATGCGGGTCACCCTGCTGCGCGACCTCGGCGCTCCGATGAGCCCGTTCAACGCCTTCCTGTTCATCCAGGGGCTTGAGACACTGCCGCTGCGCATGCGGGCGCATTGCGCCAACGCAGCCGCCGTCGCGAAATTCCTTTCCGAGCATCCCAAGGTTACGCGGGTCATCTTCCCGAACCAGATGACCGGGGAGGCGCGGCGGCGAGCCGACGCCTATTTGAAAGGCGGCTATGGCGGGCTCGTCGGCTTCGAGCTGAAGGGCGGCCTCGATGCCGGCCGCCGCTTCATCGACGCCCTGCAGATGTTTTACCATGTCGCGAATATCGGCGACGCGCGCAGCCTGGCGATCCATCCGGCGACGACGACCCACTCCCAGCTGTCTCCGGAAGAACAGCTGCAGACCGGGGTCGACGAGAATTATGTCCGGCTGTCGATCGGGATCGAGCACGAGGAGGATATTCTCGCCGATTTGTCGCAGGCCTTGGAGGCCGCCTGATCCGCGCCGCGCCGCAAGCGGTTCTGAAGTTTCCTTGGCCCATCGATCTCGCGCTGACGGTCGCCAGCCACGGCTGGGTTTACCTTGCGCCGTGGCAGTGGGACCCGGAACGCGGCCGGCTCGCCCGTATAGAGAGAATCGGTGATCGGCTCGGCACTATAGAGGTTGCTCAGCATCAAACGGACGCCGTTACGGTCGGCTGGGAGGGCTTCGGCGGTCCCGAGTCATCCGAGGAGGTGCTGGCCCGGGTGCGGCGCTGGTTCTCCGCCGATTGGGAGCCTGCGCCGGCAATCGCGGCATTGCCTACGCTTGCGGATTTGATCGAACGCGGCGGCGGCCGAATGCTGCGCTGCTCATCCTTCTACGAAGACTTCGTCAAGACGGTGCTGACCATTAACACGAGCTGGTCGGCGACTTGTCGGATGGTAGCGGCTCTTGTGGCAGAGCCGGGCGATGGCGGCTTTCCCGGGCCCGTGGCGCTTCTCGATTACGGCGAGGACCGGCTGCGCGTACAGGGAAAGCTCGGGTTCCGCGCGCGCACGCTGACTGCGGCGACGCAACAAATGCTCGATGATGGCGCGATCGCCTCATCGGGCGAAGGCTCGCCCGAGCGATTGGAGCACGAGTATCTGATCGGCCTCTACGGCATCGGCCCCTACGCGGCGGCTCATTGTCGTGTGCTGCTGCACGATTTCAGCCGCATCCCGGTGGATTCCTCGGTGGTCGCCTACTTGCGCGAGCAGCACGGCTGCGATCCCGCCACTTTCACCGCAGAGCGATCCACGTGGGGCGCCTATCTGGCGCTCGGCTACCGGCTCACCCGGCTGCGCGACAGGCTCGAACGGCCCTCTTGATGAGAGGTCGCCGTTCAGGAATCAGAGCGCGAGATCCGGCGGCAGATCGCTCTCATCAATTCCGAGGTCGGCAAGCCCCGCCATGATCCATTTCCGGATCTGACCAATTCCGCGATTGTCTTCGCTCCAAGCGTCTACGACCCCGCGGAAGCGGCGATCGTCGTCATATGGCATCGCCGGGCAGACGGCGACGCGCAGGAACGGGGTCGGCACCACGAGTTCGCCGATCTGCGGGTCCTGCTTCAGCGCTGCCAGGGCGAAGAAGACCGTCGCGACAAAGCAATCGACACGGCCCGATTGAACGGCGAGCAGTGCCTCGTCGCGGGTCTTGAACCCGGTGATCGCCGCATTTCCGGCGAAGCGCCGGACCGCCTCTTCACGCGCTGAGCCGGCATCGACAGAGACCAACGATTCCGGAACGTTGATCTCGGCCCAGCTCTTTGGCGCAAAGCCCTTGCGGGCGACGATCGCATGGGTGTCGTGGAACAGCGGAGTGGAGAAATCCGCGAACATCGCCCGTTGCGGGGTCGGACTGGTCTCGTAGCCGAGATCAATCCTTCCGGTATGCAAGTCGGTAACTATTTCGGCCCAATTCGATTCGATGATCGCGAGCTCGACTCCGAGCGTCGTGGCCAAATCGCCCGCCATCGCGACCAAAAAGCCGCCCCATTGGCCAGTGGTGGAGTTCTTGTCGAAATAGGGCCCCTCGCCTAAAAGCCCGCCGACGCGTAGCCTCTTGGTGCGCAGGATACGAGCGAGATTGGGCTCATTTGCCGGAGCCGGAGGCGGCGTCACCGGACGCTCTGAACCACGCCGGCGAATTGCCACGCCGGCCGCAAGCCCCCCACCCAATTCTCTCCGGCTCAGCATCAACCCGCCCCTCTGCCTGGCAACAAACGCAGGAGCTAGAAGCCGATTTCGGCTGTAACAAGGCGGCGGCAGGGTGATCAGAGTCACTCTGTCAGGTCGCGCTGCGTATCCGGGTGTCTTCAGACCACGCGATGCAGCAGCGCTTCCCCCGTGCGCAGGCGGCGGCAGTTCTCCGCGATCACCGCTAGGCTGCGCTCGAGCGTCTCGGCGGTCAGCCAGGCAAGATGCGGGGTCACGACAACATTCGGGAGCTCAAGCAACGGATCGTTCGTGGCCACCGGTTCGCGGCAAAACACATCCAGGCCGGCACCGCGCAGATGTCCGCTCGTCAGCGCGTCGACGAGTGCGGCCTCGTCGACGAGCTGACCTCGCGCGGTGTTGATCAGAATGCTGCCGCGTCTCATGGCGGCAAAGGCTGCAGCATCGATCATCGCCGTCGTTTCCGGGGTCAGCGGCAAATGCAGGGAGAGGACGTCGACGATCGGCAGCAGCTCGCGAAGTGGCCTAAAGGGGGTCGGCAAATCCGCCGCGGGCCGCCGGCTGGCGTAAAGCACCGTCGCACCGACCGCTTTCAGTATCGGCAACAGGCGCCTGGCGACGCTGCCAAAACCGACCAAGCCGACGGTGCGTCCGGACAGCTCGCCGAGATCGTCCGCCATGGCCGGTTCGAGTGCCCAGCCTCGCCCGACGCGGGTCAGGCGATCCAACAGCGCCAGACGGCGAAGGGTCGCGAGCATCAGCAGCAAGGTCAACTCGGCCACCGCCTGGGTATTCGTCCCCGGCATATTGCAGACCGCGATGTTGCGTCGGCAGGCCGCGTTAAGGTCTATCGTATTGACGCCAATGCCGATCTTCTGGATCAGCTCGAGGCGCGGCGCGGCGTCAATTACGGCGGCGGTGACCGGCTCCAGCACATGCAGCAGGATGTCGGCGTCGCGCATCTCGCGCCCGAAGCTGTCCTTGTCGGCTTCATCGACAACGACCGTCGGGAAATTCAGCGCCGCGAGCCGCTGCCGCAGCCCGGGACTGGCGCGGTATTGCAAGACCGCCTTCATCCGCGGCGCCACCCGGCGAACCGGGCTGCCGGGCCAAGAGCGGCTTCGATGCGCAGTCCTTCGTTCCATTTGGCCATCCGCTCGGAACGGGCGAACGAGCCGACCTTGAGCTGCCCAGCGTTCCACCCGACCGCGAGATGGACGATCGTCACGTCCTCGGTCTCGCCGGACCGGGCCGAGACCACGGTGCGCCATCCTATCTTCCGAGCCATCTCCCGCGCCGCGTTCGTTTCGGTAATCGTGCCGGCCTGGTTCGGCTTCAACAGCACCGCATTGCACGCGCCCCGAGAGGCGGCCGCGGCGATCCGGCAGGCCGAGGTCACCAGATAATCGTCGCCGATCACTTGCACACGGTCGCCGAGCTCGCGGGTGAACGAAGCCATTCCCGCGTCGTCGTCCTCGGCGACCGGGTCCTCGACGGAGACGATCGGATAACGCCGGCACCAGCCGGCCAAAAGCTCGATCAGCCCCTCGGTTTCGAGTTCGGTCGAGTCGGCGCCGAGGCGATACCGGCCATTGCGATAAAATTGCGAGGCCGCGACATCGATGGCGATGCCGACCATGTCACCGGGGACCAGCTCGGCCCGCTCGATCGCTTCCACCAAAGTGTCGAGCGCTTCCGCATTCGAGCCGAACTCGGGCCACCAGCCGCCCTCATCGGCGACGCCGTGCAGCCGGCCGCGCTCTGCCATGATCTCGCCGGCCGAGCGGTAGACGCGCGCCGCCATCCCGATCGCCTGATCGAACGAAACGGCGGCGACCGGGACGACCAGAAAATCCTGAATGTCGACGCGCCGGCCGGCATGGGCTCCGCCGCCGAATATCTGGATCATCGGCATCGGCAACACGACCGGCTCGCCTTCGGCGAGCATCCGCCACAAGGGCTCACCGCGTGCCGCCGCGGCGGCATGCAGCGCCGCCATCGAGACTGCGATCGTGGCGTTACCGCCAAGCCGGGCCTTGTTGGCCGTGCCGTCGAGCTCGATCAATTGCTGATCGATGGCACCCTGATCGGCGATCGCCATCCCGCGCAGCGCGGCGGCGATTTCGCCGTTGATGTTGGCCGTCGCGCGATCGACACCGAACCCGCCAAATGCCGGTCCGCCATCCCTCAGCTCGACCGCTTCGTGCGTGCCGGTAGACGCGCCGGCCGGGGCGATCGCCCGTCCGCTCGCGCCACTGTCGAGGGCGATCTCGGCCTCGACCGTCGGCCGGCCGCGTGAATCCCATACCCGCCGGCCGACGACATCCTTGATGCGTGCTACGGTCATTTGCCTCTCGTCAGGTGATGGCGTGGATCTCGCGCGCCCAGACCCGGCGAATATCGGCCAGCCGATCCGGCGGGCTGACGAGCAGTGACCGCGCCGCTCGACGCACGGTGTTCTTATCCCGCTCGTCCGTCAGATACTCGACCGGCGATTTACCGTCGATCCTTGCGAGAAACAACCCGGGTAGCAGATGGGCCGTTCGGCGGTCGATCTGTTCGACGGGTTCCCAATCGACGGCGGCGAGATAGGTTTCCGCCAGGCCGTCGAAAGCAGCGATCAGGCGGGAGGCGGCCGCAGGCACCCACAGGCATTTGAGCAGCAGATGATTGAGGCAGAAGGCCACATCGAAGGCGGGGTCGCCGAACCAGGCGCATTCCGCGTCGATGAAGACCGGGCCCTCCGGCCCGATCAGGATGTTCTTCGGGCTGACATCGCCGTGGACGAGGGTGAGCTTGGTGCGTGCGGTCACCTCGGCGATCTGCTCGAGAGCCGCGGCGCGATCGGGGTGCACGCGTGCGGTTGCGAGCAAATACGGTTCGAGCCGGATCGCATGAAAGATCGCATCGGTGGCAAACTCCGCCTCGGCGGTAGGGGCGGGCAAACTGAGCATTGGATGGGGCGGCGAACTGGGTTTCGGTGCGTCGTGTGGGACCCCTCCCCCCGCCCTTGGTCCGCTTCGCGGCCCAAGCCCTCAAGGGGCGGGGGGAGTGGTGTATAAGGGCGGCATAAAATTGTTGTAGGATCAGTGGGTTGTGCGGAAATACTCTGCAACAATCATTGACTGGTCAGAGCGGGTGGCGGGCGCTTAGGGTGGCTGTGGTCGCGCCGTCCTTGAGGCGGCCGAGACCGTAAGCGGGGTGGCACAATGGATGGCATGCAGCATTCTCCGAGTCGCGCGACTGTCGCGGCGGGGAAGACGCCATCCAAGGCTGCCCTCCAGTCCACCCTGAAGACCTCGATCGACTGCGTCGGCATC
>Ga0209040_10002797_pt1 | contig 13494 bp, 10 predicted proteins | sample BogFormECP12_OM3_FD_188240 | JGI IMG/M metagenome (GOLD analysis project Ga0209040, IMG submission 188240) | Bog forest soil microbial communities from Calvert Island, British Columbia, Canada - ECP12_OM3 (SPAdes) (version 2) | ecosystem: Environmental > Aquatic > Freshwater > Wetlands > Bog ... | reverse complement strand
ATCGTGGGACCGACGGGCGCGGGCAAGACGACACTGGTGAATCTGTTGATGCGGTTCTACGAGGTCGACTCCGGACGAATCCTGATCGACGGGGTGGACATCGCGACGGTGAGCCGGCACGCGTTGCGATCGCGCATCGGGATGGTGCTGCAGGACACGTGGTTATTCGGTGGGACGATCGCGGAGAACATCGCCTACGGCCGCCCGGGAGCCAGTCGCGACGAGATCGTCGCAGCCGCCAAGAGCGCCTATGTTGACCGGTTCGTGCACACGCTGCCCGACGGCTACGACACGTGGGTCAGCGACGACGGCGGCAACATCAGCGCCGGCGAGAAGCAGCTGATCACCATCGCGCGCGCGTTTCTCGCGCGCCCGCAACTGTTGATCCTCGACGAGGCCACCAGCTCGGTGGACACCCGCACCGAGGTGCTGATTCAGCATGCAATGCACGAACTGCGCCGCGACCGCACGAGTTTCATCCTCGCGCACCGACTTTCGACGATCCGCGATGCTGACGTAATCCTGGTGATGGAGGCCGGGCGGATCGTTGAGCACGGCAGCCACGCCGAGCTGATGGCCCGGCGGGGTGCCTACTACGCGATGACCAGGATCTAGCAGCCCGTTACGCGATACCCTCACCAGTGCTCGTTCGAGCAAGTAGTCCTAACTCCGCGACGAATGCCCAAGCCAGTGTTACCGTTTCAGTCGTCAACCGACGGGTGCGTTGCGGGAGATTGTTCGGTAGCGTCTTCCGCACCGATCGCGGACAGCACGTACCTGCTGTCAAGGGGGCGCCGTGCTCATTGTTGGTTTCAAGCCCGGACATGACGGCGGGATGGCCGTCATCCGCGACGGTCATCTGCTGTATTCGTTGGAATCGGAGAAGGACTCGTTCTTCCGATACTCCCCGCTGACTCCGGCCACGGTGCTCGAGATCGCCGAACGCCTCGACGCGTTGCCCGACGTCGTCGCCGTCGGCGGCTGGCAGGAAGGGCACATCCCGGTCGCAACGGGTTACCACGGAACCGACCCGGGGATCATGCGGACCGGCAGATTCTTCGGCAAAGATGTCGCGTACTTCTCGTCGTCACACGACCGCTCCCACATCCTCGGGGCGATCGGCATGGCCCCGCCCGGACACCACCACAAGCAGCAGGCGGTGCTGGTGTGGGAGGGCCTCACCGGGGCATTCTTCCTCGTCGACGACACCCATCGGGTCGTGAAGCGGGTTGGCGTGATGAATGATCCCGGCGGAAAGTATGCGGCGATATTCGCGATCCTCGACCCTGACTTCCCTGTCGAACGCGCTACCCTACGGTACGGTGATGCCGGCAAGCTGATGGCTCTCGCCGCCTATGCGGACGCCCGTGATGCCGATGAGGAGATCAGGGACGCGGTCGACCGCGTGCTGGCGATAGCCACCGTCCACCCGGTGCCGAAGAAAGACTTCCGCGACACCGTGCTGTTCGACGCGGGCGTCACCTCTCAGGTCGGCGTTCTGGCCGCCGCCGTGATTACCGAGCGCATCTTCACTTTGTTCGCCGAGGTCGCGGAGCGGGAGCTGCCTGCGGGGCTGCCGCTGCGGATTTCCGGCGGTTGCGGCCTGAACTGCGAATGGAACCGGCAATGGCGCGACCTGGGCCATTTCACCGACGTGTTCGTGCCGCCGTGCCCCAACGACTCCGGCTCGGCTATCGGGACGGCGATCGACGCGCAGGCCGCGCTGACCGGTGAGCACCACATCGACTGGAACGTCTACTCGGGTCTGGACTTCATCACCGACGCCACGCCCGATCCTTCCCGCTGGCGTCACCGAGGCCTCGACCACGGCGCCGTGGCTGCGGCTCTGGCATCGGGCAGGGTGTTCGCGTGGGTCCAAGGTCGCTGGGAGATCGGGCCGCGAGCGTTGGGAAACCGGTCGCTGCTGGCCGATGCCCAATCATCATCCAGCAAGGACCGGCTCAACCAGATCAAACAACGAGAGGATTACCGGCCGATCGCCCCGGCCGCCCGCACCGAGGATCTCGCGTCCGCGTTCGACACCGACTTCGACGACCCGTACATGCTGTACTTCCGGAGGGTCCGTGATCAGCGACTCGCGGCGGTGACCCATGTTGACGGTACCGCGCGCGTTCAGACGGTCTCACGCCAGATGAACCCGGCGCTGCACCAACTCCTCAGTGCAGTCGCCGAGCGACAGGGCGTCGGCGTGCTGTGCAACACCAGCCTCAACTTCAGCGGCTACGGCTTCATCAACAGGATGTCCCACCTCGTCGCCTACTGCGAAGGCCGAGGCGTGACCGACATGGTCGTCGGCGGCGACTGGTACGAAGACATGGCCAAGGGCGAATCTGTTACCGCACTCGCCGCGGAACACAGTGTCCTGTGGCATGACGGGCAGCCTTGAGGTGCTCGGCGACGAGGCCGCCCTCGTGCTCGACGCCCGGCCTGCAGTACGCCGAACGCGCCGGTCTGGCGCCGCATTAAGCCGTCAGACTGTTACAACTACAAGATCGCCTGACCGTTCGAGGGCGCGCTTATCGCCGGGTCCGGTCGAGCTTGCTTAGACCGGTGATCTCACGGCTAACCGACTTCCGTTGTCCAGCAGCACCAAGCATGAAAAGCAGTTCACCTATCGGTGCGCCCAACCAAAATCGCCAAAAACGCGTGCGCCAGAATTCCATGCATAGTCATCCGCGAAATCAGGCGTCGAGGAACGATCATGACCGCGCCCAGCCCGCTGCCAGGCCGACCCTCCCACCGGCGATCGTGGAACGTCGGGAGACCCCTGACCCAAGTCATCATCGATCGCGCCCGTAGAAACACCGCCAAAACACCGATCCGAACCCCTCACGCCGACACGTCACCCGCGCAAAGATCCGGGCTAGGCCCCCGGCGATAGGTGCCATCGAATACACCCGGGCATCTCAACTGTAACCACGCAGCTGTTACGTCGAACCTTTCTCAAATGGTTACAGCTTCGACGTCGCGCAGCGACCGTTATGGGTAGTCGCCGTGCGATGATCGGAATTCATTGGCAAGCGAAGACATTTCGAGGCGTTGGGCGGCGTTGGCGTTGCAGCCGCCAGCGTCTCGGCGCCGTTTTTTGGCGGCGCCAGGATAGGGAGATGAGTCCGTCGTGGATGAGGTCGCATGCGTGCCGGACGCGGCGGCGTTCCGCTCGGCATCGGCGATCGCGGCAGCACCGGCGCGCCGGCGTGCGAACTCGGATCTGCGACGGCTACTGCCCTACCTGATTCCTTACCGGGCACGATGGATCGCGATGATGCTGGGCGCGATCACGGGTCTCGTTGCTAAGGTGACGATCCCGCTCATGACCAAGGCCGTGATTGACGGGCCGGTACGCCATCACGATCAGCGCGGACTTTGGATGCTGGGCACCGCCGCCATGGCTGTAGGGATCTCCGAGCCGGTGCTGGCGTTCATCCGTCGCTGGCTGGGTGCTCACGCAACGATGGGCGTCGAGGCGGATATTCGGAAAGACCTCTATGCCCGCCTGCAGATCTTGCCGATGTCGTTTCACAAACGATGGCAGTCCGGGCAGTTGCTGTCGCGAATTATGAACGACCTCGGCACCATCCGCCAGTTCCTGTCCTTTGGAGTGGTGTTCCTGCTGCTCAATACCCTTCAGATCATTGTAGTTACGACGATCCTGCTGGTGACGTATTGGCCGCTCGGTATAGTGGTTCTGCTATCGATGGTACCGACCGCAGCCATCATGCTGCGTTTTGAGCGGGAGTACACCCGGCTGTCCAGGCGGGCGCAGGATCAGTCCGGCCACGTTGCAACACACGTTCAGGAGTCCGCTGCTGGCCTGCGTGTGGTGAAGTCACTCGGCCGCGAAAGCTTGCTCTTCGACCGGTTCGACGACGAGGCCTGCGCGCTCTATCGCATCGGCGTCCGCAAGGTTTCGGTGTCGGCGAAGTTTGGGACACTGCTGGAGGTCATCCCCAATATCGCGCTGATCGTTGTGTTGGGTTTCGGCGCGTATGCGGTAGGCCACGGCTTGGTCACGATGGGCGCCCTGGTCGCGTTCATCACCATGATGCTGTCTCTGGTGTGGCCGATCGCGTCGCTCGGCTTCTTGTTGCCGATGACACAGGAGTCGATGACTGCGGCGAGCCGCATCGCCGAGGTCTTCGATGCGCCAAACAGGATCACCGATGGTCCCCGAGCCGAGCCGCCGCGCCGCGGACGACTCGAACTAATCGATGTCGGCTTCAGCTTTCCGGAAAGCCAGCAGTGGGCCGTGCGGCACCTCACCGTCACCGTGGAGCCCGGCGAGACACTGGCGCTGGTCGGGCCCACGGGTTCGGGTAAGTCTGTGCTGGCGATGCTGTTGTCGCGGCTCTACGACGTGTCGGAGGGCCAGATCCGAATCGACGGCCAAGACATCCGCGACCTGACCCTGCCGGCCCTTCGGCAGACCGTGGCGACGGCCTTCGAAGATCCGACGCTGTTTTCGATGTCGGTGGCCGAGAACCTGCGGCTCGGGCGTCCCAATGCCACGGACGCAGAGCTTGCCCGCGCGATCGACGTCGCTGCTGCGCAGTTTGTTTATGACCTGCCATTCGGCCTACGCACCCGCATCGGCGAACAGGGCATGAGCCTGTCCGGTGGGCAACGGCAGCGCCTCTCGCTGGCACGCGCGATCGTCGCCGCGCCGAAAATCCTGGTTCTCGAAGATACCCAGTCGGCCCTCGATGTACACACCGAGGCGCTGGTCACCGATGCGCTGCGCCGGGTTTTGGACTCCGTTACCGGCGTCGTGGTCGCGAACCGGGCGTCCACAGTGCTGCTCGCCGACAAGGTGGCGCTGCTCGACCGGGCCGACGGCTACACCACCATTGCCCATCTCGGCACACACGCCGAGCTGCTCGCCCTGGTGCCCGAGTACCGCTACCTGCTGGCCGCCGACGACGAACTCGATGACGGCAGGGAACATGCCCGCGCCTGGGAGATCGACGAGGAGATGGTGCGGCCGGAGCGCGCCCACGAAAAGCAACAATCTACCGATACCGACTGCGCCACAAGGCACTTCGCGGAAAACCGCCGATGACCACAATGGGCGCGCCACCCACCACCATCACCGATGACAAGACCGCCGACCGTTGGCATGGTCGCGTCGCCGACAGCCAAGACGACGCCCTGCCCCTCGACGAGACCGTGGCCCGCCATCGCGAGGCACGCGTCCTGTTGGGGTCGCTACTAAGGCCGTTTCGCGTGACACTGACACTGCTGGCGCTGGTCGTGGTGGTGGAAAACGTTGCGCGGCTGTCGGTTCCGCAGCTGATCCGGTGGGGCATCGACCACGGCATTCCGCCAATCGTGGACGGCGGCTCAGCACGCGAGCTAATGCTCATCATCGGCACGTCGTGCGTCGTAGTCTTGGTCCAGGCCACCAGCCGTATGTTTTTTCTCAACTGCTCCGGGCAGGTCCGCTTAACGATGTTGCTGGATCTGCGGCGTCGGGTGTTCCGGCACTTTCAGCGGCTCGACATCGCCTTCCATGACCAGTACACCACCGGCCGGGTGGTCAGCCGATTGACCAACGACGTCGAGGCCATCGAGGACATGCTACCGATCGGGTTCGACAGCCTCATCAGCGCGGGTCTCACGCCGGTGGGAACGGCGATCCTGCTGGTCGTGCTGGACTGGCGGCTGGGGCTGATGTGCCTGGTGGCGTTCCCCACCCTGGTGGTCCTCGCCGGATGGTTTCGGTCCGAATCGTCTAAGACCTACCAGAAGGTGCGCGAAAGCACCGCTCGAGTCATCGTGCAGTTTGTCGAGACGATGAAGGGCATTAAGGCCGTGCAGGCGTACCGGCGTGAGCCGCGCAACCAGGAGATCTTTGAGGTCATCGCCGACCAGTATCGGATAGTCAACGAAAAGACCTACAAGCTCATCGCCATCTTCACACCCGGCGTAAAACTGGTCGGCAACATCACCTTCGGCGTCGTACTTCTCTACGGCGGGTATCGGGTAATGGACGGTGAGATGACCATCGGAACTCTCGCAGCGTTCCTGCTCTACCTGCGCATGTTCTTCGAACCGATGCAGGAGCTCGCCGAGTTCTTCAACGCCTACCAGTCTGCGTCGTCGGCGCTGGAGAAGCTGGCCGATGTGCTCGCCCAACGGCCCAGTATCAAGGACCCGCAAGCACCGCTCCCGCTGGCAGAGCCAAGAGGCATAAAAGGAACAGTCGCGTTCGACAATGTGCGCTTCGGCTATACCCCGGGCCGACCGGTGCTGCGCGACCTGTCTCTGACAGTCCCGGCGGGTCAAACGGTGGCGCTGGTCGGAACGACCGGTGCTGGCAAGACCGCACTGGCCGAGCTGCTAGCTCGGTTCTACGACCCGACCTCCGGGTCGATCACCCTGGACGGCATCGACCTGCGCGACCTCGCGCAAAGCGAATTGCGCCGCCACGTGGTGATGGTGACCCAGGAGAACTTCATGTTCTCCGGCACGGTCGTCGACAACATCAGGTTCGGCCGCCCCGACGCAACCGACGCAGAAATCCGGCGGGCCGCCGATGCGGTCGGCGCTGAGAAGTTCATTGCCGCGCTGCCGGACGGCTACCACACCGACGTCGCCAGCCGCGGTGCACGGCTGTCGGCCAGCCAGCGACAGCTCATCGCCCTCGCCCGGGCGTTCCTCGCCGACCCGGCAGTGTTGATCCTGGACGAGGCGACGTCATCACTGGACATTCCCAGTGAGCGCATGGTGCAACGCGCGCTGGCCACCGTGCTGGCAGACCGCACCGCGCTGGTCATAGCCCACCGACTATCGACGGTCGCGGTCAGCGACCGGGTACTGGTCCTCGAGCACGGTCGTATCGTCGAGGACGGCCCGCCCGACTACCTCATCCGCCGCGCTGACGGGCGATATGCGGCCTTGCACCGGTTGTGGCGCGGTCGCTCGCGTGATTGCTTTGCATCGAGATCGAGTTGGATGAGCCTGACGGGTTCCTCTAGGTGCCGGGAAGTCCACTGTTGCAGAGATTCTCACCAACTCGACGCGGCAGTCCACGTCGCACCTCTGTGGCTAAAATCGGCGCCGGGGCGGACACCCAATTGATTGAGTGATCATTGAACGGCAATGCAATAACCGTCGACGAAGTCCATCGAGATCCACGGCTGTCTGTTGAACTCGCCTCGGTCGTTGACACGCACGATGTTCGGATGAAATAGCGCGGACCGCTAGGTCCGCCTCTCTGATGAACCGCTGGCGATAGTCGTCGTCAGCAGGTACGTCATTGGCCAATATCTTGAGCGCGTCGCGGCGGGCAACCGGGGGTGTTGGGCGAGGTAAACATCGCCCATTCCTCGAGACCCGAGGAGCCGCAGTCTACAAGTCGCCCAGGCTCAAGGTGGTGCCGCCGACGCCCGCGCAATGCGCGGGCGCGATAAATGGGGCGTGGCGTTGGCCGAAATTTTCGCTCGGGCCGGCTCGAACGGCTGCGGACGCGGCCCCGGAGAAGCGGCCCGGCAGGCCCACATCCTGCCGGTTATCGCGCGTCTTCGCCAGTCAGCGCGTTGCGGGGGCCACCGCGTGCCCTATCGTGACGACAAGCCCAGGAGTGTTGCCTTGTGGCGCTTGGCTTTTCGGCTCACCGCCGACGTGCGGCGGGTAACGCCAGCGGCGGGGGCAGCTCGGGGACCGCCTGGCCGGGCGCGTGCGGCCTCGGCGATGGCGTCAAGGCCGGTGATCGGCGGCGGGCGGTAACGCCGACGCGGTGCCGGGTCCGGGTCGGGCTCAACCTCGGCGTCGATGACCTCGGGGGCAGCGGTGGTGTGCTGCGCCGCTTCCAACTCGGCCGTCACCCACTCGGGAGTCTCGGCGCTGTCCTCGTCGGGCACACCGCGCGCCGCTCTGGACTGGCTGCGGCTGCCTGAGGCGATGCCGTCGAACACTTCCATCCACGGCGCGGGACCGAGGGCAACATCCAGCGTGCGGGGAGCGACCAGCCCGGCCCGGTCCAACGCATCGCGAATCGCGGCAAGGGCGATGTTGTCGGGGGCGTCGTCGTCTAGGGCGAACTTAAGTAGCTTCTGCACCAAGGCATCTGCGGCCTGGTCCAACCGGCGTTTTGCTGCGGCCTTGACTTGCGGGGCCGATCCGCCGTGGACGGGGCAGACGGTGGCTCCGCGAGCAGCGGGCCGCTGGCAGGGCTTTCCGTCGCTGTGGCGGTGTGCGCTGCACTTGCCGTCAAAGGCGGTCTGACCTCGCATGACCCGTTCTCGGTCGGCCCGTTCAGCGGTGGGTATGACCCCATCATCGCGCATCGGCTACTATGCGATGACCCGGGTCTAGGAGCCCATGACCCGGATGCGGTGGCGCCGAGGTCGACCTACGAGCTCGCCTACTTTCCTCGTCGCAACTTCGACTTAGAACAACGTGTACATGAGAGGTCCGGCGCCGCTCGACCCGGCTAAGAAGATCAGGACCCCAACAAGTAGCAGGGTGGCGATGATCGGGGCGAGCCACCACTTCTTGTTGTGCCGGACGAACTGCCAGAATTCGCCGATGAACGTGGTGGGGCGTTCGGAGGCAGCGCGGTCGAAGTCGGAATCGGACACGGGTTTCTCCTCAGAATTGCTGGAAGTATCGGCGCGGGTCGCCGGCAGGACGGCGCGGCACCCAGTAGGACGAGGCCGACGGGTCGAATCGACGCTGCAGCGGATCGTGTCCGCGCACCCGCAGTAGCAGCGCCATGGGGGTGACGACGAACAGGAACACGGTCAGCACAATGACGTGGGAGAGCAGCCAACCGATCGGGTACGCGGCCGCCGACATCCCGACGTATAGCGGCCGGCGCAGCCGGGGAACCGCGAAGTAGGCCCCGGTTAATACGGCGCCGGCCGCCCACAGCCCGTTGCGCGCGCCTGCGAAGCCGAGGCGATGGCCGACGATGAGCCCCAGCAGCGCGAAGGTGGCCGGGAGCACGGCGGCAAACACCGCCAGTTCGCGGCCACCAGGGTTCCGGTCGATCCTCATCATCAGTCCAGAGAGAACTCGCGAAGGTAACGCTTCACGTCGACGGGGGCGGTGCCAACCTGCTCGGTTTTGAGCAACACTGCGTCCTCAAGCACCAGAGTGTCCATTCCGGTCGCCATGAAGCATCGAAAGGCGTCATCCGGGGTGCAGACAATCGGCTCGCCCCGCACATTGAACGACGTGTTGACCAGCACGGGACAGCCGGTCCGGCGGTGAAACCGCTCAAGCAGCAGGTGGAAGCGGCCGTGGCGCTCGGCGTCGACGGTCTGCAGCCGCGCCGACAGGTCGACGTGAGTGACTGCGGGGATGGTCGAACGGACCACGCCGAGCTGGTCGAGTCCCCGAGCCGTGTCGGCCGCCGCCCGCGTGCGCCGCGCCGCGGCCACCGGCGCGACTAGGAGCATGTATGGGCTTTCCTCGCCCGCTGCTCGGACAAACCAGTCGTCGACGTGCTCGAGCAGCACCGCGGGCGCGAAGGGGCGAAACGACTCACGGAACTTGATCTTCTGGTTCATCACCGACTGCATACGAGGGCCTCGGGGATCACCCAGGATGCTGCGAGCGCCGAGGGCGCGTGGCCCAAATTCCATGCGACCGTGGAACCAGCCGACAACATTCCCCTCGGCGAGAAGGCCGGCCACCAGGTCACACAACTCAACCTCGTCGTCGACCAGGCGGTAGGCCGCGCCATGGCCCGCCAGAGTGACGAGAATATCGTCCCGGCTGTAATGCGGCCCGAGGAAGGACCCACGCTGCCGGTCTCGGTCGCTCGGAGCCCGTTCGTTGCCCAGCAATTGGTGCCAAACGAATAGCGCGCCGCCGACCGCGCCACCGGCGTCGCCCGCGGCGGGCTGGACCCAGATGCGCTCGAAAGGCGTGTCGCGCAAGATGCGGCTGTTGGCAACGCAGTTGAGGGCGACCCCGCCGGCCATGCACAGGTTTGTCATCCCCGTCGTGGCCTGAAGGTGGCGGGCCGCCCGGACGACGATATCCTCCGTGACCCGCTGGACCGACGCCGCCAAATCCATCTCCCGCTGGGTGATCGGCGACTCGGGTGCCCGAGGGGGACCGTCGAACAGCTCATCAAAGCGCTTCGACGTCATCCGCAACTTGGTGCAGTAGTCGAAATAACTCAGGTCGAGCCGGAACGACCCGTCGTCGCGCAGGTCGACTATTTTGTCGAGAATCGTCTCGATGTAGATCGGCTCGCCATAAGGAGCCAGCCCCATCAACTTGTACTCACCAGAGTTCACCTTGAACCCGGTGAAGTAGGTGAAGGCCGAATACAGCAGCCCCAGCGAATGCGGGAAACGTAGCTCCGCGTGCAACTCCATTCGGTTCCCCCGGCCGGTGCCCATGGTCGCCGTCGCCCACTCGCCGACACCGTCGAAGGTGAGGATGGCTGCTTCATCAAACGGGGACGGGAAGAAGGCGCTGGCTGCGTGGGACTCATGATGCTCGAGGAACGACACGCGTCGCGTGTAGCCTCCGCCGAGCTGGCGGCGGATCTCTCGCGGCAGGTGCAGCTTCTCGCTTAACCAGGCGGGCATTGCCTGGGCGAACGACCGATAGCCGCGAGGCGCAAATGACACATACGTCTCGAGCAGCCGCTCGAATTTGAGGAGCGGCTTGTCGTAGAAGACCACGTAGTCGAGGTCCTCGGACGCCACTCCGGCCTCTTCAAGACAGTAGGCGACCGCGCGGCTGGGGAAGGAGGGGTCGTGCTTGCGCCGGCTGAACCGCTCCTCTTGGGCTGCGGCCACGATGTCGCCGTCGACCACCAGCGCGGCGGCGGCGTCGTGGTAATAGGCGGAGATGCCGAGGATGGACGTCATCGGGAGTCTCTTCGCTCCTGCAAGACCTCCCGCAACAGGGGCTCGATCTGATCGGCGAGCAGCTCGCCGATCCGGCGGTGCCCCGCGGCGTTGGGGTGCATCAGATCGTGGGGTACCAGGGTGTCCGGTCCGAAGGCTGAACCTATGCGGACCAGCGGAATGCCCTCCCGCTCAAAGCCGGCCACATCGAGCCTTTCCAGGTCCACGTCTTTCCCCATGAGCAGGAAGCGGGCACCGTCGCGCCGCACGTCGTCGGCCATCCGGCTGATCAGCACCGAGGTCAGGCGCAAGGCGTACTCCAACGGCACGGGCGTCCCCGGGCCGCGCGGCGCTGGTGCGGGGCCCGACAGCGTCCACACAAGCGACGGATCCCGCATCCACATGCGCTGGGAGACGTAGCTGAAGCAGGCGGAGTGGTTGAGCAGGCTCGTCTCCAACTGGCATTTCAATCGGTCCCAGGCGCCGTCCACCCGGCGGGCCACACCGGCCACCGCCACATACACCGAGCAGGGGGGATAGTCAGGTACCGGCTGCCCAACCAGGTGCAGCGTGTTGTCGGCGCCCAAGACGAAGGCCGGTTTGCCGAATCTCTGTCGCATCCCGTGCAGCGCGAGGTTGTCGAAAGGGTCGTTCTCCGTGGTGTGGTCCAACACCACATCGGAATGCAGCTGCTTCAGCCGCTCCCTATAGAGCAGCCACTCCTGGTCGGTGCCATAACCCCTTACGCCTGCGTTGATCACTTGCACCGGCACGCCGAGGCGCGTGGAGAGCAATTGGGCCCCCACTGTGGAGTACGTCTCGTTGTCCGCCACCTCAAGCCCGCTGGCCACCGAGTCGCCCAGAACCAGCACCCGCAGCCCCCCGGGAGCGACCGCCGTCAGCTCAGGGCCACGCAGGCCGAGGGAGTTGATCCGGAAATCACTACGGACCGTGACCGGCAATGGGTAGGGCCCGACGAACTGGCCCCTGGCCCCCGGCTTGTACGACCATCCGAGCACCTCGTCGGCCATCTGGGTGGTATAAAACTTGGGATACTGGTCGCCAAGAGGTTGGTCGCCGTGGATGCGGAAGGTGGCCTCGATTGTCCCCAGGGTGCCCACGACGGCGACGGCAACCGCCAGCAGGCGGAACAGCACCGCGCGCGTTGGGCGGCGCGGCGGCCGCAGTGCGTCGTCCTCGCAGTCGGTGACCGGGCGGCTGGTCGCTTCCGGCGTAGCCATTGGTCAAGCCTCCCGTCGCCACCGGTGGCCAGCACTTGATTATCGAGACACGGTACCGCTTGCTCGGTCCGCCAGTGCGGAAAATCCACTGTCGGCCACGCCCGGCAATTCAAGCGACCGATTGCCAGCATGCACGCGGCCCGCGGCCTGTTTGGCCGCATCGGCGGTCTTCTCGTAGTAGGCGACGCTCCAGCGCGACAGCCGCGAAATCGTCCACACGCTCGACCACCTCCCGACCCCCCGGCGGCTCGCGTCCCGAGACGGAGACGAGCACTGCGGTGGCCGCGCTCTGCGCGGCCACCGCAGTGCTTCTGGGCGTGGATGCTTGTCACAACCCCTGATATTACGTCGTCTGTATACGCGGTCTTCGACGTGACTTTGAAAGCACTGTTGAACTGCTCAAACGTAGTGGAGCTAAGGGGATTTGGACCTCTTTCTCGCCTCGACTGCCTGGTAGGTGAGTACCTCACGTTGTTGAAAAGCGAAGTCGCGGTATGTGTCACGCGCGATCAGCCGCCAGCCAGGTTCCGACATCGGCGCATGCCGGATGCGATAAGCGGCGGACTCGCCACGGGTTGCTATCCACTCCCAATATGAACCGGCGAAGGTTCTGTGATCGAACCGATCGAGCGAGAGCTTGTAGCCTGGTGTTCCCGCAGCCAGCCAATCGTCGAAGGCGCCGTGATACATCGGCCAGCTGCAACAGGATTCATCAATCTCGGCGGCTGGGACGCCGGCTTTCGTAAGGCGTTCGGCCGCCGCCCATAGTGTTCCCTGCTCTGCGAAGTTCGACCGAATCCACAGCGACACAAGCATAAGCACGCTGGTACCGGTGCTACGAACCCCGTGACTCGCGCCCTTGCCGTCGATCCAATGGTCAGGATCGGCGACTGGTCGTACTCCATCTACTTGTGGCACTGGCCCTTCATTGTGTTTGCCCGAGCGCTCTGGCCGGACAGCCGGACGGCGCTTCTGATCGCTGCCGGTGTGTCGTTCATTCCCGCGCTCGCTTCCTACCGCTGGCTTGAGAAGCCGATTCGCAATCTTCAAGGACTTGGTGGCTGGCGGGTGGTGAGAATCGTCTCGATCACGCTGCTCGTGCCTCTGTTGGTTTCTGCATCGATCCACCTCGTGGCCAATTAGGCTACTGGTCGCCAGGGATCCGGGCGATGCAAGACGCGGTTCTCAAACCCCATGCGATGAGGTTCGGGTGTTCGGCTGTCACCAACCTCGTTTCCGGGGAGCTTATCCATCCATGCGAGCTTGGTGCACAGTGGAAGGCTCGCGACGGCGTCTGGAACGCCAACACAGCGGGAAAGTGTCGACCGTCACGTAATTCCGCCGGGGTTGCTGTCAGGTAATTCCGCCACCGGTGGGCCTCGGGTGTAGGTCTACCGGGTGGGTTTGGTGTTGTCTAG
>Ga0209040_10002796_pt1 | contig 13499 bp, 6 predicted proteins | sample BogFormECP12_OM3_FD_188240 | JGI IMG/M metagenome (GOLD analysis project Ga0209040, IMG submission 188240) | Bog forest soil microbial communities from Calvert Island, British Columbia, Canada - ECP12_OM3 (SPAdes) (version 2) | ecosystem: Environmental > Aquatic > Freshwater > Wetlands > Bog ... | reverse complement strand
GTCGCCTACCCCATGACTTTCTATCCCGCAGCCGAAGATTCGACGGCCGCCATCGCCATCGTGCTTCACCCCGGCGAGCGCGTGACTGCTGATGTCTTGATGCGCGCGGTCCCGGCCGTGCATCTTCGCATCAAGAACGGCGAAGCCGACGCGAAGAATTCCGGTGCCGGCATGCCGCGCGGCTTTCCGCGGGTCTCGCAGCGCATCTTCGAGGGAGCCCTGGCGCCGGTGATGTCGACACAAGGATTCGGCTACACCGCAGGAACGTACGAGTACACCGGCATCGCGCCCGGACACTACGTGATCGAGATGCCCGAGTCAGGCGGGAAGCGGGGCGGAGCCGGTTGGTACAAAGAGATCGATCTCTCGGGCACCGTCGAACTCGATCCCAGCGAGAGTCCATCGTTAGCTTCGGTCAGTGGCGCGGTTGTGCTGGAGGGTGCAACCCGGCCAATTAGGAAGATGTATGTCGTCCTCACCGATCGTACCTCGCAAGAGAACTTCTCAGCCGAAGTGTCAGACAAGGGAATGTTCGATTTCAAGGACGACGAAATTGGTCCCGGAACCTACGATGTTGAATTGACGAACTCGCCGGGATTTCACGTGACGAAACTCATAGCCAAGGGAGCCAAGACCGCCGGACAGACCATCGAGATCGCCGGCGGCAGCGTGCAACTCGTGTGCACAGCCTCGCGAGCGGTGGCGCGAATCAACGGAGTCGTGTTGCGCGACGACAAGCCGTTCGCGGGTGCGATGGTGGTTCTTGTCCCGCGCGATCCTGGCAGCAACTCGACCCTCTTCCGCCGCGACCAGAGCGATAGCGACGGAACCTTCACCCTTCCCCAGGTGCTCCCCGGGCCCTACACAGTGATCGCGCTCGAAAACGGCTGGGACCTCGATTGGGCCAGCCCCGCCGTGCTACGGCCCTACTTGAAGAACGGAACACCTGTCGAGGTCACAGGCGAAGGCAAACTCAACATCAAGGTGCAGTTGCAGTAACGCCGCCCACTTCCGACGGCAACCCTGCTTGCCGCTGCTAGAATGAGAGCTTCGCTATGGCTCTCAGCACCTCACCGCTACCGGCCACTGCCTCGGCTACTGCTAAGCCTGAACCCGTGCCCATGCTCGATCTCAAGCGGCAATATGCCGCAATCAAGGGCGACGTCGCCGCTGCCGTCGAGCGGGTGTTGACTACGCAGTATTTCATTGGAGGCCCTGAGTTGGACGCTTTCGAGCGCGAGTCGGCGGCGTATCTCGGCGTGCGCACCAGCCTCGGCTGCGCTTCCGGCACCGATGCACTGTGGCTGGCGCTCGCGGCTGCGGGAGTTTGTCCCGGCGATCGCGTCATCACTTCGGCATTTACGTTTTATGCTTCCGCCAGTTCGATCACACGATGCGGTGCGACTCCGGTCTTCGCCGACATCGATCCTGCGACTCTGAACCTCAATCCCGCCGAGGTGGAAAATCTGCTCGCCGGTCCGAAACCCGTACGCGCCGTTATGCCGGTTCATCTCTATGGCCAATGTGCCGACATGGACGCGTTCGCTACGCTTGCCAAGCAGCATGGCATCGCCATCATCGAAGACGCGGCTCAGGCCTTCGGCGCGAGTTGGCGCGCGAAGAAAGCGGGCACGTTGGGCCGCGCGGGTGCATTCAGCTTTTATCCCACGAAGAACCTCAGCGCCTATGGCGATGGCGGGGCCGTCTCCACGGATGACGAGGAGCTTGCGGAGCATGTCCGGCGGCTGCGCAATCATGGAAGCCGTCAGCGCTACTACCACGAGGAGATCGGCTGGAACAGCCGCCTCGACGCGCTGCAGGCTGCGGTGTTGCGCATCAAGCTGCAGCACATTGACCGTTGGAACCTCCAGCGCCGTGAGATTGCCGCCCGGTACGACGCGCTCTTGCGGGCCTCGGGACTGGTCAAGACCGGCGCGTTGACGGTAAATGCCCAGGCTCCGGTCGGCCTGTTGCAGACGCGACCCGAGGCCTTCCACATCTACCACCAGTATGTCGTGCGCGCGTTTCGTCGCGATGAGCTGCGCGCATTCCTCACCGAGCGCGCCATCGGCACCGAGATTTACTATCCCGTGCCGCTGCATCTGCAGCAGAGCTTTGTCGACCTGGGATACAAGCCGGGAGATTTGCCGGAGTCCGAACGTGCCGCGCGAGAATCGCTGGCGCTGCCCATGTTCCCGGAGTTACGCGATGACGAAGTACAGCGCGTGGTGGCAGCCATCGCCGAGTTCTTCAGCCACTAGCGAACAGAGATTCTTCCGCCAGAATCAGTGATGTTTGTGCTTTGTCTTCGGTTTGGACTTGGCGGCTGTGGGCTTGGCGTGCGTCGCCGCCAACTGGCGAGCAGCCATGTCGGCATCGTGTTTGGCTTTTTGCGCTGCTAATTCTTCCGGCGTCGGCACTCGACGTACTATCGGGCCATTCATCTTGTAGGTGACGTCTACGAGTTGCCCATCGTCATTCTTCTTGCGGATGGTAAAGGTCGGCAGATCGCCTTCCTTGTCGAACACCTGGTGGCCGGTCTTCACTGGAAAGTAGCCTTCCAGATTCCGCTCGCGGTAGGCGGTCTCATAGCGGTGTTTATTGCGATTGCGGGTGAAGACGCGAATCTGGTTGTAGTCCCACGCCAGGCCATCTTTCGGCTCGTTCAACAGCACCAGATACTGCGGTATCTCCTTAGTCTGATCTTCGATGGTTTCCTGCACCGTGTTCAGAACGAAGTAGCCCATAATTCGCTGGCCCTCGGCGTACTGCGCAATGTCGAGCGGGACATCGAGATCGATCATGCGCAGCAGCACCCATCCGACCCGGCCTGACGAGTTCCTTACCAGGTACCAGTCTTCCATCACCGGCTTGGGCGGCTCCGCGTCCTTGGATTTTTCGGCGGTAGCGCTCACACCGGTCTTCACTGTCGGGGGCGTCGTGCCCTGCCCCGAAACGGGCTGGCCAGCAGCGGGTGGGTTCGGCGCTGGCGCACTCGCAGGCTGCGCCGGCAAAGGCTGCGTCTGGTCCTTGACCGCAGGCTGGCCTTTGCCGCCCTGCGCCCCGGGCTTAGGCGGAGGTGGTGGCTTAGGCGCATTCTTGTCCGTGGTCGCGCGTTTCAGGACTTCAACCTTTTCGGCGTCCTTGAGCTGGTAGAGACGTTCGCCATCGCGTGACGGCGTGAGATGCATATTGAGCTCAGCGCGCGTAGTTCCGTGAGCCTGCACACTCAGATCTTTGCCTTCCTGCTGCAGCTTCTGAAACCCGTCGTAGACTTCCTGCGACACCAGGCTGCGCTGCTCGATCCAGCCTTCAACGCCGCCGTCGGTGCGCACCCGCACAAACCGTCTCTGGCGCTCGAGTACGTCAACCCGGTCGCCGTTATGCACCGTTCCAACCTTGGTGTAGAGGGTGGCAACGCGATCACGCAGGCTGGTTTCCGCAGCCGATACGTACATGTACTCGTGCTTGGTGATGACCGAGCGCTTACAGGCGGGCAACCACGCCAGCAGCAGGAGGGCCGCAATCGCCGCGAGTGTCCGGAGAAAGTAAGGGCGGGACGAGATCACCGATACCACATTTCACTATAACCCACATCAGAGCGGTGCCGAGTGCGACGTGGTAGTTGCAAAGCTGGTGCGGAGGGGGATTCGCGCGGTGAGCGGGCTGCGGAAGATGTCAGAAAAAGCAGATTCCCCGCAGGCTAAAGCCCGCGGGGAATGACAAAGAGAAACGACTTGTCGGCACGACTGAAGTCGTGCCCTGACGCAAAACTGCCTGCGCGCTACCAGACGCGGCAGGCTGGGTTACGGACCATCGGCGCGTTGGGCTTGCAACCGAAGGCCTTGGCGAAATCGGGCGAGTTCGACACCACTCCATTCACCCGGTACTTCGCGTCAGAGTGTGGATCCGAGAGGGCCTGCAAACGCGCGGTCTGCGGAGTCTGGTTCTCGCACCAGACCTGACCGTAGCCGAGGAAAAAGCGCTGGTCCGGAGTGTAGCCGTCGATGGTCTTCTCTGGATTCGCAGCCAGCACGTCGAGCAGTGCCATGTGGGAGATGCGTAATCCGCCATTGTCGGCGGTGTTCTCGCCCAGCGTCAGCTTGCCCTTGATGTGCACGTCATCGACCACGACGAAGCCGTCGTATTCTTTGACGAAACAGTCCTCCAACTTGGTGAACTGTTCCTGGTCTTTCGGCGTCCACCAGTTGCGCAGGTTGCCGTCGGCATCGAACTGGCTGCCTTCGTCGTCGAAGCCGTGCGTGAGCTCGTGACCAATCACTACGCCGATGCCGCCGAAATTGACGGCGTCATCCGCTTTGTAGTCATAGAACGGCGGCTGCAGGATACCCGCCGGAAAATTTACGTTGTTCTCCAGCGGATTGTAGTAGGCGTTCACCGTGGGAGGAGTCATCTCCCACTCATTGCGATCCACTGGCTTGCCGATCTTGGCGAGTTGGCGGTTGAATTCGAACTGGTTGGCGCGCAGCGAATTGCCCATCGCATCGCCGCGCACAATATTCAGCGAACTGTAATCGCGCCATTGGTTGGGATAGCCGATCTTGTTGTCGATGCGCGACAGCTTCTCCAGCGCCTGCTTCTTGGTCTCTGGCGTCATCCACGACAGCTCGGTGATGTCGGTTTTGAGCGCGGCTTCCAGCTCGTGGACCATCTGCAACGTACGCGCCTTAGCTTCGGGCGGAAAGGCTTCGGCTACGTAGGCCTGTCCCAGCGCTTCTCCCAAGTCTCCGTCGGTGTACTGCACGCAGCGCTTCCAGCGCGGGCGCAGTTCCTTGGCTCCCCTCAGGGTCTTGCCGTAGAAATCGAAGTTTTCGTCCACGAAGGCCTTGGGCAACATCGGAGCGGCGGCATGGAGAGTATGCCAGCGCAGGTAAGTCTTCACGGTGTCCAGGTCGTTGTTGGCGATGATCTGGTTCATCCCCTTCATAAAATCCGGGACCGCGACATTGAGACTGTCAAAGGTTGGTGTCTGGATGCTCGTGAAGTACTGGTTCCAGACAAAAGCCGGACTGGCCTTCTGCAGATCGGCCACGCTCATCTTGTGATAGATCTTGGTCGGATCGCGCTGCTCGGTGGGGTCTAGTGACACTTTTGCCAGATCGGTCTCGACTTTCAACACTGTCTTGGCGGCGGCCGCAGCCTTCTCCGGTGATTCGCCGTAAAGCTCGAACATCTTCGCCACGTGCTTTTCCAATTTCTCGCGCAGTTCCACCGACTTCGCGTCGGTCTTGAAGTAATAGTCGCGATCGGGCAGAGAGAGTCCGCCCTGATCGGCGGTGGCGATGTCGACCTTCGAATCCTTGAAGTCGGGCTGGGCTTCGAAGTCGAAGAAAGCTTTCACCCCTCCACGATGGAGGCCGCCGAGCACAGCGGGGATCTGCGACTTGTCCTTCATGGCATTGATACTGTCCATCGCGGGCTTGAGCGGAGCCGCGTCCCTCGCCTCAATTCCCGATTCGTCCATGCAGGAGTAGTAGTAATCACCGATTTTCTGGTTGATCGCGCTGCGACCAGGATTGTCGGCCGAGTACTTGTCCAGAATGCCGCGCAGGATTGTCTGGTTGCGCTCGTGTAATTCGTCAAAGCGTCCCCAGCTCGACTGGTCGGGCGGGATCGGGTTGTTCTTCAGCCAGGTCCCGCAGGCGTAGAGGTAGAAGTCGTCACAGGGGTCGACCGACTTGTCGATCGCGGTCAGGTCGAAGCTGGAAACACTGGCCGCTGGCTTGGTGGAAGCGCTATTTGCGTTCTGCGCCAGCGCGGAAATTCCGGCCAGCAGGACAACGCCTGGCATCAGGATCATCAAACGTCTCATCATTACCTCGCTTGAAATGCAAAACAGAATTCTTCGCTTTCTTCCACTGCTATACGCTGAGGTGGGACCTGTGGTTCGGAGTTGGCTCCAGGCTGCAGCCTCACCACACGCGGCAGGCGTTTTCACTCACCATCGGCTGGCCGGCCTTGCATCCAAAGGCTTGCTGGAACGCCGCCGAGTTCTGCACCGCGCCGTTGACACGCCAGCGTCCCGGCGAGTGCGGATCGGTGAGCACACGTTTACGCGCCTCCTGGTCGGTCACGTTCTGACACCAGATTTGTCCGTACGCCAGGAAAAACCGCTGCTGTGGTGTGTACCCATCGATCGGCTTGACCGGTGTGTTGCCGATGATCTCCGTCAGCGCCATGTAGGCGAGTTTGAGACCGCCGTTGTCGGCGGTGTTCTCGCCCAGCGTCAGCTTGCCGTTGAGTTTCACTTCGCCCTTGTCGTCCTTCACGGCCACAAAGCTGGAGTACTCGTTGGCAGTGCAGTCGGCGCGTTTCTCAAATTCCTTCCCGTCCTCGGGCGTCCACCAATCTTTAAAATTGCCCTGCGCGTCGTACTTGCGTCCCTGGTCGTCGAAGCCGTGCGTCAGCTCGTGGCCGATCACCACGCCGATGCCGCCATAATTCACCGCGTCATCCATCAGCTTGCCGTAGAACGGGGGCTGCAGAATTCCCGCCGGGAAGTTGATGTCGTTCATCGGCGGGCGGTAGTACGCGTTGACCGTCGGCGGAGTCATGCTCCAGTCCTTGCGGTCCGTAGGCTTGCCGATCTTGGCGTACTGGCGCTTGACCTCAAACGCGTTAGCACGCGCCGTGTTGCCGGCGTCGTCGTCGGATTTAATCACCACACTGCTGTAGTCACGCCACTGGTCGGGATAGCCAATGTTGTTCACGATGGCGTTCAGCTTTACGTACGCCTGCTGCTTGGTCGTGTCCGACATCCAGGTCAACTGGTTGATGTCCTGTTTCATCGCGCTCTCGATGGCCTTCACCATCTTCAGCGTGCGCTCCTTGCCCGCTGGACCGAAGGTGCGGTCCACATAGAGCTGGCCCAGGGCCATGCCCAGGCTCTGGTCGGTGGCCTTCACGCAGCGCTTCCAGCGCGGCTCCATCTCCTGCTGTCCCGACATGTATTTGCCGTTGAATAGGAAGTCCTCCTCGACGAACGCCTTAGTCAGTGTCGGAGCCTGGCTGTTGATGGTCTTCCAGCGCAGATAGGTCTTCCAGTCAGCGACCGGCATTGCGTCAAGCTGACTGTTGACCTGCTTGAAGAAGTCGGGGTTGCCCACGTTTAGTGTGGAAAACTTGGGCGAGCCGTTGCTTGCAAAGTATTCGATGAGATCAAAGTTCGGAGCGGCGGAAGCAATTTCCGCGACGGTCATTCTGTGGTCGCGCGTCCTGGGATCGCGGCGCAGCGTGCGGTCCATCGAGGCCTTGGCCAGGCCCGTCTCCACCGCCAGCACGGTCTTGGCTTCGGCGGCGGCAATCTCGGGTTGGTCTCCCGCCAGCTCAAACAGCTTCTGCACGTGTTCGAGATATTTCTGGCGGGTTTCCACCGACTTGGCATCGTCGTTAACGTAGTAGTCGCGATCGGGCAGGGTGAGTCCGCCCTGGTCGATGTATGCGATGGTTGCGCTTGAGTCATGCATGTCGGGCTGTTGATAAAAGGCAAACAGCACCAACCTAGAATCCTGCGTAAACATCTCCGGCCTGGTCATCTGGTGCATGTGGGCGACTTGCTTGATCACGTCCGCTTTCGTTTTCACGCCGTTGATGCGCTCCAGCTCGGGAGTCAGGGGAGCGGTTCCCTTCTGCTCGATGGTGCTCTCGTCCATGCAGGCGGCATAGAAGTCGCCCACCATCTTTTCCGTGGCGCTATGCTGGCCGGGAGTCTGCGCCTGGTCAAGAATGTCGCGCAGGATGTAGAGATTGTGTTCGGCCAGCTCGTTGGAGCGGCCCCAACGCGACTTATCGGGCGGAACGGGATTGTTCTTCATCCAGTTGCCGCAGGCGTACTGGTAGAAGTCCACGCAAGGCTCGATAGTCTTGTCGATCGCCGTCACATCGAAACTGGGGATTTCCTTGGGAGCGCCGGAAGTGGATGGGGTTGATTGGGCGGAACAGAAGATTGCGGCGCACAACAGGAATACAAGCGAAATAACGCGCATGGACACGATTGCCTCGCATCATGATTTCTCGTCCTGCGACACTCCGACAGCTCGCGCGGGACCTTACGAAGGGTGGGGCTGGTTGCACCCGAATGGAGAAGAAAGCAGGGGCAAATCTCCAACCAGACACACTACTACAAACGGTCTGTACAGGAAAACTCGCGCCAGGCGAGCAGCGACCTTGGTGGATCATCCGCCTCAGAAGATTTTCAGGTGGATCGTCAGGTACTTCTTGGGATCCTGCCGGACCGCCGCGATCAGGTTTCGGGTTTCCACCAGCATCTGGTCGGCGTTGTTGTACAGCGACGGATCGACCACCAGCTTGCCCGCGGTCCCTTCACCTTTATCGACGCGATCGAGAATGGAATTCAGGCGGGTGACGGTGGTGTCGAGCTTCTTCGCCAGCTCCTCGTCTTTAGCCAGCTTACCGAGCGTACCCTTTCCGGCGTTGATGTCGGAAATCAGTTGATTAGCTTTGGCCATGGTCTGGTTGGCGTTGTCGTAGAGTGCCGGATCTTTGATGAACTTACCCACCGTGCCCTTGCCGCCGTTGATCTCGTCGATCGTCTTGTTAAGGTTATCGACCGCCAGATTGGCCTTGTTGTAGAGCTCGTCGCTGTTGAGCAGCTTGCCGATGCTGCCGTTCGTGGAGTTTGCCTGGGCCACGATTTGCTGCAGTTGGGTGAGCATGTCATTGGCGCGATTGAATAGCGACGGGTCGTAAATGACCTTGCCAATCGAGCCTTGCCCGCTCTGGATGTAAGTCAAGATACTGTCCAGACGTTTCACCAGCGTGTCGACGTTCTGCAGGGTCCCCTGACTCGCGCGCACCACATCCTGCAATTGCGGGACATCTTGCGTGGGCAACTCGGCGCCGTTCACCAGCGGACCACCCTTGGCTTGGCGGCAGTCCACATCCACAAAGACCTCGCCCAGTACGCCGGCAGTGTTCAGCGAAGCCTGGCAATCGGCCCGCATCGTGTCCTTGTACTTAGTGGTGATCTTCATAACCACTTCGACGGGAGCGAGTTTGCGCAGTGGGTCGTGAACCACGCGGATGCGAACGACATTTCCTACGTCAACGCCCTCGAGCCGGACCGGAGCTCCCACGCGCAGCCCGCCGGCGTTGTCAACGTAGGCGCGGATGAAAATTTTCTTGGTGAACAAGCCGGTGGTGCCGGTCATCAGGAAGATCAGAACGGCCAGCGTGACACTGGCGATGATGACGGTCAGTCCAACCCGCAGTTGCGACCATTTCACCTGTTTCTCGCTCGGCACGTTCTAACGATCGCCCCTTCGGCACCGCGAATCTAGTAGCGCAAATCGCTATGCAGGATTGGACTTCCGCTGGCACTCGCATCATAGCATTAGGGCCTTGCCAGCGTCACGACGCCGGTTCCGGTGGAATCGTCCGCAACCGCGCCGTGAAATAAAAAAAGACGCGCGCATTTCTGCGCCACGCCGTTCCTGAAATCAGCTTCGAAGAGCTCACAGATCCAGTTCCGCGAGGATTATGTTGTCCTCCTGGTTCGAGAACATCTTGAAGCCTAGCTTGACGCACAGCGCCCGCATCTCGCGGTTCTCGGGAAGCATGTTCGAGATCAGCTTCTTCAGCTTCGCCTCGCGGGCTACCGCGATCAGGCGGGTATAAAGTTCCGTTCCCAGGCCCTTGTGCTGGGCAGTATCGATGGCCAGCGCAGCCAACTCGCCTTCGTCGCGGCCGTGGATTTTGCTCAAGCGCCCGATCGCCAGCAGCTCCGGCTCACCCGCTTCATTCTTGTGCTCGGCCACCAGCGCCATCTCGCGGTTGTAGTCAATGAAGCAAATCCGCGTCAGCCGCTCGTGCGCAGTCCGCTGGGTCAGCTTCAGTGGCTGGAAGTAGCGCAGATAGACGCTTCGCTCCGACAGCTTCTCGTGGAACGTGATCATCAATGGCTCGTCCTCTGGGCGGATGGGCCGGATCACGACTTCCTTGCCATCCTTCATCTTCCAGTTCGAGACCAGCTTGACCGGGTATGGGCGGATGGCCGGCTCGGGCAGTTGGTCCGCCTGAATCTCGGGTCCGTGCACCACGACGCGCGCATCCAGTGCCAGCAGCCGCTCCGAAGTTGCCAGCAGCGGATTGATGTCGATCTCCTTGATCCACGGCTGCTCCACCAGCAACTGGCTAAAGCGCACCAGCAGTTCTTCCAGGGCTTCGATGTCCACCGGCTTGCGCCCGCGCACGCCCTTCAGAGCTGTGAAGATCTTTGTCTGCTCCATCATCCGACGGGCCAGCGTGGAATTCAGCGGCGGCAGCGCCAGCGCACGGTCCCGAAATACTTCAACCAGTTGTCCACCGGTGCCGAACAGCATGACCGGTCCAAACTGGGAGTCAATGCTGCTGCCGATGATCAGCTCATAGCCTTCGAGCTTAATCATGGGCTGCACCGTGACGCCCTGGAAATGTTCTGCACCCAACTTCTCGGTGACCGAAGCTTTGATCGCCTGGAAGCCCTTCCGCACCGCGTCAACATCTCGCAGGTTCAGCAGCACGCCACCGACATCGGTCTTGTGCGTGATGGTCATCGAGTAGAGCTTGATGACCGTCGGGAAGCCAATCTCCTGCGCCGCCTCCGCGGCTTCGTCCTCGGTCACGGCAATCCGTGTCTCCACCGTCGGAATGCCGTAGGCGTTCAACAACTCCTTCGACTCGTACTCCGTCAGGATGGTGCGGCCCTCGTGGCGGGCATCGCGGATGATGCGCTCCGCTTTGCCCCGCTGCATCACCGCATCCTCGTGATGCGGCAGCGTCGGTGTCTCGTAAAGGCCCTTCAGGTTATACGAGTAGCGCCACATGTAATTGAAGGCGCGCACCGCACTGTCGGGAAACTGGAACGTGGGGATGCCGGCCTGGTTGAGGATTTGCTCCCCGGCCGCCACCTCTGCGCCACCCATCCAGCTCGCCAGCACCGGCTTGCCGAATCCCTTGGCGTAAGGCTTCAGCTTCTCCGCGATCTGCGTGGGGTTGGTCATGTCCTGGGGAGTGAGGATCACCAGCATACCGTCAATCGCGGGATCTTTCGCGGCAATCTCCAGCGACTTGGCATAGCGCTCGGGCTCAGCGTCGCCCAGAATGTCTACCGGGTTGTTGTGGCTCCACTGCGGCGGCAGGATTTCGTCGAAGGCCGCCATGGTTTGCGGCGACAGTTGGGCGAGTTCACCTCCGCCCGAAACCAGCGCGTCTGTCGCCAGGACGCCAGGTCCGCCCGCATTCGTGAGGATGGCCAGGCGGTTGCCCCGCGGACGCGGTTGCTTGGCCAACACGTCGGACATGAAGAAGATGTCGGCAATGCTGGTGACCCGTAATACGCCGCTGCGCCGGAACGCCGCATCCAGCACTTCGTCGCTTCCGGTCAACGAACCGGTGTGCGAAGCCGCGGCCTTGGCGGCTGCAGCCGTGCGTCCCGCCTTGATCACGATGATGGGCTTGGTGAGCGAAACCTCCCTCGCGGCAGACAGGAAGGAGCTGGCGTCTCCGATCGACTCCATGTAAATGACGATGCTGTGGGTGCGCGGATCGCTGCCGAAGTAGTCGATCAAGTCGCCCCAATTCACGTCCAGCATCGAGCCGGTGGACACAAACGAGCTGAAACCCACGTTCTCGCGTAAGCTCCAATCCAGAATGGCCGCCAACAGCGCTCCGCTCTGGCTGATGAAAGCGACGTTGCCCGGCCGCGCGATGGCGCGAGCAAAGGTGGCGTTCAAGCCCCGGATCGGATTCATTACCCCCAAGCAGTTGGGGCCGATCAGGCGCATCTTGCCCCGGATGATCTGCGTGATGCGCTGCTCCAGTTCCTTGCCGTGCTCACCATGCTCTTTGAAGCCGGCCGAAATCACGATGCCGGCCGGGATTCCCTCTTCCACCGCTTCCGCCAGCAAGTCTGGAACCGTGTCCGCGGGCGTGGTCAGGACTACCAAGTCCACCTTGTCCGGCAGATCTGAGACCCGGGGATAGGCCTTGATTCCCAATACGTTGGGGCGCTTCGAGTTCACCGGAAACACGGTCCCGCCGAACGGACTGCTCAGCAGGTTCCACAGCACGGAGCGTCCGACGCTGCCGGGTCGCTCAGAGGCGCCAATCACCGCGACGCTGCGGGGCGCGAAAAAAGGATCGAGAGGATGGCTTTCGGACTTATAAACGTCGGAGGATCGGTCAGCCTTGGCGAATGGCTTCCTGGGTTTGACGGCAGTAGTCATGGAACTCCTCGCTTACAGCTATGAAACTCTAGTCTAATCTGAGCGGCCGGGTTTTTACGTCACAAGGCAGGGTGATAGAGGTTACCTTTGGCTCCGGACTCAATAGTACGGGATTCCGGCCCGGCGCGATAACTGCGGGATGGTACAATCAGGGTTTCCTGCACGAGACCTGCGGCGACATGCCCTCTGGATGGGACCCCGACTCTTGGCACAGCACACGACTGAAGATCGCTCCATCACCTACGCCGACGCCGGAGTAGACATTGAACGCGCCAATCGCACGAAACAGCGCATCAAGTACCTGGCCCACAAGACGTTTAACCGCGGCGTCCTGAGCGAGATTGGGGGTTTCGGCGGACTGTTTGCCATCGACAAGAAGCGATACCTCGACCCGGTCCTCGTCTCCAGCGTGGATGGAGTCGGTACCAAGCTCAAGATCGCCTTCGAAATGGGCTTGCACCACACCATCGGCGCTGACCTGGTCAATCACTGCGTCAACGACATCGCCGTGCAAGGCGCTGCTCCCATGTTTTTCATGGACTATTTCGCCACCGGCAAGCTGCATTCCGAAGTGGTCGAGAAGGTGGTCAGTGGAATCGCCGACGCCTGCAAACAAAATGGTTGTGCCCTGATCGGCGGCGAGACCGCGGAGATGCCGGGGTTCTACCCGGACGGCGAGTACGATCTCGCGGGATTCATCGTCGGCGTCGTAGACCGTCCCAAAATCATCACCGGAAAGAGCGTCGAAGTCGGAGACGTGCTGATCGGAGTGCCTTCGACGGGCCTGCATACCAATGGCTATTCCCTTGCTCGCAAACTGTTCTTCGAGATTGCCCGCTATACGCCCGATTCCTATGTGAACGAGATCAAGGGCAAGGTCGGCACTGAGCTGATGCGGACCCACAAGAGCTACTGGCCCATAGTGCGGCGCATGATCGACGCCGAAGCGGTAAGCGCCATGGCCCACGTCACCGGCGGCGGTATCACAGAAAACCTGCCCCGCGTGCTGCCCAAAGGCATGGGCGCGATCGTCGAGTTCCATTCGTGGCCGGTGCTGCCGATCTTCCAACACCTGCAGGCCATCGGCAACGTTCCCCAGGACGACATGCTGCGCACCTTCAACATGGGCATCGGCATGATCCTGGTGGTGCCCGCCAAGAAGTTCAAGAAGGCTCAGACCATCCTCGAGCGTTGCGGCGAGAAGGGCTACACCATCGGACGCATCGTCAAGGGCGAGCGCCGCGTGACCTACCA
>Ga0209040_10002793_pt1 | contig 13507 bp, 13 predicted proteins | sample BogFormECP12_OM3_FD_188240 | JGI IMG/M metagenome (GOLD analysis project Ga0209040, IMG submission 188240) | Bog forest soil microbial communities from Calvert Island, British Columbia, Canada - ECP12_OM3 (SPAdes) (version 2) | ecosystem: Environmental > Aquatic > Freshwater > Wetlands > Bog ... | reverse complement strand
GCTCATCGCGCTGGCCCGCGCGCAGCTGGCCGACCCCGCCATCCTGCTGCTCGACGAGGCCACCGCCGCGCTCGACCTGGCCGCCGAGGCCGCGGTGAATCACGCGATCAGCGAGCTGACCGCGGCCCGCACCACCATCGTGGTCGCGCACCGGCTGACCACCGCCGCCCGCGCGGACCGGATCGTGGTCCTGGATCAGGGCGCCATCATCGAGGCAGGCTCCCACGAGGAGCTCCTGGCCGCGATGAGCACCTACGCCTCCCTGTGGAATGCGTTCACCGGCGAATCCGAGCTCGTCGCCTGAGGGGCACGCACCCGGTCCGTTCGGGATAATGCATTTTCGGGGTGAGACGATGTACCGGCTGCTTTACCGGGTGGTGCTACGGCGGGTGCCCGCGGAGGCGGCCCACCGGGGCGGGTTCTGGCTGATCCAGGTCTTCGGGTTGGTGGCGCGGGTGCCCGGGGTGGCGTGGCTGCTGGGGCGGTGGCTGGGGCCGCGTGAGGAGGTGCTGCGGGTGCGGGCGCTGGGGCTGGAGTTTCCCGGGCCGCTCGGGCTGGCGGCCGGGTTCGACAAGGACGCGCGCGCGACGCGCGGGCTGGGCGCGCTCGGGTTCGGGTTCGTCGAGGTCGGCACGGTGACCGCGCAGGCCCAGCCCGGGAACCCGCGGCCGCGGATGTTCCGGCTGAGCGCGGACCGGGCGCTGGTCAACCGGATGGGGTTCAACAACGCGGGGGCGGCCGCCGCGGCGGCCCGGCTGCGCCGGACGCGGGCACGCCGGGGGCCGGTCGTGGGGGTGAACATCGGCAAGACCAAGGCGGTGCCCGAGGCGGACGCCGCGGCCGACTACGCGGCCAGCGCGCGGGCGGTGGCCGGGGTGGCCGACTACGTGGTGGTCAACGTCAGCTCGCCGAACACGCCGGGGCTGCGTGACCTGCAGGCCGCGGACCGGCTCCGGCCGGTGCTGATGGCGGTGCGCGAGGCGCTTGACGCCTCCGCCGGAGGCCGGCGGGTGCCGCTGCTGGTGAAGATCGCGCCGGACCTGGCCGACGCGGACGTGGACGCGGTCGCGGACCTAGCGCTCGAGCTGGGTCTTGACGGGATCATCGCGACCAACACCACGGTGTCCCGGGAGGGGCTGGCCAGCCCGCCGTCGCAGGTGGCGGCGGCCGGGGCGGGCGGGCTTTCCGGGCCGCCGCTGGGCGCCCGGGCGCTCGCGGTGCTGGTCCGGCTGCGGGCCCGGGCCGGGGACCGCCTGGTGCTCATCGCGGCCGGCGGGATCGAGACCCCCGACGACGCCTGGGAGCGGCTGCGGGCCGGCGCCACGCTGGTGCAGGCCTACACCGGGTTCATCTACGGCGGGCCGCTATGGCCGCGGCGGATGCACGCGGGGCTGGCCGGCCTGTCCCGCCGGGAGCGGTCAAAGCGCGACGTCGAGTAGCTGGTAGGGCACCTGGCACGGGTGGCCGGCCGCGAGCCACAGGCGCCGGGCGTTCAGGTCCATCAGCACGGAGGCGATGGTGGCGCCCTGCTCGCGGGGATGATCCGCCGGGTCGGGGTGGGCGCAGATGCTGTTCGGGTAGTCGGCGTGATCGGCGAGCAGGGGGCGGAAGTCGTCGAGCGTGGGCGGGTGCTTGGGTTTGGTCGTGGCCGCCTGGAGGCGCTGGAGCCGGACGGCGCTGTCCGGCATGGCCCACAGGGACAGGTCGACCGGGTCGAGGCGCGGGGCCAGGAAGTGGTTGGTGTGCACGAGCACGCCGTCTTCGGGGAACAGCGGATACAGGCGGGTGAAGTCGCCGGGCGCAGCCTCGATATCCAGGGCGGTGCCGCTGGCGTGGGCGATCAGGTAGTTGGCCGACGAGGACCGCAGGCCGGCCTGGAGCACCTTGAGGGCCTCGGTGACGGTGCCGCAGTCGAGCACGGCCCGCAGCAGCACGTGGTAAGGCAGCCCCGGCTCGCCGGTGTCCGCGTCGGTGACCAGGGCGTTGGTGACCAGGCCGAGGCCGGCGGCGTTCATCCCGGTCTTGGCCAGCAGGCCGGCCTCGACCACCGTGACGAAGTCCGGGCCGTCGTCCGGCCTGACCTCCAGCACGACCAGCGTCTTAGCCGCGTGCAGGAGCCAGTCCCAGTTCTGGCCAAGGATCGTCGCTCCCGGCTGGCCCGGGGCTGGGACGTAGGCGAAGGCGCTGCACTCGGCGGGTAGCTGCTTGGCTGCGGACGGCTCTGCGCGGGGTGCATTGCGGGCCTTGGCCGAGTACATCACCTCGGTGCGCACGTTGATGGCCAGCACGTCGGTCAGGTCGAGGCCGGCGCCGTCCGCGATGCCGCGCATCTCCTCCAGGTAGGCAGGCCGGAACTTGCCGATGGGCGCCTCGAACCGGGCGGCCTCGCGCCGTACGGCCGGCCAGTCCCACCCCGCGTAGTGCGCGAAGGCCTGCTGGTAGGCGTGGACCGACAGGCGCACGCGGGCCCCGGCCTGGGTACCGTACTGCAAGCCGCGCTGGTAGCTGGTGCCCACGACGCGCACATGCTGGGTGCTGGTCATCCGTGCTCCCTAGAGGATCTGAGCTGGATCTGAGCGGTCCGACCTCTACGGTACGCACTGGGCGAACAGCCCTGGAGATGTTCGGCCGCGCGGCTTAGCCTGGTTGAGTGATATCGCGTCGAGGCTGGTCCGGCTTGAGTTGGTCCGACCTGAGTTCGGGCCTGAAAGGCCGGCTGGCCTGGGTCTGGGAGCATGTCCCGTTCGTTAACCGCCGGGGCGGGCCGGGACTGGCCGGCGTGCGCGAGCCGAGGCGGCCTCGTCCGCCTACCCGGCCGCCGCAGGCCATGTCCGCGGAGCCCGAGGCTGGCGGGCTGCGGGCCGCTTCGGTGGCGACCCTCACGCGGACCGGGCGCCGCTGGTGGTGGCGCCGCAGGCCGCACGCCGGGCCCGCCTGATGGCGGCGGCCTAACGCTAACGGGCCCTCAGGTCGATGGCGGCGGCCAGCGCGACCTCCCGGTAGGCGGCGGCGAGCGTGTCCGCGGACGCGTGCGCGTTGCGCCCACTCGGGTTCGGCACCACCCACACCTGGGCGCCGTTCAGGTCCGCGGGCTGGCGCCCGAGGACGGCGCGGGGAGAGGCGAAGGCGGTCCGGTAAGCGGTGACCCCCAGAATGGCGACCACCCGCGGGCGGTAGCGGCGGACTCGTTCGGCTAGGGCCTGGGCGCCTTCGGCCAGTTCGCCGGGGCCGAGTTCATCGGCGCTGGCCGTGGCCCGGGCGACCAGGCTGGTGATGCCGATGCCCCGGCCGAGGAGGTAGTCACGGTCGCTGGCGGAGAGGCCGGCCGACGCATCGATCAGGTGATTCGTGATCCCGGCCCGCAGCAGCGCCGGATAGAACCGGTTGCCGCGCGGCGCGAAATGGCCCTGCACGGCCACGCTGCGCAAGCCCGGATTGATCCCGGCGAACAGCAACCGCACTCCTTCGGCGATCAGGTCCGGCAGGGTGGCGCCGGTGAACGACCTCAGTTCGGCGCGGGTGAAGCTGGTACGCCTGGCCGGCTCGCTGGCGTGACCCCACTCGCTGGCATGATCCAAACGGGATCGTCCTCTCTGTTTTTTGTATGTCTTCTGGCCGTGCCGGGGGAAGGCGGGCCCGAACCCGCGACCGGCGGAATTCTCAGGCCAAGATATGGCACACTGAAATCCGCCGCCTTTCGGGCACGTATGAGGGACCCCGGGCGCGAGCCGGCTCACGCCGGGTCCGGGCCCACGACTACCACCGAGGACGCCGGTGTCATGCCAACCACGATCGCCGAACTGAGTCGGCCCAGACGCTACCGGACAGGTCGCTGACCGTGCGCGACGGGCAGGCAACAGACGACCAGCGCGATCCCGTGGAGTCGGGCGAGAGTACCGCGCTGGAGTCGGGCGAGGATTCCGCGGCTGGGTCAGGCCTGGGCTCGTCGGCCGGAAAGCGGAAGAGGTCCTGGCGCGAGCTGATGACGATCGTGCTGGCGGCGATTATCCTCATGCTGCTCATCAAGGCGTTCGTGGTCCAGGTGTACCGGATCCCTTCGTCCTCGATGGAAGACACCCTCCTCACCGGCGACCGGGTGCTGGTGAACAAGCTGGTCTACCATTTCCGCGGCATTGACCGCGGCGACATCGTGGTGTTCAGCGGGCAGGGCTCGTGGGGTACCACGACGGGCGCGCCAGATCCCGATCCCCCCGGTGACCCGGTGCTGCGGGCCGTGGATGACGTGCTTACCGATATCGGGGTGTACAGCACGCAGACGTACTACATCAAGCGGGTGATCGGCCTGCCCGGCGATCGCGTGGCGTGCTGCACGAACGGCAAGGTGACCGTCAACGGGATCCCGCTGGACGAGACGTATTACCTGTTCCCGGGCGCGAGTCCCTCGGAACAGCCGTTCAGCGTTGTCGTCCCGCCGGGGCAGCTCTGGGTCATGGGTGATAACCGGGCCATTTCCGATGATTCCCGGGGACATATGTTCAGCGGCTTCCCGAAGGACGGGACGGTTCCCGAGAACGAAGTGGCCGGCCGGGCCTTCTTGATCATCTGGCCGCCGTCGCAATTCGGTGACCTGCCGATTCCCGCCACGTTCCAGCAGGCCGCGCTGCACGCCGGGGCCGCCGGGGCGCCGGTGCTCCAGGTCGCCCAGGCGGCGGTCAGCGCGGTAGCGGCGGTCCCGGCCGCCGGGGCCGCGGCTGTTCTCGGTATCCCGCTGCTTGCCCTGCGCCGCAGGTGCCGGCGGGAGGACCGCTAGCCCGCCGACCGCTGGGAGGCGCGGCGCCAGAGGTTTCCGGGGTTTCTGGGGTCAGGCGCGCACAGCGGGATCGGGGACAATGGCGTGGTTGCGCAGGTGTTCACTCGGCCTAGAGCCGCTACATGGGGTACCGGGTTGGTTCGGTGGTGTAGGTGCGGCCCGACGGGGTGGTCCACAGGAAGGTGGCGGGGTGAGGTCGCGGGCCAGGTCGGGGTCAGCCAATCTAGAAGCAAATACACTTAAGGGGTAGGCAGAGCTGCGCGCCCCCGGAGCCGAGCCGGCCCGCGTCTGGGCGGGCCTGTCCCTGCCCCGCCAGCGGGAAATCGTCCGGTTGCTGTGCGAGGTGACCCTGCTGCCCGGCCGGATGCGGCAGCCGTTCGACCCCCAGCTGCAAATGCGGATCGAGTGGCGCCAGTAGCAGACACGGCGGACGCCTGACCTCCTCGGTTCCGCGCCACCGCCGCATGACCCGCGGGGAACCGTTTCGTTTCGTTCCGTCTTTCGTTACGTCGCGATACGTATCGCGGCCCCGGACCATAGGCCACCACGACGAGGAGGGCCGATGAGCATCACCACGATAGCGCGGACTACCTGCAAGTATCCCGGCTGCGGGCAGCCCGCTGCCCCGGCGGGCGGGCCCGGTCGGCCGCCGGAGTACTGCGCCGGGCGCGGTCAGACTCGCGTGTCGGCGTGGCGGGAACGGCGCCGACTGGCCGCCGAGCAGGCCGGCACCACCATCAGCCCGGCCGAAGACGGCAGCCCGCTCACCACCGCCAAGATGACCGGGGCCGAACTGCTCCGGTCGCTGCGCGCCGAGGCCGACCGGATCACCGCGCTGGGGGCCGGGCTGCGGGACCGGATCGATACCCTCACCGACCGACCGCCGCCAAGCTATGCGGGCTCCTCAGCGAGCTTGGCTACGAGATCAACGACACGGCCACGGATGCCGAACACGTGGGCGGGAGTCGGGTCATCTTCGCCGGCGACCTGGTCGACCGCGGTCCGGCATCACCAAGCCGTCTTGAGACTGGTCATGGGCATGGTGCCGAGTGGCCAGGCGGCCGAGGAAAGAGATGGAATCCGCGTTCGTCATAACATCGGCTGCAGACCCCGTCTTAGCGGAGTGTGAGACCCAACCAGCGGAGGTACCAGATGGCCGAGCTCCCACCGCCCCCAGAGGGAATTGTGCTGACCCACTTCATCGTCTCGGACGATGTCGAGCGCTCTCGGCGCTTCTACACCGAAGTACTCGGCGGCCGGGTGGTCTTCGGCCCAGAGCCGATCAATGTTGCGCTATCCAACAGCTGGATCGTCATCAATGCCGGCGGAGGACCGACCGACGACAAGCCTACGGTCACCCTGGAGACGCCACGCGATCCCGACCGGGTCAGCAGCTTCCTCAATATCCGGGTTAAAGACATAGAGGCCGTGTACGCCGAATGGAGCGCCCGGGGTGCTCAATTCCTGACGCCGCCGAAACAGCACCAGTACGAGAAGCGTTGCTACATCCGCGATCCCGACGGTCATCTGATCGAAGTGGGGCAGACCACCGACCCACAGGGGGACTGGTCGCCCGCTCACTGGCCGTCCAGTACGCCCGCCGAGGAGTCCGAGTGAATGCCGAGATCACCGGCGAAATCCCTCACATCGACGGTGGCCAGTCCCCCGGACACTGAGCCTCAATCCACCGCGTAAATAGCGGTCCAACCGGGCGCGTCGATGCGAAAGGTACCCTCTGAACTGGGACGATGGGAGTTCCTGAAGCTACCACGTTCCCAAGCCGAGAGGACACCTCGCAGGTGCGATTGTTGCACGATCTGGCAAAGATCCACGCGACGCTCGATGACCCGGACCTGGTGTCGCGAGCGGGCCTGGCGCCGGTGATGGCGCTTCCTGCCGGGCGGGCCCGGCGGTGCACGCAGCTGAGCATGTGCAGATCTCCCGGCCGTACGCGGTCGATGCCCAAGTCAAGGTGCCGGGGATCGCCGCCGGCATGATCGGCGGGGCGGACAGCATCGATGACCTGGACCTGCCGCGGCACGGCGCGATGCCAGCGCTGTTCGGCGGGATCCGGGCACCGTCCACGTTGGGGTCGTTCCTGCGCTCGTTCACGTGGGGAAACGTGCTGCAGCTGGGCAAGGTGCACCGGCTGGTGCTGGCCGGGCTGGCGCGTCTGGCGCCGCTGCTGCCTGGCCGACAGACGCTGGCGTTCATCGACTCCCAGCAGAAACGGGTCTACGGCCGCAAGAAGCAAGGTGCCGCGTTGGGCCATACGAAGATCCAAGGCAAGAGCCTGCTGGTCCGCGGGCTGAACGCGCGCTGGCCGCCACGATCAGCACGCCGCTGGGCGCACCGGCCATCGCGGCCACCCGGCCGCGCGGTGGCAACGCCGCTTCGGGCCCGCGGTGCTGCGTCCTTCGCCATGGTCCTACTCCGTCAGGTCTTCACCCTCACGTGCGTTTCACCAAGGACGGCGGGGGACGGTCATCCTCACAGCACCCCCCCGCTGTTCCCGCGCGCTCAGCGAGGCGCTGCGGGACGGCTCGGGCCGATGCTCCGGGCCGCCGTTGCTAGTACCGTGACGCTGAGGAGGTTTCGGTCATGACCACCGCGATCATCGGCACTGGAGGGCTCGGATCGGTCATCGCCCGCCAGCTCGCCTCAGGCGGGGAGACCCTGCGGCTCTCCAGCGCCGACACTGCGTCGGCACGGACGCTGGCTGCACAGATCGGCCGCGCTGCGGTCGTGGTCGCCGGCAACCGCGACGCGCTGCAAGGCGCCGATGCCGTCGTCCTCGCGCTGCGGTTTACCGTGCTGAAGGGCGTCATAGACCAGATCGCCGGCCCGCTAACCGGCAAGCTCGTGATCGTTCCGAGCAACCCGGTCAGCACCGACGCACACGGTAACGTCTCACGTGTCCTGCCGGAAGGGCAATCCGCTGGGAAGGTTGTCGCCGGGTGGCTGCCGGCGGAGGCGCGCCTGGCCATGGCGTTCGGGACCATGTCGGCCGATCTGTTCGAGTCCGCTGCCAACCGGTCACCGGAGCCCGCGGTCCTGTTCTATGTGACCGACGACGACCGTGCTGGCGAGGAAGTCGAGCGGTTGATCCGAACGGCCGGCTTCGAGCCGGTGAAGGCCGGCGGGCTCGAACAGTCGGGCCGACTCGAGGTGGGCGGCGACCTTCACGATCTCGTCGTCGGCCCCGCGCAGGCGCGGTCATTTATCGGTGGGGCCTGATCGCTTCGCCGCCCTGGCCGGGGGCACCTCTTCGGCCGGGCCTTCTGTCCGTGCCGAGCTATGCCGACATGATTGTGTTGAAGCGCCGGTCGGGGCCCGCGCTGTGTCCCGGCGACCCGGTACCCGAACGCCGACCGTTGCGGCACCTGGCCCGGCGAGGTTGTGTGAGCAACCTGGTCACGAGCGTGGATCCGTACCAGCTGCGGATGCTGCGAGGCTCGCCGAAGTCACCTCGGCGGCCATCGGCGAGCGGTTCCCGGCCAACAGTGTCAGGGTAGTCGTGCGATCCGGGGGACCCGGGCGTGCCGGTGGGCACGCGAGTGGCGAGCTACACCGGATGGCAGGCTTACGCCATGACCGCGCGCGTGAGTGACTGACCGCCGTGCGGAGTCAGCACATCGCAACCTCATCAACCACATCCCGATGCAGGCTAGGAGGCGCTCACCGTGGAATACCTGGTCACGATGACCACCCGCGTTCCGGATAGAACACCAGACGCGGCCGTCGAGGACATCCGCACGCGCGAGGCCGCACGCGCGCGGGAGCTCGCGGCGCAAGGGCACTTGCTGCGTCTGTGGCGTCCGCCGCTGCAACCGGGCGAATGGCGCACGCTCGGCCTGTTCGACGCCGCTGACGGTGCTCAGCTGGAGGATGTGCTCGCCTCAATGCCGCTGCGGGTGTGGCGCACCGATGAGGTCATGCCGCTCTTGCCGCACCCGAATGACCCGGCCCGGAAAATCAGGAAGCCCGGATCGCCCGCGCCGGGAGCCGGCGGCGAAACCGCGGAGTTCCTGACTACGTTCACCGTCACCGTCCCGGCGGGCACACCCGGCCAGGTTGTCGAGGACACCGAGGCGCGCGAGGCGCAACGCACGCGGGAGCTGGCCAGGCAGGGGCGCCTGCTACGGCTGTGGACGCTGTCCGGCCAGGGCCGCGCGCCGGGCCTGTGGCAGGCCCGCGATACCGACGGGATGCAGGCGATCTTGGCATCGCTGCCGCTGGATGCCTGGATGAGCGTGCAGACCACGCCGCTCACCCCGCACCCCAGCGACCCGGCGCTCACCAGCTGCTAACCACGGGAGAGGTCATGAGCGAACAGGACCACAAGGTCGCCATCATCACCGGAGGCTCTCAGGGCATTGGCGCCGGCCTCGTCGCGGCGTACCGGCAGCGAGGCTGGGCGGTCGTGGCCGCATCCCGGACGATCAGGCCCTCCCAGGATCCAGCGGTCCTCGCCGTTGAGGCAGACATCGCCCAGCCCGAGACCGCCGACCGGATCATCAGTGCGGCGCTCCACCGCTTCGGCCGCATCGACACCCTGATCAACAACGCCGGCCCGTTCATCTCCAAGCCATTCACCGACTACACCGCTGACGACTACGGCCTGGTGGTCGGCGTCAACCTGACCGGATTCTTCTGGCTAACGCAGACCGCCATCGCCGAGATGCTCAAGCGAGGCAGCGGCCACATCGTCAACATCACCACCACCCTGGCCGACTACGCCGACTCCGGCACACCTCCGTCCTGACCTCACTGACCAAAGGCGGCCTCGCCTCGGCCACCAAAATCGCTGGCCATCGAGTACGCCGCCAGCGGCATCCGGGTCAACGCCGCCTCGCCGGGCATCATCCAGACGCCGGTGCACCCGGTGGAAAGTTACGCCGGGCTCGGCGCGCGGCTCCCCCCAGTCGGGCACGTGGGCCAGGTCAGCGACATCATCGACGCCATCGTCTTCCTCCAGTCATCGCCGTTGATTACCGGCGAGATCCTGCACGTCGACGGCGGCCAGATCGCCGACCACTGACCAGGCGCCCGGCCAGTAACCCGCATGGCACCGGGCCACCGCGCCTCAGGGGTGCCCGATGGGCGCTTCGATGTCGTCGTAGACGCGGGCCGCGGCCAGCAGCCCTTCCGGGCCGCGTTCGTAGCCTCCTTGACCGGGCGATAGGGGCATCCGGCGGAAGCGCTGCGGCTGTTCCAGAAGCTGCTGCCGGACCGGGAGCGGGTCCCGGCGGGCCCGCTCCGCCGCGTCCAGGCCGCCGCCATCGGGATACCTCATGCCTCCGGCATACCCCCGTTGAACTCGTACCCGATGGGATCACCAAGGTCCGGGCTTGAGTCCCCGGTGCGGGTACTTCCGCACGGGGGCAGGAGGTGACGCGGGCCCCGCGGCCCCGCCAGGAGATGCCGCTTGAGCAGATGAGCGACGGGCGCTAGCGCGGATGCGGCCGGACCTGAGTACCGGCGCCCTGGCCCCGCCGGGCGGCAGCGTCCGGGTGGCGGCAGCCCGGGAGCTTGGCGCACTCCCGCCGCCGGGGCGACAATACCGGGATGGCTCGTGATAACAGCAGGGCCCGGTTGCGGCTGCAGCTGGCCCTTTTGGCCCTTGACGGGACCAGGCCCTCGGGAACGCTCGAATGGGTATCCGCAGTCGCCCCCGTTGTGACCCAGGCCGCCGTCGGGGCCGGGCACTGGGCCGCCGGCCGCCGGCAGCGGGCCCTGGCAGCGTGGGCAAGCGCCGCCGGCTCCGGGCTGGTGGCGTGGGGCCTTGGCACCGAAGCGCCGACCCGGGCCGAGATGATAAAGAACACCCAGCAGCACAGGGACCTGCTGCGCAAGCTCGGCGCACGCCAGCTCGGCCCGGAGGCGCCGGCTGCCGCCGGGACGCAAACACCCGCCCGCCAGCGATCGCTGAACGCCGTGTCCGCCCTTGCTTCCTGTTCACAGGTGGTCTTCGGCGTGCGGTCGGGCCTGCGCCACCCGCAGCGGCTGACAGTGCACGCGATCGCCAACGAAACCTTTAACACCGCGTCCTATGTCCTGCGGGCGGTCCGGGCCGTGCAGCAGCGCAGGCCGAGGATCGCCGCCGGCAGAGCCCTGGGCGCCGCCGGATCGCTAGCCCGGCTGCGGGCGGCATCGGCTGAACCCCTCCGGTAACAGCAGGCCCGCACCGGCTACCGCGACAGGAGGACACCGGGAAACCGCAAAGGCAGCAGCCTGCTGCCGCACCCTGTTCGAGCCGCCGCTGCTCGCGACGGGTATACCCGCCCCGTTCCGCATACCCCGCTCATACGCCCGCAGTAAGCCGACGTCACGATCCGAACTCTACGAGTTCAGTCTGGGTAGCTCACCAGGCGCCAGAGACCAGACCCGGTAACACCCGCTATTGAAGATCGTTAGTGGTGTAGCGGGACGTGAACCGGGCTAGGTGTGCAGGCGCCGCGCAGTCCGAGCGAGGACTGGCTACGCCGGTAGTCCGGCATCTGCTCCGGCGGTGGGAAGCCTTGCGCGAGGCCGATGCCGTGGACTTCGCGGAACCAGCGGTCGAACTCCTCCCGCGAGGAGCCAAGTCCGGCGAACGCGGCCTGCAGGTCGTCGGCCGCTCTCGCCTGTCATGAGCTCGGCACCGCCACTCGGTCGGGCGGTCATGTGAGAGAAAGGTGTCACCGCGTCGGGCCAGCGTACGATGAACGCACACCGTGTAAGGCGGTCGCGACTGCGACAGGGTGATCGCAGTGCCATCAGAGAGTACGTTCATGGCCGACGGCAGTGCTGGCCCAGGCGTCATCCGTCGCCTGGTCGACACAGCGTGGTCAGCCGATGTGGCTTCGGCAGACCCAGATGATCCGCTAGTTCGGGGGTTCGCCGACTTCGGCCTGCCCTCATATTCACCGCTCGCAACGGAGGATCAGCTTCGCGATTTGGAAGCGTGGCGGGACAACCTGCGGATCCCTGCGAATAGTGCCTTCCTGGACGGCACGCTGCTACTGACGGTTAAGCGCCTACTCAGCCCGTACGGGCCGAACACGCTCACACCGGTCACGTTGTGGGAGTTGACTGCCTTCATCGACGCCCTGGTCTGTTTCGACCGGCTGTATTGCATAGCCAACCCGGTAATAGACGTGTCCGATTTCAACCGACAACTGGGTGCGGACGTGCTGACGGTCATCCCGGACCCGGACGGTGGGATGCTCCGCCGACTCGCCGCGCAGGCGGCCGGCGATGGGCTGTCAGAGATGCGAAGCCTGCGCGTGCAAGCCGGACACGATGACGCCTTCGGCCAGGAGGTGCAGGCGGTGGTGGACGGGTGGCGCGCCGTACTCGGCCCGGACTTCCCGAGCGACGGACCGTTTGACATCACTGGGCTCGATACCCGGCTCGCCCGGATGGCCGCCCCCGCGGCGACTCCCGGATACGAGACGTCGTCTGATCCATACGATCCGGGTTCCTACTTGTCGGCGGAATTGATCGATGGCGTGACCAGTGCCACCTTTAAAAACCTGCAGTTGGAGATCCTCGTCCAGGCGACGCGCCTGCCGCGCACCCCGGCGGACCGAACTGACCGCCCACCGTTGCGGGATCGTCAGCGGTTCGCCGCCACTGCCACCTATCGCACGTACGTGAACCAGGGCATCGCCAATGCTCTGGCTCTGCCATACCTGCCCGGCACGTTGCGGATGCCCTTCCGCCGGTTGTTTGTTGAGCGTGCCGCTGAGGTCCAGGACGAACTAGTCAGCATTGCCCTCGCCGACCAGGTCTTTGCCCGGCAGCAGCCTTCAGCGCCGCTCATCTTGCCCTTCTTCACCGCGTCCGTGCTGCAGGGCGCTACCACCCGAGAGGACATCTGGGCGCAGATGACGCGTGTGCGCGATCACTCGGTCGCCTTCCGGCGAAAGCGGGCGGACCTGGACCGGATGCTGGAACGTTCCCAGGTTTCTCCCGAGGCCCTGCGGGTTCAAAGCGCCATCCGTGACGAGGCACTGAAGCTGGCTGACCTGGCCGGCGCTGCCCAGCAATCGGCCAGCGTCGCCCTCGGGGTCGTTGCGCAAACCGGCATCGTGCCGTTGGCCTGCGCTCTTAAGACTGGGGTAGACGCCGTCCAAGGTGTTGGCCGCGGCGGCAGCTGGACGCGAATTTGGCGTCGGCTCTTTCACCGCCACGAGTACTTCCTGGCTCAAACCAACAGCCAGGCAATCGCCCTGACCAACGCCCTCCCGCAGGTTCAGCAGCTCTGGGAGATGCCCAAGATCGGCGGCTACCTGAAGCAATTCGCCAGTGCTACACAACAGATGGGGCACGTGCTGCGCGGCTAACGATGCTCCATGACGCTCAACTCCACGAGCATGGCCCGGCCACCCTCCGCCGCGAACGAACATCACGACGGGCATGCCCGGGCGGACGGTGTCAAGCATCAGATGAAGCCAATGTGTCAACGATCAGCCGGAGTCGGACAACCTGTCCCGAGACCCCCGTGTGAGAACTTTCTTTACGGTTTCAAGGCGGCCCGCCGGGCCGCTCGCGCCGCCGTCTCGGCGCGCTCGCCTTCGCTTCCGCTGGCGCTCCCGCTACGGCGGCGCCAACGCCGGTCGGCTGGCGCGAAAAATGAGACCCAGGGCCGCCACGAACGTAAGTTATCTTTCCCCCGCAGGGATTCTGAATTTCGAGTCAAGTTGCGGCGTGTGTGACTCCCGGGGCTGGGCGCGGGTCGGCCGTCGTGAC
>Ga0209040_10002792_pt1 | contig 13508 bp, 14 predicted proteins | sample BogFormECP12_OM3_FD_188240 | JGI IMG/M metagenome (GOLD analysis project Ga0209040, IMG submission 188240) | Bog forest soil microbial communities from Calvert Island, British Columbia, Canada - ECP12_OM3 (SPAdes) (version 2) | ecosystem: Environmental > Aquatic > Freshwater > Wetlands > Bog ... | reverse complement strand
TCCTTGTCGTAGGACTTGACGGTATGTTCGACCACGGCTTTCACTCCCTCAGCCGAAGCGGCCGGTGACATAATCCTGGGTGCGCTTGTCGCGCGGCGACGTGAAGACGGTATTCGTCTCGTTGAATTCGACCATCTCGCCCAGATACATGAACGCGGTGTAGTGCGAGACGCGCGCGGCCTGCTGCATGTTGTGGGTGACGATGGCGATCGTGTATTCCCCGGACAACTCGTCAAGCAGTTCCTCGATCTTGGCGGTCGAGATCGGGTCGAGCGCCGATGTCGGCTCGTCGAACAGGATCACTTCCGGACTGATTGCGACGGTGCGGGCGATGCAGAGGCGCTGTTGCTGTCCGCCGGAGAGGCTGAGGCCGTTAGCGTTCAGTTTGTCTTTCACTTCGCCCCATAGCGCAGTCCGCTTGAGCGACGATTCGACGCGGGCGTCCATTTCGGACTTGGGCAGCTTTTCGTAGAGGCGCACCCCGAAGGCGATGTTGTCGTAGATCGTCATCGGGAACGGCGTCGGCTTCTGGAACACCATGCCGACGCGCGAGCGCAGAAGGTTGAGATCGAGGTCTCTCGACAGAATGTTTTCGCCGTCGAGCAGGACCTCCCCTTCAGCCCGTTGCCCCGGATAGAGGTCGTACATGCGGTTCAGCACGCGCAGCAACGTGGACTTGCCGCAGCCGGAGGGACCGATGAACGCCGTCACCTGGCCCTCGAACAGGGACAGGGTGACTTCTTTGAGCGCGTGGTTCTGGCCGTAGTAAAAGTTGAGACCGCGCACAATGATCTTGTCCTTGTTGGCGCTTGGCGGCTTGGCGGGCCTCGGGGCGTTGACGTCGTTGCTCATAAGCGAAACCCCTTGACCTTAATTCTGTTTGGACGAGGCGGAGAGCGCGCGGGCCGTAATGCTGAGGGCCAGCACCGCAAACGTAAGGATGAGTGCGCCCGTCCACGCGAGTTTCTGCTGCTCGGCGTAGGGGCTTCGGGCGAACTCGTAGATGATGAGCGGAAGGCTCGACATCGGTCCGCGCGGATCGAGAGAAAACAGCGAGTTGCCGAGCGCGGTGAAGATCAGCGGCGCCGTTTCGCCGGTCATCCGCGCGATCGCCAGCAAGACGCCGGTGACGATGCCGGAGCGTACGGCTCTGTAAGCGACATGACGGATGACGAGGGAGCGCGGCATGCCCAGGGCAGAGGCGGCCTCGCGCAGCGTATTCGGCACGAGATTGAGCATGTCCTCCGTCGTGCGCACCATGATCGGCGCACCGAGCACCGCGAGAGCGACGCCGCCTGCGAGCGCCGAGAAATGCCCGACCGGCACGACAAGCAGTTCGTAGATGAAGAGGCCGACGACAATCGAAGGCGCGCTGAGCAGAATGTCGTTGATGAACCGCACCACGACCGCAAGACGCGTGTCGTGGCCGTACTCCGCCAGATAGGTTCCCGCCAGAATGCCGAGCGGCGCTCCTATCGCCAGGCCGATCACGGTCGTGACGATGCTGCCGACGATCGAATTGAGGAGACCCCCGACGACTCCCGGCGGGGCGGTGTTCTTGGTGAAGACGTCGATCGACAATCCGCCGAACCCGTTCCAGATCAGCGTAACCAGGATGATCACCAGCATGCTCAGGCCCAACACCGTCGCAGCGTAGGCGAGACCCGTCCAGATGATGTTGCGCCGCTTGCGCCCGGAATAGAGGTTCGCCATCGACCTTATGCCTTCAACTCGAGGCGCGACAGCATCCAGCGCGCGGCCGCGAGAACCAGGAACGTGATGACGAACAGGATGAAGCCGAGCGCCAGCAACGACGACGTGAACAGGCCGGGATCCGCATCTGCGAATTGATTGGCGATCATCGCCGAGATGGTCGTGCCCTGGGCGAGGATCGAGGTCTGGATCTTGGTGGCGTTGCCGATGACAAAGGTGACAGCCATCGTCTCGCCAAGCGCACGGCCGAGGGCAAGCATCACGCCTCCGATGACGCCGACGCGGGTGTATGGAATGACGATATTGCCGACGACCTCGAAGGTTGTCGCGCCAACGCCGTAAGCCGCTTCCTTCAACACTGTCGGAACCGTGTCGAAAACATCGCGCGACACCGCCGTGATGAAGGGCAATATCATCAGCGCGAGCACGAGCCCCGCGGTCAGCACGCCGTACCCAAACGGCGGCCCGGCGAACAGAAAGCCGATGCCGGGCAGGTCGCCGAGCGTGCTGATGAGAAACGGCTGGATATAACTCTGCATCACCGGCCGGAAATAATAGACCCCCCAGATGCCGTAGATGATGGAAGGGATTCCGGCCAAGAGTTCGATCGCGATGCCGATCGGCCGCCGCAGTGGCAGCCAGCACAACTCCGTCAGGAAGACCGCGATGCCAAGGCCCACCGGCACGGCGATCAGCATGGCGATCAGCGATGTGACCAGCGTGCCGTAGATCGCGGTCGCGGCCCCGAATTGTTCTTTCGGCGGGCTCCAAGCGTCGGAGAAGAAGAAATTGATCCCGAACTCGCGGAAAGCCGGCCAGGCGCCGATGAAGAGCGCAATCGCGACCCCCGCGAGCAGAATGAGCACGATGAGCGCCGAGGCCATCGTCATCAGACGAAAACCACTGTCGGAGAATTTCAGCCGCCCGAGCGCGCGGGCCCGATCCATGGCCGAAGCGTGCGCGCCGCTGGGAGTTTGAATTGCAGTTGCCGTCATGGCCGTTTCAACATTTCTTGGTTGTTTCAACATTTCTTGACTTGGGGAGACGCTGACAGTCAGTCGGGGGCGAGCGGCCGCGTCGTTCGCCCCCTGGCGGCAGATCAGTTCAGCTTAACGTCCTTCGCCCACATGGCCTCGACCAGCTTGACGACGTTGTCTGGCATCGGGATGTAGTCGAGCTCCTCAGCCATCTTGTCGCCCTTCTCGTAGGCCCACTTGAAGAAGTCGAGCGCGCTTTTTGCGGCGGCGGCATCCGGCGGCTGCTTGGGCATGAGAATGAACGTGGACGCGGTCATCGGCCACGACTTGTCGCCCGGCTGATTGGCCAGGATCAGATAGAAGCCAGGCGCATGGTCCCAATCGGCGTTGGCGGCCGCGGCCTGGAATGCGTCCATGGTCGGGGAGACCACCTTGCCCGCCTTGTTGGCCATAGCGGCGTAGGTCAGCTTGTTCTGATCCGCGTAGGCGAATTCGACATAGCCGATCGCGCCCTTGGTGGTCGCGACATTGTTGGCGACGCCGTCATTGCCCTTGGCGCCGATGCCGCCAGGCCAGTCGACCGTCGTCGACACGCCGACCTGCGACTTCCAGTCCGGCGAGACTTCGCCCAGATAGTAGGTGAAGTTGAAGGTTGTGCCCGAGCCGTCGGCGCGATGGATCGGCACGATCGCCAAATCTGGCAGATTGAGCTTCGGATTGAGCGTCTTGAGCGCGGGATCGTTCCACTTGGTGATCTTGCCGAGATAGATCTGGGCCAGGGTCGGGCCGTCGATGACGATGTCGCCCGGCTTCACCCCGTCGAGATTGACGACCGTCACGATGCCGCCCATCACCATCGGCCATTGGGCAAGGCCAGCTTTCTCGAGCTCCGCGGGCTCCAACGGCGCGTCGGTGGCTCCAAAAGTCACTGTCTTGGCCTTGATCTGCTTGATGCCGGCGCCGGAACCGATCGACTGGTAGTTCAGCCCGTTGCCCGTGTCCTTCTTGTAAGCGTCCGCCCATTTGGCGTAGATCGGGAAAGGAAAGGTTGCGCCTGCTCCGGAAATGTCGGCGGCATACGCGAAGGCCGCCGTTGCGGCGCAAACGGCGAACGCAATCGCGCGTACGAAATTTGTGTGTTTCATTGAACGCCTCTCTAGCGCTGGGGTCGAATCGCGTCGCGACACCGCATCATCCGTTGGCGACGCACTCGCGGTGAGCGGTTATAGGATCGCCCCGTATGTCTATTGCGACAGAGAGACGACAGTTTTACGACAGCAAGCGATCCGATTTTCGCTTCCCCGGGCGGGCGCTGCAACCATCAGGAAAATGGTCAGCTGTACGGCGCGGACAGTCCGGCCAACGATCGCGAACGCTGCAATCGTAGGCGATGATCAAGGAACAGTGTCTGCCCGCACTGACATACCGAGTGCTTGTCGAGCCCCGTGTTCAGCCTTTCGATCCCGTCACGCCTTGAGCCCGATGTGGCAAGTCCAACATAGTTGCGAGCGCCGCGCGGATCGCTTCAACCGACCACAGCCTCCGCTTCGATTTCGACCAGATAGTCGCCGATCAGCCTGCCGATCTCGAGCATCGTATTGGCTGGGCGGACGGATCCAAAGCGCCGGCCGTGCGCGCGCGAGACCGGCTCCCAATGGCTTGCATCGGCGAGATAGACGCGCGTGCGCACGACGTCGTCGAGACCGGCGCCCAGAGCCGCAAGGCTCGCGGCGATCTTGTCGAGGATGAAGGTCGTCTGTCCGGCGGGATCGCCGGGACAGACGACTTCGTCGGCGCCGTTGGTCGCGGTCGTGCCGCTGACGAGCAGCCGGTCGCCGACCCTAACCGCGCGGCTGTAGCCGGCGATCGGCTCGAAGGCGCTGCCGGATGAGACGCGCAGCCGCCCCGGCCGCCCTTCGATCGGAGTCGCCACATAGGCTTTCGGCATCGAATCGAGGTGATCGCTCAGATCGCCCGAGGCGGTGAGAAACGGCGGACGGCGGTATTCGTCGCCGCAGTCGCCGGCGATCGGGGTCGTGGCGGCGAGCACGGCGTCGATCCGAGCGCGGTCGTCGTCGTCCAGCGCGAACGAGAAAATCGCCAGATTGTCATTCGCATGGTCTCTCTCGCCGAGCCGCGCGCCGACGATCACTGCCGCGACGGCCGGATGATCGAGCGTCCAGCGCGTCGCCACATTGGCGATCGAGACGCCGTGCTTCTTCGCGATCGCGTCGAGCGCGCGCAGGATCGTCTGGAATGCGCCCCAGCCGCCGGCAGCGTCGACGAAGCGCTTGTATTTCATCTTGCTCCAGTCGGCGATCTCATCGTTCGCCGGCTCAGGCCGGCCGAGCCAGCGCTCCGACATGAGGCCGCCGGCGAGCGCGCCATAGGCGAGCAGCCGCACGCCATTCTCCAGGCAGAAGGCGCTCAGCTCCCCAGCCGCGCGGCGGTCGAGGAGCGAAAAGCTCACCTGATTGGCGACGACGGGAATGCCGTGCTTCACCAGCACGCGCAGGTGCGCCGTGTCGAAATTGGTGACGCCGAGATGGCGGATGAAGCCTTCGCGGCGCAGCGCCTCGAGGCGCTTCATCGCGTCGAGATAAGAGGGGTGCTCGAACGCCCACCAGTGGAATTGAAGGAGATCGATCGCCTCCACCCCGAGCCGCTTGCGGCTGCGCTCCACGCCCGCGCGCACGATATCGGCTGTCATTGGCCCCGGTGTCGGACACCATTTGGTAAAAGCGGTGGGGCGCGTCGACCCCGCGGCCTCGCCGCCCGCGGCGCGGGAGAGAAAGCGCCCGGCGATGAGCTCGGCCGTGCCGTAATGGTCGGCCATGTCGAAACTGTCGAAGCCGGCGCGCGCATAGTCCAGCATCGCCGAGGAGGCGGACTCAGGATCGAGCGTGCGCCCGCCGCGCTCCATGTCGGCGACTTGCCAGAGGCCAACCACGACGCGGCTGATCTCGAGATCCGGCGCGAGCGCGATGCGCGGCGGCGCTTTCGGCATGCGGTTCTCCCGGAGGATGCGGCGGCCGATGGCCGCACGCCTACTTGGCGAGCTTGGCCTTGATCGCGTTGACGTCGTCGGTGCTCATTTCCCCGACTGTCGTCACCTTGCCGTCGACGATCTTCCACAGCCGGAATGGCCCCGTGATGTCGCCATATTGGTCGAACGACACCGGACCGATGACGCCTTCGTAGCGGATCGGCTTGCCCGCCTTCAAAAGATCGAGCGCCTTGGCGAAGTCGGCCTTGCCGGCGTGGATGATCTCGCCGTCCCTGGACGTGACCTTGTAGATGGCGTCGCGGATCGCCGTCGGATCCTGCGTCGGCGCGGCCGCGATGGCGAGGCCGACGATCGCGCCCGCGTCATAGGCGCGGTCGGCCGCCGGATTGCTCGGATCGATGCCGCCGGAGAACGCCTTGTAGTTGGCGTTGAAATATTCGGTCGAGGCGGTCGGGTTGGTGCCCGAAGAGGTTCCGTAGGCCTCTCCGAGATATTTCGCCCCGACGCTCGAAACGAAGTCCGGGCTGTTCATGCCGTCATTGAGCAGAAACTTGGCTGGGCCGCCCTGCGAAATCCAGGCGCGGGCGATCGTCGCGCCGTCGACCGGCGTGGCGATGAGATAGAGGCCGTCGGGCTTGGAGCCGATCGCCTTGGTCGCCTCCGCGTCGTAGCTCGACTGCTTCTCGTTGTAGGGCGTCACCGAGACGATATCGCCGCCGAGCGCCTTGTAGGCCCTGGCGAATTCGTTCAGCATGTTGACGCCGAAATCGTTGTTGACGTGAATGACGGCTATCTTCTTGAAGCCCCGGTCGAGCGCATATTTCGCCGCCGCGGTTCCCTGGAGGGCGTCGGACGTGATGGTGCGGAAGAACATACCGTTCGTCTTGCCCTCGCGCCCGAGCGTCGTCAGCGTCGGCGAGGACGAGGCGGGCGAGACCTGCACAATCTTCCCGGGGCCGGTGACCGAGGTCAGGATCGGAATCGACACGGAGGAGATGATGCCGCCGATGATGACCGGAACTTTTTTCAGCTGCACGAGCTGATTGGCGGCGTCGACCGCGAGCGCGCCCTGGCTCTGCGAGTCGCGCGTGTCGGCGACTAGCTTGCAGCCGTGCGGGCCGCCGGCGTCGTTGAGATCGCGGAACGCCATCTCGACCGATTTCGCGCCCGCCTGCCCGTACTCGCCGGCGGGTCCGGTCAGCTCCATCACGACGCCGACCGTGACCTGGCAATCCTCCGCCCGCGCGGCGCCGCCGAGCCCAAGCAAGAGCGCGAACGCCGCCGCCGATTTCAGAATGCGCCCGTTCATGATCACCCTCCGTCTGACTCGGGCTGGCCGCAAAGCGGCGCACGCCCTTTGTGAACCATCGCCTCACGCCGGTTCCGCGCTGAGATTATATTTCATGATCGAGCCGTGCCGCCCGGCGCGGTCGCGCTCGAGTTCGTAGACGTCGCCTTCCGGTCCCAGGCGCTTTCCGGCGACCGCCTCGATCTCTGCGCGGTCGCCGTCGGTCAACTCGAGCGCGCCGGCGGCGACGTTGGCGGCGAGATGCGCGCGCGAGGTCGCGCCGACAATGACCGCAGCGACGCCGGGAAGATCGAGCGCGAAGCGGCTCGCCACGCTCGCGATGTCGCAGTCCCGCCGGTCGGCGACGCGGCGGAGCGCGCGCAGAAGCTCCTGAAATAGCCTCCAGCCGCCGAAATCGTCGATGATGAGCTTGTATTTGACGAGCGAGCGGTTCGCGAGCGGCTGAGCCGGCTCCGGCTTGCCGAGCCAGCGGTCAGAGAGAAAACCGCCCGCAACCGAGCCGTAGCAGATGAGCCCGACGCCATGAGCCCGGCATAGTGCAGAAAGGCCGTTCTCCGGCCGGCGGTCGAGGACCGAATATTGCAGCTGCATCGAGGCGAACGGAATGCCGGCCTCGATGATGGCGCGTACGTGGCTAGTGTCAAAATTCGCGCCGCCGATGAGCCGCACCTTGCCCTTTGCCCGCAAATCGTCAAGCCAGCGCAGCGCGTCGAGCCAGCGTGGCTCGGCATAGTCCCACCAATGGAACTGGACCAGATCGAGCCGCTCCATCTTCAGCCGGTGTCGCGAACGGTCGATGATCGCTTCGACATCGCGTCGTTGGAGCGTCCTCAGGGTCGAAAGGTCGGGCACGAGCTTCGTGTGCACGCGCAGGCGGTTCGCCGACTCGACGCCGCGCGTCGCGACGAGCCGCGCCCGCATAGCGCCATAGAGCTCCTCGACGCCGGTATAGATGTCGGCGCAATCGAAAGTGAAGACGCCGGCGTCGAAGGCGGCGATGAGATCGTCGACGGCGCGCTCCCGATCGATCGCGCCGTGGCCGCCGGCGAGTTGCCAGCCGCCGCGAATGACGCGCGAGATCGAGTATCCGGGCGCGAGTTCGTAGGTTTCGACGACCTCGGTCATTCAGCCCTCCGCGTCGCGAGCGGCACGGCCGTGGTCTCGCTGCGGCGAAAACGCCTGAGCGCGGTTCTCACGATGCGGAGCCTGCTTTGGCAGTTCGGGTCGGGGCAGGCGATCTCCGCGTCCGTGGTCATCCAGTCGTTCGGGTGGGTCTGACGCTGCTTGGCGGCTAGCAGCGGCAGGACCGCCGCAAGCGAGTAGATCGAGACGCCCTGTCCCGGTGGCAGGGTCAACATCTCGCCCTTGAGTTCGAAATAGTCGCCCGCCCGCGCGCCGCAGTAGACCTTCGCGCCGGGGGGTACGACCGCCTCGACCCGGAGGTCCCAAAGTTCGAAGCTTTCGTCGGTCTCGAGTTCGTTCATCATTTTCCGCCCACGGCGCCTTTTGGGGCGCCGCGTACGAGATCAAAGGCAGGGATTGCAGACTATCGGGGGCTGGTCAAAGATCAACGATCCGTTTGGAGCCATGTCGGGCGATGAATCCGATCCCAAGAGGGCCCCCGACCGGGGGCCGGCCTGCCCTGTCGGCAAAATCCTTGGTCAAGCGCTTTGGGGGCGTCGCTGCAGTCGACGGCGTCACGATCGACGTCGGTCGCGGCGAAATCGTCGGGCTGATCGGCCCCAATGGCGCCGGGAAGACAACGCTATTCGATCTTATCGCCGGAGAGCTGAAGCCGACCTCCGGCCGCATCTGGCTCGATGGGGCTGCGGTCGAATCCGCGCCGCCGGACTCACGGCTGGCGCATGGCCTCGGCCGCACCTTCCAGATCCCGCGCCCGTTTCCAGGCATGACGCTTGTCGAGAACGTGATGCTGGGCGCACAGGGACAGAGCGGCGAGCGCATCTTGCCGAACTGGATCGCCCCGCGACTGGTGGCGCGCGAGGAGCGCGCCTGCCGCGACAAGGCGATGGACCTCCTGGCCTTCGTCAAGCTCGACCGGCTCGCCCGGGAGCCCGCGCGCATCCTTTCTGGAGGCGAACGCAAGTTGCTCGAACTGGCCCGCGCGCTCATGGCCGAACCGATGCTGCTGCTGCTCGACGAGCCGGCGGCGGGCGTCAATCCGAGCCTCCTCGAGGTGATCCTCGAGCGCATCGTTGAGATCAACCAGCGCGGTGTCGCGGTGCTCGTCATTGAGCACAACATGGACGTGATCGTTCGGCTCTGCGCGCGCGTCTTTGTCATGGCGGCCGGAAAGCTCCTCTGCGAAGGGAAGCCGGAGGCGGTGGTTCGCGACCCCCGCGTCATCGAGGCCTACCTCGGCGGCGCCGCGGCATGAGCGGGGGGACGCCGCTCCTCGTTGTGGACAAACTCGTCGCCGGATACGAGCCGGGCCTGCCGATCGTCAACGGCGCATCAATCGATGTGGCCGCCGGCGAGATCGTCGCGGTGCTGGGGCCGAACGGCGCCGGAAAATCGACGCTCATCAAGGCGATCGCGGGTCTGGTTCCGATTAGCGGCGGCAGCGTGACGTTCGCCGGCTGCGATGTCACTCACTCGCCAGCCCATCGCTTGATCGGCGCGGGCCTTGCTTTCACGCCGCAGACAGAGAATGTCTTCGCTTCGCTCAGCGTCGCCGACAATCTGAAGCTTGCCGCCGGAGTCTTGCCGAAAACCCTTCGCGCTGACCGGATCGCCGCGGCCTACGAGACCTTCCCCGATCTCGCGCGCCAGCGCAGCTTGACGGCCGGACGCCTTTCCGGCGGCCAGCGCCAGATGCTCGCGATCGCTCGCGCGCTGCTCGTAGGCCCAAAGGCATTGATGCTCGACGAACCATCCGCGGGCCTGTCGCCGAAACTGGTCGAGATGATATTCGCTAGGCTTGCCGATATCTGCCAGAGCGGCGTGGCGATCGTGCTCGTCGAGCAGAATACGCGCGCGGCGCTTGCGCTCGCCGATCGCGCCTACATCCTTGTACACGGCCGCAACCGGCACGAGGGTCCGGCGCGGGCGCTGACGAGCGATCCGATGGTTGCAGCGCTCTATCTCGGCGGCGTCGAAACGGAAGGCGCGCCGTGACGCCGCAGGTTCTCGTCGACGGCCTGATGTCCGGCGCGCTGATCGGGCTCGGCGCCATCGGGGTTACGCTCACCTATTCGATCCTCAGATTCGCGAATTTCGCCCAAGGTGAATTCATTTCCTTCGGCGCCTATGCGACGCTGCTCGTGGCGTCGGGGATTTCCGCCCTGATCGTGGGCTCGGATCGGGGGATCGGCGAGCTCTCGATCAGTCCGGCGGTGATCGCGGCTTCGTTCATCGCGATGGCGCTGACCGCCGGCCTCGCGCTGGCGCTCGACAAGATCCTGTTCTCCCGGTTGCGCGGCAAGGGCGCCGCGATTTCGATCGTGATGGCGAGCTTCGGGGCCTCGATGGCGATCCGCGCGGCGCTCGAGTTCGCTTTCACCTCCCGGCCGGCATATTTTTCGCGCGATCTTGAGATCGCGAGGCCCATCGGCTTCGGTCTCAAAGCGACGCCCGATCAAATCGCGCTGCTCGCGGTCGCGGCGGCGCTCTTGATCGGCGTGCATCTCATTCTCACGCGCACCCAGATCGGCAGGGCGATGCGGGCGGTGAGCGAGAATCCTGCGCTGGCGCGCGTCGCCGGCGTCGACGTCGACGCGACGATCCGCTTCACTTGGGCGATCGGCGGCGCGCTCGCCTCCGCGTCCGGCGTCATGCTCGGGCTGCTCGTGCAGATCCGCCCCTTCATGGGCTTCGATCTGCTGCTGCCGCTGTTCGCCGCCGCCATTCTCGGCGGCATCGGCAGCGCGCCCGGCGCCTTCGCCGGCGCCCTGATCATCGGCCTCGGCGAAGCGATAACGGTGCAGCTCGTGGGCTCCGAATGGCGGGCGGCCTTCGCCTTTCTGGTGCTGATCGCCGTCCTGATCGTCCGCCCGACCGGCCTCGCCGGGAGGCCGGCGTGACGTTCGATCTCATCGGGCCGATCGCCTATGCGAGCTTCTTTCTCGTCCTGGCGCTCGTCAACGCGCTCGTCTGTCTCGGCCTCAACGTGCAATGGGGGCAGACGGGGCTGTTCAATGTCGGCGTCGCCGGTTTCGTCGCCATCGGCGCCTACGCCTCGGCGCTTCTGACCACGCCGCCAACTCAGGCCCGTCTCGGCGGCTTCGCGCTGCCGATCCTCGTCGGCTGGCTTGCTGCGATGGCCGCTTCTGGCGCGATCTCAGCTCTTGTCGGCGCGCTGACCCTGCGGCTGCGGGCGGATTATCTGGCGATCACGACCTTCGGCGTCGCTGTGGTCGTGCAACTCGTCGCGCTCAACGCCCAGAAGCTGACCGGCGGCGCCTTCGGCGTCGCGTTCATTCCGCGTCCCTTCGACAGCCTCGCGTCGACGCCGGCGCTCTATGACCTTGCCAATCTGGCGCTGGTTACGATCGTCGTCGGGGTCGTCTATGTGGCGCTGGAGCGGCTCGCGCGCAGCCCGTGGGGCCGGGTGTTGCGGGCGATCCGCGAAGACGAACGCGCCGCGATGGCGCTCGGCAAGAATCCGGCGCGCTACCGCCTGCAAGCGTTTGCGCTCGGCGGCGCTCTCATGGGTCTCGCCGGCGCGATCGGCGCGCACTTCATCGGCTTCATCGCGCCGGAGAACTACACTTCGAGCCTCACCTTCCAGGTCTGGGCGATGCTGATCGTCGGCGGCTCCGGCAACAATCTCGGCGCAATCATCGGCGCGGGGCTCGTCTGGGCGCTGTGGAGCGCTTCCGGGCTCATCATCGCCGATCTCGTTCCGGCGTCGTTCGAGGCCCGCGCTGCGGCGCTGCGCATTATCGCCATCGGCGTGCTGCTCGCGACCATGATCGTCGTTTGCCCCCGCGGCCTCATCGGCGAGAAGGCGATGGTCTCACGTCATCTCGACAAGGAATAGTCGGACTCAGCCAAGCGCAGGGAAATCAGCTGAAGACCGCGTCTCCGACTGCGGCGGCTTCTCGTCGGAGCCAGGCGTACCAGCCGTCAAGACCCTCGCCGGTGCGGGCGGACAACTCGAGCGCCGTGATCGCCGGGTTGACCTGAGCGGCGTTGGCGATTGCGCGCGACACGTCAAAATCGACATGCGGCAAGAGGTCGATCTTGTTGAGAATCATGAGGTCGGCGGCTCGGAACATGTGGGGGTACTTGAGCGGCTTGTCGTCGCCTTCCGTCACCGAAAGAATCACGACCTTGGCGCGCTCGCCGAGGTCGAAAAGAGCGGGACAGACGAGGTTGCCCACGTTCTCGATCATGACGATCGAGCCGGCCGCAGGCCGCAATTCCTGAAGCCCCCGGGCGACCATGTCAGCTTCGAGATGACACCCTGAGCCGGTATTCACCTGCACCGCCGGGGCGCCGGCCGCCCGGATGCGCTCGCCGTCACGCGCGGTCGCCTGATCGCCCTCGATGACGTAGAGCCGCAACTCACGGTTCAGATCGCGGATGGTTCGTTCAAGCAGCGAAGTCTTGCCCGCTCCGGGGGAGCTGACGAGATTAAGCGCCAGAATCTCGCGGCCCTTGAACCAGGCGCGGTTTTTTTGCGCCAGCGCGTCGTTCTTGGCGAGGATGCGCGCTTCCAGTTCGACCAAGGCGCCCTCGGGCGGCGCGTGGCTGTGATGATGATGGGCGTCGTCGTACTCGTGACTGTGATCATGACCGTGGGAATGCGGATGGTCATGATCGTGGGCGTGCTCATGGTCATGGTCTTGATCGTGGGGATGGTCGTGAACGACGTGTCGCACGACCGTCTCCTTTCCACTCTCCAGATTGAGGACTGTCGCATCGGCCTCGCCGCATCCGCAATGTCGGCACATCACGCAGCCTCCATGAGCTCCATCGACTTGACGTTCAGCTCTTCGCCTTGCAGCCGCGTCAACCGGCCCGAACCACAAGCACAGGCCGCGAACAGCGTCGCGGTCGCGAACTCGGCGCCACAGGACTCGCAGCGCGCGCGACCCTCGATTTTGTGAATTTCGAGGCTGGCGCCCTCGAGCGCCGTCCCGGCGGTCACAACGTCGAAGCAGAAGGCGATGGCCTCGCTGACCACGCCGGACAGCTCGCCGACCTCAAGCGTCACCCGGCGCACGCGGCGACCCTCGGCCGCCTCTTCGACGATCGCCACAATATTGCGCGTGATGCTGAGTTCGTGCATCGCCTGCCTCAGCAAATCCGCGGCAATTGCTCGCCGACGAGCATGTCGACAATACGCCGCCCGCCGAAAACCGTGCGCATCGTCACGCGCCCCGGTTCGCCCGCCTGAATGCGCCCGACGACCGCGGCGCGCGCTCCGAGCGGATGAGCGCGCATCGCGGCGAGCGCCGCCTCAGCCTCTTCAGGTGGCGCAACGACGACGATCTTGCCCTCGTTGGCGAGGTAAAGAGGGTCGAGTCCAAGGATC
>Ga0209040_10002791_pt1 | contig 13509 bp, 12 predicted proteins | sample BogFormECP12_OM3_FD_188240 | JGI IMG/M metagenome (GOLD analysis project Ga0209040, IMG submission 188240) | Bog forest soil microbial communities from Calvert Island, British Columbia, Canada - ECP12_OM3 (SPAdes) (version 2) | ecosystem: Environmental > Aquatic > Freshwater > Wetlands > Bog ... | reverse complement strand
AAGGTTGGGATATGCTCAACACATTGACCAGTCAGCCGGACCGCTTGATCAACGATCTACGGGTGGTTTGACCCCAATGATAGACCTGGGCTGTTACATCTGACGGCATATTAACGGCTTGGTGATGGGGTCGCGTCCAAGGGCGATCCCGCGACGCCGAGAGTGTAAAAATTTCCGACAAAATCATGGTATTTCCGACAAATCGGCGTGCTGATCCGGCTGGTCCGTCCTCACCGCACCGGATTTGTGGAGACGTGGCTAACTGCATCCGTGACTTATCAAGCAGTTAGCTAAACCAGTCAACCGCGACAGCGCTCGCTGGGTGTAAAGATTCCCGACTCGGAGCCGGCATCGCAGCTGACTTTTGGAGAGCAACATTGGAATAATACAATTGCTGATTGTATAGAAAGTGACTTGGCAATCATGCAGCGATCAGAGGGCAAAATATCACACGTACAAGGCGCGACATGGGCGGCCCGTCCTGGAACCAGCGTTGCCAATCAAGGACTAGAAATCTATGACCCGATCGGCGGGATCCGGAGCGTGCGATCGCTCGGGCGGAGGGCGCCTGATGTTGTTGCTCGCCTGGGGTAAGCTGATCACTGGCCGTGCCCTCGGCAACGCCGTGCTGATCGCCGAATCGCGAGTCGCGCCGATCGAGGCGGCGCTGGCGGCGGCCGTGCTGCTCGGCATCGGCCTGAATGCGCTGATGGGCTGGTGGTGGAGCGATCCGCTGGCCGGACTGGCCATCGTCGTCTACGCCATCGCCGAGGGACGCGCGGCGTGGCGCGTCAAGAGCTGCGTCAGCTCTTGACGCGGCACATCATTCGCAGGCGCAGCCCGGCGTGGGTCCGCGGTCGTGGCGCACCACGTGGTGGTCGATCCATTCCGCCACCAGCCGGCGCGCCTCGTTCAGCGACGCCTCGGGATGGTGGATGCGATACAGCGTGGTGCAGGCCTGGAACGCCGCCATGTCGTCCGAACCCAGATGACGCAGGTCACGATACGCGGTGATCACCGCGCGCTCGCAGCGCCGGGCGATCTGGCTGACCTCGTGACCCATCGGCAGACGGCCCTCCGTGTTGCGAATCACTCGCAATTCACCGACGTAGAATACGTGGCCGTTCCGAGCCGGGCAATATGCTGATTGGTCAGGCCAGCAACCCGCTTGCCTGAGCAGTCTCCACCTCGGTGGCGCTGATCCCCCACTCCGCCAGCACGGCGCGGAGGTCCGCCGCACCGGGCGGCTCCGGTGGGGTCGGCGCAGCGAGCGGCGTGCGGCTGAAGCGCGGTGCCGGCGCGGGCTGGCGCACACCATCGATCTCGACGAACGCGTTGCGTGCGCGGTTGTGCGGATGGTCGGGCGCCTCGTCCATTGACAGCACTGGCGCGAAGCAGGCATCGCTGCCTTCGAGCAGCGCGCACCAGTCATCACGCGTGCGGGTGCGGAAGCGTTCGGCCAGCCGCGCCTTCGCCTCCGGCCAGCGCGAGCGGTCCATCTGCGGCGGCATGGTGGCGGGATCGATCTCCAGCAGGCGCAGCAGATCCGCGTGGAACTTGGCCTCGATCGCCGCGACCGAGACAAAGCGGCCGTCGGCGCATTCGTAGACCTCGTAGAAGTAGGCACCCGAGTCCAGAATGTTTTCGCCCCGCGCGCCATCCATGCGGCCGGCCGCCTTGGCGCCGTAGATCGAGGTCATCAGCGACGACGCGCCATCCACCATGGCGGCGTCCACCACCTGACCCCTGCCCGACTGCCGCGCCGCGACGATCGCGGCGAGCACGCCGACCACGAGATACAGCGCGCCGCCGCCGAAATCACCGATCAGGTTGAGCGGCGGCGTCGGCGGGGCGCCGGCGCGGCCGATCGCGTGCAGCGCGCCGGTGAGTGCTATGTAGTTGAGGTCGTGACCTGCGGCGTGAGCCAGCGGGCCTTCCTGGCCCCAGCCGGTGACGCGGCCGAACACCAGGCGCGGGTTGCGGGCGAGGCAGACATCGGGGCCGAGACCGAGACGTTCCATCACCTTGGGGCGGAAGCCTTCGATCAGCGCATCCGACTGCTCGATCAGACGCAACGTCAACGCGACTGCTTCGGGGCGCTTGAGGTCGAGGCGGATGATGTGGCGGCTGCGCTTCAGGGTCTCGAACTTCGTCGGCATGGGAATGCCGAGATTCGTTTCCGCGATGCGATCGATCCGCAGCACGGTGGCGCCCAGTTCGGCGAGCATCATTGCCGCCATTGGGCAGGGGCCGATGCCGGCGAATTCGATGATCCTGATTCCTGCGAGCGGGCCCATGCTGGGGAGGCTAGGGCACGGGCATTGCTCGGGCAACCGTCGGTGTCGAGCATTGGCTTCCACGCTCGGCGCGAGCCTCACGCTCTTGTCATTGGCGAAGGACGTATTCACGGTTGTCATTAAAAATCCCACCCGGTAATCGGTTGCACCGGCTAACAACCCCAAAACACTCAAACATATGCGAGGTTGTCCATGGCCCCCACCGACAAAGCCCGCCCAACCCTTTGTCTTACGGCGCTCACCGCGCTGCTTGCCGCGGCGATCGTCCCATCGGCGAGCCACGCCGCGCCGGTCTTCGTCGCCGGCGGCTATGCGTTCACCAACTTCGATTTTCCCGGCGCCGGGACCAATGCTGCGGCAGGCACCAACGCCAACGGCATCTCCAATACCGGGGTGGCGACCGGGGTCAGCATCGACAACGCCGGGAATTTCGCAAGTTTTGTTCGCGAGCCGAACGGAACGGTCACTGCGGTGAACATCCCCACACCGGGGATGGCGTTCGGAGTCAACTCGGCCGGTAACGTGGTCGGCACCAATGGGACTAACGCGGTCTTTGTGCCGAATGGTGGCTCGGCGCAGACGCTGACCACGCCCGCAAACGCGGGTAGTGCCTTCGGCATCAATGACCACGGCAACATCGTCGGCCAGGTCGGCATCGGCGGCACTGCCGGTGCCGGGTTCTTCCTGACCAGTCAGAGCGGCAGCGGCCTCATCTCCATCAACGCGCCGTTGGGTTCCACTTCCAACGTTGTCAATGCTCAAGGAGTGAACAACAACGGCCAGATCGTGGGGTTTTACCTGGGCAACGATGGCCAGGTGCACGGGTTCATGGCCAACACATCATCGGCGATCGGTAGCACGCTGACCGGCACCGGGATCGCTGACCCGACGATCACCCCCGTCGAGCCTGGTGCGACCTTCGTGTTCTCGCAGGTTCTTGGCGTCAATGACAGCGGCCTCGCCGTGGGGTATTATGGCGATTCCACCACCAGCCAGCACGGTTACTTCTACGATCCGAAGACTGGGAAATACACCTTCCTGGACGACCCCTCCGAGGGGTTCAACCCCGCCGGTGTTGAAGTCACGCAGATCACCGGGATCAACAACCTGGGCGAGATTTCCGGCTTCTACTCCGATGCCAGCGGCGTGTTCCACGGCTTCGTTGCCGTTCCGGTGCCGGAACCTGGTTCGCTGACGCTCATGGGCTTCGGTCTGGCAGCACTCGGGTTCACCTATCGCCGCCGCCGGCGTCACGCCGCACGGTGATGATGGTGATGGCCTGTCCCCGGGTGCGAATGGGGGCGCTGCGCATAGTGCTGGCGCAGCAGGTCCTTGCCGTAATCGTTGCCGTTGGGCGTGCGCACGACCGTATGGATGTGGTCGCGTGAGGGCGTGTCGTTGTCGTAGACGATGCCCGACTGGTGATCGAATTCCACCAGAATGACCGGGCTCAGGATCTGGTAGTAGAACGGGCTCGTATCATCGAATGGACCAATCCAGGCGAACTGCGTTTCGCTGAGGTGACGCTTCGCCTCGGCATACCGGACGTCCGCATGCCCCGGCCGCAGACGGCCGGTGTAGAGCCCGATCAGCGATTCGAGACGCTCGCGGCCTTCCGGCGTCAGGTCGCCGCAGCGTATCCCGACCGGATCGATCCTCTGGTTGTCGCGGAACGCGGCGGTGAGCAATTCTGACGGAAGGTCCTTGCCCACCGTCGCGAGCCGGCGTTCATCCGCTGACAGTGAGCGCATCAGCGCGTGCCCCTGCTCCTCCTCCGCGGAGAAAACGCGCGTGCCGGCGTATTTGCCGAACCGCGCGAGCACCGGTTCGGACCCCATGAAGGCGGGCGTCATCACGAGCTGATCGCCGAGTACGAAGCAGTTCAGGTTCAGGTGGTGACCGTCGATCTGCCAGCCCCAGGGTTGGTCCGGTGACGGATCGCCGAAGATGCTGACCCAATAGAACCACTCGCTGTATTCCTCGGGCTTGCCGGTGATCTCCAGCGCGTGTTCGTTCAGCCGCATGACGTCGCGGGCGCTGCGGTACCCGGCCTCGCTCATGCTCTCCCGCAGCAAGGCGAGCGCGGCCTCGCGCTGATCGTGGCCGAGATCGGCGAGGCAGACGCCGTGACGCATCACCCACGGATGGATGTTGCACCACATCCGCCACGCCTCGTCGTCGATGGCGAACGATGCCGCTTTGCGCTGCGCCGCGGTGAGCGTGGCAAGGAAGGCGCGCGCGGCATTCAGTGCGGGCGCAAGCGAGACGCCGGTCTTTTCAATCGAGAACAGACCTGGTGCCAGCTCACCACCCGGCGCAATGCCATGGAAGGGTTCGGCAAGCGCAGCCTTCGCGCGATCGCGCATCGGCTGTAGCCGAGGCGGCAATTCGAACGGCCTGCCCGCCGGCGTCGGCGCGCGGTGCCGCAGGCCGAAATTCGCTGACTCACCTGCCATGTTCAGGTCCTCCCAATTCCGTGCCGCCCCATCAGTATGACGATGGCAGCTTTGCCTCAAGCCGCCGGTTGCCGCACCATGGTTGGCTGCCTGATCTGCGATGACGCCAGGCTAATATCCATCAGCGTTGAACCGGTGAGGACAGAAAAATGCGAGCGAGCCTGCCGATGTACAACCTGCCAGAAATGCGTTCGGCGAACGACGCGTTCTGGGCAGCATTGCGCGATGAGGCCGAACGCCTTGGCCTGAATGGCCTGCCGATGCACCTTGAGCACCACCGACCCGCCGTGCCTTCGGCGCTGGAAGTCGACCTGATTTTCTCGCAAGTATGCGGCTACCCGCTACAGACGATCTTCCGCGGCCAGGCGACGCTGCTCGGCGTTCCCTGCTATGCCGTGGCTGGCTGCGAAGGCGCCACACATGCCGGCGTTTTCATCATCCATCGTGACGCACGCTTCCAGTCGTTGAAAGATCTTGCCGGATGCCGTTTCGCCTTCAACAGCATCCATTCAAACTCAGGCATGAACCTGCCGCGCCGCGCGGTCGCAGAAATTGCCGGTGGGCGGCATTTTTTTGGCATGGTGATCGAGACCGGCGGCCACCCTGCCAGTCTCGATCGGGTGGTCGCAGGCGAGGCCGATGCCACGTGCGTCGATTGCGTCACCTATGCGTTCTGCTGCGATTATCGCAATGCGATCCGCGAGCGCACCCGCGTCATCGCCATGACGCAGCCAAGCCCCGCGATTCCGTACGTGACCAGCGCGATAACGCCGCCCGATGCGGTCGAGGCTCTGCGAGCGGCACTGCTCCACCTCGGAACCGCGCCAGAGTATGATGCTGTCCGAGCTCCCCTGAAATTGCGTGCCATCATGCCGGCAGATGAAGCGGCCTATGCGCGCCTGATGGAGGTGGAACGGGAAGCCGCGGCCCTCGGTTACCCGACGCTCATATGATCACTCGCAATGACCTGACATCGACTGCGGCGCCAGTCCGTGCCGCGCATCCTCGCTGCTCAATCCCCCGCCGCCACCGCTGGCCGATCGTGCTTGCGCATCAGCAAGAGCAGCAGCAACGGCGGGACGACGGTCAGCATCATCAGCCGGAAGTCGTTGTTGTAGGCGATGATCTGCGCCTGGTGCGTGGCCATCTGATCGAGCAGCGCCGCGCCATGGCGCGTCGCCGGGTTCAGCATGTGCTGCACCGTGTCGTTGCCTTGCAGCACCCGGTCGAACGGCGTGATACCAGCCACGATGTCCGCATGCGTGGTCTGGATGCCGCGCGTCAGGCTGAACGAGGTGACCGAGATGCCGATCGCCGAGCCGATATTGCGTGCCAGCGACTGCATCGAGGTCGCCTCGCCGCGCAGCGACGGCGGCAGCGTCGTGTAGGCCATCACCGTCATCGGGTTGAATACCAGGCCGACCGAGAAGCCTTGGATGATCATGGTGAAGATCATCGCTTCCGCAGTGACGTCGGGCGTCCAGTTGCTCATGGTGTAGAGCACCCAGCCCAGGGTGATCAGGCCGAACGCCATGATCTTGCGCTGGTCCACCCGCATGCCCATGCGCGCAGCGAGGAACATCGAAACGATGATGCCGATCCCGCGCGGCGCCATCACCCAGCCGGCGGTATAGACCGGATAGCCCGCCAGGTTCTGCAGATAGGGCGCGAGCAGTGCCGATGTCGACAGCATCAGCGACGAGACGCAGAAGATCATGACGATGGCGGAGGCGAAGTTGCGGTCCTTGAACAGCCCGGGCGGCAGGAACGGCCTGTCGGCGGTGAACATGTGCACGACGAACAGGTAGAAGGCGAGGCCAGCCACCACCGCCTCGATGATGATCTCGCGCGAGCCGAACCAGTCGAGTTCCTGGCCGCGGTCCAGCATCAACTGGAATGACCCGGCGGCGAGCCCCAGCATGGCGAAGCCATACCAGGAGAAGGTGAGCTGCGGCCGCGCCGGCGTCTCCCGCATGAACAGCATGATGCCGACCAGCGCGAGGATACCGAACGGCAGGTTGACGTAGAACACCCAGCGCCAGGAGTAGAGGTCGGTCAGATAGCCGCCGAGTGTCGGGCCGATCATCGGGCCCATGGTGACGCCCATGGAGAAGATCGCCATCGCCTGGGCGCGACGGGAGAACGGGTATATGTCCAGCATCGTCGCTTGCGACAGCGGTGCCAGGGCGGCGCCGAACATGCCTTGCAGCAGGCGGAAACCGACCAGTTGCTCCAGCGTCTGCGCCGCGCCGCACAGCATCGAGGCAGCGGTGAAGCCGATGATGCAGACGATGAACAGTCGCTTGCGACCGAAGCGAACGGCCATCCAGCCAACCGGGGCGGTCATGATGGCGGCGGCGATCACGTAGGAGGTGAGCACCCAGGTGATCTCGTCATAGGACGCCGACATGCTGCCTTGCATGTAAGGGAGCGCCACGTTGGCGATCGTGGTGTCCAACGTCTGCATGAACATCGCCAGCATGGCGGAGGCGGTGAGCAGGCCGCGATAGGGGACGCGGGTGGTGTCGGACATTGTTCCTGGACGTAGTCAGCGAGCGGGTGATTGTGCACCCGGCCGGCGGACTACGCTACCCGCGGCACGCGCGGCCCAGGTCAGTTGCCGAGTGAAGCCGCCTCGTCGGCTCCCGGTTCCGCCATGTCGGCGAACGCGTAGATCTCGGCCAGTGGAATTTCGAGTCCGACGCTCGGCAATTGCAGGATCGCGTCAGCGCCGCCGAGCGCTTCGAAACTCCAGGTGCTATCGGGCCGGCGGCGGTAAACGTGGCAGGCGCGCTCGGACTGATAGAGTTCCACGATCTCCTGGGCGCCTTCGACCGCCTGCAGGTCGCGCCGCCTGGCATCGCGCTGGGTCCAATTGCGCAGTTCCGATGGCGAGATCACCTCGAACATGACCCTGGGATGCTCGCCGCAACGGATCATCGCGTCGGGAATGCGCGCCGTCGCGCGCTGCGCCGTCTTCGGCACGGCGCCGCTGCCGCTCTCGGGACGACAGCCATCGGGATTGCCGCGCAGGCGGCTACCGAGCGCCGTGGTCAGCCCAGCCAGTATGGCACCGTGCTCCGGCGACGGTGCGGCGTGGGCGACGATGCGGCCGTCCACCAGCTCGTAGCGCCACGCGTCGCCGAACGCGTGCTGGTCGGTGGCGAGGAAGCGCTCGGCCGTCCAGCCTTGCTCCGGCATGCGCAGGGAAACCGTCATGGATGCCTCCGAGTGGAAGGATACTGCTGGAGATGGCTGATAGCGAGGTCGGTGCCGGCCGCGGATTGATTTCAACGCAGAGATCGCTGAGAGCGCAGAGATCGCAGAGAAGGATTTGATGCGCTGCGCGCGGCGGGTGGGGGCGACGAAGCGCCGTAGGCGCCATAATGATTTGGCCATGCAGTAGAGCAGCCGGGCTGAAGGCCCGATCAATTCTTCCCTGCGATCTCTGCGCTCTCAGCGATCTCTGCGTTGAATTTTCGCCATCAACACAAACCGCCGACAACAGCGACCGCCAGCCGATTCATCATTCCGCAACCAAGCACGACCGATATTCGATCCGGCATGGACAGAACGGATGCCAGTGGCGGCCTCTCCAGCCGGATCATCCGGCTCGGCATCAAGGTGCACCGGAAACTCGGGCCAGGCTTGCTCGAGTCCATCTACCAGGAATGCCTGTGCTGGGAACTCCACCACGATGGCATGGCGTTCAAACGTCAGGTGCCCCTGGCCGTCGTCTATGAGGACATGCGCCTGAACATCGCCTACTACGCCGACATCATCGTCCAGCAAACCGTGATCGTCGAACTCAAGTCGGTGGAGCGCATCCTACCCGTGCACGAGGCACAGACACTGACGTATCTGCGCCTGAGCGGCTGCAAAGTCGGATTGCTGATGAACTTCAACAGCGTCGTGCTGAAGGACGGTCTTCGCCGCTTTATCCCCTGAAATCCTGAGCGAGCTACGCCTTCACCATCGGACACGCCCCCTCCGACAGCGGCCGGAACGCCTCGTCCGCCGGCGTGGTGCCGATCAGCTTGTAGAGGTCCCATTCGCCCTTGCTCTCGGACGGCTGCTTCACCTCGAACAGATAGGCCGGCGTCAGCTTGCGGCCATCCTCGCGGATCTTGCCGGGACCGAAGCAGTCGTCGTCGGTCGGCATCGCCTTCATCCGCGCCACCGTTGCCGCGCCGTCCGCCTTCGCCGCCGCGGCACCCATGTCGGCGACCGTCTTCAGGTAATGCAGCGTGCAGGAATAGTCGCCCGCCTGCGCCATGTTTGGCCACAGCGTCACCTTGGACGCGATCCGCTTCTGGAAGCTGCGCGCGCGGTCGTTGAGGTCCCAGTAGTAGGTCTCGGACAGCCGCGTGCCGGCCGCCAGCTCGATGCCGATCGCCCGCATGTCGGTGGTGTAGGCCACCATCGCCGCCAGGTTCATCTTCTGCGTCAGGCCGAACTCGTGCGCCTGCTTGACGATGTTGATCAGGTCGGCGCCGGCGCCGCAGATGCCGAGGATCTTGGCGCCCGAACCCTGCGCCTTCACCAGGAAGGCGGAGAAGTCCGTGGTCTCCGGGAACGGATAGATCTGGGCGCCGAGTACCTTGCCGCCGGCGGCCTCGACGAAGTGCGTGGTGTCGCGCTGCGTGGCCACGCCGAAGGCGTAGTTCGGCGTGATGAAGTACCAGGAATCGCCGCCGGCCTTCACCATGGCGCCGCCGGTGGATCTTGCCTCCATGTAGGTGTCGTACACCCAATGGATCGAGTTGGGTGTGCACGCGCTGCCGGTCAGGTCGGAGCTCGCCGTGCTGGTGGGGATCAGGATCTTGTTCTTCTCCTTGACCACGCCGGCCAGAGCGAGTGCGCAGGAGGTGGCGGCGGCGTCGATGATGATGTCCACGCCGCGCTGGTCGAACCACTCGCGCGCGAGCGAGACGGCGACGTCGGGCTTGTTCTGGTGGTCGGCGGAGACGACCTCGACGTCGAACGCGCCGGCGGCGAATTCCTGCACCGCCTGCTTGGCGCAGGCCACGCTGGTGGGACCGTTCACGTCGCGATACGGGCCGGACATGTCGTTCATCACGCCGATGCGGACGACCGGGCGGGTCTGGGCGCGGGAGCGCCGGGCGGGGATGGCGGCGGCAGCGGCCGTGGTGGCGAGCAGCGAACGGCGGGACAGCAGCATGGACGGTTCCTTTCGTGGGCAATGACACGATACCGGAAAGATCGGCCGGGACCAAACCGGCGGGCGCTCAAGCGCGGGCAGGCAGCATGGTTCGCTATCTGCCCACTATGCTACCGAACCGTGATTGCCGTAACGTTTGACGATGCGGCACCTGGTCCACTTCTGTTGGCACAAGGCGCGAGAGTATCTCGGCCACCTGTTCTTCATTGGCCTCTTCTTCCTGGTCGCCGGCACAGCGCCTGAAGAATGGGTCAAGGAGAAGCTGGATTGGCTCGGCGGCCTGATCCCGTCTCTGGATCTAATTGCGTTGACCGAACATTACTGGCCCCCCTGGCTGGACGTACGGGTGGCGCTGTTCGCGCTCGGTACCGCGCTCGCCACCGGCAGCGTCATCTGGCGCCAGCGCGTGCGGCGCCACGAGCATCCCCCGCCGCCCCAACCGACGCCGACACCTGCCCCGGCACCAGTTGTCCATGTGCACCTGGACAGTGCGTCTCGGTCGCACGGTCACCGCAGCACCCATCGCGGCGCCGCCAACGGATCATGCCGCGGGCAAGCCGGTGGCCCTGCCATTCGCCAGCATCGGTGCCGACTTCAAGGGCCGCGCCGAATTCCTGCGTGAGCTGCACGCCTGCCTGCACCGCGCCGAAGGTGCGCGTGCCGCCATCTCCAGCGGCGCGATCAGCGGCATGGGCGGCATCGGCAAGACCTGCGCGGCGGTCGAATACGCCTGGGAATATCGCGGCGAGTATACCGCACTGCTGTTCGCCACCGCAGAATCGGCCGACACGCTCGATCGCGATCTCGCCAAACTGGCGCATCCGTTGTCGCTGCCGGAAGCGGCGGCGACCGATGCGGGCCAGCAGAAGGACGCCGTTCTGCGCTGGCTGAATGCCAACCCGGGCTGGCTGCTGATCCTCGACAACATCGACACGCCGGAGGCGCTGCGCGCGGTGCAGGCGCTGCTCGGCTTCATTGCCGGCGGCCACGTCCTGCTCACCGGCCGTCTGTCCCGCTTCGGCGCCGGCGCCGCCGCGCTGGAACTGGGGCTGCTCGACCTGGACGCCGCCACGGCGATGCTGCTGGAACGGACGCCGCACCGGCGCAAGATGGCGGATGATGCGACGCGGGCACGCGAGCTGGCGGAGCATGAACTCGACCGCCTGCCACTGGCGCTGGAACACGCGGCGGCGCTGATCGAGCACCTGGGCTGCGGTTTCGCGGACTATCGGGAGCGGCTGCGCTCGACGCCACGGGAGCTGCTCGACCGCCAGGATCTGCAACTGACGCATTACGATCGCGCGGTGTTTCGCACCTGGCTCGCCTCGGCCGCGTTGCTGACGCCATCCTCACGCGCTCTGCTCGAGCGCCTGTCGTTCCTGGCGCCTGATCCACTGCCGGACTTTCTGTTCGATGTGCCCCTGCTCGGCGCGAATACCGACAATGCGCGCGAGGCATTGGCCGGTCTCACCGCCTACTCCCTCGTGCGGCGCGAGACGGACCCGCCGCGCCTGGTGGTGCACCGGCTGGTGCAGGACGTGGCGCGACTCAGCCTGGACGCGACGATGTTGCGGCAGCGGCTGACCGAGGTGCTGGGCTGGGTGAGCGAGGCATTCGCGGGCGATCCGCAGGACGTGCGCGCCTGGGACCGGCTCGATCCGCTGGCGCCGCACGCTGATGTGGTGGCGGCGCACGCCGACGCCGCCGGCATCACCGACCCGACCGGACGGCTGATGAGCGAGCTCGGCCGGTTGTTTCAGGCGAAGGCCCTGCACGCGCGGGCGGAACCGCTGGTGCGCCGCGCCCTCGCCATCGGTGAGGCAAGCCTCGGCAAGGACCATCCGACCGTCGCAATCTACCTCAGCAATCTTGCCACGTTGCTCTATGCCACCAACCGGCTTGGCGAGGCAGAACCGCTGATGCGCCGTGCGCTCGCCATCGACGAGGCAAGTCTCGGCAAGGATCATCCGAGTGTTGCAGTCGCCCTCAGCAACCTCGCCGTGTTGCTGCAGGACACCAACCGGCTCGGCGAGGCGGAACCGTTGATGCGCCGGGCGCTCGACATCGCCGAGGCAAGCCTCGGCAAGGACCATCCGAACGTCGCGATAGGCCTTAATGTCCTCGCGCGGTTGCTGCAAGCTACCAACCGCCATGGGGAGGCGGAACCGCTGTTGCGACGCGCGATTGCTATCGGCGAGACAAGCTACGGCGAGGATCATCCGGAGGTCGCGGTCGGGTACAGCAACCTCGCCGCGTTGCTGCAAGCCACCAACCGGCTCGGCGAGGCGGAACCGCTGATGCGCCGCCATCTGGCGATCTTCCTCGCCTTCCAGCGCGACAGCGGCCACCCTCACCCGCACCGCGACGCGGCGATCGGCAACTATAGTCGCCTGCTCGCGGCGATGGGCCGGAGCGAGACGGAGATCGCAGCGGCGATCGCGAAGATGAAGCGCCAGGCCGGGCTGGATCAGGCCTGAACCGGCCGCGCCGCCACGTTCATCGGTAGGCCTCACGCCGCTTGCCGACACGCAGCACCAGGACACGCATAACATCGTCCTCGATCGCGGCGACAATCCGCCAGTCGCCGACGCGATATTTCTAGAACGCACCGAGCTTCGGGCCCCTCAGGGCCTCGCCGAGGCTGCGTGGATCGTCCAGCGGCGCCAGCCGTTCGGTCAGAAACGCGTGGATTCGCCGCGCAACCGGATGGTCAAGCCGCAACTATTCCTTCCTGGCATCCTCGGCAAATTCAATCCGCCAGGCCAAGGTCGCGTCCTACCTCGCCGAGACCGACGGTGCCGGCACGGCCAGCACGAATATCGGCCAGCCGCTGCTCCGCGAGATAGAAATCCTCCAGATCGCCGAGATATTCGACGATCGCCTCCTGTAGATAGGACTCCTTGCTGCGTCCAGTCGCCCTGGCCAAGGCTTCGAGCCGTTGCTCGATGTCGTCGGGGAGTTGGATTGCCAGCATCTAGGTCTCCTATGGCAGGCTTATATGTGATCCGAGCGCTGCATGACCAGCGGGGCGGTCAGCTGTCCTGAGGTGGACGCGGCGGGTGCCAAGGTTCCGAAGTCTATCCGGCCCGCCGGTTTCCACTATGATGGACGCCAGCGCGCATGTGGCGGGTGAGCTGGTCTTGCCGGGCCTCGATATCACCCTGCCGCTCGAACCGCTTTATCACGGGCTGACCTTCCCGACGTAGCCGCCGTATCAGTAACGACCCGCCCGGCCGCGCGTCGCTCGGCGGACTGGGCACTGTCCCTCCCGTGATGGTCGGGCTTGACCCGGCCATGACGGGAGGACCATTCTTCTAACCTTGACAGACAGGATAAATAACGGCATATTGCGTCGATGGACACCAGCGCCGAAGCCGAGCCGCCCGACCTCGCCCTCCTGCTCCCCAGGAGCACCTACTACCAGCTCATCCACACCCTGCGCCCCTCGCTGCCGGCGCCGCTCACCGGCTCGGCGGAGGATCTCGCCCACCGCGACAATGCCGCCATCGCCCACATCGCCGCGATGCTGCCCGCCAATGCCGACGAGGCCGACCTCGCCGCCCAGTGTGTCTCC
>Ga0209040_10002788_pt1 | contig 13513 bp, 11 predicted proteins | sample BogFormECP12_OM3_FD_188240 | JGI IMG/M metagenome (GOLD analysis project Ga0209040, IMG submission 188240) | Bog forest soil microbial communities from Calvert Island, British Columbia, Canada - ECP12_OM3 (SPAdes) (version 2) | ecosystem: Environmental > Aquatic > Freshwater > Wetlands > Bog ... | reverse complement strand
CATGCAGGGAGCGAACGGCAGCTTGACCTTCGACATTGCCGGGGCTGCACTCGGACAGTACGACCAACTCAATGTTAGCGGACATGCAACGCTCAATGGCTTGATGACGGTGGATTTGATTAACGGTTTCGTGCCGCAGGTCGGCAATATGTTCGACATCATGAACTTTTCTAGCAGGTCGGGAACGTTCTCACTCGTTCTTGGTCTGCCGATCAACAATCAAGAGCATTTTGAGTTGGAGTACAACTCAACTAACCTGATGCTTGACGTAGTAGCAGGGCAACTGACCGAAGCGGACCTCGGAGGCGAAGCTTGGTTTGCCAGTACTACCGCCGATAATAATGGCGTGTCTTTAATTGCCTCTGCCGGTGCGCCTCACGATGACCTAGGCCCGTCAACGCCAGAGCCGGGCACCTTTCTGCTCCTTGGCTCGGGGTTGTTGTGCCTGGGATATGCCATTCGTCGTCGCAGCACCAAGTAATAGAGCCAGCACGGCTTCGATACTCAAGAGTGAGTCGAGGCCGTCCTATGTTGCCTTTAATCTCGTCCGAAAATCGCAGGCGAAAACATGACACTACCAATGACGTCTGAAAGCGGCGCGCGTAGCAGAAGAACATTTTGGATTGTGGGATGTGTGGTCTGTCTGGTGATTGGTCTTGCGATTGGGCATGTCCTGACCTGCCATGTGCTCCGCCACTCTACGGCTTTCGCAACGCCCTACCAGGCGGTCTTGCTGAGCAATGGCGCGGTGTATTACGGCAAGCTCGCGGGCTACGGCACCCGATATCCCACGCTGACGGACGTCTTCTACATCCTCAGCAAGACTGATCCGGACAGCAAGCAGGTCACAAATGTGCTGGTGAAGCGTGGCAAGGAACTGCATGGGCCCGATCGCATGTACTTGAATGCGAGCCAGATTATCTTTGTGGAACCAGTGGGATCGAATTCAAAAGTCGCCCAACTGATCAATGAGGCCAATCAGTAGAGCCTCCCGCGCAATTTCAACTGTCAGTACCGCACGCCCCTCGACTCGGACTAAAGTCCTCGGTCGGGATGACAGCGGAGGGACACTGGAGAAGAAAATGGAGCTGCCGGTTACGATGACAAATCAACGGCAGGTCCCTCGACTCCTCGCTTCGCTCGTCGCTCGCGATGACAATTTTGAAGGCTGAAGCCTTCGGTCGGGATGACAGCGAGAGGGAGTGAATGTTATGGGAAGCGAAAGGCGAAGAGCGAACGGCGACCCCGCCCTAGCCAAAAGCGGGCTAGAACGGGGGGGGCACCCAGCCTCTTGGCTGATGGCTGATAGCTGATTACCAATTGCTTGGCAAGGAATCGCTGAGCTCGGTTGTGAGCGCCCACTCGATGGCTCGCTGCTGCTCGCGTGTCAGCTTGATTCCGGCGCGCGTCAAATAGAAAACGTCATGCGCGACGGCGCCCTCGGTATCAATTAGCGCGACCTCGATGCTGCAATTCTCATTCGCCAGGGTTGAGCTGATGGTATGCAGCAGGCCCGGACGGTCCTGCGTGATGACTTCCAACAGCGTGCTGCTAGGCGAAGATTCGTCGTCGTAGCGCAGCCGGGTCTCGACCTTCAGCTTCGCCGGCTTGGTATCGGCCTTGAGGCGCGATTCCAGCAGCGGATCGAGTGGCGCTTCGCGCATCAGGATTTCGACGACCGATTTTTTGAAGCGCTCGCGCTCCGGAGGATTCAATTCCAGGGTGCGGAACCGGTCTTTGAAGTAGAAGCTGTCAACGATCACTCCGGCGCGATTGGAGAACGCGCTGGCCTTGGTGATGTCCATGCCCCATCCGTAGAGAATTCCGGCCAGCGTGGAGAACAAGCCTGGGCGATCGGCAGTTACGACCGTGAGTTCATGCTGCCCGCTGACGCGCCGCACTCCAAGTTGCACCGGCTCTTTGCGCAGATGGCTCGCCATTTCGAAGTGCAGGATCACCTGCTCGGGCGAATGTGACATGAGGTAGCGCTGCGGCAGGCCGTCGAGGAACTTGAGCAGTTGCGACCGATGTTTCGGCAGCAGCGCGGCAACGCGCTCGACCTGTTCGGTGCAGACTTCGGCGTGGAAGCGCTCTTCGTCCACGCTGCGATCGAGATAGGTGGCCGTGCCCGCGTACAGACGCCACAGGTTCTCGGCCTTCCACGGCGTGAGCGCTTCCGGGTTCACCGACTTGATGTCGGCGAGCGTGAGCAGTGTCAGCATCTTGAGCCGCTCAGGCGTGCCGATCTTGCTGGCCAGCTCGCGAATGGTTTCCGGATCGTAGATGTCGCGCCGTCGCATCGTGGACGACATCTCCAGATGAGTCGCGATGAGGAAGCAGACTGTCTGCACGTCGTCGGACGAAAGCCCCATGCGCTCCACCGCCGCCGCCGCTAGTTGCAGGCTGTTGTGGACGTGGTCGGTGCCCGCTAGTCCTTTGCCGGTGTCGTGGAGCAGCAGCGCAAGGAAGAGCAGCTCGGGACGCTCCAATTCTGCCAGCAGCTCGCCGAAAGGCTGCAGCCATTCGACGTCATTGTTCTTCAAGTGGTGCAGCACTTCGATGGCGACAAAACTGTGCTCGTCCACCGTGTAGCGATGGTAGAGATCGCGCAGCACCAGCGAGTCGATGGTCTCGAATTCAGGAATGGCGCGCGTCAGCAGGTTGAGCGAATGCATCAGGCGAAGCGCGTCGGCCGCATGTGGTTGCACCAGCAGCTCCCGTAGGTGCTCCCACAGAACTGCGTCCTGCGGCATGGCGTCAGCGAGTGCGCGATGTGCATTCTTGATCCGCCGCTCGGTTTCAAGGCTCAGCGCGACCCCGTGCCGTGCGATGAAGGTGAGCAGACGCAGCACGACCAGCGGGTCGCGCGCACCGGCAGACTGTTGGAGAAAAACCCGGCCGTCCACCACCGAGAAGTCTTCGTTTGAAACGCGCGAGCGCCAGCGCTGGAACGAGCGGTATAGCGAAGAACGATCGCGCGGGACCTGCTCCAGCAGCTGGTTGGTGTTGCGGAAGATCGCCCGTGCGTGGCGGAAGTACAGCCGCATCCATTCCGCAGACGAGATCGGCCCCGACTCTGTCGCGATGCCCTTGGCCGCCAGTTCATCTTGTGCCTCCCAGGTGACGACGTTCTCGTCGCGCTTGCCTCGGTAATGCAAGTAGCAGCGGCTGGAGGAGAGAAACTCCATCGCGTCCAGCAACTCTGCGCCGTCGGGACTCTGTTGCAGTCCGTGCGACTCGGACCAGTTGCGTCCAGAATCAAGCGCCGCGATTGTGCCGAACCATTGCGCGACCTGGGTGTCGCGCAGTCCTCCCGGCCCGTCCTTCAGGTTGGGCTCGAGATGGAAGATGGTGTTGCCGAAGCGGAGATGGCGCGTGCTGGTCACTTCGGCCAGTCGCTGCACCAGCACGTCGGACTCGCGCGTCACGAGCTGCGGCAGGATCTTTTGGCGCAGCCGTTCGAACAGTGCCGCTTCGCCGGCCAGAAAGCGGCAGTCGAGCAGCGAGATGGTGAATTCGACGTTCTCCTGATCAAAGCGCACGCAATCGTCGAGCGTGCGCGTGGTCGGACTGACACGCAGGCCGATGTCCCACATCTCCTGGCAGATGCTGCGCACCGGATCTTTGGCCCATCCGCGCTGCGCTTCGTTCTCCGCCAGAAAGAGCAAGTCAACATCGGAATAAGGAAAGAGCGTACGCCGCCCGAAGCCTCCCAAGGCAACAAGCGCAAAGCCTGGGACTGTCGAAGCGTGCTGCTCCCAGAGCTGTAATGCAAGCTTATCGACCACGGCAGTGCGGTCGCGCACCGTAGCTGCGCCCGAACCGTTGGCTTCGAACTCCGTTCGCAGCCGCTCGAATTCCTGCCGGTAATGCGAGCGCAGTGTGGAGTCGGCCGCCGGGTTGGGCATGGTTCTCCTGAACGGAATTCAGGCAGATGCGGTCACAGTGCAGTTTCACCGCGCTCGTCGTTGCGGATGCGGATGGCATCGTCGATGCGCGACAGGAAAATTTTGCCGTCACCGATCTTCCCAGTGCGGGCAGCGTTGGTGATCGCCTGGATCGCGGAATCCACCAGGCGATCAGGAAGCACGGTCTCAATCTTTACCTTGGGCAGAACGTCCACGGTGTACTCGCGTCCGCGATAGAACTCGGTGTGCCCCTTCTGCCGCCCGTGCCCTCGAACCTCGGTCACCGTCATGCCTTCCACTCCGATCTCGATCAGGGCATCTTTGACGGCTTCGAACTTCGAGGGTTGAATCACTGTCTCCAGCTTGGTCATAAACTCGCCTTCATGAATTCGGGATGAGTACCGCGTGACGCAAACAATTGTAATTAGGGCAGCGAAACCTCCCAGTAGTAGCCTTCTTCGCCGTGCTGCGTGAGGTCCAGCCCTTGCACTTCCTGCTCGGCCGGGACGCGAACCCCGATTGCGAAGTCCACAACTCTGAGGATGATGTAGGTGCCAACCACCGCCAGCACAATGGCGATCGTCACGCCGACCGCCTGGTTCAGGATCTGGTGGTAGTTACCGTCGATCATTCCCGACGGCAAGGCGTTGCCCTGCGCATCCTTGAATATTGGGTTGATAAGCTTAGTTGCGAACACTCCGGTCAGCAGCGCGCCGATGGTGCCGCCCGCGCCGTGGACGCCGAAGGCGTCGAGCGAGTCGTCATAACCAAAGGCGGCTTTCACCTTGGCGACCATCAAGTAGCAGCCCACTCCGGCGACCAGACCGATGAGCAATGCGGGCATCGGACCGACAAATCCTGAAGCCGGGGTGATCGCGACCAGTCCAGCCACGCATCCGGAGATCGCGCCCAGAGCGCTGGGCTTGCCGTTGCGAATCCACTCCGCGACCGCCCAGCCGATCGCGGCGGTTGCGGCCGCGAAGTGCGTCGCTACGAATGCGCTGGTCGCCAAGGCGCCGGCGCTCAAAGCGCTGCCGGCGTTGAACCCGAACCAGCCCACCCACAGCAAACAGGCCCCAATAAAGCTCAGAACAACACTGTGCGGCATCATCGGCTCTTTCGGATATCCGAGGCGCCGCCCAAGATACGTCGCGCAAACCAGTGCCGACACTCCCGAGGTTATGTGAACCACCGTGCCACCGGCGAAGTCGAGGGTAGGGAAGCGCCCGCCGAGGCTGGCGTTCAGAATTCCTCCCTTGCCCCACACCATGTGCGCCATGGGCGCATAAACAAGCAGTGACCACATCCCCATGAAGAGCACCATCGCGCTGAACTTCATTCGCTCGGCAAAGGCCCCGCTGATGAGCGCCGGAGTGATGATGGCGAACATCAACTGGTAGATCATGAACGTCTGCAGCGGAATGGTGGCGGAGTAGTCGGGATCGGGTTGCGCCCCCACTCCACGCAGAAATGCATGGCTAATCCCGCCGATGAAACTGTTCCCCGATCCGAAACACAGGCTGTACACGACGATGGCCCAGAGGACGGTAATGAGCGCCATCATCGCGAAGCTTTGCATCATGGTGGCCAGCACATTCTTCTTGCGCACCAGGCCGCCGTAGAAAAGCGCCAGCCCGGGGCCGGTCATCATCAACACCAGCGCCGAGCTGACCAGCATCCAAGCGTTGTCGGCCGAGCCCTTGGCGTCGGCTACCTGCTGCTGCAATTGCGCGATTTGCGCCGCAGGATCAGCGGGAGCCGGCGCTGTTTGCGCCGTAAGCGAACCGGCCAGCAGAATCAGAAAGAGGAATGGCAACAACCTTCGAACCAACTGCATGAAGTACTCCCATTAGAGCGATTATCGATCGAACTGCAACGGCCTGAAGGAGCATCTTTCGGGGCGGCGAAACGCACTCCGGCCCGCGAAAAATCGGAGAGATAAGAGCTTTGCCAACGGACCGGCCATGCCGGTCGCGTTGCATTTTTCCATAGGAGTTGAATATCTGTTTTTGAGGCGAATGAGAAATTCAAACTATTTATGGGGGGTATTAGTTACGGTTATCGCTGGAAGTTGGGTTTTGCCTCTGGAATGAGGCGCCGGGCTGGGAATCGCCCCAGATGGATTGCTCCAATACGGACGAAGTTTTCGCCCGGACCACCTTCCGTGCGCCAGAATACGTTTCTATTCATATCCAAGACAGGGAAGTTCAAGAAGATCGTGATGGTACCAAGCTTTGCCGCTTCCGCAATAGTTGCTTCCGAATTTAGTGTGGCTGCACGTACACCAGGTTCGGGGGAACGGGGTTTCCGTTGGAATCTTTTAAGTTGACGGCGATCTGCTGCACGTCGGTCTGGGAGTTGACATCAATACGATGGACGGTGCCGTCGCTCGTCCCGACGTATACCTGCGCGCCATCGAGAGTGACACCACCGCTGTAGGCCGTGGCCCCGCCAGAGTACGGTATTGCGAATGGCGTAGAGGACGGCAGGATCAATGTGAGGAGTTCCGGAAGGTCGGTAATCACCCATGCTCGTGTGCTATCCGAACTGAAGAATAGTTGCCGGGCGTTGAAGGCTCCCACCCCCATGTCAACCGAGGCGACTGTAATCGGAGGAGTCGGAACTGGAACTGGACAGCCCGGGCCCAGCGTTCCGGGAGTCGACACCACGTCAAGGGAGGGCGAATCCGTCGCAACGGCTACGGCTCCGGTTCCGTTCGGAATCGCTTTGATCAGCGTGGGACTGTTTGGAGGAGGAGGGGGTACCTCCACTTGACTCTGATCACAGGTGGAACGCACGTCAATCCCGTTAATCCCGTTGGGGCTTCCGGTGATGTAGGTCAGCCCGCCTTGCGCGCTGATATCAAGGGCGTTCGCCGTATAACCCAAGGGTGCCATGCCGGACAGTGAAACCTGTAAACCGAATGCCAGTTGAGATCCGCTCACCCACTCGTTGTACTTGCTATCGGGCGTATAGGCGCTGGAGGTGGTGGTGAATCCCGCACTGGTATAAGTGACCGTCTGGTTGCTGAGGTTGAAGTAGTTCACTGTGCCGTCCACGCTGTCGGAAACCAGCAGGTATCGGCCATCCGGAGAAATTGCGACAATGGTTCCATTCAGGAAATAGGTGGTGATGGTGCTGCTAGCCAGGTTCACTGTCATCAAGCCGGAACTTGATCCTAAGTAAAGGTTGTTTCCGGCAGGGTCGATGATGATGGAGTTGGGCAGATTAGGCAGGGTTATGGCCGTGCCTGCCGTGTTAGTCGAAGTACTGATCGGAACCAGAGTCGTGGAGTTCGTGCTCGCCGCATAAACATTGGTTGTGGTGCCGCCAGACACCGTCGCAGTCACCACGTTAAGGCTGTATTGCGCGGGAACATTTATGTTGCAGTCTGGATAGCTGCAAGCAGCGGTGATCGATGCTGTTCCCGCGGCGACGGCCGTGATGGTTGCAGGGTTGTTACCGGAGGTTCCGGTGGCGACGGTCGCGCTGGCCGTGTTCGACGAGCCCCAGGTGAGAGTCGGCCTGATGTATTGGTTATTGCTATCGTAAACGTCGGCGGTGAGTGGCTGGGTACCGGCTGGGTTCAGCAAGAACGACGTATTCGAGGACCCCGCGTCGTGTACCAGGATGGTAACCGCGGGACACGTAGTGTAAGGAACACTAACGCTGTTCACTCCTGAAACACTTCCGAAGATCGTCGTCGAACCTGGAGCTTCCGCCGTAAACACGCCAGCGCTATTTAGCGCAGTAATAACATTTGCCGTACCGCTACACTGAGCTGTGCCATTGCTCAGCGTGGCCGTCGTTGGTGGGGAAGTCGCACCGTATCCGGACGCCGTGACTGTCAGCTGCGTTCCGCTGGCAATCGTATTCGTACCGGTCAAGGCCACAGTTGCTGCGGCACCAATGACACCAAGACCAACACCGCTGATGGGGGTTAGCGCGGTGATGACGGTTGCTGTACCGCTGCAACTAGCTGTGCCATTGCTCAGCGTGGCCGTCGTTGGTGGTGTTGTTGCGCCGGTTCCCTCCGCCGTGACTGTCAGATGTGTTCCGCTGGCAATCGTATTCGTACCTGTCAATATTACGGTTGCTGTGGCGCCAGAGACGCCGTTGAAGTTAGATAGACTGCAGGTTTGGCCTGCCGAACCAGTAATCGTTCCCCCGGAAGTGTACGTTGGGCTATTAGTAGCCGGAGAGTATGTCGGATCTATCCCGGATGTGCCCCCAATGCCGAAGTTAGACAGATTGCAGGTTTGGCCTTTTGAACCGGTAATCGTTCCGCCCGAAGTGTACGTTGGGCTGGTTGTAGCCGCAGAGTAAGTCGCCTCTATCCCAGCGGAGTTAGCAACAACGGCCAAGTCGTTTGAAGCAACGGTAATGGGCCCCACGGTGGAAGTGATGTCGCATGGTGAAGCTGGCGAGCACCCCGGCGCCGAGGTGCTAAAGGCGCAATATGTGTACGACGTGACGGATTGCGTCGTACACATACTGTCAGAGGCTGAAACGGGAACTTCCTGGCCCATGGTAGTGCAACATGGGTTCACCGTCTGCCCCATGCTGGTGCAGCCGCTCAGCGGATTGACACTCGGCGGATTGACAACGACGCGATCCACTTGCAGGTGCACGTGAACGGTAGCGGTGGCAGTGACGGTACCGGAAGTCGCGGTGATTGTGGCCTGTCCTACCCCACCCTGCCCGATGGTGGCGTTGCAGTTGATGATGTTAGCATCCCACACGCCGCCGCATACCAGGCCGCCGCTGGAGACGGTAGCGATGTTCGAGTTGCTACTGGCGAACGTGATGTCGGCCGCGATGGTAGCTCCAGCCGAGTTCTGGGCCACGGCGGAAAGCGTCGCGACGCCTCCTTCGTTCAGCGAGATGGTGGCCGGTGTGAGAACGATACTGGCGACGACCGGAGTCTTGGTGCTGGTTCCCCCGCCGCAGCCGGTCAGCAGAGAAAGAAAGATGGCTGTTAGGAGTGCAGCCAGGACAGAAAGCACGGAAAACCGCTGCATGTATCCTCCCCGCCGGACCGGACATCCAGCGGATATATGAAAGCAGAATTATTCCTTGCGGAAAGCCCTCAGTGTAGAAGCTGTTAACGCTTTCGGCAAGCAGCCTGGCAGTGAAGTAGCGCCGCTTCTCCAAGTGCGCTGTCAGACGAACGCTGAAACCCCTACACTCCGGCAGAGTTGTTGTTCTGATGCGTTCCCCTTGGCTCACGGTCCGGGAGAAACGGCACTTGCTCCGTGAGGATTGACGAGCCGACCCATAGTTGCTATATTTGAACAGTTCTGCGAGTTCTATTTGGCCTGCCTGTAGTCTGGCTGGCTGCAGTAATCTGACGCATCCTGTAGAATGTATGTCGCGGCAGGATGTCCTCGCTGAAACGTGCCTGCGCTTCCGCTGGAGCTTTCCGGTGGGTATGCAGGCCGAGGCAACGAAACGGAGTGCCCTCGTTCTGAATCTCCGCACTGGCTCACCGCCGGTTTGGGGGACGATCACGGCGCCACCGTCGTACGCCTAACCTGATCGGAAAACGAGTTTCTCCGGCACTTCGTGTGTGCGGGGAAGTATGGACGGTGAGTGCGCTGTCCAGTCCCAAATGGGATGAGCATTGCGCGACCCTGGGAAAGGCGCGCAAGTGCCGGCCGAGTGCGGCCAAGAGTTTGCGGAAGCTGGGCCAGCCAAACGCTGGCGTCAAGTACGAAGGAGCTGCAAAGAGTGCCTACATTCAATCAACTGGTGCGTAAAGGCCGGACGGCGCCGAATTACAAAACAGCTAGTCCGGCACTGCAGTCCTGCCCACAAAAGCGCGGTGTCTGCACCCGCGTGTATACGCAGACGCCGAAGAAGCCAAATTCTGCGCTGCGCAAAGTAGCGCGCGTGCGGCTGACCAACGGCATCGAAGTCACGACCTATATCCCCGGCGTCGGCCACAACCTGCAGGAGCACTCGATTGTGCTGATCCGCGGTGGCCGCGTGAAAGACCTGCCGGGCGTTCGATACCACGTGGTGCGTGGCACGCTGGATTCCGTGGGTGTCGCCGACCGCAAGCAGGGCCGTTCCAAGTACGGGGCCAAGAGGCCAAAGGCTTAGTCGAGGTTCTATGCCGAGAAAAGGACATATCGCGAAGCGTGAACCGCTGGCAGACCCGGTCTACCAGTCCACGCTGGTCAACAAGTTCGTTAACTCAATGATGTGGGACGGCAAGAAGAGCACCTCCCAGTCCATCTTCTACAACGCTATGAAGAAGCTCGAGGAGAAGGGCGGCGACGAGGCGATCAAGCTGTTCAAGAAAGCCGTGGAGAATGCCAAGCCGGTGCTGGAAGTGAAGACCCGCCGCGTTGGCGGCGCCAACTATCAGGTACCGGTGGAAGTCAACGCCGACCGCCGGGTTTCGCTCGCCATCCGCTGGATCCTGACCTACAGCCGCGGGCGTGGCGAAAAGGGCATGGTGGACAAACTGGCGAATGAGCTGCTCGACGCGGCCAATAACCGCGGCGCAGCCATCAAGAAGAAGGAAGACGTACACCGCATGGCCGAGGCCAACAAGGCCTTCGCCCACTACCGCTGGTAGGGATGCGGCGCCGCCTTTCGTGGTGTGTCACGGAAGTTGAGTAACTCGCTCTGGCCAAAAGGGGTTGGGGCATTAGCAAGAAACGGAAAAGATTGTGCCACGACAAGACCCATTAGAACGTTGCAGGAATATCGGCATCATGGCCCACATCGATGCCGGCAAGACCACCACCACGGAGCGCATCCTGTTTTATACAGGACGCACGCACCGCATTGGTGAGGTCCATGAGGGCACGGCGACGATGGATTGGATGGCGCAAGAGCAAGAGCGCGGCATCACCATCACGTCGGCTGCCACCACCTGCTTCTGGAAAGACGTTCGGATCAACATCATTGACACGCCTGGCCACGTCGACTTCACCGCCGAGGTGGAACGCTCGCTGCGCGTGCTCGACGGCGCTTGTGCTGTGTTCGACGCCGTCCATGGAGTCGAGCCGCAATCCGAAACCGTGTGGCGCCAGGCCGATAAATACGGTGTGCCCCGCATTTGCTTCATCAACAAGATGGACAAGATGGGCGCGGACTTCGAGCATGCAGTTGATACCATCCGCAAGCGTCTGAACGCACGCCCGGTGGCCATTCAGCTCCCCATCGGCCAAGAAGACAAGTTCAAAGGCGTCATCGACCTGATGGCCATGAAGGCCATCCTGTGGAACGACGAAAGCATGGGAGCCGAGTACGAGGTCGAAGAAATCCCGCAGGAGTTAAGGAAGAAGGCCCAGGCTTACCATCAGATTCTGGTCGAGACGGTCGTCGAAAACGACGATCAGGACGAGTTGATGCACAAGTACGTAGAAGGCGAGACCATCGGCGAAGCAGAGTTGAAGGTGGCGTTGCGCCGCGCGACGCTGAAGATGAAGGTCTTCCCGGTGATCTGTGGAACAGCTTTCAAGAACAAGGGCGTTCAGCCGCTGCTGGACGCTGTGGTGGATTATTTGCCCTCGCCGCTGGATGTTCCTCCGGTCAAGGGGAAGGACCCGAACACGGGGAAAGAGGTCGAGTGTCCAGCCGACGACAAGGCGCCATTTTCCGCGCTAGCATTCAAGATTATGTCCGACCCATTTGTCGGTCAGCTCACGTTCATCCGTGTGTACTCAGGCCATCTCAAGCAGGGCGACAGCGTTTACATCAGCGGACGTTCGCGGACGGAACGGATCGGCCGCCTGCTGAAGATGCACGCCAACAAACGCGAGGACATCACCGAGATCTATGCCGGCGACATTTGCGCCTGCGTCGGCCTGAAGAACATCACTACCGGCGATACAATTTGCGACGAGAATCATCCGATCGTGCTCGAGTCCATCGAGTTTCCGGCGCCTGTGATCGCGGTCGCTGTCGAGCCGAAGACGAAGGGTGACCAAGAAAAGATGGGTATCGCGCTGGGAAAACTGGCGCAGGAAGATCCGACTTTCAAAGTCAATACCGATCCGGACAGCGGCCAGACCATCATCGCCGGTATGGGCGAGCTCCACCTGGAGATCATCGTCGATCGCATGATGCGCGAGTTCAACGTGCAGGCCAATGTTGGCAAACCGCAGGTCGCGTATCGCGAGACCATTCGCAAGCATTCGCAGGCGGAAGGCAAGTACATTCGCCAGACCGGCGGCAGCGGCCAGTACGGTCACGTGCGCGTTCGGTTGGAGCCGAACGAGCCCGGCAAGGGATACGAGTTCATCAATGAAGTTGTGGGCGGCGTGATCCCGAAGGAGTTCATCAAGCCAGTGGACCAGGGCATTCGAGAAGCCATGGAAGGCGGCGTTCTGGCCGGCTACGAAATGGTGGACGTGAAGGCCACCCTCTACGATGGCAGCTATCACGATGTGGATTCGAACGAAATGGCTTTCAAGATCGCTGGTTCGATGGCGTTCAAGGAGGCCGCGCGCAAGGCGAGCCCAGTGCTGCTGGAGCCGGTTATGTCGGTGGAAGTGGTCGTGCCCGAGGAATATATGGGCACCATCATTGGTGACCTGAGCAGTCGCCGCGGCCGCATCGAAGGCCTCGAGCATCGCGCCGGATCGCAGGTGATCAAGGCCATGGTTCCGCTCGCTGAAATGTTCGGCTATGCCACCAATATGCGCTCGAATACCCAGGGCCGTGCGACGTTTTCCATGCACTTTTCGCGCTATGAAGAGGCGCCGCGCGCGGTAGCCGAAGAAATCGTGGCCAAGGTGCAAGGCAGGAGTCCGGCAGGGACGAAGTAGCGGGTAATTTATGGCTACACAAAGTTTTCAGGTCAACGTACCGTCTGGATTCAGCAATCCAGACGTGGGACAGCTATCAGAGACCGAAAGGGCCTTCTCCCCGTCTTTTGGTGGTGAGGAGCGCTTCCGTCGCTTGAAGCATGAATACCTTTTGGGTGAGGAGCGGCTTCGAATTAGAGGCCGCGAGCTGGGTGAGATCGTCCAGACCTTCTTGAATGAAATCGGTCCTGACTACTGCCTCACCGTCGTGAACTGGAACAATAATGGCACGTGGACGCTGGAGATTGATACACCTAGTGGGTCTCAGAATGTAGTCCTGTCTTGGTTCCTAGTTGATGACGTCCTAAGTGCAAGGACCCCTACCGAGTTGCAGCGTATAAGAAATCTGGTTTTGTTCGGCTTGGGTCGTCGGGACTTGATCTTCAAGAGCCGTAAATGAACCTAGTCGGCAAAACAGTTCGATTTTATCTGCTGCCTCAAGGACGAAAGGGCTTGCAACCGGCAGTGTCGCTTGCCGGTGAGTATATCGATGGTGTAGTTGCGGACGAGAACCACCTCGGTGTCTGGATTTCGGTGCCGGAGCTTGAGTCGCCGATTGGCGTTGTGCTTCTGAGGTGGGACTACTTCTCCACCGCACTCCTGGATTATGAACCTGGCGTGCCGTTGGAGCGTCCGCCCGTTGGGTTTAGACCGTCCTGAGTTTTGAAGCAGAGAGGAATCTATGGCGAAAGAGAAATTTGATCGCAGCAAGCCGCACGTGAACGTAGGCACGATCGGGCACATCGATCATGGCAAGACCACGTTGACCGCGGCCATCAC